>Ga0256404_1004999_pt1 | contig 24137 bp, 18 predicted proteins | sample RumenRJG_01DNA_FD_185990 | JGI IMG/M metagenome (GOLD analysis project Ga0256404, IMG submission 185990) | Bovine rumen microbial communities from Lethbridge, Alberta, Canada - RJG_01 | ecosystem: Host-associated > Mammals > Digestive system > Stomach > Rumen | place: Canada: Alberta | collected... | reverse complement strand
GTCATACTCCGCCGCGCTGCCGGTGAAGGTACCGGTACCGGCCTCGTAGAATGCCCCAAAACCGACGTAGGAGACGCTCTCCGGAAGGACCACATCCTTCAAGTTCGGGCAGTCGCGGAAGACGTTATGATAGATGAAGTTCAGGGTTTCGGGAAGCACGACTTCTTCCAGATTCGTACAGCCGGAGAAGGCATTGGCCTGGATCTCGGTCACACCCTCGGGGATCACAACCTTTTTGATGGTGGTGTTGCCTGCAAAAGCATTCGGGCCGATGTAAACGGTATTGTAGTCACCGATCATCGCCGGGATCTCCACTTCCTCATCGCTGCCGGAGTAGGACATGATGCGGCCGCTGCTCGAAAGCAGTCCGTTGACCTCGGCCGTGCCGGGCTGATGCCAGCCGGCAGGATCGAGCTTGACGGAATTCATGAGGTTCACAAACTGCTCGTTATCCAGGAACGCCTTGAAGCCCTCCGGATCCCAGCTGTTGTTGGAAACATGAACGTCAGCCACCATCTTCTCGTTGAACGGAGAGAAGAGATACATGGAGTACAGAATCGTCGGCTCCTCGCCTTCTCCCTTCTCAAAGGTATGCGTTGCAATGACGCCGGTCCAGTCGTTATCGCCATAGGTGCGGGTAAACTGCTCACCCTCGTAACTGTCCACATGATGCTGAACATCCGGATTGTACTGGGTGGACATGGTGATGCCGCCGGTCAGAGCCGCGGAATGAAGGTTTGCCACCATGGAGTTCTCGCCTGTCTTGACGGGCCAGCGCTCCGGGAAGGTGGCGGTGATGCCGTTGACCGTAATTACATTGCCTGCCACACCGGAAGCCTCAGAGGTGACGACCTCGAAGCTGTTCAGCACCGCGCGGAGCTTGCTGTTGTAGAGATAGTGGTAAATGTTGGTGTCATCCTTAGGATCGAGTGCCTCAAGGCGGATCTGCATGCCAAGCCACTCGCCCACCAGAGTCTCGCCGTAATCCATGACGATATCCACAGCGGGCGCATCCGATTCATTGCTGGGATGGAGCCAGCCCTTGCGGATGTTGTTGGCCCAGGCACGGATCGGGAAACCTGCCAGGGTGCCGGCAACATCCTGAGACCAGTCAGTCTTGATTTCATTGCCGTCATAGATAACGGTGCCGGAGACGTTGTTGACGATATTGCCGATGGAGAAATTGTTCGGGCGGAACATCAGCTTCCAGCCGTCTTCCTCATCCGTTACCGTGATATGACCAATGTTATCGCCGCGACCTTCGTTGACCGCCTTCACGCCTTCCGGCACACGGATGATCAGATTTTCGTCTTCAAAAACCTCTTCCGTCAGATCATACTCTTTATTGATGCCCGGGATCGGGTTGGCCGGATCCAGTTCATTCTTCGCCGGCTCCTCCTCCACAAAGGGGGCTTCCGTTTCTGCCGGTGCAGTCGTTTCCGCCGGTGCAGTCGTTTCCGCCGGCGCAGGTTCCTTCTTGCCGCAGGCTGCGAGGCTCAATACAGCCGCTGCCATAAGCAGGTATAAATATGCTCTCTTTTTCATATTCTCTCCTTTTTCAGGAATTTTACCCCGCCGGACCGACTCTTCCGGCGGGGTTGATACGCCCGGACCACACAGGTCCGGCATGTGTTTATTTAAGCTTGATGCTGTTCAGGATCTTATCGCCGACAGTTCCCTCGCTGATGTCCACGCGTACGATGCCGATGGAAAGTGCGCGCTCATCATCGATCTGGGCGATATACTCCGTCCACTCATAACCGATGTTCTTGTAGGTGCGGCCCTTGAAGGTCACGCCGTCAAAATCACGGTCTTCGATCTCCTGGTAGTTCTCGAACTTATCCTTGTAGAAATCAAACTTCTCCACATCCTGGTCCAGCTTGAACTGGATGAAGCCCGCGCCGAAGGTGTTGACATCCTCATTTTCCACCAGATGATCCTTCTTTTCGTCATAAGCCCAGCCAGACTCGGGGATCTGAGCGCTGACGGACAGAGTGACCTCATCATGGGCAAAGGGATGGATGTCCACGGAGAAATCCTTCATCGCCATATTGGCCGCCGCTGCCTTGTCGGCTTCCGTCGCCTCAGCCTTAACCTCGTCGAGATACTTCGCCTCGGCCTCGGAAGCAGAGAAGCCGCTCGAGTTGAAGCCGCTGACGGTGTAGACGCCGGGGGCGCCATCGGGATCATCTTCCTCAAAGTTCACATAAATAAAGTGATTCTTATCTTCCTTCGAGATCCAGAAGTAGTACCGCTTGTTGACCTTCATGTGCTCGGAGTACTCTTCTTTGTCGAATTTGCCTTCAACGCCGAAGTGCTCCGCCAGCTCCTCATAGGTGGTGTGGAAGATGTCCTTGGCTACCTTGTTCATCCAGACATATCCCTTCTGGACCTCTTCCTCGCTCATAAGACCGTCACCGCCGGGAACGCCCGCAGGTGCAGAGCTTCCGGAGGAAGCGGAAGAACCGGAAGAAGCACTGCCGGAGGAAGCTGAAGCGCTGCCTCCTTCCTTCAGGTAAACATACTCACAGGTAAAGTCATCCTCCGGATCACCGTTAAAGATGGAAAGCTCATCTCCCTTCATAGTGCCGGTATAATCGATATTCATGCCCATGAAGTTCTCCTTCATGGTGAATTTATCGCCGTCGAGCTCCCAGGTGACATTGATATCCAGATCATCTCTGTGATGCACGCCGGTGCCGTCCTCATAAAGCTCCAGGGTGAACTTGTCATCAGTATTCCTTGCGCTGTCGTCATCACCGACGAACTTGGTGTACTGGCCGTTCCAGACGACTGCCTCACCCTTGTCGGCAAGAGCAGCCGACGCTCCGCCGCCTGCAAACGCCGCATCGGTAAGGCGCGCCAGAATGACCTGCTCCCCTTCTATGTCAAGGGTCAGAATACCGTCTTTCAGGGTGCCTCCCATGGTCTCATCCTCGACAGAAAGAGTGATCTGATCGCCGTCCATGGACAGCCCGACCTCCTGCATCTCTTCCTCCGTATCAAAGGAGACCCTGGCGGTCTTTTCATCCACGATCTCTACCCTCATGGAATCTGCGGCCTGCTCCAGCGAACAGCCCATGATCTCAGCCCACTCGGAAAGGGACATACCCATCATGTTCCAGAGCCGGTAAACGCCCTCGATGGTTCCGTCATTGATATAAGGCTCTCCCGATGCGTCCTTCGCTCCGGTACTGCTGCCCGAAGAAACACCGCTTCCGGCGCTGCCGTCACGCACCATGGTATAATAGACTCCCTGCATATCCATATTCAGGGTATCGCCGTCAATCTCATAGGTATATTTGGAGGTGCCGTATACGGTGATCTCGCCAGGTTTCCATGTGATATCGAGCAGACTCTGGAAAAGGTTGAGCTTTCCGGTGCCGTCCTCATACAGCTCCAGGTAGGTATCGCCCATGCCGGCGGTGACCAGCATGTCATGGCTGACCTTATTGCCGTTCGCCTCATACTCGTAGATCGTCCACTTGCCCACATCCTCACTGGCTGCAGCAGGTGCCGCCTTGGTGACTGCCGTGGTTTCTTCCGCCTCTGCTTCGGTCTCTATTGCTGCTGTCGTCTCCGGGGCTGCTGCGGTCGTCGTTTCTGCCGCAGCTTCCGTCCCGGCAGGTGCCGCAGTTGTCTCGGCTTTGCTTCCGCCGCAGGCAGCAAGGCCTGCAGCCATCAGCGCAATCGTCAGAAACAAAGCCAGCGCTCTTTTCAATTTCATAACTTTCCTCCTTTTTCTGTCCTGAACTGCCGGCAGATTTCTTACTCTCCGGGCGGTTTCGGACTGAATGCAGTTCATAATGAACACACTTCCCGCATTTTGATATTTTTATGTTACAATTCCGGCACAAAAGCCGCATCTTCCAAAAGTAGGTAAAGCTGAAAACTATGCCGCGTATGTCATGCTTTCCGCATCTTATTCAGCATGCCGGCGAACGGAGATCCCGCCGCAGAGGCATCCCGCAAGAAATACTGGCGATACTAGCTTGTATTGTGTTAGGATATCTACAGAAGCAAAGAAACCCGAATAATAAATGTGATGAAAACACCCTGAAAGGACAGAGAAATGTCCCTGCTTAAGATCGCTGCTCTGCAGCTTAGTGTGTATGAAGAAAAGCAGAAAAACCTGGAGCATCTCGAAGAAAAGCTGTGCGAAGCGCTGCGCCTGGCAAAGGATGATCCCTCCACAGGCAGTATCGATCTCGTGACTGTCGGAGAAATGTTTAACTGCCCCTATACCAATGACCATTTCCCGGCATACGCCGAGGAAGAGGGCGGCCCCTCATGGAATTTCTGCAGTGATCTTGCCGCAAAATACGGCGTTTATTTATCTGCTGGAAGCATGCCGGAAAGAGACGCAAAAGGACATGTCTACAATACAGCTTATGTCTTTGACCGCAAAGGAAGGCAGATCGGAAAGCACCGCAAGATGCATCTTTTTGATATCAATGTTCCCGGCGGCCAGTGTTTCCGGGAATCCGATACGCTTTCTCCCGGCAATGAGATCGTCGTATTTGATACGGAGTTCGGGAAAATGGGGCTCTGCGTCTGCTATGATCTGCGCTTCCCTGAGCTTGCGCGCCTCATGGCGCTGGAAGGGGCAAGGGTGATCCTCGTCCCTGCCGCCTTCAACATGACCACGGGCCCCGCTCACTGGGAGATCATGTTCCGGCAGCGAGCCGTGGAAAATGAAGTGTTCATGATCGGAACCGCTCCCGCCAGAGATCCGGACGGCCCTTATGTTTCCTGGGGACACTCCATTGCGGTCGCTCCCTGGGGCAATATCATCTACCAGATGGATGAAAAGGAAGGTATGCGGCTTGCCGTCCTTGACCTTGATGATGTCGGCCGCATGCGGCAGCAGCTTCCCTTCTTTTTGCAGCGCCGCACGGACCTCTATACCCTGAAAAAAAACTGAATGTTCTTTTCATCCTTGTTTTTACGTCTGTTCTTTTTATCGGAAAATACCGGCAGGGAGCCAAATTCTGGGGCTTCTCCTGCCGGTATTTCTTTAAAAATGGTATCTAATTATGTTTTAAGGCGCCGGGATCAGTCTGCAAAGAAGCCTGCGATCCGGTCCTTATAGTCCGGCGCTTCATCATAAACGGCATGCCCGTAGTTTTCGTAAATATAGCAGCTGCAGCCAAGCTTCTTTGCGATCTCCTCAGATGCTGCTGCCCCAAGAACTCTGTCATTTGCTGCGCCCAGCACCAGCACCGGGCACTTGATCTTATCGAGCTCATCGTACGCATTCATGCCCTCCGTGCCGCGGGCAAGGATCAGGAAACGGTCGAGATCCTCTTTTGTAACACCATCTGCAGACTGAAGGATCAGGTCCTTATACTGCTCAAAAAAGGCCGGCGTATAGACCATCTGCGCAAAGGAAAGCGTAAGGTCTTTCACATCTCCCGCTTCGGCCAGACGGATCCACTCTCTGATGCCCTCTGCATTGCCGTCTGTTTCCGCAGGCAGGCGCGAGGCGGTAGAGCCCAGCACCATGGTATGTATGAGGTCAGGCCGGTCGATCGCGATAAACTGCGCGATCATGCCGCCCTGAGAGGCGCCGAAGATATATGCGTCACGGATACCGAGCACGTCAAATGCCGCTGCGGTATCAGCTGCCATTTCCCGGACCGGATAGACTAAAGGGAGATCGGTGCGGCGGTCAAAGAGCCAGACCGTATAGTCCTTTTCAAAACACTGATATGCCGCCGCTACAGCATCCGCGGATTCGGTCACACTCTTCAGGCTTAAGCCCGGCAGGATCACAAGGTTCTTCTTCCCGCTTCCGAAACGAAAATACATCATTTCCATGTTTTCGGTTCTGACTGCTTCGATGGGTATCATGTTTTCTCCTTTATCTGGCATTAGCAGATTCCATATCAATGATTTCAAGGGCTGTCAAATTAAGATAATGACGTACATAAATCCCCTTCTACGGTTCCCGTCTCCGCTTCGCTCCGGTCGGCGCCAAACAGGCGTCACCGGCGCCTGGCGCCCCGCTCCGATTTTTGCTTATTATTCTCAAGTCAGAGTAGCAAAAATCGTCGCTGCGGGCCGTCGACGTCCGTAGAAGGGGATTTTGTACGCATACATTTCGCTTCAGGGTTAGTGTTTGCCGAAGGCTTACAGGATCCTGCCGCCGCCGATGATGCAGCCCTCTTCATCATAGAAAACAGCAGACTGTCCCGGGGTTGCCGCCCGTACGGGCTGCTCAAAGCTTACTGTGATCTCATCCTCGCCGCTTCTTCGTAGGACTGCAGGTGTTCCCGCATGATGGTAGCGGATCCGTACGGATGAAGAGATCTCCTCTCCCGGAAGAAGATCCGGGATGCTCATGAAGTTCACGTGATCGCAGCGGATCTCTCCGGTATACAGAGCTTCCTCCCGGCTGATAACCACCTCATTGGTTTCCGGCCGGATCTCCTTTACATAGGCATGGTACCCAAGCGGGAGCCCAAGGCCCTTTCTCTGGCCGACCGTATAGTGAATAATACCCTTGTGGGTGCCGAGAACTCTGCCTTCTTCATCCACAAAGCTTCCCGGTCCCGGAATATCCCTTTCCGAATGCTCCGAAATATATTCAGCGTAGCTGCTGCCCTCTGCCACAAAGCAGATCTCCTGGGAGTCCTTCTTATGCGCGACCGGAATCCCGGCCTCTTCCGCGAGCCTGCGGACCTCCTGCTTATCAAAGGCACCGAGCGGCATCAGCGTCCTCGAAAGCTGCGCCTGCGTCAGCCGGAACAGGACATAGGTCTGGTCCTTCCCTGCGGATGCGGCCTGGCGGATCGTCCACCTGCCGTTTGGAAGCTGCACAATACCTGCATAATGCCCTGTAGCGACATATTCTGCCCCCAGGATGTCCGCCGTCTTTGTGAGCCACGCCCATTTCACATAGCGGTTGCACTCCACACAGGGGTTCGGCGTCCTTGCGGAAAGATATTCTTCCACAAAGGGTTCCGAAACATAATAGCGAAAATCCTCCGCACAGCTCTGCACGTGAAGCGGGATCCCAAGCGCAGCGGCTGTTTCAGATGCTGCATCGATCTCACAGCAGCGGCTGTCCTCTCCATAGCCGCCCTCCCAGGTGCGTAAGATCACGCCGATGACCTCAAAGCCGGCCTCCTTTAAAAGCCAGGCTGTCACAGCGCTGTCCACGCCGCCGGACATACCGACGACCACCTTCCGCCCTTCTGCCGGCAGCTTCAGTTTTTGCAAAAATGATCTGTCCATAGTTGTCTCCGTCTCCGGATTTAAGCATTCCGCTTACCGCTGAAATCCACAGACACCTGAATGATTATCCGGAATCTGTTCCATCAGGCTATTGCTCCCATCTTCCCCTTCGATACAGTATAACACAGATCAGATCAGAAAGCAGTGATCCCAATGGTGCTGCCAGTCCCATGGCATACAGCGTTGCCGGAAACAGGACGGAAGCGAGCCACGCGGCGGGGATCCGCACGCACAGAGCCGAGATCATGTTGTGGAGAAACGAATAGCCGGATTTTTTATAAGCGCTGAAAAAGCCGCTGAAGCAGAAATGTCCGGCCGCAAATATACAGTCAAGGGAATAGGTCCTTAAGTACTGCATACCCAGTTCAGCGACCCGCGGGCTGTCGCTCACAAAGAGCGATACGAGCGGATAGGAAATAAACTGGCAGAGAACCGCTATAAAAAGCCCGAACAATACCGCAAATCTCAGACCGTAATAAAGCACCCTGCGGCTCCGCTCATGGCGGCCTGCTCCCGCATTCTGTGCTGCCAGGGCCGAGACCGTGGAGAGCATCGCAGAGGGCACCAGAAACAGAAAGCTGATGATCTTCTCCACAATACCGACCGCTGCCGCAACATCCACGCCGCGGCTGTTGGCAATTGCGGTGATCACAAGGAAGGAGATCTGGATCAGTCCGTCCTGAAAAGCGATTGGGGCACCGATAATAATGATCGACCGCGTGGTATCCCGGTCGGTACATAAAGGTACTCTCTCCGGCATGCCTTCACTGCGAAACCTCCCCAGAGACCACAGTGCAAGCAGAACGGAGACAGCCTGGCTGATCACGGTCGCAAGGGCCGCGCCTCTGGCTCCCATCCCGAAGGGTCCGATCAGAAGATAATCCAGCCCGATATTGAGCACACCGGCAATGGCCACAAAATACATCGGGCGTCTCGTGTCGCCAAGTCCGCGAAAGATGCTGCTGATGACATTATAGGCTGTGATAAACGGGATCCCCGCAAAGCAGATGACGATGTAGCGCTTCGCCTCCTCCACTGCCTCTGCAGGGACTGCCAGTATGCGCAGGATCGGATCGGTCAGAAGAAGCAGGACCGCAGTGGATAACGCTGCCACGGCAGTAAAGACCGTGAGGGTACAGCCTATGTCCTTTGCGATCCCCTCTTTGTCTCCAGCCCCTAAATGCCGGCTGACAGAAACCGTCGTGCCCATAGCAAGGCCCACCAGCATAACCGTCAGCATGTGCATCAGCTGGCTTCCGACCGCGACAGCGGAGATCGAGGCAGCCCCGTTGAACTGTCCGGTTATAAAGAGATCCGCCATCCCGTAAAAGGTCTGCAGGAAGCAGGAGATCAGATACGGTACGGAAAATGACAGCATTGCACCCGCGATACTGCCTTCGGTTGCTTTGTTGTTCATGAAATACCTCCTGAAAGCAGGCTGCCCGTCTGAAAGTAATCCACATTTCAGAGGCGCTGAATAAAAACAAAAGTGCTATTCCCTTCGAAAATGCCCTTTTGAGGACAGTCTCCCGAAAAGAATAGCACGTAATAACTCATCTGAAAAGAAAAACCTATCCCCGGTTCGCCGTATAGACCAGTGCCCAGAACAGCAGAAGATGCAGCGGATACGCCAGATAAAAGAAATACTTCATCGGGAAGTCTCCCCGTTTGCCGTTATAAAAGCGGATCAGCCCGAAGGCCAGAGCGGAGATCCCGCACATCTCGATGCTTTCCGCTGCCGATATGACCGCACCTGCGATCAGCTGGAAGTTCCGCTCCTGCCGGAGAAGATACATGACCGAGATCAGAGCGACGCCGACTGCTCCGTAATCCGTACGGAAGAGATATGCCAGGCCGCAGAAGATCCCTGCGATCATCATCCGGAAAACGGGATGCAGGCGGTGTGCCCGCTCCATCGCTGCCACAGAAAGCACACCGAGCAGCAAAGTCCAGATCGTGTTCTGATACTCCGGGTAGAACATGACTCCCTTGCACGCCAGGTCAAACGGCACCTCACTGAGCGCGGCGAACAGCGTCATCCTCAGGATGTAACGCCGCATGCTTCCCGTATGGATGCAGCCCTCTACCGTGAGGTAAGCAAAGAGCGGAAAGGCGATCCTTCCGATATGACGGAGGACCGTCGCCAGCATGTACCAGCGCTGTCCTTCCGGCGTTTCCAGAGCCATGGTCCAGTACACCGGGTTCTGCCCGTAGAGCACTCCGTTTTCGATGAGCATGTAGCCGATGTGGTCGCATAACATCAGGAAAAAGGCAATCATTTTTAACTGATTGCCTGTAAATCCCGCCAGACGGCGCTTATTGAACTGCAGCTTGATCGGTTGGGGCATGTATGTATAACCAGGGTTGCTCCGCACTTCGTGCTCTCGCAACCCGCCAGGACATATTCGCAAATCGCGGCGCTCCTTTATGTCGCGCCGCTTTTTTGCTCATACGTCTTGCGCTGTCAAATGCATTGGTATGCATGCAAGCAGGCTTGCTGCATCCAATGCATCCGCCAGCAGCTTATATCAGTATATTTCACTGCCGGAAGGAATCTCTCCATTGTCCGGGACCATCAGGGAGATCATCTTTCCGTCCGCGGATTCCGCAGCCACGATCATGCCCTGTGACATCTCGCCGGCGATCTTTCTGGGCTCTAAGTTGCAGCAGATCATGACCTTCTTGCCGACCATATCCTCCGGCTTGTACCACTTCTTGATGCCGGACAGAATGGTGCGGGTCTCGCTGCCGATCTTCACGGTCTCGCGAAGCAGCTTCTTGGATCCTGCGACTTCCTCGCACTTGATGACCTCGCCGATGCGGAACTCAAGCTTTGTGAAATCCTCGAACTGCACATTCGGCTTATGCTCAATGGCAGGGGCCTCTTCTTCCTTCTTTTCTTCGGCTGCTGGCTCCGGATTCAGGATGGACTTGCCGGTAACGGCGATGATGCGCTTATCCAGCTCGTTGATATCCATACGAGCAAAGAGGATCTTCGGGCTCTCCGTGACCTTGTTGCCGTTCGGATACAGTCCGAAGGTATCCATTTCCTCGAAGGCTCTCTTCTCGGTGTTGAGCTCCTTTAAGATCGCTTCCGCGGTCTCCGGCATGAAGCTGTACAGAAGGGAAGCGCCGATGGTGATGCCCTCGGTCAGGTTGTAAAGCACGGTCTTCAGTCTCTCGCGCTTTGCTTCATCCTTTGCCAGTGCCCATGGCATGGTCTCGTCGATGTACTTGTTGCAGCGGCGGAAGATGTTGAAGGTCTCGGTGATCGCATCCGCCACTCTGAGCTCATTCATCTTCGCCTCTGCGGCATCCACGCAGCCAAGGATGGTGCTGATCAGATCGTCATCCACCTCTTCCTCAACATCGTTGGTCTCAACGATACCGCCGAAATACTTGTTGGTCATGGAAACGGTACGGGATACCAGGTTTCCGAGGACATTGGCCAGATCCGCGTTGTATCTGTCCATGATCAGCTCCCAGCTGATGCTGCCGTCATTATCAAACGGCATCTCATGCAGAACAAAGTATCTGACCGGATCTACGCCGAATACATGGACCAGATCATCCGCATAGAGGACGTTGCCCTTGGACTTGGACATCTTGCCGTCCGCCTGCAGCAGCCACGGATGTCCGAATACCTGCTTGGGAAGCGGCAGATCCAGGCTCATCAGGAAGGTGGGCCAGTAGATGGTATGGAAGCGGACGATGTCCTTGCCGATCAGGTGAAGGTCCGCCGGCCAGTACTTCTTATAGATGCCGCGGGTCTCCTCGTTGGCCTCGCCCATGCCGTACTTTCCGCCGGCATACGCAGCAGCCTCGTCGGGCATGTCGCCGTCGAGATCCAGACCGCAGCCGGTAATATAGTTTGAAAGCGCATCCAGCCAGACATAAATGACATGCTTGTCATCAAACTCGACCGGGATGCCCCATTTGATGGAGGTACGGGAAACGCACAGATCCTGCAGACCCGGAAGGAGGAAGTTGTTCATCATCTCGTTCTTGCGGGCTGCCGGCTGGATAAACTCCGGATGCGTGTTGATATATTCGATCAGCTGATCCGCATACTTGCTCATACGGAAGAAATACGCCTCTTCCTTCGCCTTCTGTACCGGACGTCCGCAGTCCGGGCAGTTGCCGTCCACCAGCTGGCTGTCTGTCCAGAAGGACTCACAGGGCGTGCAGTACCAGCTCTCATAATATCCCTTGTAGATGTCGCCCTTTTCGTACATCTTGCGGAACATCTTGGAGACCTGCTTTTCGTGCTGCTCATCTGTTGTACGGATGAACTTATCATAGGAGGTGTTCATGAGATCCCAGATATCACGGATCACGGCAGCAACCTCGTCCACGTATGCCTTCGGGCTCACGCCTGCTGCGACTGCCTTCTCCTCGATCTTCTGTCCGTGCTCATCTGTGCCCGTCATAAAGCGGACATCATAGCCCTGTTCTCTCTTGAAACGCGCGATCGCGTCCGCCAGTACGATCTCGTAGGTGTTGCCGATATGCGGCTTGCCGGATGTATAGGCGATCGCTGTCGTGATATAATATGGTTTCTTTTCGGCTGTTTTTCTCATAAACTATGCCCTCCTCACACTGGCTGCCGCCGGCTGCGTGCGGAAATGACCGCTGCTTTGGCCGCGCCATTCTATAAAACTAAAACGGATACAGTCCCTTCCGGGTACCGTATCCGTCAATTCTAGCACACTTTATCTGTTTTTAAAATACATAATCATCAGACATCATAGTCACTGATGAATCCCATTTCACCGTAGTCCTTGTCTCCGACGGTCAGCTTCAGACCCTTTAAGCTGAAGTTATCGATGAAGGTGTTGACCACGCTGGCAACGACCTCTTCCTCCGTCGCCTTATAGTAGACGCCGTTCAGCGCGCTGAGCTTAAGCTCGCCGATCCCGTCCGCCACATCGAAGCTGACTACCTCACAGTTATCCTTGATCGCGCCGTTTTTGATCATGGCCGCAATCAGTGACTCCGCATTGCACTCCTCGACCGCATCAAAGTCCTGGTCGATACCGCCGAGTACAGCCTTGTAGATGATGACCTGCGTGATCGCGGTCTCGCCGTCTGCGATCACCGGCTGCTTGCTGTCCGGATAGAAGGAATAATCGACTGCCGTTGTATCCATGGCACCCGGTCCGCCCATTTCACCGGTCTCCGCATTCTCGGGGATCACGTACTTGCTGCTCTCCGGCATCGTCCAGGTTTCCTGGGTTCCGGTCTCGATCACTGCTCCTGCCGGGATCTCGATACTCTGGGATGCCTTAATGTTGGACGGTGAACAGCCGAAGAGAAGCATGGCGGCCGCACCCAGTAAAACTATATTCAAAAGATTTTTCACGTTATAAACCTCCTGCGGAAGCTGCATAATATTATGAAACCAAGCGGCACGAGCCCAATTGGGTGAAGGGGATGCGTCAGCTTCATGTATACGGGTGAAACGGGCAAAGCCCGTAAAACACGGTTTCCTTATGTTTACTTTTGACAGATACGGGAAGCGATTCGAAGATGGACAGCCATAGACTGCACCCGTTCTGCCCGAATCATCATTATATCAGAAAATAATTTTAATTCTATAATTTTTCTTTAAAATACTCTTATCTTTCTATAACCTATGCTTCCGATTTCAGCAAAGCGTTATAGACGTCCCTCCGGGAGAGGCCGCGGTCCTTTGCGGCAGCCTTCATGGCTTCCTTTCTGTCGAGGCCCTGATCGATGTAGCTTTGCACATGTTCTTCGAGACTCAGCTCATCAAAACGGGCAGCAGTCTCTGCCTGCAGCTTTTCCAGATCCGCCCCTTCGATCACAAGAACATACTCCCCGCGGGGTTCGAGCTCTATGGCCTCCCGGATCGTGGTCCGGACCACTTCCTCATGAAGCTTTGTCATCTCGCGGCAGAGGGCGATCCTGCGGTCGGGACCGAGGGCAGCCTCCAGCTCCTTTAACGTTTCCTTCAGATGATGGGGAGCCTCATAAAGCACGATGGCCCCCGTTTCTGCCTTCAGGCGATCGAGTGCCTCCGCGCGCTCCCGCTTTTTGGGCTTTGGAGGAAGAAATCCCTCAAACACAAATCTGCGGATGGAAAACCCGCTCAGGGTGAGAGCCGTGATAACGGCAGAGGGTCCGGGAAGACTTGTGACCGGGATCCCGGCCTCCACGCATTTCTGCACGAGGACCTCACCGGGATCCGAGATGCAGGGCGTACCGGCATCTGTAATGACCGCCACCTTTGTCCCCTGCAGCATCTTTGCAACCAGCTCGTCCGCCTTTTCAAAACGGTTATACTCGTGGTAGCTCGTCATAGGGGTATGGATATCAAAGTGATTGAGCAGGCGGATGGAATTCCGGGTATCCTCCGCAGCGATCAGGTCCACGCTCTTCAGCGCTTCCACCACGCGGGGCGTCATGTCCCCCAGGTTTCCGATGGGCGTAGCGCAGATATACAGTTTTCCGCCTTCTGCTCTCTCAGTATCCATAGATATCATAGATCTCGTCTGTATAGACGTCCTTTTCCTTATAAACGATCAGCGGCTTTTCGACCCGGCACTCTGTGCGCCCGTCACGAACGGCCTCGATCAGCACCATATTGGCCTCCCTGTCGATATAGGGGTGTACGAACTTCAGCCGTTTCGGCTCGAGGCGTTTTCCTTTCAGAACCGTGATGATCTCCGCGAGACGCTGCGGCCGATGGACCATATAAAAACGACCGCCGGAGCGAAGCAGCCGCGCCGCAGCGCCGCAGACATCCTCCAGCGTACATTTGACTTCATGCCTGGCAATGGCAAGAGCATCCTCCGGGTTCTGAAGTCCGTGCATTTCCTTCATATAAGGAGGATTGACCGTAACAACATCCGTCTTTCCGAGGAGGCTCTGCAAAAGAGCGCTGTCCCCGGCATCTCCCTTAGATGCCGTCTCAGGGGCGTTTCCTCCAAGAAGCTCCCTGAGATCTCCGTGCAGGATCGTTACCTTTTCTTCCAGTCCGTTCAGCCGTACTGACCGTGCGGCCATTTCCGCCATTTCTTCCTGGATCTCAATGCCGATGAACCTGCGTCCGCCGGTCTTTGCTTCGAGAAGGATCGGTATGATCCCTGTGCCGGTACAAAGATCCACAACTCTCTCCGCCTTCCGGACACAGGCAAAACCGCTCAGTAAGACCGCATCCATGCCAAAACAGAATGCACCGGTATTCTGGATAATGCCGTATCCGTTCCGCTGCAGTTCATCGATGCGCTCTCCGTCTTTTAATGAGACGCGTCCGTCGTCTCTCATACCGGATCGGCCGGAGCCGTCTCCTTCATATCCTGAGGACGATCGGCAGAGCCGTCTTCCGGTGTTCCCTTTCGTCCGTCACGGTTTTTCCCGCGTCCTCTGGAACGGCCGCGTTCCTTCGTGTCCTTTGTTTCCTTTGCCTCCGGTTCCTTCTCTCTGTTATCCTTGCCGCGGTTCTTTTTCCGGCTTTGGAAACGTATCTCGGAAACGGGGTATTCACGGACTTCCTTCTCATCATTGGGAAGGTCGACGACCACCTTCACCAGCTGCTTCAGGATGTTGACTGAGGACACGCTGCCATGCAGCTCATCGGGCGTCTCTACCGCATCTCCTACGGACGGAAGCTTGCGGTTCAGCTCCTCATACACCTCTTCTTCGTTCTTCAGGCAGCACATCAGCCTGCCGCAGACTCCGGAGATCTTGACCGGGTTGAGGGACAGGTTCTGCTCCTTTGCCATCTTGATAGAGACAGGCACGAAATCCGCCAGATAGGAATGGCAGCAGAGCTCCCTTCCGCAGGAGCCCAGGCCCCCGAGGATCTTGGTCTCATCACGTACGCCGACCTGCCGAAGCTCGATCCTGGTATGAAATACCGAAGCCAGGTCCTTTACGAGATCCCTGAAGTCGATCCTTCCGTCTGCCGTAAAATAAAACAGGATCTTGGAATTATCGAAGGTGTATTCACAGTCGATCAGCTTCATTTCCAGACCGCGCTTGTGGATCTTCTGCAGGCAGACATCCAGGGCCTGTATCTCTTTCTTTTTATTCTCCGCCGCACGGGAAATATCCTCTTCCGTTGCCAGACGCATAACCTCCTTAAGGGGCTGCACGATCTTGTCGTTCGGCTCTTCATGCGGCTCTACGATCACTTCCCCGAACTCGATGCCGCGGGAAGTTTCCACCACTACTTTATCTCCTTTGTTCAATTCCAGACGGCCGGGCGCAAAGTAATAGATCTTTCCCGCCCTGCGGAACCGCACGCCTGCTACTGTAGCCATATAATTCTCCTTAAATCATCGCTCCTTCATGCTGAGCAGCAGGAGCTCCAGCGAGAGATCCGGATTGACATTGGCCCTCAGCCGTTTGCGGCAGGTCTCAATGCTCTCCATGATCTCCTGTACTTTTGTATATGAACTGACAGAGGCCATCTCCATCAGTGTTTTGCGCTCTCCGGCAAAGGCAAGTCCGTTCAGGTCCCTGGTGATCATAAACATCATCAGATCCCGGTACCACAGTTCCAGAAGGTCCAGTGCCTCCATCAGATCCGGACACTCGCTGCGGAGCTTTCCGATCTCGATCAGAATGTCGGCATTGCTCATGGATCGTATGCCTCTCACGATCTTCATCACCCGCTGATACCACTCTGAAAAGCTTTCACTGCTGTACAGCTCGATGGCACGTCCGAGATTGCCGCGGGCAAACGCAACGCAGACATCCGCCTTCTCATCATCTGCCCGAAGATGATCCCTCAGCCAGTTCCGGATCACACTGTCAGTAAGGGGCTTCAGCTTTTCCTTTACCGTTCTGGATCTTACCGTATCCAGGAGATCCTTCTCATCAGCTGCGAGCAGGAAGATGATCACATACTCCGGCGGCTCCTCGAGTGTTTTCAGGAGCGCATTCTGCGCCTGTACAGTCATTTTCTCGGCATCAGGAACCACATAAACCTTATATCTTCCCTCGTAAGGACGGATATCCGCCGTATCTGTGATCTGGGTGCGGATATCATCGACACTTACAGATGCGGGCTTTTCGTGGCTGACCCATATGACATCCGGATGATTTCCGGAGAGGATCTTTTTACAGGATGGACAGCAAAGACACGGCGTGCCGTCTTCTGCAGGCGATGTACAGAACAGCTCCAGCAGAAACGCTTCGGTCATGCTTTTTTTACCCATGCCCTTATCGCCGGTGAGCAGATAGGCATGCTGCAGCCGGCGTGTACGGATCGCAGTCTTCAGCTGGTCTTTGATCAGTTCGTTGCCGAGTATCTCCTGAAAAGTCATAAAGCCTCTTTTCTGCTGCCGGTCACCGGATGTCCGCAAGGATCTCCTGCAGACAGGTACCGAAGTCATCGTTTTGATATCGTTTGACAATGCCGGCTTCCTTCAGCTTTTCCTCTGAAAAATCCTCCGTATCGGCGATGAAGCGCCTGCATACTTCCGTATAGCGCGGTGCCGGTTCCTCCATTTCCCTGCGGACCGCACGGATCAGCCGTTCACCGTCTTCCACCTCGATATAAACAGGCACAAGTGCCTCCTGTCCGAAGTAAGCTCTTAGCTTCCGGCAGGACTCAAGAGTGCCCGGCATCAGGTAATCCCCGGCACTAAGGTCGATCTGTCCGTCATCCACAGTCGCATAGGTCCACGGACCGTATACAGTCTGATAGGTCCGTGACTCGATCAGTTTCCCGGCAGCTGCAAAAGCGTCTATCGCCGCCTGATCACAGAAATGATAGGAGACTCCATCCGTCTCATGCTCTCTAAGCGGTCTTGTGGTGTACATGACATAGGTCTTAAGCTCCGGCCGGGCATTCAGGATCGCCTGATAAAGTGAATCCTTCCCGGAGGCAGACTTTCCCATAATGCAGTAGATCTTTCCCATCAGGGCATTCCTCCGACCTCCGGAGCGCCTCCCGGTCCGACCTGCTCCACCGTCTGCTCACTGATCACAGCCGCCTGTTCCGCACTGCCGCCGGGTCCTTCTACGACTTCTGTATCCTGCGGCGCCTCCGTCGGTGCCTCACCCGCCACTGCTGTGTCATAATCCTGCGCTTCGGAAGCCGTGGTTTCCGGATCAGTTGGCCCGGGTCCCGGTTTCGTGGGCGGCGGCGTACTGATACCCGCCGGTCCGTCTCCGGAGCCTCCGGGTCCGAGAACAGCCACATCCGATCCCGAAGCAGCGGTTTCTTCGCCTCCGTCAATCACTGTTGAAGTATCCGGATCATCCTCCTCCAAAAGAACAGGCGCAATGGCAACGGCGATCGGCGTAGACATCCTGGCGCGGAGCTTTACGAAACTGACCGCACCCGCATGGGTACGCTTTGCGATGATGTTGTTGTCCTGGATCGCATAGATCTCATAACCGCCGTCAACTCCGGTGGCATCCTGCAGAAAATCGATATCTCCGTCCTTGCTGAACCGGAGAATACCGCTGAAGCCGTCCGCATCCTTAAACTCTGCAAACATCTCTCCCGTCGCATAATCATAATGCATGTTGCCGGTCGTTCCATAGAACTCGGAAGAGATCAGTTCGATCGTTCCGTCCGCGGCAGATTCGCGCAGCAGCCTTGAACGAGTGCTTCCGAAAGCGTCTCCGCTCTCAAAGCTGTACTTATATCCGCCGGTAGAGATCGATGTCTTGGGTGCTACGGAAAGGATCTCGCCGGTCTGGGACAGGCGGTAGACAAAATTGCCCGCCGTGAAGCTGTCCGACTCCATTGTGACCGGGTGTCCGCCTTCGAGCATCAGCGTCGCATGTCCGGGATTATAATCCAGATCGACGTAATAGTTTCCGTCCTCAGGGAAGCTGACAACCGTATGATCCTCCGTAAAGCCTTCCGTGCGGTGCAGCACATCTCCGTCATACCAGTAGACAACAGCATTTCCGTTCTCGCCGCGGATGACCTTGTATCCACGGACATTTTCCGCTGCAAGCTCCCGGACGTCGGTACCGGGCTTCATACGAAAGAGCTTGTTGTTGATGGCGTCAAGGATCCCGCCGGGATCGTCATTGCTTTGTGCCAGATAGTAAATATATCCGTCGTGGATCGACATCGTATACGGAGAGGAATACTGCGGATTGGAATTTCCGCCGAGCGCATGGGAAAGAGGCTCCGTTGTATTCTTGTACATGATCGAGGAAAACTGTCCCAGCTTCTTTGATTCATTCAGATATGCCCAGACGGTTTTGGTCTGCACGAGTCCGGGATAATCCGCGCTTACCGAAGACGGATCCGGCCGGTAGCCGGGGTTATACACGATCTTCTGCAGTGCGCCGTCTTCCCCGAAGGTATAATTCATGGCGCCTTCCGACATGTTTCCTGTCGCTGCGTGTCCCTTTTCATCAAAATGATAGAGCTGATGCTGCACTTCCGCCCAGGTGGAACTTAAGATCTCATAACCGTCCGAGGTCTTCAGCTTCTCATCCTCGTCCCAAAGGGCTGCCTCCGATGGCGTCAGAACATAGTAAATGCCTTCCTGGCTGCTGATCAGTCCGTAGTGCTCGGACGCAAGGTCAAGCCCAAGCTCCTCGCCGGTGCTTTCTTCCTCTGAAGCAGCAGAGACCTCCGTCTCCGGTTTCTTATCACTGTTAAAAAAGGAAAAGATGCCGCTGCTGTCCTTGATATACATGTAAACAAAAATCACCATCAGCACCGCGATCACGACCAGTGACAAAGCCGTAACCAGACTGACAGCGTCTTTCCATCCCGATTCTCTTTTCTTTTTCCTGTGATTGGATGCCATTTTACTTTATTCGCTCACACAACAGTATTGCAGAATTCTGCTGAAAATTCAGAATAAGTTTATCATTAATTATATACGATGACAAGATTGAGAACACTTAACAAATCAGGTCAAAAAGATTAACGTTTGCATTTCGGGCTGCCTGCAATACCAAAAGACGATATCCCGAAGGATACCGCCTCTCATCATCTGACGATGCTGATATCAAATAAGCGCCTTCATATTGAAAGCACTGTATAAGCTGCCTCAGGCCAGAATCCTGGGCGCTTTTGCGCCTTCAGATTGCGAAGTTATGAGCAATCTGGACTTCTGATAGTTCGATTCTGGCACATCAAAATTTCCAAAATAAAAAATGCCTCAGGCCAGAATCGAACTGGCGACACACGGATTTTCAGTCCGTTGCTCTACCAACTGAGCTACCGAGGCTTGTCGTTTGCGACCATGCTAATTTAGCATAATCCATTTCTTTTGTCAACTCACAAAAGACCCTGTGTACTTCTCTGCAAAGGCCCCGGCCTGCTTGAGCTGTTCTGGTGTTTTATAATTCTCAGTCTTTTACTGCCCCCAGCAGCCGGATCAGGCAGCTGTAGGTGAGCTCATAAACGGTATGGTACACATATTGGATCCCCGCTTCCTTCATGGCGGCCTTTTGTTTCTCAGTAACAGCCGCATACGGATAAATACCGAACATAAACGGGAAAAACATATATATAAAGTTCTGGATATCTGTCTCACTCATGTCCGGACAGAATTTCTGCAGCAACATGCGCATAAGCTGCATGGTGTTGCCGTAAGACTGCTTGAACTTCGTGAGCAGTTCCTGCCGGCTGTTTGCTTCCATGTCATAATTATTCATCGAAAGCAGCTTCAGGAGCTGCTCCCTTCCCGCCAGTGAGTGCGCTATTTTTTCTGCCAGCTGTGCTTTCGTAAGCCGCTCATTGCCATCAAGGATTGCCGTGAGTTCTTCATTCCAACGGTCATATTCTCTCTGAAAGAGCGCCAGAAAGATTTCTTCCCTGGTCTCAAAATAATTGTAGATCGTGGGCCGGGAGAAGGATGTGATCCTGCTGATCTCCTTGAGCGTGATCTCGCGGAAGCTCATCGTCCGGTACAGCTCCTCGCAGGCATTGATGATCTCCTCTCTGCGCTGTGCGATCAGTTCGGGTGTTCCTTTTATCATGAGTACTTCCTCCGCAGTCTGTATTCTGTGCTGACATCGTGTCAGCATTTATATTATACGCATGCGCTGACACAATGTCAATACAATTATGGTCCGTTTTTATACGATATTTTCATTTTTGTATTATCCGCAACCTATAAAACACTTTTTCAGATTCCTGTGTTATGATAGGTGCGTGCTATAAGAAAGAGGTCCCGACAAACCGGGGCATATTGATAAGAAACAAGCAGATCTTGTAAAGGAGGACAGTTATGGTTGAATTAAGCAGTGAAAGAATTGAGCAGATCGTACTCAAAGAGACTGCAAAAAAGCAAGAAGCAGATATCATTCTGCGCAGCGTCTATACAAGATATATGTGTCTGTTTGAGAAGTACTTCGAAGATATAGATGCGTTAAACGATGATAAGGTTGCTGAGCTGAGAAACTATCATGAAGAGACTAAAAGCCTGGTAAGGTATTATTATATGGACATTGCTCAGGATGTCTGCAAGCTGCTTCGGGAATTCGACGATACATACATTATCAACATGCTCGGGTCCGGATGGCATAAATATATTTTCGATATCTATAAGTACTACAAAGAAGAGAAGAAGATCAGCATTAAAGCCGAGGAAGACATAAAGGCAGCGTTTGTAAAAGAAACACTGGAAGAGTTCTATGACACAATGGATTATATTTTCAGGGACGGTTTCGGTACGGGCAGCGAAGCGACCAATGGTATATTAAGCGGAATCAAAAGCCTGTTGTTCGGAGAAGAAAATACAAACGTTTAATCAGGAGAAAAGCAAATATGAAATACTTTGTATCACTTCTGGTATATATCATCGGCTTCGTGATTGTCTGGAATATTTGTGATTTCCTGTTTTGCACATTCATTACACAAAGTGAATATCAGTTTTCGATTTCTGCAGACATGATCACACCGCTTGTTGTCTTGGGATATCTGTTCATGCTGGCTGATCGTTTACTGGCGAGAAATCAGGTAAAGCATCCTGTCTGAACAATCCCGGCAGGGATGGCATATTTCCCCAGGTAAAAAAAATGCATAATTATTGGCGCACCCACAAAGGAATGCGCCATATAAGATCATTATACGATTTTCAGATTGACCGCAGGGATCAGCCCTTCTCCAGAGCCAATGTCTTCGTCGTCGTATCGCAGACAGACGACGGTCCGAAATACTGAATCGCACCCGGATACAGGAAGCAGGTCTCAACAGCCCACTGTGCTCTGTGCGCCTCGAAGTATTTGAACGGTGCGCCATCCAGCTCGGTAAGGGCTTTACGGATAACCGGCTTGTCCTCACCGTGGCGGCGTTCGATGTTCATCATCTTGGTGATCGGCATGCCGCCGGCAACCCATTCTTCGGCCGGAGCGACAAGATTGGAAACCTTGGAAAGGTATCCGTTATAGCCGTACTGAATCAGCATAAACGCGTTGTAGCCAAGGGAGTAGCAGTAGTCCGCATCGAAATTCGACGGGAATGCACAGCGTCCTTCGTAGCCGAAGAAATGATGCTGGACACCAAACTTGCCCTTGTAAGTGCCCGCTTTCTTTCTCTCATCGAGTTTTGCCTTGACGAGTGCGGAGAACAGCTTCTCAGACTCAATAAGGGACACCTGGACGTTGCCGTGGGGGTCTCTCTCAAGGAAGAGCTGCTGCTGGATCGACTGCGGAAGGATGGCAAATACCTTCATGGACTCGGCTGTAAGGCCTTTTTCGATAAATGCATACTTCTCCTCCCAGCTGGACAGTGCATTAAATTCATCAGCCTTACTGCCTGCCAGAAGCTCATTGATCTCGGCGATCAGGGTCGAAAATTCAGGAACGAATTCAACAATGCCTTCCGGAATGATCGCGACGCCAAAGTTCATACCGTTATTGCCTCTCGTCTCAACGGCATCGGCAATGTAATCGGCGATCTCGGACAGAGACATTTTCTTTGCAGCTACTTCCTCACCGATCAGGCAGATGTTCGGCTGGGTCTGAAGCGCGCACTCAAGAGCGACATGCGAAGCGGAACGTCCCATGACCTTGACGAAATGCCAGTATTTCTTGGCAGAATTGCAGTCTCTCTCAATATTGCCGATCAGCTCGCTGTAGGTCTTGGTTGCGGTGTCAAAACCAAAGGAGCACTCGATATCCTCATTCTTGAGGTCGCCGTCAATGGTCTTCGGGCAGCCAATCACCTGGACTCCCGTACCTTCCGCTGCGAAATACTCTGCAAGAACCGCTGCGTTGGTATTGGAATCATCGCCGCCGATAATTACGATCGCAGTAATGCCATGCTTTTTGCATACCTCTGCCGCTGTCGCAAACTGCTCTTTCGTCTCAAGCTTCGTACGACCGGATCCGATGATATCAAATCCGCCGGTGTTACGGAACTGGTTGATATACTCGTCATCAAAAATCAGGTAATCGTCTTCAAGAAGACCGCTCGGACCGCCTTTGAAACCATAGAGGACATTCTCAGGATCCGTTGCCTTCAGTGCGTCATACAGACCGCATACGACATTGTGCCCGCCAGGTGCCTGTCCGCCTGAAAGGATCACACCGACGATCTGTTTTTTCGCCGCAGATGTATTTGCCCCTTTTTCAAAGGTGATCTCTTTCTTACCGTATGTATTAGGGAACAGAGCTTTTATTTTCTCCTGATCAGCAACGCTCGCCGTCTCCTCGCCTTCTTTGACACAAATCTCGGAAATGCCGCCGCGAAGCATCCCGGGAAGCTTCGGAACATACTGAAGTCTCTCTTTCTGAAGTGGTGAAATCATAATATCTTCCTCTCCTTTTGTTATTGACGATTCTTTCCGGACGTTATGCAGTTCCACCGGTACAAAGAATCCTATTCTGTGCCGGCAGCGTGCCGGTTTTGTCCGCTCCTACTATACATCATTTTTCTTAAATCGTCTATGAATACCTTCGGAATTCACTCAGCATCCTTTGGGCAGACTGCCGGTTGCGAAAGCGGCTGGCGTGGGCTATGATAGATACAGAAATACGATATGCCAGACTCATGTCAGAATGTTTACTATTCAGAAATAATTCTCGGAATACAATCCGGCGGAACAGATCACGGAAGGCTGCCGGAGATTCGGGGAAGCCGCGAAAGAATTCAGTTAATATAGTAGTTTATCAGGTCAGTGAAGTATTAATAACCAGATAAGGAGGAAACTGCAATGATCGTTGGTCTGCCGAAAGAAATCAAGAACAATGAGTTCCGTGTGGGACTTACCCCCGGTGCGGTCGGTGCTTATGTCCAGGCGGGCAATATCGTCTACGTGGAAAAAGGCGCGGGCCTCGGATCCGGCTTCGAGGATGAGGAGTACATCGCGAATGGTGCGAAGATCCTGGACACTGCCAAAGAGGTGTGGGATTCTTCCGAGATGATCGTGAAGGTCAAGGAGCCACTGGAGAGTGAATATCAGTACTTCCGCCCGGGCCTGCTGATCTTTACCTACTTCCACCTGGCAGCGGACGCGGAGCTTACAAAGGCGCTGCTCGAGAAGAAAGTAACAGCGATGGCGTATGAGACCATCCAGGACAAGAAGAAGAGTCTTCCGTGCCTGTATTGCATGAGCGAGATCGCGGGAAGAACGGCTGTGATCGAGGGTGCAAAATACCTGGAGAAGACATACGGCGGGCGCGGTGTGATGCTGGGTGCGGTACCGGGCTGTGAGAAGGCGGAGGTCGTGATTTTAGGCGGCGGCAATGCAGGCACGAATGCGGCACGTATGGCAGCAGGCCTTGGCGCAAGGGTCACGATCCTGGATATCAACCACTATCGTCTCGCATATCTTGATGATGTGTTCGGAAGCCAGATCACAACGCTGTATTCGAGCAGGGACAATCTCCTCAAGGCACTGGCAAAGGCTGATCTGGTCATTGGCTGTGTGCTGCTGGCACCGGGCAGAGAAGCACCGAAGCTGGTGAAGAGGGAAGACCTGAAGGTGATGAAGAAG
>Ga0256404_1004998_pt1 | contig 24139 bp, 25 predicted proteins | sample RumenRJG_01DNA_FD_185990 | JGI IMG/M metagenome (GOLD analysis project Ga0256404, IMG submission 185990) | Bovine rumen microbial communities from Lethbridge, Alberta, Canada - RJG_01 | ecosystem: Host-associated > Mammals > Digestive system > Stomach > Rumen | place: Canada: Alberta | collected... | reverse complement strand
GCCCCCGCCAACTCACCCAAACCCGCCACCGCTAACACGCGCCTCTCCGCAAAAGCAACATGCCCCCGCAAACTCACCCAAACCCGCCACCGCAAACACCCGCTGCTCCGCAAAAGCAACATGCCCCCGCTTACTTGCCCAAAACCGCCACCGCAAACAAAAAAAAATCCCGGCAGCCAAAACCACCGGGAAAAGTCAAACGCCAGCCGTCCAAAAAGAACGGCCGCCTAAAAAAATTACTCGTTAACAGCAGCAGGAGTCTCTGCACCAGCATCAATTGCAGCCTGTGCAGCCTCAAGCTCCTTAGCATCGCGCTTCTCGCAGAACTTACAGATTGTACCCTTACCAGCATCAATAGCTTCCTGTGCAGTACCATTCACAAGAGTCTCTGAGCGGTCAAGAGCCTGGCAGTCATCGTGAGTATGGAATTTCTTACCATGCTCTGTCCAGTAAACGCTCTGTCCGCGGGTTGCAGCCTCAACAGCTTCCTGGGAAATAGGATTCCAGTCATAGCTTGCAAGACCAGAAATTGCAAGGAAAATAGCCGCAACAACAGTACCAACAGCCTTTGTCTTCTTGTCAGCGTCCTTGTTTGTAAGAAGCAGAACAATAAAAGGAATAAATGCAACAGCCGCAACAATAACGCCCATGTTGTTCCACAGCCAGAACTTAAGGGCATTCTTCTGAGAAGCCGGGTCAATGTGGTTGGCCTTCTTCCAGAACTGAGAACCAACGATTACACAAACCATGTCAAGAACAAGAGCCGCAATCCCCTTGTGCAAAGGCTGAATCTTCGGAAGGATAAGAAGCTTTTCAAGAATCAGCGCAATAGCAAGCACTTCAAATGCCAAAGCCGCAATCCAAAAGAGTACTGCGCCAATGCGAAGACCAGTTGCGTTTCCGGACTTCACGCCAGCCGCAGCCGATGCCGCAGGACGTGGCTTTCCTGTAATATCCGCGCCAGTTGATGCAGACACGATTTTGTGTTCTTTCTTTTCTGCCATAAAAAACTCCTAAAAACCCCATAAACAGAGGCAAAAATATTCGGCAAAGCCATCTCTAACTTAAGCCTGTATACATATAATACACCATAAAGCGCGATTGTTCAATAATAGACCTTCAATAAGCCATCTTTTTTGGACGGTACCTCTATCCGCTCAACCATTCCACCTTTTGGCTAATTCGACCGAACAGGCCTATGCGCCACCGCCCTTCCGCCCTTCGGTAACCCTCATCCCGCTGCGCGGGACTAAAGGGGCTCCACGGCGGCGTACGACCAAAAAAAATCCCTCCATGGATTTTTTTTGGTATTGCAGAACTGCTATGCAGTTCTGCACGCTGCTAAGTCGCGCATCCATGCGCTTTTTACTATTTGGCAAGAAAGAGACAACCCCTCCATGGATTTTTTTATGATTGCAGAAGCGCTTTGCAGTTCTGCACGCTGCTAAGCCGCACATCCATGCGCTTTTTACTATTTGGCAAGAAAGCCCCCCGTTCCCTGCCCCCGTGGCGTAGCGTCACCGTCGGTCCCTGAGCCTGTCGAAGGGCCGTTTCGCAACCAATAAACATCCCCCTCACAAACAACAACTGTACAACTCCCGGATTCCAGACCCTATTAACAAATAGAACCAAATATAATATATATAAATAGGGGATTTATTTCCTAAAAAAATTAACAGCGACAAAGATTTTCCTAATAACAACAACTTTGTCAGGTCCAAGACGACAGTACAAAAAAAAGAACTATTAGGCACCCCCACCAAAAGACATTAAACTCAAGAGGTAATCAACATGAAATACGATTTCTCAGACTTAACAAAACAGTTACAAGCATTAAGCAACAAACTCCATTCTCAAATCGTCAACTTCTCTGGAATTGACGAAAAGGGGATGAGACTCGAGTATTACAACAACACCTACATCAACGTAGATGACATGAATTCACTCCAAAACAACGTTCTCTATATCACAGGACTCCCTGCAAGCGGAAAATTCCCGTCATGCTGAGCTTGACTCAGCATCTGCATAAGTCCTAGCGCCACCTTCCACAGATTCCGAATCAAGTTCGGAATGACCGCACGCCCCCAAACTGAAAACCGTCACCCTGAGCTTGACTCAGGGTCTGTACAAGTTTTGCACTTGCCTTCTAAAAAAAACTTGATTTTCTCCTAAAATGCCGTATAATATAGAATAGAGTTGCTCTACAAAAAGGAGTTCACCATGAAAAAAAGATTCCTTACATTCATATCTCTCACCGCGACAGCACTCCTGCTTTTCCTTACGCCATCGTGCTCTGGCCTTGCAACCCCTTCGGCACCCGATGCCCCAGAAGTCCAAAGATACACCCTTAGCGGAAGATTTACCATGCCATACGCAGACGCAGCCCCGGCAGAAGTAACAAATGCAACTCCAAGCGCACGAAACGCAGTGCCAGACATGTCCGGCCTTACATACACCGTAGAAGCAGAAAGAAGCGACGGCCGTAAAGAAACAACCACGTCAGAAGACGATTCAACCTACACATTCACAAACCTAACAGCCGGCAGCTGGCAAATCACCGCATACGCAAAGAAAAGCAACGGAACCCTGGTCATGCAAAGCCAAACAAAATCCGTAACCCTTTCCAAGTCAAAACCGGACGCAAGCACAAGCCTTGTCATGGAACCTGCAAGCGGAAGAGGAGAAATAGCCCTTACCGTAAGCTGGACTAATGACAGTGGAATAGGCTACTGCGAATGGGCTTTTAGCGGAAGCGGAAGCCTCTCACCTTCAGGCACCAGCACGATAAGCCCAATAACAATAAGATCCAGCAGTGTCGCTTCCGGTACATACCCGCTTACCCTAAACTTTTACACATCAAGCACAAACGAAAGCAATGGCGCAAAGCCAATTTACTCCTGCACAGAATACGTCTCAGTCTACCCAGAGCTCACAACTAGAAGCTGGACAAGCGAAACAGCCCCTCACCTGGAAGCAGGCTTTAGAGTAACAAAGGAATGCGTAGAAACCTTCGTCTACAGAAAAATCTATGTGTCACAAACAGGCAACGACACGTCCGGTAACGGAACCAGCGAACGACCCTTTGCCACAATAGAAAAAGCCATGGCCCGCCTTAACGAAGTTGCATCAAAAGGCATCAGAGCAAGCGAAATAAGCGCAGACAACCCCTGGGAACTTCATGTTTCGGGAACCCCTACCGCCCCCACGAGCAACATAAGTGGCAACGCCCTCATAGACGTAAGCAGCACCATAGGCAACCTTGCAATCATCGGAGACGGAAGCGGGGCTACAATAAATGCAAACAAAAAGGGGCGCGTACTGTACGTAGACAGCGATACAAGCGTAACCATAAAAAGCGTAACCCTTACAGGAGGAGGTGTTCCCAGCTCAATCGGCAGCGGCACTATCTACAAAGGCCTATGCGTCTACGTTGCTACAAGCGGAAATCTTACAATGGAAAGCGGAAGTTCAATCACGGGCAACACAAGCAATAGGGCTACGCATGGTGGCGGTGTGTACAACGAAGGAACATTTACCATGAACGGAGGCACAATCAGCGGAAACCTGGCAAGAATAACAGGCTCTGGAAGAAACCAAATTGGCGGTGATGGTGGCGGTGTCTACAACAAAGGAACATTCACAATGAATAACGGTACTATAAGCACCAACAAAGCGATGTCAGGAGGCGCTGGTGTTTACAATGAATTAAATTACACATTCTCAATGTACGGAGGCTCAATCAGCGGGAACGGGGTACAATCAGGCTCAAACAGAGTCTTTGCTGGAGCTGGCGTTATGAACAGAGGGACATTCGATATGTATAACGGTACCATAAGTGGAAACGAGTCTACATATTATGGTGGAGGTGTGTACAACGTAGTAGGAACATTCACGATGTATGACGGAACCATAAGCGGTAACTCCGCTGCAACCTCTTCAACTGCCACAGCTACCGACGGTGGCGGTGGTGTCTTTGCGGCAGGCACTGTTGAACTGCTCGGCGGAACAATCACCGGCAACACAGTGGCAGCTGGCGTCAATGGCTCTGGCGTATACGTCAACAGCGCATCAGACGACACTTTCAAAATGGGCGGTAGTGCAAAGGTTAACTCTTCCAACGACGTTTATCTATCTGGCTCATCAAAAATAATCATATCGGGAGCATTAACCGCATCAGCACCCGTCGCAACAATCACACCGGCAACCTGCACAATGAACGTAACAGTACTTTCAGAAACGGCAAACGGCTTGATTGAAGCAAACAACACAAAATTTGCACTTTCAGATTCAACCTACACAATAAACAAAGACGGCAATGTCTGGAAAGACAACCTGGCAAGCCTAACCTTGGCCGACATGCAAACGCTCATTGCAAGCGAAGATGCAAAAACCTCTGCCGACACAATAATAACCCTCTCGTCAGAAAGAGGAGCATGGCAATGGTGGCACATGATAGGAACAAAATACGTAGTAAAGACAACAGCAGGCCGTTTCTGCACGCTGGAAATAACAGGCATTTCGGACTCTCATGTATGGGTCCATACAGAAGTAAGGCTTGCAGGAGAAGAAACCGTTCGTTCATGGTCTTTCAATGGGGATAATTCAGACATTGATATTGCACTGGGGTTCGTAGAATCCGGTGGTCAAAACGCAAAAAATGACATACATGTTAACGACGGAAAACCACATAACAGCGCAATATTCTACATCATGGAATATGTATACAACCCGTAACCCTTGCGCTAAAAAACGTCACGCCGTCACCCTGAGCTTGACTCAGGGCCTGCCCCACCCCCGTCATGCTGAGCTTGACTCAGCATCTGCATAAGTTTTACATTCACCTTCCACAGATTCCGAATCAAGTTCGGAATGACATGCTTCATTCGGAATGACAGGTTTCATTCGGAATGACGGTGAACGTTCGGAATGACAGGCTTCATCCAAGATGACAGAAAAGTGTTCAGCACAAAGGGGGTCTTAGGGGGACTCCCCCTAGGAGAAGGGGTAGCGACCAACGAAGTGGGCGCGAGGGGAAGACCTTCCCCCTTGTATTTGCACAGAGTTGAATAAAATTCATTTTTATGCTATCGTAGCTTCATGTATTTATTTTTGATTTTGATTATTCCGCTTTTTGCAGGTGCTGTTGTCGCACTAGACAAAAACTATACATTCAGAAATTTTGTTCCACAGGCGGTTGCAGCCCTTTTGCTTGCCACTGTAATCTGCTGCATAAAGGAATTCTTCATTTATTCCCACCACCTCTGGATTGACTCAGTTGCACAAAATTTCATGCAGCTCTTCCTGAACAACATACTGCTTCCTGTCCTAATCCTTGGAATCCTTCACTTTGTACTTGTCAAGGACGACGCAAACTACAAGGCAGCATCATTATTTGCCTTACTTGCAATGTTCTACGCAGTGTTCATTCCCTACGGAATAATTTCATCAATGGAAAGGCACTCAAAGTTTCTTCTATTATATAAGCCGCTCCTCTTTGCAGGATTCAGCCTTCTGGCAAGCTCCTTCTTCCGCTTTTCAGCATCCGCAAAAAAATCAATGCGCATACCGCTTGGCATAGCAGCCGCAATTCTTTCTCTTGGTGCAGGAATTATTCCGCCCCTTTTAGAAACATACAGATACTTCAACGGAGAGTCTTTCCTCTTGTACGCACTTTCACTTGCATACACAGGCTTTGCCCTGGCATTATTTCTTATAAAAAACATAAAAAAACAAGACATCGACTAGACAAAGTTCCCTATTTTCTGCTAAAATGTTCTATATGCTATTACAAGTGTCTACAGACACGTAGGAGGATCGTTGGCAGACAATAAGGGAATGCGCGTAAACGAGCAAATTCGTGTGCGCGAAATCAGGCTCATTGATGATGAAGGTGAACAGAAGGGCATTGTACCTACGCTGGAAGCCCTCAAAATGGCAAGAGACAGGGATTTGGATCTTGTTGAAGTCTCTCCCAACGCTAATCCGCCGGTTTGCAAGATACTGGACTTTGGAAAGTACCGGTTTGAACAGGAGAAAAAACTCCGTGACTCCAAGAAAAACCAGAAGGTGCTCAAGTTAAAGGAAATTCGCATGCAGCCAAAAATCGGCTCAGGCGACCTTGACACAAAGGCAAAGCATGTACAGGAATTCTTAGACGAGGGCGACAAGGTAAAAGTAACCATCCGTTTCCGCGGAAGGGAACTTGCCCACACAGAACTCGGCTTTGACGTCCTAAAAGAGGTTGAAAAGAGACTTACCCCCGGCTCCTTTGCCATAGAAAAAGCTCCCGCTATGGACGGAAAGTTTATGTCTATGACACTCAGCTCAAAAGTCAAAAAGTAGAGGTTTTAGTTATGCCTAAGATGAAGACAAAGAAATCCTCAGCAAAGAGGTTTCACCTTACAGGTTCTGGTAAGGTAAAGTACAAGAAGATGAATCTTCGCCATATTTTGACAAAGAGATCACCTAAACGCAAGAGAAACTTGCGCCACGCAGGCCTTCTTTCTGAAGACTCAGCAAGAAGAATCCGCAAACAGCAGCTTCCGTACGGTTGATGCATTAATTTTTAGGAGATACTTATGTCAAGAGCAGTTGATGGTTCAAAAAGAAAAAACCGCCGTGCAAAAATCTTAAAGCTTGCAAAGGGCTTTTACGGCGACAGAAAATCAAACTACAAGGCCGCTAAAGACGCTGTTGTAAAGGCACTCGACCATGCGTACTCAGGACGCAAGGAAAAGAAGAGACAGTACCGCTCACTGTGGATTGCTCGTATTAACGCAGCAGTACGCGATGAAGGCCTTTCATACAGCCGCTTTATCAACGGACTTGCAAAGGCTGGAGTTACTCTTAACCGCAAGGCTTTGAGCAACATGGCTATTGAAGATCCTGCAGCATTCAAGGCTGTAATCGAAGTAGCAAAGAAAGCCTTAGAAGCCTAAGCTTTTTAGGAGCAGTTTATGATTACACTCGATCAAGTTTTGTTATTGCAGAAAAAAGTAGAGACAGCTGTAGAAAAAATCAAGGGTCTTACGTCCGAGATTGAGCAGCTTAAGGCAGACAACGATGCTTTGCGTAGCAAATGCACAGAGCTTACAAAAGCGTTGACTGACAAAACGGAGTTTGTTTCTACACTTGAATCTGAACAGGACAAGATCGAGTCTACAATCCTGCATGCGCTGAACCAGCTGGACATCGTGGAAAATTCCATTCTGAACAGCGGTTCTGCCGTACAGGATTCAGTTTCTGACCAGCAGCCAGACTCCCCTTCAGAGAATCAGAGCCAGGAAGAAGTGGAAGAAGAAGAAAAGGTAGTTGACTACTCTTCCAACAATGGCGAGACAGACCTCATTGAGCAGGAATCAGAGGCAATGCGCAGCAACGACCAGGCCCAGCAGCCGGGACTCCACAACGCGGCAGAAGCCTATGTTCACCAGAGTTCTTCTATGGAAAGACCGGAGTCCAACGAAGACGTATCGCTTTTTGGCGACGAGCACAATTCAGCAGACGCAAATTCATCAGAAGAAAATTCAGCAGAAGAAAATCCGTCTGAACAGAAAAATTCTATAAATTCAGAATTTGACATATTTTAGCATTAGCGGGGATTGCCATGGGAAAACTTCGTATTGATGTACTAGGTGCTTCTTTTGCAGTTCAGGCTAATGAAAACGATGAATACTTAAAGAAACTACTTTCCTACTACAGGCAAATAACGGACGCAATCCAAGGTTCTGCACGGGTGGGCGACCCATTGCAGACAAGTATTCTGGCAGGTCTTACCCTTGTGGACGAGCTATACAAGTCAAAAAAACAAAACTATTCATACGACAAGGTAATCCATGACGATGAAGCGGAAAGAATCGCCATGGAAATGATAGAAAAAATAGACGAAGTGCTGGATGCCGATGGAAGTTCAGCAGAATAGCCAAAATTCCCCATCAGAACAAATGCGGATTTGGGTGGATGCAGACTCCTTCCCTGCCCCCGCAAAGAAAACCCTTTTAAAGGCAGCAAAGAGACGGGAAATTCCCCTTACTTTTGTTGCAAACCGCCCAATTCCTTTTGGGGTGGAAAGCCCCCTTTTTACAATGCAGGTATGCCCCAACACTCCGGGTGCAGCGGACGACTTTATAGCAGAAAATGCAAGAACAGGAGACCTGGTGGCAACCAGGGACATTCCCCTTGCCAAGAGGCTGGTAGAAAAAGGTGTGGCTGCAATAAACGACCGTGGCGTTGAATTCAACAGGGAAAACGTGGACACAATGCTAAAGGAGCGGGAGCTTAGCATACAGTGGGCAAACCTTGGCATAAGCACAGGCGGCAAAAAGACATCCTACGGAAAAAAAGAAGCCCACGACTTTGCCTGCTGCATGGACAGGGTTCTTGAAAGACTTTCACGGCTGTAACCGGCTTCCAAGTCTGTAACCTTTGCCACATAAAGGCATTTTAAAGTTGACAGTTTTTTTATTTAACATATAGAATATTAGGTTGAAAGTCGAGTTTTTGGCACAAGCCGTGTCATTATCGGGCTCGACCCGATAATCTGCTTTAAAAGATTCCCGGGTCAAGCCCGAGAATGACATGCATTTGTAGAACTCAAAATTGACCACATTAGAAGGTCTGGAGGTGTATATGAAGAATTTTTTTAAAGTGGCACTTATTTTTACTGTTCTTTTCCTTTTTTCTGCCTCCATCTGGGCACAGCCGGCAAAAAAAATCGCAGCTTCATTCAAGAACACGGGCGGAAGCGGAATTTACCAGCTGTTTTTCTACACAGACCAGAGCGGAAAAATCTACTTTGTGGAAGAAGGCCAAGACTACACGGGGACTTTTACCTACGTACTTGATTCCGGAAACTTTGACAACGGAATTGTCGTGCTTACAACGGACGGAAAGTCATACTCCATAGACATAGAGAACGGCAGGTGCACGGTGGACGGTGTTGCAATGAAGCGCCAGTAAAAAGTGCGCAAGACGGGGAAATATTAAGCCTAGCCGGGATTGGAGGGGGCACGGGGTTGCCTGCAACCCCAAGTGCGTGCGCAGCACCGGCCGCGAGGGCAAGCCCCGGAAAGCCCGTAATAAATGGCATCCCGAAGGGGCAGTTCCAAAATCAGTCAGCTCCAAAAAAAGAAAAAAGAAAGAAAAAGCTATTCCTCTGGCGTAAGGCTCTTGTTTATTGCCTCCAGGCGGTTTCTTATCTGAACAAAGGCATCCACAAGGTCGGGGTCAAACTGCTTTCCACGCTCATTCTGAATCTCTTCAAAGGTCATGTCGGCAGTCCACTCCTTTTTGTAAGAGCGCATGTGTCGGAGGGCATCGTAAACGTCTGCCACGGCAACAATTCGGGCTGCAAGGGGAATGTCCTCGCCCTTAAAAATCTGCGTTACCGGCGGAACTGGGGTTCCCGGCTCAAAGGACATGTAGTCTTCAAAGCGTCCAGGATAGCCCTTTGCGCCTCCGTCCCAGCGGTCATGGTGGTGCAGGCATACGTCGCGGGCCATTGCGTCCAGCTCACTTTCTACCGGGGTAAAGATTTGGGCTCCAATACAGGTGTGGCCCTTCATTATTGACCTTTCCTCGTCGGTGAGGGGACCGTTTTTCTTTAGTATTACGTCCGGAATTGCAACCTTTCCAACGTCGTGGCACTTTGCCGCAAGCTTTAGGGTGTCGCGGAACTTTTCGCGCTCCTTCTGCGGAATGTTCTTGTTTGAGGCGTAGCGGTCATAAATTTCAACAGAAAAGCTGGAAACCCTTTCTACGTGGGCACCGGTTTCCTTTGGGTCGCGGTAGCCTGCCATGCGCACCAAGCGTTCAATGAGCTGCTTGGTAAGATAGGCATATTCGTAAATCTGGCCAAGGGAAGACGCAAAGTGGGAGATATAGAATTCCGAGTCGGTGTCAAAGGGAATTATGTTTCCGTCGCTGTCTGCCGCATTGATTATCTGAAGAACGCCAAGCACGCGCCCGTTGGTCATGGTGAGCGGGAAAGTTAGCATGGACTTTGTGCGGTAGGAAGTGGCAAGGTCGCTGAGCTGGTTAAAGTTGTATGGCCTTGGCTTGGTCTTTTCCTTGTCTATGAATTCGTCCATATTGTAGACGTCTGGGATGTTTATGATTGTCTTGTTTAGGGCACAGTAGCCGGAAATGGACTGGGAGGTAGCCGTCATCTTGAAGGAGGAGAAAGGAAGCTTTTCTCCCTTTGCAAGGCGGTTCTGCAGGGTCTTGTTCACGCTGTAACGGATTGTAAGGTCAGAAGAGCTTTCGTCAAAGGAATATATTGAGCCCGCGTCCGCATTTACAATCTCGCAAGCTGCAAGAAGGATGTTTTCCAAAAGGATGTCTTCGTCCTTTATTTCGCTAAGACGCTTTTCTATTTCTGCTATCTGCTGAAGTTTCTGCTCATGGGTTCCATCGTTTAACATATTTTATTCCCTAACAATACCTCAATTCTAAAACAAAACAGGATATTTTACAAGATAGGTATCGGCCTAAAAGTTGCATTTTTTTATGCAGGAAAAATACAGGGGGCCGCAGCCAAAAGCAGTGTCCGGCAGTATGTGGAAGCCAAATTCCGTCCTTTCTGCTCGGGAAAAGACTTCCTCAAGCGAAAATCCGCATTCGGGCATCTTTGCAAAGGGCAAAAGCTTCTGCACGTTGCGCTCAAAGATTTTTTTTACATCTTCCGTAGAAAGAAAGTGCGCATCCGCAAACTTTTTCTTTAGCCTTGCCACTACGCCGTCGTTTTCCTGGGGGTTCAGGGCGCATGTTGCGTAGACAAGGTAGCCGTCTTCCCTTAGAATCCTCCATGCGCTGGAAAGAAGGGCCCACTGCTCTACGGAAAGCCCCTTTATTCTTGCAGGAGACCAGATGTCAAGGTATTTTTTGTCGGAAAGAACGTGCCTCTCGCTTGAACACGGTGCATCAAGGAAGATTGCGTCAAAGTGTTCTGGAAAAGATGCTTGGGCTGAGGCTAAAGGTGAATGGGCTGAATATGAGGCTGAAGCTGCCGTCGAGACTGCCGCCGGGGATTTTTTTTCTCTCCGCCCCCAAAGGGAAGCGTCCGAGCAGGAAGTGTGGATCCGGGACGAAAGCTCTTTGCGTAAGGTTTCCTCCACCACAGCGTCAAGCCTTTTCTTTCTTGCAGGGGAGCGTTCGTTTGAATAAAGCACCGCCTCTTTTTCCATGCAGGAGGCTATTACAAGACTCTTTCCACCCGGAGCGGCACAAAGGTCTGCAATGTAAAAGTCTGCACCATCGTCCCCAGGCCGTGAAGTGTCAAGGCAAAGGGCGGCACACACGCTTGCAGGGTCCAAAAAATAAGGCTTTTCGCCGCCAAGGGAAAGCTCAAGGTAGCAGGCTTCAGCAAAGAGGGCTTCTTTTAGCAAGGGCCAGCGGTTCTCAAAAAGACCTCCGTAGAAGGAGTCAAAGCCATCCGCTCCCAAAAGCTTTTCTTTTTTAAGAGACTGCTTCATCAGGGCTCCCCCGAAACAAAGTATTTTTTAAAGAAAGCCCTGCCCTTCTCCTTAAAGGTATTGAATTCTTCAATTCTGCTTTTTGCACCGGCAGCCTTATTTTTAGCGGAAGAAAGGGAAGGAATGCAGACTTTATAAGAACCGCCATCCTTTTTCATCTCCAAAAGACCGCAGCTTATCTTGTACTCAAGGACCTTCTTTTCCGCAGCCCTAAGTTTTTTTGCAAATTCCTTGTCCTCAGAAGCATGTTTTAAAAGCCCCCTCGCAACAGGGGCAAATTTCTTTTCGCTAAGCATTATTACATGGACGCCAGCCTCTATTGCCTGAACAGCGGCATCCTCAGGCGGAAAACCATTATCTGCAAGGGCACCCATAAAAATGTCGTCGCTCATCACAAGCCCCGTAAAGCCCATTTTTTCTTTAAGCACGTCAGTAACCCAGAAAGAGCTAAGGCATGCCGGTGTCTTTGCATCCCCCCTGCCGCCAACACTTCCAGTAAGCCTTGCGTGTGACATAAGAACACAGGAAGGACGCGCTGTAAGGATAAAGGCAAATGGAGAAAGAAAAAGCGAGTCAAGCTCACTGTCTGAACAGACAATTTCCGGTAAGCCCGTATGGGGATCGGTATTTGCGTTTCTGGGAAAATGCTTTAAAACCGTAGCAATGCCGTTTTGCTCGTAGGCACGGACACAGGCAGCGGAATAGACGGATGTTTCCACCGCAGAACCAAAAGTGCGTGTCTGCAGCATGTCCCGGTTAAGGTCTGTCTCCGCCTCTGCAACCGGGGCAAGGTTCATGTTAAAGCCAAGGGATGCCAGCTGCCTAGCCTGCAAGCTGTAAAGTTCAAAGGCCTTGGAAGCAGAAATCCTTTTTGCCACAGTCTTTTGTGAGGGAAGCCTGCTTGCAATGTCTGAAAGGCGCGAAACATAGCCACCCTCCTGGTCAAGGGCAAGGTAGGGAGGAAGCAGATTGTGTATCCTGCAATAGTCATGAATTGAATCAATAAAAGAAGCAAGTTCCTGGGCAGTAGGCGCAATGTTAAATGAAAAAAAGAGGCAGCCTCCGGGAACAAGGGGCGGGTCAACTTCAAGCTGGGGGACAAGCGCACCCTCTGGCAAATATTGGGCAGCAGAGCGCGATTCCACCGCAAAATAGCTGGAATTTCCTTCTATATTTACAAGAAAAAGCTGGGAAACAAGCTCCTCTTCGCTAAGGCTGTCCATAAAGGAATCCAAAGCCTCATCCTTTTTCCTATCCTCTTGAATCCGCAAAAAAGCAGGAAGCGAAGTGCGGTGCCCGGCAAACAAAAAAAGCGGCATCGCAGCAAAAACTGCAAGCAAAATTTTCTTCATAAAAAGAGTATAAACAAAATAAGGCCGCAGGGCAACAGCAAATGCCATTACCCCATGAGGGGGAAAGCCTTTCCCCTAGCCTCAGCCCGCAGCAGCAAGCTGCTACAGTCTTCGGCCTACCCCCATCTCCTAAGGGGGCAAGCCCCCTTAAAATCCCCCGAGTTCAGCTTTTCCATACCCTAAATATGAAAATGGACATTGCGTAGAACAGGACTACAAGAAGGCCATGTCCCCATCTTGACAGACGGCAAATTTTCATTCAGAATTCAATAATATGCATGGGTTAATATTAAACGGCAGCAAAAATGTGTTTGAAGTTGAATGCGAAGACGGACTCACACGCGACTGTTCAATAAAGGGCAAGGTTCTCAAGTCGGACAAGGATTATTACAATCCCATTGCGCCGGGAGACATCGTAGAACTGGAAGAGGCATCTCTGGAAGAAAAAAAAGGACGCATCATACGCGTACAGGAGCGCAGAAATGAATTTGTGCGCTGGAACATAAAAAAAAAGCTACCCCAGCTCATGGCATGCAACCTTGACTACCTTCTTATCGTAACAACGCCAGACGAACCGCCATTCAGACCGCGCTTCATAGACAGGGCTCTGGCACAAGCAGAAAACCAGAACATAACGCCTGTCATAGTCTGCAACAAGTACGACCTTGCAGCCGCCCAGGACGAAGAAGTACAGGAAAGGCTCAAAAACTGGGAAGACATAGGCTACAAAGTAATCCGCCTTAGCGCAAAAACCGGGGAAGGCATGGTAGAACTTGCATCCCTTTTGGAAAACCACCTTTCTGCCCTCGTAGGCCAAAGCGGGGTTGGAAAAAGTTCCATAATCAACGTACTGGACAACGACGTAGTACTAAAAACCGGAAGCCTAAGCCAAAAATACGGCCGCGGAAAACACACAACCACAAAAGGCTCGCTGATGCACATACAGATAGACGAAGCCCTAATCGGAGGAATAGTCGGAGCCTGCGCAGACATAATCGACACACCCGGAGTAAGGCGCTTCATCCTGCACGGAATAGACGCGGACGACCTGGCCCTCTACTTCCGCGACTTCAAGCCCTACCTTGGCAAATGCGCATTCGGAATGAGCTGCTCCCACATGCATGAAAAAGGCTGCGCCATAACCCAAGCCGTAGAAGAAGGAAACATAAGCCCCCTCCGCTACGACAGCTGGAAGCGCATCTGCACAGAAATGAAGAACGGAACCTGGGAAGACTGACTTTTTTATGACGGCTGCATGAGATGCAAGCAATTGTTATGCTCACACCTCACTTGAGTGATATTTTTGCACAGGAATAATGACTTATAATTTATGAATAGAAAACTCCATATAATTATGAGTTTATGATATAATTTGTGATTAACAGGATATTTTATGTCTCTTTTGAATCGTATTTTTGGCAACAACAATGGCTCTGTAAAGAAAAATAAAAATATCTTTCATTCTGATAATCCAAAGATAACGGAGATTCTTTCATTTAATAATTATATTGATGATATCCTTTCCAAGGATTCTTACATTGCAAAATCGGATTACCTGAAAAAGATAGAAGCCACGAAGGATGTAATTTCATATTTTCAACAGTTACAGAATGATGATTTGCTGCCAGATTTTTGTAAGAAAAATTCTGTTGCAGAAGATTTTATAGTTTCTATTCTTATAAAATATTCTGATATAAAAAAACTTGTTGCAGAACATAATAAAAACTTTATTTCACAAAAACTTGAATCAGAAAAAATTTATCTTGACAGGATTCTGTCTGATGTTGACCCGAATATTATGCTGGATGATGACCAGCGTCGCGTTATTCTCACAGACGAAGATTATTGTCTTGTAATAGCAGGTGCAGGGGCTGGAAAAACAACAACAGTTGCAGCAAAAGTAAAATATCTTGTGGAAAAGAAAAATATCAATCCAAAAGAAATACTTGTAGTTTCTTTTACAAACAAAGCCTTTGGCGAACTAAAAGAAAAAATCAATCAGCAGCTGAAAATAGATTGCCCCATTACAACTTTCCATTCAACAGGAAATGCAATCTTACATAAAGAAAACGATGAGAAACTGAATATTGTACAGAATGAAAAACTCTATTTTGTTCTGGAAGACTATTTTAGAGATACAGTTTTGCAGAATCAAAAACTTGTTGATGATTTGATAAAATTCTTTGCGACATATTTCGATGCTCCAATCGAAGTAAAAGATAAAAATCAGTTTTTTAACAATTTATCAAATTCAAATCTTTCTACAATGAAAAGCGAACTGGGAGAAGTTGACTATCAAGTAGAAATCAAAAATTCCAGGACAAAAAAATATGAAACCATACAAAATGAAATTCTGCGTTCTCAAGAAGAAGTTCAAATTGCAAACTTCCTTTATTTGAACAACATCGATTACGAGTATGAGCCTTGCTATAAATATAATATCGAAGGAGCAAAAAAGCCCTACACTCCTGATTTTAAAATCACCCAAAATGGAAACGAAGCCTATATTGAACATTTTGGCGTAACTGAAGATGGCTACAGCAACAGATACTCAGCAGAAGAATTAAAAAAATACAATAAGGCAATGCGTGATAAAGTTGCAATTCACCGTAAGCATGGAACAAATCTCATCTGCACATGTTCACAATATAAAGATGGCAGAGAATTGCTTGAACATTTAAGAGAAAAACTAGAATCATTTGGCTTTTCATTGACTCCCCGAGATAATAAAGAAGTGATGCAAAAGATTGCCAATCAGGATTCTAGCCGTTACATTAGAAAACTTATAAATATTGTGGATAGATTTATTTCAAATTTTAAAACCAACGGTTATCCAGTTGAAAAATTTGATGAGTGGGGAGCGCAGACTAAAAATGTAAGAACTAAACTATTTTTAGGTATTTGTAAAGAATGTTATTTGGAATACGAGCGATATCTTCACAAAAATAATGCAATTGATTTTTCTGACATGATAAATAAATCAGCAAAGCTATTGAAAGAATCAAAAGCTGTAAGCGACCAGATTGATTTTAAATATATCATTGTTGATGAATATCAGGATATTTCCCGCCAGCGTTTTGATTTAGTCGGAGCGTTGCATGACGTTACTAATGCAAAAATCATTGCCGTCGGGGATGACTGGCAGTCAATTTATGCTTTCAGCGGTTCAGACATAACGTTGTTTACGAAATTTTCAGAAATCATGGGATATGCAGAGCTTTTGAAAATTACAAAAACCTACCGTAATTCACAGGAAGTTATCGACATTGCAGGAAATTTCATTCAGAAAAATACGGAACAAATCAGAAAAACTCTTAAGTCCCCAAAGACAATTACAGACCCTGTAATTATTTATACTTATGATTCTAAACAAAAGAGATTTGGTGGAAATTCAAATTATAATCTGGCAAAGTCTGTTGAAACCGCTATAGAACAAATTCTAGAATTCAATAAAGCTGAAGGAAAAGATTCTAAAAAGCAGGAAATTCTCTTGCTCGGCAGATTTGGTTTTGATGGGAAAAATTTGGAACGTTCAAGTCTTTTTGAATATAAAGATTACGGAAATAAAATCAAGTGCCTGAAGCATCCAGAATTAAAAATTACTTTCATGACAGCCCACGCATCAAAAGGCTTAGGATATGATAATGTTATTGTCATAAATGGAAAGAATGAAACTTACGGCTTTCCTTCAAAAATTGAAAATGACCCAGTGTTAAATTACGTTGTAAAGAGGGATGATTCTATCGAAGCTGCAGAAGAACGCCGTCTTTTCTATGTTGCCATGACACGAACAAAAAACAGAGTTTATTTTATTGCCCCAGAAGAGAACCCTTCTGAATTTCTGCTGGAAATAAAGCACGATTATAAAAATGTTGTTTTAAAAGGAGAATGGAGCGAAGAAGTAAAAAATGGCAGTGCATTCAAAAAATCCTGCCCAATGTGCGGTTATCCGCTTCAGCATAAAGTGAAAGCTGCTTATGGCCTGAATCTTTGGATTTGCATGAACGATCCAGAGATATGTGACTTTATGACAAATAAAATTGAGGCTGGAAAACTTTCAATTCAAAAATGCGATAAGTGTGATGGCTATTTAATTGCCAGACAGCAAAAAGATGGAAGATATTTTTTGGGATGCACAAATTATAATGCCAATGGAAAAGGATGCAGTAATATTATTTGGAATGAGGACTATTATAGAATGAACAATCTTACTCCAGAACCTGCAATTAAAAAGGAGATACCTAAAGGGTATGATAACAGGATGAAATAGCACGTTTTTAAAAGCAAATTTTGGATCAGTATTAAAGTGATAGTTTACCCGCACAGCCATCTGTGCTACAATTGTTAAATATATGAAAAATAAAGAAGCAATAATTGAACGGCAAAAGGAATTTATTCAGGAGATAAAAAACAAAGTTTCTGATTTTATAAATTCAATCGACAAATCGGAAATCGAAACAATACTCCTTTCCGGGAGCCTTTCCCGAGGTGATTTTTTTCCCCGAATTAAAGACGGCGGTGATATTGACGGAATGGTCGATTTAATCGTAATGCGCAAAAAAGGAAGCAGTATAAAAGCGGAGGATGTTTTTGGCCCGGACCAGGAACCGCCAATTCCTTTCCATTGCGTAAAAGTCAATAATTTGTGGTATGAAATTTTATTCACTGATTTTATTGATGCAGATACATTTACAAGCTACGATGAGCCAAAAAAATTTTCCGTATTGGAATCTCAGATTTTATATGATCCGAATGGTTCCTATAAAAATGAACTTGAAAAAATAAAGGAGTATGCAAGAGAAGATTTAAAGAACAGCCTGAACAATTCCTTGGGCTACATTCATTATCTTCTTTCAGATTACAAAAAAGACCGCTGGTACAGGCGTGACGCATTTATCCAGTTGCACGAAAACCTGAACACAGCAATCCGTGCAGGAATCCGCGCTTTATATTATTTGAACGGCTTTTATTCTCCAGCGGAAGACAGGGCAATTTATTATTCCCACAGCCTGCAAAAACTCCCGGAAAAATACGAAGAATTGATTGTGCAAGTCTGCAACCAAAAAACAGATTCAGAGGAAGATTATTTTAGGCGGGAAAAAATCTTCATGGACAATATCGTTGGCTTTATTGAAAATAAAGCTTCCGCTTCCTAGGGTTCAAAGCCTTTAGGAAGTGCCGCCCTTACAGCCATCACCTCTCCCGTAACAGGATGCGGAAACTCAAGGCATGATGCGTGAAGCATTATCCTTCCCCCAAGATCACTAAAGCCTTTCCCGCCGCCATAAAGACTGTCTCCAATAATGGGTATGCCCCTCTGCGAAAGATGAACCCTAATCTGGTGCGTCCTGCCTGTCATTGGAAAAGCGTCCACATAAAGCAAAGAATCTTTTTTTGCAGCAAGAAGAAAATGTGTCTTTGCAAACTGCCCGCCCCTTCCTTCTGTAAGCAGGCCTATCTTGCAGGCAGAACTTTTTGCGCTTATGCGGCCAATAAAATTCTCAGAGTCAAAAACGTCATTCGCTTTTAGACCTGCCAAAAATGCAGAAGAAGCAGAAGATACAGGAGAGCACACAGCGCGGTAAGTCTTTTGAGCCGTATGATTTTCAAACATTGCGTGAACAGCCGCATTAACGCTTCGTGTCTTTGTAAAAAGAATGACTCCACTCGTTTCCCTGTCCAAGCGGTGCATTATTCCTGCATAGGGCGGATTCCTAAGAGAAGGATTCTTTTCCCAAAGATATTTTACAACGCAGTCATGAAGATTTCCCCTGCCCTTTACGATTGTCTCTTCCGTGGGCAAAAAGGCGGGCTTGTTCACGCAGATTATGCTCTCGTCCTCAAAAAGAACGTCCTTGTCCGTAAGAAGAAAGTCAACGTCATCCGGCTTCTTCTCGTAAAAAAGCCTTTCCTCGCTAACCATGGCGCTCACCCTTGCCCCCGGAACAAGAACGAAGGCCGGAATTCTGCACTCGCGGGAATTCACCCTTACAGCCCCCGCAACAATCAGCCGCCTAACCTTTGAATTGGAAACCTCCGCGCCAAGGGCCACAGGCAACACCTTCCTAAGAAAAGCATCCAGCCTGCCCCCCTCGTCTGCAACCCAGGCCATGCATTCACCGCCATCTTTTGAATTTTTCCTTGCCAAGTCCAATTACCCCTTCTCCCATTTCGTTCATCTTAATCCGCAACAGGCAAATCTATTCCAAAATATGGAACATCCGCATGAAGCTCCAACACCCTTTCTGCGGGAACACCACGCAACGCCCGATTAAAATTCCTGCCAATCAGTCCATGAATTATCAGATAAATCATGGATTTCCATTTGTCTAAATTGACATTCTCCTGGTTCAAGTACAATTTTTCCATTGTAATAGTTTTATCGAACATATTCATAAATATCAACATTATCAGGAACTTCAAATCTAAAAGTTCCATCAACAGTTTCTTCTATGATTACTTCATATCTTTTCATAAGAAAACTATTGATCGAATTTATAAATAAATCAAGTAGTTAGAGTATAAGCGTATGAATATGTTCTAGTTCAATAGTTTGTCTATATTGTCGCTCCAATTCATCATAACTAAGAAATTTTACACGCTTATCATTTTTCAGTTTTGCAAAAGAAGAATAACCTAACTTTTTATTGTACTCTTCATGACGTCTCTCATCAGCAACAATAAACATACGTGTATAAAAATCTTGCAAATCATAAAATTTCATCAGAGAGTTTTGAATGTCAGTTGAATGTTCCACCTCAAAAAATGAATCCGGCATCTTTCGGTCATTAAACCAAATAACATCAATTGTTGAACTTCTTGAAACAAAACTATCATATGAATAACTTGGCAATTCCTTTACAGTTCTTAAATCTCCTAATTTTTTATGCAAAAACAATTTGTTTTTATCTTGATTTGGCACAAAAGTACCTAATTTTTTTAAATTTCCAATTGAAACAAGCAATCCTTGATAATATGAATGATTAAACTCTATAACTTCTTTTGAATTTTTATTCTTTTCTGTCTCAACAATAATGCCTTTTTGCTCTAACTCTTTTTTGTGAGATTTTAATGCCCATAATCCCGGTTTTATTTTGTAGATATTTTCATTTTCTTGAACTATACGCCGAATTGAAGCGAAAGGAGTCTTTGTTTTCCATTCACAGTCTTTGATTTTGAAAACTTCTTGATTTAATTGTCCTAGCGTTGCAACTCCACCGAGTTCTTCTAATGTTTGAATAACAGCTTCATATTGTTTCATAGATTTTCCTTGCGTCAGGCTATAGAGCACGGCAAAGTTGCAAACTCCACCGCAGTGAAGCGAGGAGGATAAGCGTTAGCGAAGTGCAGAACAGCCGACGGCTTTAGCCGCCCCCTATTGCAAAGGTCTGCCAAACCCCACCCCCTTCTGGGCATAAAAAAAGGACTGCCAAAACTGACAGTCCTTAAGTGCGGAGAACCTGACTTGAACAGGCACAGCTTGCGCCACTAGCACCTCAAGCTAGCGTGTCTACCAATTCCACCATCCCCGCATTTGTAAAAGTACATTTGCTAAAATGTGATATCACTATAGCTTTTTTCCTTATTTGTGTCAATAGCAAATCCAGAAAAAAAAGAATTTTTTTGTTCTTTTTTGCAAAAAATTAAAAGGATTAAAAAATTGAAAAGATTACAAAATTCATTTGACAACAATTTGTTTTCAATATAAAATGAATTGTAATTATTACAATTTTTGTGTAAGGAGCAAAATATGAAGAAGTGGCGTTGCAAAGTTTGCGGATTCGTTTTTACAGGGGACAATGCACCGGATGAGTGCCCTCAGTGCCATGCAAAGAATGCTTTCGTAGAAGTGACGGAAGAAAAAGCGGGATGGGCATGCGAGCATGAAGTTGGTTCAGCAAAGAACCTTGACCCGGAAATTGTTCAGGGCTTAAAGGACAATTTTAACGGTGAATGCAGCGAGGTTGGAATGTACCTTGCCATGTCACGCCAGGCAGACCGCGAAGGCTACCCCGAGATTGCGGAGGCTTTCAAGCGCTATGCTTTTGAAGAGGCAGATCACGCTTCCAGGTTTGCAGAGCTTTTGGGCGATGTGCTTACAAATTCCACAAAGAAGAACCTTGAGCTTAGGGCAGCGGCAGAGGCTGGAGCTTGCGAAGGAAAGCTGGAGCTTGCAAAGAAGGCAAAAGCACTCAACTACGATGCAGTCCACGACACCGTTCACGAGATGGCAAAGGACGAGGCACGCCACGGAGCAGGATTCAAGGGGCTTTTGAAGCGCTACTTTAACTAGCTAAGGCTAAATGCCCAGGCTGCAAGCCTACTATTACCAGGGGAAATACCGGCTGCATGTACAAGTGCATGTGCAATGAGCTTTTGCTTTTCCAAAGGCCGGTCCCCAAAGGCAAAAAGAAGTGCGGCATGACAAAATGGCGGATGCAGAAAGAGGCTTTAAAAAGGCTGGAGGCTGCATCCCTGCCACACATCGGGAGTTTAAATTGTCAGATAGTTCAACTTATGCAGAGATACTGAGGGAAAAGGAGATAAGACCTTCTTCGCTAAGGGTTGCCGTGCTAAAGTACGTAACGGAGCACGAGGTTCACCCCACTGCGGAAACCGTCTACCAGGCCCTAATCGGCAGCTACCCTTCACTTTCCAGAACGACAGTCTACAACACGCTCCATCTTCTTAGCACCAAGCACATACTCAACTCGCTTAACATAGAGGACGAGCAGGTGCGCTACGATGCAAAGCTTATGCCCCACATTCACTTTAAGTGTACGGAATGCCTAAAGATTTTTGACATTGTTTCTGATTCAGTTCCGGAATTCTACAAGTCATGCTCGGCAATGCTTCCACAGGATTTTCAGGCTGGGCAGACGCAAATAAGCATCTGGGGAAAATGCCCCGAATGCTCAAAAAAGCAGTAAGGCTTACAAGCGACTGGCGGTACGCCCATCGTTTGCACCAAGCCACCTACGCCCGATTGGAGGGGCCCGCGCAAGCGGGTTGCGTAGCAATGGAGCGGGTTGGGTCCCGCGGAACCCCGGAAAGCGGGGAAAGCCGATGAGTGCCGTCTTTGCAGGAAAATTTTTTGCCCGGCAGATGGCCTTCCGTCCAAATTCAAATTCAAATTAAAATCAAAATTAAAATTTTAATTCAAATTTATTTTTCCAAAGTGGCAAGAATATTAAGAACCTTCCTGAATGCGGAATCTTCTTTTTTTAGCTCCTTGGAACCGCGGGTTATGTTGCAAAGGGACATGTTGTACTTCTTTGCAATCTCGCGCTGGGTCGTACCGGCTTCAAGTTCCTTTACCAAATGCCACCTGTTGGAAAAATCCTTCAGCTCGGACTTGGTAAAGAGGCAGCCAAAAAACTCCCTGATAAGATTTGCGTCATCTATATGCGAAAGCAGCAGACAGATTTCCGCAATTGCATCAGTTTTTTCTTCATTCAAAAGCGATTCAGTATTCTTTACACGCATTAATTCCGCCCGTCCGTTTTTGAGTTTCTTGGAATAGCCGGCACTTTGCCAACTATTTTTTTATTTGTTTTTATTGATGATTACGGTCTCTTCTTTTCCGCTTGCAATTTCTATGTAGCGCACAAAAAGAGAAACCTTGTTGTCTGCGTTAAGGTTCTGCCACATTTTGTCGGCAAGGGTCTTAGCGTCGTTCATTCCGTCAAGGCTAACCGCAACAGGCTCACCCTCAAAGCTTGGAAGTGGATTTCCGTCTCCACGGTATGTGTGGATAAAGCGGCCTACTCCCTTCTTGGGGTTTTCGTAGGAGAAGGTGTAGCGGTTGGAAGATTCCGGGTCGCCCATGTCGCTTTTTAAAATGGACATCTCGTAGCAGAATTTTCCTGAGTCTATGTGCAGTACAGAAGAAATGCGGGGGGTGTAGTTGGGGCCGTCCGGTTCAAAGGTTCTAGAGCGAAGGCTCTGCTCAAATGTAAGCCCCTTGGACATTCCATCGTAGGCGGTGTCCGTCTGGTCTCCGTTTGTTACAACGGTATCTGTTCCGCCGGCTGTCGTGATTACGCGTACAGGTGCGTAAATGATAAGGCTTGGGTCCTTCATTTTTGAGGGGTCAAAGGCCTGGGTGCGGATTCCCCTTCCGTCTTCAACAAAGACACGGTTGCGGCTGTTCTCGCTTCTTCCCATGATAAAATATGCGGAAACTGCAAATTTTCCGTCGCTTGTTACGCCTGTTACGATTCCGCGTCCTGGATAGGAATTGCCTGCCAAGTAGTCAAAAAGAGATTCTATCTTCATAAAAATCCACCTTGTATCTTTTGCTAAAAATTTATTATATTCATATTAGCATAAACTTTATTCTTGTGCAATTAAATGGCTTTGTGCCAATTAAATGGTTTTTGTGGCAAATAAATGTTTTTTGTGCGGCAGCTGCATTTGCCAGCGGAGCTTTTTATGCTTACCGCTTAGGTCCTGTATGTGGCGCTTGCGGGGTCGCTTGAAACTTCGTTGCGAAAGCTGGGGGCCCCTACCCCCCTCCATTGCGTTGCAACGCCGGGGACAAGCCCCTCCGCCCCTCCAGTGCCTGCCGCGCTTTTTTTTGCTGCAAAAGGAGGCTAACTTGGCAAACATAATAGACTACATCGACTGGAGGGGAGACATAGATTTTACGGCATCCCCATTCAACGAAATAGACGCGGTAATACTCTGCCAAATAACCTACCTTAACTTTGAAGGGCTAATCCCATCTGAATTTTGCAAAAAGGGAGTTACGCTAAGGCAGATTGCCCAAAGCTTTTCTGCAGCACCGGATGTGGAAGACAGGAGTGACACAGGGGCACTAATCAACAGGGAAACCTTTGACCTCTTTATAAAAGCGGCAAATTCAAACCGCTTCGGCAGCATAGAGGCAAGCGGTTTTGTTAACAAGATAGACCTGCAAAAAGAAGAGCAGTTTGCAGCTGCAACATTCCGCATAAGAAAGGCCGGAAAAAAGAACCCGTCTGTCTGCATAGTCTACCGGGGAACCGACGACACAATCGTAGGCTGGAAGGAAGACTTTAACCTGGGCTACAAGGAAACAGTGCCTGCCCAAAAGGATGCCCTTGAGTACCTGGAAAAAGCCGCGTCTTTCTTTGCAGGAAGGATAAGCATTGCAGGACATTCCAAAGGGGGGAACCTTGCAATCTACGCAGCCGTAAATGCCGGCAAAAAAATCCAGAACAGGCTTTTCACCGTCTACAACAACGACGGTCCGGGCTTTAGCGAAGGCTTTTTTAGGACGGAGGAATATCTTGGCATAAGGGAAAAAATCCGCTCTTACTTTCCACAGCTTTC
>Ga0256404_1004997_pt1 | contig 24140 bp, 32 predicted proteins | sample RumenRJG_01DNA_FD_185990 | JGI IMG/M metagenome (GOLD analysis project Ga0256404, IMG submission 185990) | Bovine rumen microbial communities from Lethbridge, Alberta, Canada - RJG_01 | ecosystem: Host-associated > Mammals > Digestive system > Stomach > Rumen | place: Canada: Alberta | collected... | reverse complement strand
GTTACCCGCCAAGCACCAGAATCAGTCGGTACTGCATTAAGAACTGTATATGCACGTATTTCTGATATTAAAGCTGGTATTGATGAAGATGGTGTTACTCTTGGTAATTATTCTGGCAAGATGGCAGAATTAGGATTTAATGTTCTTGATGCTGCGGGTAATCTCCGTGATATGGGCGAGGTTATGGAAGAAATTGGCGGTCGTTGGCAAGATTTAACCAGAGAACAACAGATTTCTCTTGCACAAACAATGGCTGGTCAAAGACAGTATTCTAATTTAATTGCTTTATTTGATAACTTTGAAAAATATAATGAAGCATTAAATACTGCTCAAAATGCGGCAGGTACTTTACAAGAACAACAAGATATATATATGGAATCAACTGCCGCTCATTTACAAACTTTAAAAGCTGCCGTTGAAAATATATACGATAGTTTAGCTGATACAGATGGTATTAATAGTATAGTAGATGGTCTTACTGTTGCTGCTAATTTAGTAGCTAATTTTGTTGATGGAATTGGCGGTGGTGCCAATGTATTAAAATCATTAGGCGCCATTGGTTTAACTGTATTTAGTCAACAAATTGCCTCTGGATTAACTACTACAATAAATAATCTTGAAAGAGCAAGAAATCAAGCTGAATATTTTAAAAATGCAATAAAAGAAGCTGAAGATATTCAAAAACAAGGATTGGGAAATGATTATACTCAATTTTTAGTTGAATAGCAATCTTCTTTATTAAATATTGGTGGTAAGTTATCTAAAGATGATTTTAATGCTTTTCAACAAAAATTTAAACAGTTAAGTCAAACTTCTGGCGATATTGAAATATTAGAAGAAAAAATAGAATTATTAAGTAATGGTTTTAATTCTTTAGGAACAAATATAGATAAAATTTCTGCTTAGTATGGGACTCTTGATGAAATGTTAAGTAGTGCAGATGGAGTAGAAGCTGTAAAAAATGCTTTATAGGGATTAGAAAATAGTTTTAATCCTGTTATACAAAAGCAACAATAGGCAAGAGAAGCTTTTGAAACAATGTATACAGATATTGAACACGGCTCTCCAAAAGCATAGCAAAGTTTTAATAAATTAAAAGGTAAATTACAAGATTTAATTGGAACTTTAAAAACTGCTACTCTTGAAAAAGGTGGAAAAACATTATTTAATAGTTTACCAGAAGGTGCTAGAAAATCTGTTGAAGCTGCTTCAAAAGAATTAAAAAAATTAGATTTTTCAAAAATTGGAAATGCAAAAGAAGCTTCTCAACAAATTACTGCCATTTTTTCAAATTTAAATCAAACAATTACAAATGAAATTAATAATATACAACAATTAATTCAAAGTGCTGATACAGGAGACCTTTAGAGGTTACAAGAAAAATTAAAAAATTTATATAACTTACAAAAACAAATTGAAGAAGAATACTAGATAATGAAACAACGCAGTGAAAGAACAATTACTGTACAAAATGTTGTTGAATTAGCTGGTGGTATTGCTAGACTTGGTTCTGCAATACAACAAATTCAAAATCTTGGAAGTATTTGGAAAAATGAAGATTTATCAATTGGACAAAAATTACTTCAAACTATAACTAATTTAGCTATTTCACTTCCCATGCTAGCAACAGGCTTTACTACTACTGCTACTGGTTTAGGTTTAATGACTGTTGCTACAACAGCAGAAGAAGCAGCTCAAATAGGCGCTACTATTGCAAGTAGTTCTCATGCAATATCATTAGGTGCTTTAAGCGTTGCTGCAACAAGTGCTGGTATTCAAATTCAATTTCTTAATACTGCATTAACACTTAATCCTGCTGTATTGGCAGCAGCCGCTATAATAGGTTTAATTGCTGCATATGATAAATTTACCATGTCGGCTAAATAGGCTGAACAGGCTTTATCAAAATTTAATGATAAGCAAGCGGAATTAGCAAATAATGTTTCATCTACAAAGAATACGATTCAAGATTTAGAATCTTTAAGAGATGAGTATAATTCTTTATCTAATGCTGCAGGGCAGTATGATCAAAATATAAATAATCTTTCAGATAAAGAAAAAGATAGATGGAATTAGATTAAAGATAAAATTGCTAATGTTAATCCAGAAATTGTTGCTGCTTATGATTCTCAAGGGCAAGCTATTTTAAGAAATAATGATGCGTTAGATGAAACTATAGCAAAATTATAGAAAAAGAATGAATTAGAATTAAAAGGTTTTGTTAATAGTGATAATTTTACTAATGCTGTTGAAGCAAAAAGTATACAATCAAAGGAAGCAAATGCTTAGGTTACTAGACAGCAAGAAAGTATTAATACCAATTTTAATTCTTCAATTTCTAATTTAAAAATTAATGAAACTACTGCTATTATTTAGGCAGCTATGGCTACAGACAATAAAATAATACGGTAGTATGCTAATAAATTTAGAGAATTAAGTAATAAAACTATTCAAAATTTATCTGATGATGAACGAGAAAATTATGAAAAAATTTTACAACTTTTTGCAAATAGTAATAATACAGTTTTAAGTACATTAGCTACAAATTATAAAGAAAATTTATTAAAATCAATAGATATATATTTAGATAGTTATTAGGTAGCTGAAGGAAAATTAGAAGCAGCAAAACAAAAAGCTAAATAGGCCTCTGATGCTGATCCAGCACAATTAATGTAGCAATTAATGTATGGGAATGGCGATAATGCAGGTTATAATGATATTTTAAAAATAGCAGAAGCAAGAAAAGAAAATTTAAATTTTGAAGCAATACTTTCTACTTGGGCTTAGGCTAATAAAACAGGTATGGCAGAAAGCTATTCCACTTATTTACAAAATGGAAAAGATTTTGAAAAGGCATTTTTAGAAATCTATAAAACTTCTCCTGAATTAATATCTCAAATTAAAGCCGAGAGCGAAAAATTTAAACAAATAACTTTTGAAACAGAACAGTAGAGAGTTAATTATGCTATAGATGTTTTTAATAAAATAATAAAAGATAATAAAATACAAAATGCCCAAAAAGATGTTGTAAGTGCATTATTAAATTTTGATTTTGGAACTAATTTAAGTTAGCAAAGTTTTGATAAAACTGGGTTTGTAAAATCTTATAGCGATTCTATTATTGCTACTGTTAATGATATTAGTAAATACATAAGTAACGAAACTGGTAAAAGTAAAGATAGTATATTTGCTCAACTTTTTGATATTAATACTCAAGGTGTTAGTTGGGACAATATTAGAAAAGGACTTGAGGGAGTCGTTTTAACAGCAGATAATTGGCATGAAGTTCTTCAACAAGTAATTGCTGATCAACAAGTAATTCAATAGCAACAAAATAATATAGCTTCTTTATCTGTTATTTCTCAAAGTGGAGAAAAGCTTCAATCTGGTAAAAATTTATCTAAAAAAGAAAATTAGGCATATCAAAATAATCTTAATAGTGTTATTGAATCTGCTCAGCAAATTAACGACCAAGATTTATTAAAATCTGCTTAGTTATTACAAAAAACTTGGTTAGCTGGTTCTGAAGAATATCAACAAGCATTAGATAAAGTTCTTCAAACAACAATTGAATTAAAAACAGAACAAGCAAAACAAGAAAATAGAGCTTTTACTGACGAATAGATTGAAGATATTGAAAAATATGCTACAACAGTTGAAAGAGTAAATAGTCTTTATGAATCTGGAGCTATAAAAGATCAAGTTCATTATCATGCTTTATTAGATAAAGCTATTAGAGAAGAATTAAAGACATTAAAAATCTCAGGTTCGACTTATAAAGAATACGTAAATCATTTAAAAAATGTACGTAAATAGACAAAAAGTGCTGTTGATGGTGTAAATGCTTTTGCAGAATAGGTTGATTTAACAGATGAATCTTTATAGCAAATGGCATTAAATGATTTTAAATTAGTTAATTCATTATAGAAATTACAAAAACAATTTAAAGATTTTAATTATTCCGTAGAAGACTTTGATGATATGAGTAATTTACAATTACAATAGCAAATTAGTGGAATAGTTGAAACTTTAAATAACATTCCTGGTTTAAATATTTCAAGATAGCAGTTTATACAATATTATGATACTGTTAAATAGGTTGTTAATGGTGTTGATGGTAGTTTATAGCAATTAAGACAAAAATTAGCATTAGATTATACAGCAAATATAAAAGCAGTATTGGATCAAGAAGGATTAGATTCTTCTATTTTGTAGCCATTAAATAATTATATTAGAGATTTAACACCTTAGGATATTAGAACTCATGCTTATTTGAATAATTCTAATTTTATTCAAATGTTGAATTATTTACTTACAAGTAGTGCTGATGTTGCTCAACAAGTTCAAGCAATGTTAAGCAATTTAGGTGTAGAAGCGGTTCCTGAATATGCCACAATTCCTACTTTTTCTGGTTATGATGATGGTAGTGATAATGGTGGTAGTTGGGGTGCTAATGCTTCAACTTCAATGCAATATGTAAAACGAATAACTTATAAGCCTATTAACTCAATAGATACATCAAAAATTCCTGGTGCATCTGGTGGTAGAAAAGGTGGAGGAGGAGGCGGGGGTGGAAAAGAATCCAAACCTGATACCTCTCAAAAAGAAACTAAAGAAGAATTAAAAGAATAGATAGACCTTTATCATGATATTAATATTGAACTTGGTGATTTAAATAGGCAATTAGAAAATACCAAAAAGAAACAAAATAGATTATATGGTAAAGATTTAATTAATAATCTTAATTAGCAAAATAATGTTCTTGATAAACAGATTGGAAAATTAGAAGAAAAATATTAGCTACAGAAACAAGATCAAACTCAACAACAAGAATAGTTAAAAAATTTAGGTGTTGTTTTTGATGAATATGGTAAAATTGCTAATTATATGGATTTACTTAAAATAAAGTAGACTGAAATTAATAAATTAATTAAACAATATAATGAATTAATTAAAGAATATAATTAGACTACAGATGAAACTCGTAAGAAAGAACTTAATCAACAACTTTCTGAATTAGATAAAAAAATTAAGCATGAATAGGAAAAACTGAAAAATCTTCATAAAGGCATGGATGACTATGATAAACTCATGGATGACATGTAGGAAAATGAAGATGAAAGAGAAGCTAAAAGACAAGAACAGTTTTAGAATAATATTAAAAAGTTTAGAACTAAAATTGAAATTCATCTTGATATGGGCGAGGCTGAAAGAGATTGGAATAATTTTAGAAGAAATGTCCTTAATCATTCAGATATTTTAAAAGAATCTGATTTTGATAAATTATTAAAAGACGCTGCCCAGAATTATCAAGATGTTCTTTCTTATTTTGATATTAATGGTCAAATGGGAACTTTAGAAGCTTTGACTAATCAACTTCTTGCAACCCAAGATGAATTAGATGAGATTAACGGTGGCGGAGAATCATCTATTTATGGGGATAATAAAAAGCAAGCTATGTAGGATCTTAAAACTGATCTTAATGAATTAATGCAACAAATGCAAGATGTTGAAAGTTTAATTGATAGCATTGATGAAGCTTATTTTAATACTATTGATGATATTATGGATCAATTTGATAAGCAGATTAATGATTATAAATTAATTGGCGAACTTATTGAACATGATATGGATCTTTTATCTTTACTTTATGGAGATAGAAATTATGATGCAATGGATAGATATTATTCAACATTGCGTGATAATAATTTACAACAACTTGACTCATTAAAACAACAGAGAGATTTCTGGAAACAAGAATGGGATGAAGCAGTTGCCCGCGGAGATTCTGAAGCTGCTAAGAAGTTTGAAGAACATTATAAAGATACCATTGGTAATTTAAATTCATTAATTGAAAAATCTGCTTAGAATTTACTAAATAAATATGTTAATGCTATTGATGGTATATTTGATGCATTAGATAAAAAGATTAGTAATGGATTAGGAACTGATTATTTATCTGCTGAATGGTAGTTAATGAGAAAAAATGCAGATGAATATTTAGACACTATTAACTCTGCTTTTGCTTTACAAGATTTAGAGAATAAATTTAATGATGCTTTAAATGATACTAAGAGTTTAAAAGCACAAAAAGCTATTAAAACTTTAATGGATGCACAGCTTGAGAACTTAAGAACTAAAGATAAATTAACTCAATATGATGTTGATAGAGCTTAGAAGTTATTACAAATTGAGCAGGCTAGAATAGCTTTAGAAGATGCACAAGCTAGTAAAACATCTATGCGGTTAAAAAGAGACTCTCAAGGTAATTATTCATATGAATATGTTGCTGACCAGGGTGATATTGCTGAAGCTGAGCAAGGGCTTGCCGCGGCGCAGAATGACCTTTATAATTTTGATAAAGACAGATATCAGTCTAATTTAGATGATATGCTTTCAGCATGGCAAGAGTTCCAAGAGCAGTATAAGAAAATAGTTACAGATGTTTCTTTATCAGAATAGGAGCGAGTTGCTAATCTTGCTTTATTAAGAGAGCAATATGGTCAATATATTAATGATAAGACTGCGGAGAATCTTGTTGTTAGAACAAATCTGATGGAATCTGCCTTTGCAGACATTGCCGCCATATATGATACAGATGTTGAGAATTATAATCAGATGGCGGATAATGAGAAAAATATTTTAATGGGTGATTTGGTCCCCGCATGGTAGAGCGGAATTCAACAAATGGCAGATAAAGTTGCTGGATAGGGCGGTTTCATTCCAACCTGTGAATAGGCTTTTGAAAATATTACAGAAGCAACTGAAGATTATAAAGACGAGCTTGATGATATGGCACGAGTTGCTGGTATAAGTTTAGATGATGTTAAATAGGGTGTTGATGTTTTAGCTGATTCTTTTGGTAATTTAGTCGAGAAGAATGATGATTTACTTGATAGAATGAGTCAAGAATTAACTTCTATTGAAAGTTTAAAAAATGCTGCTCGTGATTTAAAAGAACAATATGATGATGTATATGAAGCTGCAAAAAGAGCTGCTTCTGCAATTCATAAAACTCTTCAAGATAATAGAGCAGATGCTATTGAAAATGATTTAGACGATGAAGATGATAATAACAATTGGATAGAAGATGATGTTAAACATGGTCCAGGAGCAAAAGTTACTTTTATTGAAGGTGGTAATGGTCCAAGTACTGTTTATAATGAATCATTAAAATATGCAACTGATGATCAAATAAAAGCAAGTACATTAGAAGTGCGTGCTTATGGAAATACTGATTCAAGTTTACTTGACCTCTTTACAAGTTAGGTTGATACTGGAATTAGGTCAACGGTTTCAACATTAAGAAATAATATTTCTGATAAGATAAATGAAAAACTTAAGAGAATATCTTCATTAGATTCTGGTGGTTATACAGGTCAATGGTCTGGAGATAGTGGAAAATTAGCTTTATTACATCAAAAAGAATTAGTATTAAATCCAGGTGATACTACAAATCTTTTAAATTCAGTTGAAATTTTAAGGTCTATGATGAGTTCTCTTGATGGTAATTTATTTGCAAGAGCAAATAATATTAAATCAGGATTCTTCAATACATCTAATGATGAAGATAGTTTAGAACAAAATGTTCATATTGATGCTTCGTTCCCGAATGTTAATAGCAAGAGAGAAATAGAAGAAGCACTTAGTGATTTAGTTAATTTAGCAGCTCAAAGAGCGATGCGTAGATGAGAAGAGGGGACAATCCCCTCTTCTTTATTTTAAAAAGGAGAGATAATATGGAAAGTGTAAGTGTAATTTAGTATAAATGGAAAGTTGGAGTTTATGATTTAAAAGATATGATAAAGATGGTTAAAGATGGAATAATTAATAAAGATGAATTTTTTGATATTACAAGATATAATTTTGATGGAGTAACAGAAGGTCAATAGTATTAAACTTGAAGATTCTGAAAATTTATGTTATAATTTAATTAATGGGCAAAGATAAATAATTTATCATATCAAATTTTTATATTTTATATAAAAAGGAGACACAAGGAGGATATATGTCCAATGAGCGTACAAGATAAAATTTTAGACGCTATTGAATTATTAGCAGATAGTTCTGTTAAAAAAGCAGGATATGATAGAACTATTCAAGCTCAAATCCTTTCGTGTGAAGACGCAACAATAGGTAAGTATAGATGCCGTTATCAAGATGCAACTATATATGCGTATGCGGGCGCCGCAGATATAACATATACCAAAGGTGCGTATGTTTATATATTAGTTCCAGGTGGAGATATGAGTAAAGAAAAAACTATTCTTGGAACTACAAAAAAACTTGGTATTAATTATATTTCACAAGCTGAAGGGGATTAGGCATATGATGTTATTGGTAATAATTGTATAACTTCTAATAATACTTTTTATTTAGATACTAAAAATAAAAATTATAAGTATACAATATATAGATATAATACTGGCGATATTACTTTAGATAATACTGCATTAAATGAATATATTAAACAGTCTTCTTCTTTAATTGTAGGAGGAATATTTAAAACAAATATTACTCCAGAAAGACAATATAGAGGACATTATGGAATTACATTTAATCTTCGTTTTTTAGATAATACATCTAATAAAGAAGTAATTAGGTCATATACCATAGATGAAGATAATATGATTGATAATCCATATAGATTAATATATGATACCAGACAGTATTAGATTTTTGATATTGATGGTGCTAATTTTATTAGAGTTGAATCAATTTAGATTTTCAATCAAGATTTTCCTGGAGCAACTCAAACAACTACTGGAACAAGATTATCAAGTGGTGATATAGAAATTTCTGCTATATAGCTAAATGGTGCGGTTAGAATGACAGAAAGTGAGATAAATGGTGTAGCAATATCATTTTATACACCTCAAGGAACTTTTTTTACAGACCAGTCAAGTGCAAATAGTTATAAAACAATAACCGCTCAAGTTAGAATAAAAGGTAAATTAGCATCTGCCGCACAAAATATCTCTTTCTATTGGGGTAGTGAAAATGTTGGAATCACTCCAAGAAATCAATATTATAATAAATATCTTGGTAGAGGTTGGAAATGTTTAAATGAGAGTAATCTTGCGGTTGAAGGTGACGCAGAAAATGACCCGATTTACACTTGGGTACCAGGGAAAGATACTTACATTGTAAAAATTTCTGAAGCAACAGCCAGAGATAATCGTTTTAAAGTTTCAATTTTATATGATGGTACTGTTGTTAGTAAGATAATAGATATTAAGAATTTAGCGGCAAGTGTGCCTTAGATAACAATTGATTCTACAGATGGTACAAAATTTTATTATGACATAGGACATCCCACTTTAACTTGTAAAGTAAATGGCGGTGAACCTAGTAATTATCATTATTATTGGGGGGTATAGTCTGATACTGGTATTTTTGAAAATTTACCAGAAACAACAGAACAAAATGCCGCGTATAATACTGCATATAATAATTATAATAATTTAAAAAATGCAATAAATGCAGGCACTAAATTTGCTAATGCTGAAGCTACTAATTTAAATAATTATGAAGAAGCAGTAAAGGCATTTAATTTTATTCAAAGAGTTGATGGTAATAAAATTTATGATGTACAAATAAGTAATATTACTAATTTAGCTATTTTTAAATGTTCTGTTTATAATAATCAAAATATTTATTTAGGAACTGCCGCAATTACATTAACTAATTCTTTAAATGGAGAAGACCTCTATTCTCTTGTTATAAATAATGGGTCTGCGGTATTTCAATATAATGAATATGGCGTTGCACCTAATAATAGAAGTCTTGATATACAACAACAGATTCAAGCATTAAGTTTTACTATATATGACAATTTAGGTAATGCTATTGATAATGAGATTATAAGAAATTCAAGAGATTGTAAAATTCGTTGGCAATTTCCTATAAAAAATACTTTATTAGTTGATGATGCGGATAATGGACAAAGTGCTGGCACCGATCCAACACAAAGCTATAAATATTATGATAATCTTGTTAATTTAATTTATAATATTGCTCAAAGGTATGATATAAAGAAGCAAGTTAATCAAATTAAATTAACAGTTGATTATAAAGGAATGAATTTAACTGCGGAAACTTAGTTTACTTTTGCTAAACAAGGTGAACCTGGTACTAATGGCACTGAATATTTAGTTAAATTAATTCCTAATACTAGAATGAGTGATCCACCAACATTCCCGATGGTTACAAAAGCTGGAACTGATTATATTTTAAATTATGGTTTAAATTCAACAGCTAAAGAAACTACGATTGGATTATCTACTGGTTATCAATTATTTAAAGCTCAGTTATGGCATAGCGGAGAACTGGTTTGGGAAGGTTTTAATGCGTCAACTGCCGCAATAGATGGTGTTACTAAACCTACTCTTGTTCATTGGGAAATTCTTGCTAATAAGTATAATAGTTCTGTATCTGATGAATCTGCTTTTAGAGTAACAAATCCTTCAAATGGTAATATTCAATATTTAGGAGACCATTTAGCTAATGCATTAAGCACACCTTTAGCTAATACTATAAAATGTAGTATTACATATGAAGGAAAAACATATTATGGAACAATTCCAGTTACAACAGCTTGGACATATAATAATAATTTTAGAGTATCTTTAAAAGATTATACTGGTTTTAGATATGTTATATATGCACCAGATGGCACATCCCCGCAATATGATAATTCTCATCCTTTTGAATTTATATGTTAGGAAAAAATTAATAATATTTGGGAAAATATCTCATTAGTTGCGGGTAGTCATGCAATTAATTATACGCCAGGTTTATGTGGTAATGTGAAGAGAAATAGAGCTGGTAATTTAGTAAATTCTAATTTGCTAGTTCTACTATCTAATGCCATATATAGAGATGGTTTAAATAAAAATCAATGGAGATATAAACCTAATTCTAAATATGATGGTGAATGCATTAATAATGCAGTAACATGTGTATATACACAAAATGGAGTTATTGTTGGTAGATTAAGTGTTCCTATTCATTTTCTTTTGAATCGTTATGGTTTAGCAAGTCTTAATGCTTGGGATGGTAATAGTGTTCAAATAAATGAAGAGGGCGGATATATTTTAGCCCCTCAGATGGGTGCTGGTGTAAAAGATAGCAACAATAATTTCACTGGTGTTGTAATGGGTGCTGTTAAACAAAATAGCTCAGCCGCAACTACCTATAATGGATTATTAGGTTTTTCACAAGGTATTATTAGTATCTATCTTGATGCAGAAACGGGTAATGCTACTTTTGGTAGACCGGGTGAAGGACAAATAAAATTAGTTCCAGGTGGAACATCGACAATAGCTGGATGGAAAATTAATACAGATTCTTTATCAAGTAATGATAATAAAAGTATTTTATATGCTAATGAAAATCATATATAGGATAATAAATCATTAAGATTTAATATTAATAATTTATTTAAAGTATATTCAAATGGTCATATAAAAGCTACTGCAGGTACTATCGGCGGATGGACTATTGAATCAAATTCTTTACACACTACAAACAAAACTATTTTTGGCACTGGAGCTGGAGCTTTTCTTGGTGCAGATGGTAAATTAGATTTTACATCTTCTTCTGGAAATTATTTAAGATATGACGGTGATAGTTTTAATATTAATATTAGAAGTTCATATTTTGAGCATTTCTTTAGTGTTTCCAAATCAAGAATTAGTTTAGGTGATTTTGTAATAGATGACTAGAATGGTAGAACTACACTTAGAAGCTGGGATAACGATATAGGAATATCTACTGCACCAGATAATGGAGAATTTTGGATTTGGTGTGGAAGTGATAGTTATGATGTAGAAGATATGGCTTTTGCAGTAAATGAAGGTGGACAAGTATACGCAAAAGACTTTATATGTACTAATTCAGCTCATCCTTATAACATTTGTCAAGAAATATCTTCATTACATGGTGACGTTGCTGCTCTTTGGAGTGCAATTGAAAGTATTGATACAGAATGTGAATGTGGTGGTGCAGATTGTGATGGTGGTTGTGATACTTGGGAGTGTGGAGGATGTGATTATGCCCCAGGACCAGGTGGAGAATGTAGTTGTGATGATTAGTGCTATGGACCTGGTTGGTAATTTTTGGAGATAAAATATGTAGATTTTAAAAAATACTTATATAACAATGAATAGAACAATTTTAAATCAACAATATGATTCAACAAAAAAATATAAATGGTTAAAATATATTTATACATTAAATTATAATAATGAATATATTATATATAATTTATGGACTGGTGAAATTATTTTATTAACAAATAAATAGTATAATTAGCCAAGTTAGCAAATACAAAAAATGCTTGTTGAATGTTGGTATAAAATTCCTATTGAGGTAGATGATTATTCATTGTATTATTTATCTATGCAAGAGTTAAATAAGAGATTTCCAAGAAAAAGATTTAATAAAATTAAAACTTGTACTTTATTAACCACAACTGCTTGTAATGCACAATGTTATTATTGTTATGAAAAAGGTATAAAAACTGAATTTATGACAGAAAAGGTTATAGATGATTTAATTAAATTTTTTATATCCGATAAAGTTTAGTCTTATTTAAATTTAAGATGGTTTGGAGGAGAACCTTTATTAAATACAAAAATAATTGATTATATGTGCGAACAATTAAATAAAAATCATATTTAGTATGAGTCATTATTTTTATCTAATGGATATTTAGTAAAAAATCTTTCTAAATAGGATTTACAAAGATGGAATGTAAAAACTTTTCAAATTACTATAGATGGATATGGAGATATTTATAATAAAATAAAAAATTATAAAAATATTGGTCAAAATGAAGATCCTTTTACAACTATTATTAATAATATTTAGTTTTTATTAAAAAATCATATTAAAGTAACAATAAGAATGAATTTAGATTATAATAATGTAAAATAGCAAAAAGAGCTTGTGGATTTTTTAATGAAAAAGTTTAGTAAAAATATACCAAATTTTTCTATATATTCTTCTCCTATTTATGATTTTATTAATTTTAATTCTTCAAATAATAATAAAAATGATAGAAAAAAGATTTTTGAAAATTATAAAGAAATGATAAACTATATTGATAAAAAAAAGTTACTTCCAAGAGAAGTGAAAAGAACTCATTGTATGGCAGATGATGGTACAAGTATAGTTGTTGCTCCAAATGGCTATATTAGTACATGTGAACATCATCCTTATGATGGATATTATACTTAGAATATTAATAAAACTCCTTACAACTTAAAAGAATTAAATAAATGGGCAGAAAAAACACCGTTAAAAGAAGAATGTAAAACATGTTTTTATAAACCTTTATGCAATACATTAAAAAGATGTTAGCTTGATTTTTGGTGTGATGAATATAGTATTGATTTTAGAAAATTTGAAATAGAAAGAAGTCTTAAAGAATATTATTAGCAAAGAAAGAAACAAAAAAAATAGGAGCATATAAATGGAGAATATGTCATTAATAGCAGAAAAATTAAAACAGTAGATCATTGGACTATTGAACTCAAATAATTTACCACCAATTGTTAAATATTATATAACAAAAGACATTTATACTCAAGTTGAAAATAGTTATATTAATTATATTAATATGCAATTGCAACAAGAAAAAGAATAGAAAAAAGAAGAAACAGGGATAGAGTAAAATCTATCCCTGTTTTTTTATTCCCAATTTATCTCATTATTAAATTTTTCATTATAAGCATCAAAGATACATATAGCATCTGCTTCATCGTCATTTACTGTAATATTATATTTATTTTTGACATACTAAATATCTTGCGGTTTGAGGTTATTTCTTTTTATACCTGGACCCTGTTTAATTTTAAGGGCTGCCCGCCACGTAGAAGCACCAATAAAATCATATTCTATTTTTGGATTGACTTCATATGTTGCCATTACTACTATTCCTTGTAGCCACATTAAAACTTTACTAGTATGTGAACTGTACTATTGTCGTACCTACTACATTATAATTTTCTATATTTTATTATCTTTAATTATTTTAGACAATTCATCTCTCATTTTAATGATTCTTTTCATTACATCTTTTGAACTGGCAGTTATGCATCCATGTGATATAATGGACTAATTCTAACCTATACACCAACCAGTACTATGTGTTGATAAATCTAATGATAAAATTCTCATATTTCTCATCTCCTTTTCTACGCCAATTGTAACAAAAATTTTTATAGTTGTCAAGATGAAAAATTTTAGGTCAAGATTAATTAATTCATTTTTAGTATTTTTAATATATAGATGTAGGGATAAAATTATTATCTCTGCAATACGCGTATATTAGTTGTAATTTATTAAAATAATTTTTGGTATACCAACCAGGAGGAAAACGTAATGACAAATTACAATAATCCTAATCTGAATTTGCAGCAACCTCAATGGCAACAGCCGCAAATGCAATCCCCTTATGGGAACAATAACATGTTATTGGGTAATAATGTTCCATATGATAATTATATGGGAAATCAAAGAATTAATTCTCAAGAATTGTTATCTCGTCAATATATCAAATGCAGACCTGTTTCATCAAAAGATGAAGCTAGAGCCTGTCAAATTGATTTAGATGGTTCCCTTTGGGTATTTACTGATATAGGTAATGGCAAAATTTATACTAAACAAATTAATAATGATGGAACAGCAGCCTTTAAGACTTATGCTTTTGTGAAAGATGAAAATCCTTATGATTCTTCTACTGAATATGTAACAAAAGAAGAGTTTAATAAAGTGATTCAAACATTGGCGGCGGCGATACACCCCGCACAATAGCAAGCTCAAAATAACACTGAAACAAAAGCACCAATATTTTAATTAAAGGAGATTTATTATGAATATAAATCCAATGCAATTAATTCAAATGATTAAAGGCGGAAAAAATCCACAACAACTTTTAATGAATATTTTACAACAACAAGGTCAGAATAATCCTATTATCAATAATGCAATAAATATGGCTCAAAATGGTAACGTGTCTGGATTAGAAGTACTAGCGCGTAACCTTGCTGCTCAGAGGGGATTAGATTTTGATAAGGAATTGGCAAATCTTAAGAATCAATTTATGTAACTTGTAAATATCACTATCTTTTGGAAAGTAAGAGGAGATTTTATAATGTTTAATAATAATAATGGTTATTCTTTAGCAGATATTGCAGCAGCTACTGGTAATGGAAACAATGGCGGTTTCGGTAGTTTTGGCGGAGACGGCGCTTGGGTTCTTCTCCTGTTCATTATAATTTTAATGGGCGGTTGGAACAATGGCGGCTGGGCTAATGGTGGTAATGGCGGCGGTGCTGTTCCATATGCACTTAATACTAATGGAATTCAACATGGTTTCGATCAGCAAGCTATTATGAGTGATCTTGGCGATATAAGTGGAGCAATTGCAGGCGGTTTTGCTGGTGTTAATAGCGCACTTTGCTCGGGTTTTGCGGGCGTTGCAAACGGTTTTGCTCAAGCAGAAATCGCTGAAAATGGACGTCAGTTTGCTAATATGAATCAGTTATTTGGTTTACAAACAAGTCTTTCTAATCAACTGAATAATATTGCTATGAATCAGCAGAATTGTTGCTGTGAAAATCGTGCGGCAGTCTCTGATTTAAAGTATACTGTAGCTACTGAAGGATGTGCTGATAGAGCTGCGGTTGAAGGTGCTCTTAGAGATGTAACCGCACAGGGTGTTGCTAATACTCAGGCATTACTTAATACCATTAATGGTGGTATTCAGTCTATTAAAGATCAGCTTTGCCAAGATAAGATTGATGCTAAGAATGAACTTATTGCAAATCTTCGTCAGGAGATAGCTATGAAAGACCTTGCTGCTTCTCAGGTTGCACAGAATGCTTTCATTCAGCAAGGATTTACTAATGAAATTGATCAACTTTACAATCGTTTAAATACTTGCCCAGTTCCTACTACCCCTGTATATGGTAGAACTCCAATCTTTACTTGCAATAATGGCGGTTGTGGATGCGGAAATAACGCATTTTATAACTGATAAGGAGGGCGCTTATGGCTAGTTATGTAACAACGACAGATGCATTAGTAGCATTAAATGGGACTATTCCATTTAACAGCGTTTCTATTCCATGTAATAAGGGGAATGTTATTCCTCTTGTTCCTGGGATTCTTAACTTAAATGGCAATACCTCCAATCGTTTTGCAAGATATGAAGTTACTCTTCAGGGAAATATTCAAATTCCTACAGGCGGAGCTGTAACTCCAATTGCAGTTGGTATTACTCTTAATGGAGCGGTAATTCCAGAGAGTGTCGCAATAATTACCCCAGCTGCAGCAGAAGAGTATTGGCATATTAATACCACAGCTTTTGTTACGGTTCCTTGTGGATGTTGTGTAACTGTATCAGCTACATATGTAGATGGTACTGAAGATGATGCAGCTACCACGCCTACTCCGTCTATTCAAGTTAGACGTAATGCTGAATTATCAGTTAATAGAATAGCTTAAGGAGGATAAGGAATTATGGCAATAGAAACTTTAAAAATGATGAAGGAACAAATAACAAGTTGTGTTCAAGGACAACTTGGAGATATATCAAAAGCTGATGCTCATGAACTTGGCGAAGCGGTTGATATGATTAAAGATTTATCAGAAGCTATTTATTATTGTACTATTACTGAGTCAATGGAAAAAAGTAGTGAAGATAAGGGTGAAACTAATATAAATTATTATACTACTCCAATGACATATAATAGAATGATGTATACCGATCCATATAGAGATATGGAAAGGGATGGCGGATATATGTATTATACCACTGGTGGCAGAGGTCAAAGTTCTAGTGGCGGAAACCGCGGTGGTATGAACTATTATACCGAGATGCCTGGCGACATGTGGCGCGATCCCCGCGAAGGTAGAAGTCCGATGAGACGCCGCATGTATATGGAAGGAAAAGAAATGCACAATGACCCTAATTCACAACTTCGTGAATTAGAAGCATATTTACAAGAACTCTCTACAGACATAACAGAAATGATTAAGGATGCATCTCCTGAAGAAAGAGCCACTCTTCATCAGAAGATGACGACACTTGCTAGTAAAATAGCCTAATGTTTTTAATTAATAACGTGTATTGGAAGTTAGCCTTTGTAGCACCGGATTTTCCTTTGCTACAAAGGCTAAATGGAGAATATTCAATAGGAGCATGTGATAATTTAACTAGGACAATTTATATTAATTAGAATCTTCAAGGAAAGTTATTGAAGAAAGTTTTGTGTCATGAAATTACACATGCCGCAATGTTCTCTTATAATGTTAATCTTTCTCTTGAGCAGGAAGAGTTAGTTGCTGATTTAATTTCTACTTATGGAGAAGAAATTGTTTACATAACAAATAAAATATTTACAAAATTAGGCAATATTTAATCATAAAAAAGGCTATTAATTTTTAATAATTAATAGCCTTTTTTGTTTTATATAAAGATGAAAACAAGAAAGGAAAGGAGATTTTCTTTTTAATGGATAAATTATATGCTATAAAAATAAGACAATCTGATGGTACTTATGGTGCGGCGATTCCTGTTAGTGTTTTAGCAGAGAACGTTGACTGGAATAGCACCTTAAGTCTAGTAGATATACTAGGATAGGTTGATACATCAGAGTCTATACAAGATCAAATTAATAGTTTAAAAAATACTAAAGCTACTCAAGCCAGTGTTAATGCGTTAGATCAAAAGGTTGATAATGCTGTTGAATATATTACTCATAATAGTGAAATTGCTGATGCTAGAGAAGGTGTAGATGGCACTGAATATAGCACTTTAAAAGAAAGACTTGATACTGAGTATGATATATTATAGAGTCAAAATGCTAGTTCTTTAGTAATGGTAAATGAAGACCCTGAAGATACTACGAAAGTTAATATTACGACGACGGAGAATGAGATTGAACTTGCGTTGCAAAGTGATGTGGATGCGGTTAAAACCGATGTGTCTCGTTTATGCAACCGAAAGATTATCTTCATTGCAGATAGTTATGGACAAGGTGACATATCGCTTCCATCAAGAATTGCTGGTTTCATGGGCTTAACGGTTAATGTTAATGCTTTTATTAGTGTTCATGGCGGTTACGGTTTTGCATCTTCTCAAGGTACTTTTTTATCATTATTAGAAGCACTTGATAGTACAATAACTGACAAATATAGTATTACTGATATCGTGGTTCTTGGCGGATGTAATGACAGAGGTATCACATCTACACCAATTCTAAAGGCTATCGGAGCTTTTGGAGTATATAGAGATAATAATTATCCTAATGCTACTATTCACATCGGATTTGTTGGAAGAACCACAGGTCAGCTTGCAAACGACAACTATACGAATCGTCTTTATATTATGGGGGCGAGTTATGTAAAAAACGGAAGTTATATTAGCGGCGTTGAAAATATTAACATCCAACCGGCAGAAAGAAGTGATGGAACGCACCCGTCAGCATCTGTTGGAGAACTCCTCGCAAGATTCATCACAATGTATCTTACAAAAGCGACAGCAATAGATGCTTATATTGAAAACAAAACTATTTCTACAAGTTTGATTTCTGGTTGTACTTCTACATCAACACCTTTACTTTCGTTCCATTCTCATGGCAATAATTATACGCTTAAACAAACAAGAGATTTATTCAATGTGACATTTAGCACTGCAGTAAGTATTACAGCAAACGCAGCTAATAGATTAGAACTCTATTCTCTTGCTAATGCTGAAGGTTTAGAAAATGCCTGTTCATCATGGGTTCCTTGTAAATTAACTATGGGAAGTTCACAGTATGACGGAATGGCTATGATTGAAATTGTAAACCAGAAGCTTTGTGCAAGGGTATGGTCCATGAACAATGGCGTATTTGTTACAGGAAGTTTAAATAGAATTGATATTCCTCGATTTACAATTGTAACAGATACGTTAAATGTCTAATCTTAAAGAAAGCGAGGTATCCTCCGTTGTTTATTAGAGCAGCAAAGCTGCTCTAATCTCTCTTTGTTAAGGCAGCTTTGCTGCCTTAATTAATCATTTAAATAAAATAAGATAATTGATTGAGGGAGCAAAGCTCCCTCAATAGAAAGGAGACATAAGGCAATTTTATTGCCTTATTTCATATATATGGGATTAAGATTAAGACAATTTAATATGAAAGTCCGTTAGGACTCAAATCATCCATTTATCGACGTCGGGCTACTTGGGTCGGATGTCGAGGGGGATATTGATGAAATTAAGAAATCGAATTTTGGTTTACTTTATCCTCCGTTAGATATAACTTATGAAGATGCTGCAGGCGCATGCCAGGTGATTTACGATTACAGAGGCCATGCTGTATTGGTCGATATGGGCACATATAGGTCATATGACAGCATAAAAGCAGCATTATATAAGGCTGGTATTATAGCATTTGATCACGTAATCATTTCGCATTGGCATGGTGATCATACCGGATGCAATTATACCGGTACTTATTCAACAGGATACGATCATTGGAAGAGAGACTTTGATTTTACTAACACTATTTTTTGGGTTCCAAACGTTCCAGAATCTTACGGTGGAGCAGAGCCAAATTATTTTGGTGCGTCTTTCCAGAATAGCACGATCAATAGAGTAACAACCAACGGCCTTGCTTTTACATGGAATAATATTAAGTTTTCTATTTATAATGCCTCAAGCGCCGATTTCGCTTACTATGACGAAAATGCCTCAAGCGATTACAACGTATATAGTTTTATTACATATGCAGAGTTCGGGCAGGTAAGAATTTGTAATACAGCGGATATTAATAATGTTGCGTGTGAAAGAGCGGTAGAACAGGGATATACGTTCAAATCTGATGTAATGACGGTTCCGCATCACGGGACAAATCAGATGGATGACTCTGTATTTTCAAACGCTGTTAAACCGCTGTATGCATATGTTCCAAACAATAATTTCGCGACATCTTCAGCATATCGTGACGGTATATTCAAGGATATTTTAAACTATGCCACGATATTTGCAAATGTGGATAATGCTGATAGAGGAGTATCTTTCTTCTTTAATAAAAACGGTATAGTTCCTTCTGGAAATCCAACCGTTGTCAGCATATATGGCACCGAAAATACTAAGAAAATCTATGTTGATCCAAGCGTTAGTTCTACGGATATTCAAGATGGGAGTGAAGATCATCCTTATAAATATTTAAGAAGAGCTATTAGTGATTCTGAAAATTATACTTCTATATATTTACTTGGTGACACATCGGAAACTGTTGCCGTTTCTGAAGCGAATGGTGTCATCAATATTTATGGAAATAATCATAGTAGCGGATTTTTAAATATTTTACATGGATCTAACGTCAATGTAGAAAACTTATCTTTTCCTGGCGCTGGTGTAAACTCATGTATTGCTTATTTTAAACAATGCACCTTAACCGATACGGTTATAATTAAAGATGCATTAGTAACTTTTGATACACCTACTATAACCACAAACAAAACGGCAATCAAAGCATTTAGAAGTGTTGTTGTGGTGTTAGCTCCAACTACCACTGTGGCGACAACGGATGCTAATGGTTTAATTTATGCCGAACATAGTTTCTTATCGGGGGCATATGCACTTGGAAGTATTACTGGAGCACGTCCTAGAATAAGAGCAATAAATTCATATGCCGATTTCGGAAGGCTTGTTGAAGGAGTTGGTACCGGATCATGGTGCTGGAATACATCAAACCCGCCTCTTGTTTTATATGATAGAGATGCAAAAAAGTACTACAGACTTCTCACCGATGGAACAGCACAGTATGTTCAGAATGAAAAAGATGCTCTTAAATGCAAACAGGTTTCGATTTCATTGCCTTCTTCAGTAAGCGTGCCAGCAAATACTGCGACATCATTACTGACAAATTTCGATATCACTGCTGTAGAAAGTGATGTAACTCAAGTTTTCGGTTTTTCGTTTGATTGGACAAACGGAACCTCAGCAGTAGCTGTAGATAAAGGTATATCGCAAGGAAAATTACTTAACTTAAAAGTGATATCTCATAGTGCTATTACTGCTACTGGAGTGCGTTTGACATTATGGTATAAATAAAGAAAGAGAGGTAATCAAAATGGCAGCAATTGTTGATAGACTTAAAAAGCGGTTGAGGTAGCAAGCTACCTCAACCTACCTCCATACTTTTTATAATAAATGAAATAATTAGGGCAGCTTGTCTGCCCTAATAGAAAGGAAAAACTAAATAATGAATAAATTAACAAGTATTCGTATAAAACAAAATGACGGTACTTATTCAGATGACATACCTGTACAAGTATTAGCAGATAATGTTGTTTGGACAGAAGGATCTACCGTCTCTTTGACAGATATATTAGGATAGGTTAAGTATACAACTAAAGGATCTATCCAACATCAGCTTGATACTTTCTCATTAGATGAAGTTGAAAATGCGCGGGTAGGGGCTGATGACACTCAATACCAGAACTTAAAAGCTAGACTGGATGGCGAATATGAGGATTTATAGGACGCGATTGCGGCGGTCGCCGCTAATTTGCAGACTTAGACTGGTGCTAGGTCAAATGCGGACACCGCCATTAGAACAGACTTGAGTTCAGAGACTACATCTAGAATTAACGGCGATAATTTATTATCTGGACAAATTACTAGTGAAGTAGCTGCCAGACAAGCCGCCATGAATTCAGAGGTCACCGCAAGAAATAATGCTATTAGTTCTGCTATTGCAAGTGAAGTTACTAATAGAAATAGTGCGATTACGGCTGAGACTACGGCAAGACAAACTGCAATTAATAATGAAGCTAGCGCAAGACAAACAGCAGATACAACGCTCCAGAATAACATTAATAACGAAGTCAGCGCAAGACAAACAGCAGATAACAATCTTCAGACTCAGATTAATCAGATTGTAGCTCCGTCTGGAGAAGCACCAAGTGCAGCAGAAGTTCAGAATGCAAGAATTGGCGCGGATGGCGTAACTTATGCTACTCTGGGCGAGGCAATCAGAACGAATGATGCTGCGCTGAGAAATTTGCTCAATGGCGCGAAAAGTGCTACGGATTCATGGGTAGTCAATAATAAATGGGTTCATAGCACGATAGATAATAGTGGACAGTATGTGGAGTCGAACAACTTTATTTGCTCCTTGCCTATTTACAATGTGCATAATAACCTGTTTATAAACATGGGTTCGTTCGCATTTCAGGGTGCGGGATGCTTGGCTTATATCCGGGGTTTTGATGCTGTAACAGGAGCATTTACGACATATTTAAAAGATAAAGACCTAACCGGGTATAATTCCGCGATCCCGATACAGGACTACATCAACATGGATTTCAACGCATCTGTGTGTTGGGTTCTGTTCCGCAAGGTTAACAACGGTTCTGCACTGCCTATAACAGCGGCAGAGTACGCGCTTGCGGATAAAAATATCGTCATAACCAAGAAGCAGACAGAGGAAACGGTAAGTTTGACCTCAAAAATTTCCTCTTATTACCATGAGACTACGATATTCCATACCAGACAGGCGAACAACGACTGGTTATACATCACGGACAGCGCGTACAAAATCCCGGCAGATGCCACAAGCGTAACTTTTGATTTTTACAGTATGGTCGCCGGGACAGCTAAGATCTATTTAATCAATTATGCGCTGTGGAAGGTATTAAAACTCGTCAGTGTGACCACAGTTGTGGGACAGAATACTGTAACGGTTGATGTGTCCGATTGCTACTGCGATATGGTAGCCGGGTATTACTCACAGACCAAAGGTGCTTTTACTATCCAAAGCAAGATCGGCGGCAACGAAATCGAATTCCCCTGGAGTGCGATCTATGGGTGGTATGTCAGCCCGTCTGGAGTCAGCGAAGGAAGCACGATTTCACCAAGTCGTTGGACTGGTAACCTCACCACAAACAAGCAGTATCCGTGTGTCAGAGTGTATGTTCAGAGTCCGATCCCGGCGAGAAGGGCATCTGTCATCCATGTTGATAAAAACGGTGGTGGAGATTTTACCACGATCAACGATGCCCTGCGTAATGCCGGGGACATCGTGAACCACAGCACCACTATTATTATCCATCCAGGAGAATATAACGAGGTGGTTTATCTTGAACCCGATAACCATATCGCACTGGTTGGAACTGACAGGGACAAATGTATTATCTATCAGGTCGGCGGAAGATATGAACAGCAGCCTGTTGCGATCCAGGGTGAAGGTTCTGTTGCCAATTTGACGTTAAAGATGCTTGTGGATGGTAGCTTTACACCCACTTACACAGAAAACGTAATGGCAACATATGGCGGCTATGCCTTACATATCGACGGCAGACAAACTGATCTGACTAAAGAAATAACTAAACGTGTTTCTAATTGCACGTTATATTCTGAGGCATTCCCGGCGGTCGGAGCAGGATGCAATCAAAACCAGAATATCGTGATAGAAAACAGTGACCTTATTCGGAATTGTACTATTGCGGATTTCAAAAGAGATCTTTGGAAGGGTGCTATCATCATGCACGCATCGAATTATCCATCAGACGTTAATTGTAATTGGATGCTTAAAGATTGCATAGTGAAATCGAACTACGGGGTTGCTGGTCAGATTATATCCCGGACCGGAATGGCACAGACAGAGTTTACGACAATCGCCATTAATAACACGTTTTATTCGGAAGAATCTGGCGTAAATAGCTTTGAATATACCCAGGGAGATAGCAATCTGTCACCCATGTCACATGGAAATACAGTTACAGCATTGAACTATCAAAATACTTAATTAAAAGAAAGCGAGGTATCCTCCGTTGTTTCATTTACTTTAATCCTAACAAAAAAAATAGGGGATAGATATTTTTATATCTATCCCCTATTTTTATTTTTTAATATATTGGTAATCAATATAAGCTTTATCACCAATATCATCTTTAAATTTAATAGATGTAATTTCTACATCCTATAATTCTAATGTTCTAGTTTGTCCAACTTGAAACTAAATATTATTTAAAATCACAGAAATTCCAGGAAATTTTATAGAACCAAGACTCCCAGTATATACAATTCCTATTTTATTAATATATTTTATAGGATACTTACATTGTTCTTGAAT
>Ga0256404_1004996_pt1 | contig 24140 bp, 25 predicted proteins | sample RumenRJG_01DNA_FD_185990 | JGI IMG/M metagenome (GOLD analysis project Ga0256404, IMG submission 185990) | Bovine rumen microbial communities from Lethbridge, Alberta, Canada - RJG_01 | ecosystem: Host-associated > Mammals > Digestive system > Stomach > Rumen | place: Canada: Alberta | collected... | reverse complement strand
GGGGGGGCAATGAGAAGGCATATTCATTTTTAAGTACGAGTAAAGATAGCTTTAAATATTATCGACTTCACTGCCCGTTTCAAATCAAAGCAGAAAATCCATTAATTGTATCTAATCCCATAAATCTTATTCATCACAAGAACAATAAAAAATTAGTATTATCTTTATTTATCGATAGTTTTAACTGGAAAGTAATCAAGGAAAATTCTCTTGAAGAAATAATGCCATATACTGCGAATTTTTTTCATGATGGAACAGTATTCAATAATTTTTTCTGTGGTTCGGAATTTACCTATCCTAGTGTCCCATCTTATCTGACGGGACTTCGTTCTACGCATCATAAAATGTTAAATATTAATGCTTATTTTCCAATATCACAGGATATTACTTTGTTACCAGAAATATTTAATAGAAATGGATATTTAACAGCAAAAATTGGTAATGACACTACTCCACAAGAAGGATATCTAAGGGGCACAGATCGTTATGTTTTTGGCTATGATAATCAACATCTAAAAGCACCAGAAATTGTTAATGAAATAATAGATCATATCGAAGCATTTAAGGGTACGGATTTATTTATATATTCGGAATTTATGGATCTTCATCATGTTGCGGGATATTGGCCGCTATCTATAGCCGTTCAGGCTAATTCTCCGAGATATTTAAGTGAAGTTGATAATGAGGGAGGAAGTTCTCTTTATCAGACTTATAGTCCCAATAGGGTAGAAGTATATAAATGTCAGTTAAAATATTTGGATCTTCATCTAGAAGCTCTATATGATTATCTTAGAGCGAATTATCGTAAAGAAGATATTGTTGTAGCCTTATTCTCTGATCACGGTAATAGTTTTAACATGGCACAGCAAACCCCTATTATGTCAGAAGACAGGATAAATGTTCCATTTATGGTATATGGTGGAGAAGTTCCAGCAGTTCAGACATATGAATTTGCTGAATCAATTGACTACAGGCATATTATTACTAAATTGGCAGGGATAAAAGATGCTTCTATAGACCAAGATGATGGTCAACTTCCAAAAATATTTGGTGGAAGTAGTGAAAAAGAATGGATTTTTTCCCAAAGTCTTTTTCCTGATAGACCGTACGCAGCAACAATTATTTCAAAACATTACAGATTTTATCTTCAAAGTAGTGAAATGGTTCAAAATGATTGCCGCATCAATCTTAATAATTCGGCAGTAATGTTATTAGATAGTAAAGGAAATAAAATTTATGACAATGCAATAATTGCGGATTGTATTGGAAAAGTAAAAGATATACTACAGGATTTTTTAATTTAACATGTAAATGATAGGTGAGAAACATGAATGAAAAGGTATTTTTAGCATTACGCAATATTTATGAACATGATGAAGTTAGTAATAGTTCGATAATTAATGAATTAATTAATGAAGACTATATTAGCAGTGATGGTACGAGCTTAACACAAAAGGGTATAAATGCGATATCACCATATAAGGTAAATAACGCTATTATTATGGCCGCTGGTTATAGTGCTCGATGTATGCCGTTATCAAATGTAATTCCAAAGGGATTATTTAGAATAAAGGGAGATATTTTGATTGAAAGAGAAATAGAACAGCTAATAGCTAGTGGTATTACAAATATAATAGTTGTAATAGGATATCTAGCTGATAAGTTTGAATATTTGAAAGATAAATACAGCAATATTAATATTAGTCTTGTATATAATAAAGATTACAATAAATATAATAATATTGCTTCTTTATTTTGCGTAAAGGAGTTAATAGGAAATTCTTATATTTTGTGTTCAGATAATTATTTTTCTGAAAATATTTTTCATTCATATGTTTATCATTCATATTATTCATGCGTTTATACTGTTGAATATGCTGATGAGTACTGTGTCACTTCAGTTGATAGAGAGAATAATATAAATGGGATAAAAAGAGGAGGATCAAACTGTTGGTATACTATTGGAGATGCCTATTTTGACAATGATTTTTCTAATATTTTTGTTAACTATTTGGAAGAAGAGTGGTCTGATTATTCAATACGAAATATGTTAATGGATGATTTTCACATTAGGCATATTGACTACTTAAAATTAAGAAAAGTTGAACGACCACGAGACTTAGTTTATGAATTTGATACAATACAAGAGATTAAAGGCTTTGATAAAGATTTTAATAAATTTGAAAATGAAAATTTAAGTGTAAATAATGTTAATAAAGTTTTTTCAAAATATGAAACAGTAAAATCATATCATTCTGTACCTACGTAACAATTAAGTGGAAGATTGCATTTAAATGAGAATCTATTTAAGCCATCACCTCGATGTTTAGATGTTTTAAAGAAAATAACTTTAGAAGATATTTATTTATATGATTTATCATATAAGGATGAATTGGTAGAGGCAATATCAGATAATACTGGAATTTCTACAAACAATATTTTTATTCACAATGGATCTTCAGAAGTAATAAAATCGATATTTAGTATTATTTTAAGTGAGGGGGATGTGATTTTAGTTCCGTCTCCTGGTTGGAGTTATTATAAAAGTGTTGCAGATTCTATATTTGCAAAAAGCTTATACTATAATGTATGTGAGGGGGAAGATAGTTATTACTATGATGTAGATGACTTGCTACAAAAGGCGATGGAATATTCGCCCAAAATAATTGTTATTACCTCACCACAAATGCCGACCGGTTGCGAAATTTCACATGATGAAATTAGTAAAGTAATCGAATTAAATCAGAATTCAATTATTATGCTTGATGAGGCATATTGGGGGTATGAGGATTATTCAAATTCCTTCGAAAAAGAAATAATTACAAAATATAGCAATATTGTAATATCTCGAACTTTTTCTAAATTTTATGGTTTAGCAAATATTAGAATTGGGTATGGACTTTGCAGTTATCCTTTAAGGAGAACAATTGGGCTAGATTTGCCATTATTTAGGGTAAGTGGTATTAGCAGAAAAATTGCTAAAGAGGCAATATTAGACACAGATTATTATAGTAGTATGCGAAAAGAGACAAAATTGGCTAGAGAATGGTTTATTAACGAACTCAACAAGATTTCAGATGTTAAAGCTTTTCAATCCGGATCAAATTTTGTATTTATTAAATTGAAAAATGGTGACCCTGATAAGGTGAAGGCATATATGGAAGAAAATAATATTCTTATTAGAGAATTTATGGACAATGACGCATTAAGACTGAGAATAACTATAGCACCTATAGATATCTTGAAAAGAGTAATTATACAATTGAAAAAAGCATTAGAATAGAAATTAATATTAATTTTGCGTAATATTTAAGTTTATGATTGGCAAAAAAACATTGCATATTGGATTGAGACATTTTCATTGTTTATATTCAAAAATTGTGTAATAATGATAATAATATTAAATTTTTTGATTCCAAGGATAGAAATAAGAGTATGATTAATGGAGAATTGCAATCGGACAATCAAATATTAGTTTCTATTTTAATGACAGTATATAATGACCTCTCAGTACTAGATATTGCTATTAAATCTGTTATTCATCAGACATATCCTAATTGGGAAATGTTAATTCTTGATAATAGTGACAATAATCCGAATTCTTGGACTGTTCTTACTGCATATGCTGTGAAAGATGAACGAATTAAAGTATTTAAGAGTCCTGGACACAATGGAAAAACAAATGTAGGATGGTGTAAAGGAACAGAAATACTGCTTGAAAAAGCGAAGGGAAAATATGCCTTTTTACTTGCAGCAGATGATTTTATAGATGAGCACTCTTTTTTAAGAATAGCAAATGAATCTAGTCAAAATGATCCAGATGTGATTTGGATAGGGAATGCGTATACTACATACGAAAATGGCAAATTTGAAGTCATTGACGCCGTAATTCCAGAATATAAGGTTTTTACCAAAGAAGATAATCCTGAAAAAATAGATTATATTCTAAAAAATGTGTATTATAATTCAATGTTTCATTATTCAAAGGTTGATTTTTTGAAAAAGTATAATATCAATTTCTTTTACCCATATTATAAAGATTGTGCATCTATGACTGCGGCACTCTGTTTTTCTGACAAAGTAGTTGTTTGTGATGATATTCTTTATTATTTGACCTTAAACACTTCTCAGACCAGTGGTTTTGTGAGTGTGAATTTTGCAGAAATGTTTGCAAGCCAATGGGAACTAATTAAGAATGAATATAGCAAGTCAAACGTAACAGACAATGAGTATTATCACTACGCCGCACTGCGCATATTTAATAATTTTAATTCTAGCTTTAAGCATTTTAAAGATGGTGGTCCAGTTCGAGATGAGTATATGAATCCTATTGAGATAAGCCCTACGGATAGAGTGAATTTGATTAATGAGATTATGGATGACACTAGAATAAAAGAACTAATATATTATTCTCAGGCATAGAACTATTTTACATAATGTTATAAATAATATTTTTTGCGCCCAGTTTATTATATAAAGAAGGAGCGGTTTTTTGTTGTCCATATTTACTTTTTATGCAATAATGACGATAATTATTTAGAATATTTTGATTCCAAGGATAGGGATAAATTATGATCAGGGACAGATATAAATCTTACAAATTAAATGTTCTTTATAGGAGGACTCTTCTATGAAGATATTAGCTGTCATTCCTGCGAGAGCAGGTTCAAAGGGTATTCCAAATAAAAATATCAGAATTGTAAATGGTCATCCTCTTATCTATTATTCAATAAATAATGCCATAAATTCAAAATATATCACTGATATCATAGTGACGACAGATTCCTATGATGTAAAGATTATTGCAAAGCAGATGGGAGTAAATGTCCGTTGGAGGGATGAGAGACTGTGTGCTGATGATGTTACACTCGATGCAGTTATATACGATGCAATTCCAAAGGATGCTATCTTTGATTATGTCGTAACGATGCAACCAACTTCACCTACATTAAAGACCGATACTTTAGACAGCGCTATAAAATATGCAATTGAAGAAAAAACTGACACTTTGATTTCTGCAATAAATGCCCCACATCTATCTTGGGGTGAAAAGGATGGGAAAAAGGTTCCCAATTATAAAGAAAGACTAAATAGGCAATTTCTTCCTCCTTGCTATATGGAAACAGGAGCATTTGTGATTTCTAGAAGAGATGTAGTAACGAAGGATACCAGAATTGGAAAGAATGTAGATGTCTTTGAAGTATCAGAAGATGAATCTTTTGATATAGACACTTTTGAGGACCTTTGGACAGTCGATGCTATTCTTGGGAAGAAGAAAGTAGCCATATATGTAAATGGAAACAATACACGTGGGACTGGGCATATTTATAGAGCTCTAGAAATTGCAGATGAATTCTATGTAAAGCCTGATATATATTATGACAAGAACCAGACAGATGTAGGTATTTTCGGTACTACTACGCACAATTTGCTACCAGTTGATGGAATAGTTGATTTATATAAAATCTGCAAGTCAAAACAATATGACATTTTTATAAATGATATCCTTTCTACATCCATTGACTACATGATTGGTCTTCGTTCGGTTCTTCCAGAAGCGAAGATTGTTAATTTCGAAGACGATGGAGAAGGAGCGGAAAGTGCAGATATTGTTTTTAACGCATTATTTGATAAGACAGCTCAGAGTAACGAAAGAGTAGGAGAGGATTATTATATTGCAGGGAAATCTTTTCTTTTCTATAGGCCTATAGAAATAAAGGATGAGGTCAAAAATGTACTTATTACATTCGGCGGATCGGATCCAATGAACTATACAGAGAGACTGCTTCAAATAGTATCACAGCCAGAATTTTCAAACTACCATTTTATTGTAGTTTTAGGACGTGCAAAGCAGAATGTTGATGAGATATTAAAATACAATTCGTATGAGAATATAGAAGTCTTTCACGACATTAAAGATATGCCTGAAATCATGTCAGAGTGTGACATTGCTGTGACTTCAAGAGGAAGAACCTGTTATGAGCTTGCAATGCTTGGAATTCCAACTATTTCTATGGCCCAGAATAGGAGAGAGGAAAAGCATGGCTTTGTATGTCAGGAAAACGGCTTTGATTATATTGGATTAGATCCTGGCGTTGAAATGATAAAGGGAAATCTGAAGATTTATCTTGAGATGTCAAAAGAAGATAGACAAGGATTTCAGGATAAGCTTTTATCACATGACTTGAAAAGCGGAAGAAAAAGAATTATGGACTTGATAAACAGCCTGTGAGTTGATTGAAGCAGTATTAAGTTATGTCTCGAATATTTTATTTATAGGTGATACAATGAGAAATTCAAAACCATATGTGATAGCCGAGATGGGTGTTAATTTTTATGACACTGCAAAGGTAATGGGGATTACACCACTTGAGGCGGCAAAGCTTTATATTGATAAAGCCTCTGAGGTGGGAATAGACTGCGCCAAGTTTCAGTCATATAAAGCCGAGACTATTGCGGCAAAAAATTCGCCATCATATTGGGACTTAAATGAAAATCCTGTAACAAGTCAGTACGAGCTTTTCAAGAGACTTGACCATTTCAATAAAGAGGATTATCAGGAACTTTGTGATTATACTCATTCAAAGGGAATGGATTTCACATCTACTCCTTTTGACTATACGTCTGCAGATTATCTTGAGCCCATGGTGGACTTCTATAAAATTGCTTCTGCTGACTGCTCGAACCTTCCATTTGTGAAGTACATTGCAGAAAAAGGAAAGCCGGTGATGCTTTCTGTAGGAGCAAGCTATCTTTCAGAGGTTGATGAAGCAGTAAGGATTATCAAGGAAGCTAGATGTAAGGATTTGACTTTGCTCCATTGTGTGCTTTCATATCCTACGAAGCCGGAGGATGCTAATCTTCGTGTCATTGCTACTCTGAAGAAAGATTTTCCAGATTTAATAATCGGCTATAGTGACCATGTAGCTCCGGATATGACGATGCAGACATTATCCACAGCCTACATGCTTGGTGCAGAAGTGATAGAGAAGCATTTTACACTTGACAAGACACTGAAGGGAAATGATCATTTTCATGCTGGTGAGCCAGAGGATTTCAAAAAAGCTATTGCGAATTTCAGATGGATTGATGAAGTGCTTGGTTCTTCTGAAAAGACTGTTCTTAATTGTGAATTGATTCCAAGAAAAGAAGCTAGAAGGTCTCTTGTACTTACACGTGATATGAAGAATGGTGAAGTGATTCGAAAAGAAGATTTAATACCGAAGAGACCGGGCACAGGTATTTCACCTAAATATACAGATATAGTGATTGGAAGAAAAATAAATACAGATTTGCCTGAGGATACGATTCTCACATGGGATATGATTTAATATATTCTGCATGTAGGCTTAATAGTAGAAAGTTAATATCATGGATAAATCAGAATTTTTATCATTAATAGATAAAGCCAGTACGCTTCTTTATCAGAATTATGAAGAAGATGGACTTAAAACCTATATAGAGATTGTCAAGCTTATTCAGCAGGCTGATAATAATGGTCTATCTGTATATTTGACAGAGGATACGGTTTATCATATAAAAGAATCTTCAACAGCCTATTACAACACAGATATTCTGGGACTTGCTGATGAAATTGTAATGATAGGAGCTACGCTAAATGGCTGATGAAATAAATATTAAGATTGATCATGATCTTTCAGAAAATAAAATTTTCTCTATTGAAAAAGATGGACATGTTTTTCCTTTGAGCAGCCGCATCGATGCAGAAGGTGTATCTGAACTTTATTCAAAGCGTTATGGCAATGATAAATTTTTTAATACGATTATTCTCTTTGGCTTTTCAGATGGCAGAATTATTAGGAATTTCCTTAAAAATATGTCGGAAGGTGGAGGAATAATAGTATTTGAGCCTTCTGAAGAGATATTTAAAATCGCAAAAAAAGAATTCGCTGTCGATGATATTATTAATGATAAGAGAGTCACAATCGTTACTGGTAAAGAAAATTTATTAACTCTTTTTGTCTATGTTATGGGAGAAATTCCAATAAATATGGCAAAGGACTTGCAGTATGCAGTCCTTCCTAATTATGATGTTATCTTTTATGATATATGTAAAAAGTGGCAGGATCTTATTTTTTCAGAGTTGATAAATTCGGATATCAATAATAATACATTAATAAATCTGCATGATAAATTCGTGAATAATTTTATTGACAATATGCCTCTTCTGATAAGAGATTCAGATATAACAATGCTTATTGATAATTTCAAAAGATATGATTTTGCTGACATCCCTGCTATTATCGTTGGTGCAGGGCCATCTCTCGACAAAAATATTAAGTATCTTAAGGATATGGAGAGGAAGGTTTTTATTATTGCCACAGACGCTTCTCTTAAGACTTTAGTAAAGTATGGCATTAGATGTCATTTAGCTATAAATGCTGATTTGAATATGCCATCTAAATTTTTTGAAGATCCAATTATGAAAAATATAGGATTGGTTACAGGGGTGAATGCCAATAAAGGCTTGTTATCTGTGCATCCTATAAACAATTTTTATTTGTATTCATCATTTGAAGGTGTTTGTGATGGAATATTTGGAAAGACATACGATCATGAATATTATGATCTAGAATCTGGTGGGTCGGTATCATGTAATGCATATTCATTGGCAAAACTATTGGGATTTAAAAAAATCATTTTTATTGGTCAGGATTTAGCTTATACAGGTGGAAAACTTCACACAGATACATTTAATAAAGCGCATGATACAACAGATGAGAAATTTAAAGAAGGACGAACATTTGTTAAAGTAGAAGACTGGGATGGAAATGAACTCGAAACAGATTTTCAGATGGCAGCGTATTTGAAATGGTTCAATAAAAAGTTTGAAATAGATGAATTAGATAATATTAAAATTTATGATGCTACAGAGGGCGGTGCGAAAAAGGAACATGCAGAAAGAATTGCGCTTAACGAAGCATTGATGACACTTACTTCCCGGGAGATTGATTTTTTTTCAATAATAAATAATACAAGAAAGACTTTTTCAAAGAAGAGCAGATCTAAGGCAATAAAAAAATTAAGGAGAGTTCCAACAAGGCTTCGTCATCTTAGAAGCGAACTTTATGAAAAAAAAGAGCATTTTCTTTTATTGAGTAATGAATATAATGACAAGTCAAACGACCCGGCATTCTTAAAAAAGCTTATGAAAGGATTTGATGATTCTCTTATTATTAAGACTGAACCCAAACTCTTGAATTTAATATATTTTGAAAATGGTTATGCAGATAATGCGTTAAATAATGTGATTTTTGATGAACATATGCCATTTGATAAGGTGTTGAAGACATACTCAGATTACTTCAATAAGTATTACGAAACATGCAGTTCGCTAATAGATAGAATAGAAGATAAATGGAAAAATATTTCTTAAATAAAATATGGTAGGGAGCAAAGGATCGACCATATTTAGAGATAAATAATGAGATGAAATTGTGTAGTAAAATTCCATATTGAACCGTAAATAATATATTAGCGTTAATGTTAAATTTAAGTATTGATTTCTTCAATAGTATTAAGAATTTCAATAATTCGTATTTTCCATGTCTCTTTATTTATTGCTTTATTATATGCAGACTCTGCCATTTTTTGTCTTTTATTATCATCAGATAGTATTGCCTTTATCCTGGCAGGCAAAGAGTGTATTTCGTTATTATTAAGCTTAAACATAAGCATATCGTCATTATCTATATAATTAGAACGAAGATATGTGCTCTCATCTGTTACGACTATTGAATGATTTAACATGATGTTTGAAAGCCGTTCGGTCATCCCGGCCTTGTGCCAAGACATGATATTTAGTGAAACTTTTGAGCGGGCAAAAATCTCAAGACTTTCTTCTGGCGTTAATTCAGGGTGAATAATTAAATTTTCATAATTTTCAAATATCTTGTCATTCCAGCTCTCACCATAGACATGAAGAGATAGCCCACTTTGAAGAAGTGCTAGTATTATTTTTTCCCTTGTCTTTGACAGTATTATTTCTCTTGGAATAGACAAATCAAAAAAGAGTTTTGCAAATGCATCATTTGAAATATCATTCATTATACCCCTTTTTATTTTGGCATTTATAACTAGACTTAAATCTTCTTCAAATGTAAGGTCAGGATGGCTTTCAGCGACATAAATAAAATCACTGCCAATCCCGTCATTTTCTTTATCAAATTTTATTAGTTCAGGAATCCACTGTCTGTAATTTCTATATGTTCCAACGAATGAAAGTGGAATGTCTTTTTCTTTTACTTTGGTCCCATATTCAGCCCCTCCAGGCGGAATTACAAATGTATTCTTAACTTTAGGAAAATATTTGTTAACATATTTTTTGTAATTTTCGTCCAGAGTAATTACACAGAGGTCATTTGGGCAGTCTGTCAGAATTTCATAAAAGACTCCGGGGTGGTCTAATATTATTAAAAATTTTGGTCCATAAACATAATCATTATAATATTCATTATTGTTTATTTTTGATGAGAAAAATTTTGTTTGGAAGCTTAAGACGGCCTTAAATCGTCTCTTTAAGAGTCTTTCGGGATGATTTACTCCATCAGTGGGAAGATCAAATATTTCTGTGAGATAGCCCATCTTGTCAAGTTCTGAAGCAATTTCATATATGAAAGAATTAAGGATACCGTAGCAGATAGGGTCACTTGTGTAAAGAAGAATAGGGCAGCGCTTTTCATCCTCTGCGTCATATATTTCATCTCTTGATATCATGTGTATCAGAAAATCTATAGCATCAATTTCTATATTATCGGACGATAGAATTTTTTTCCCGCTTTTCCTAAAGGTTAGGCCTGCCTCAATAAGTGCATTGGATGCATGCTCAAAAGTTCCATCATCTTTATAATATTCAAGGTATCTTCCAAGCAGATAGCACTGCTCGATATATTCATTTGAAGTCATTATTATCACCAATTAATAAATCTATATAATTATTATTTTTGTCCGAAATATTAGATGAAACAATATAATTCTTTTTGTATAATAATTCATAGATGCAATATTATGCAATAGAAAATTAATTATTATTTTTTATTATAATAAGCTTGAAAACAAAGGACTAATTATGAAGAAAATAGCAATGCAGGTTTTTACATATAAACATGCAGCTGCAATAGATGCATTGTTACAGAGGTTTTGGAAAATATATTCATATTATGGCATAGATATATACTATTATGATTCAAGTCCTGACGATGAGACAAAGAATATTATAGATAAATATAAAAATCTTGGAGCAAAAAATCTTTTCTATATTAAGCTTTCAGAGGATGTTCTTACGGATGATAAAACTATGCTTGTTTTTTCAGGGCATGGACTAGAGTATGACTATCAATACCTCTGGCCCATAAAAGACAGAACTATGTATGATGAAAAATCATTAATTAATATATTGATGAAAATAGAAGAGAATTATGATGCGATAATTTTAAAAGATTTAGAATATCCGAAGACCCCTCCACTTCATGAGTTAAAAAAACAGAAATATTCTGATCCAATTGAATTATATAGGGATTATGCCTGGCTCGTGACAAGTCTGGATAAAACCATTTTTAATACAAAGAAACTAAACTTATTAAAAAATTTTGATGAAGCTTTATTTAGGAAAAAATATTATATAGAAATTGAATAGTGTACATGAGCCAAGAAATGCCGAATTTACGGTGTTTCTTGGCTCGTTTTTTGCCCAGTGACAATCAAATGACAATAATTTTGGGATTATTTTTTTATTGCAAAAGATCAAATATGCTCATTTGTTGATTAACAATATTTGTTGTTCGGTTATAAGTAGGATAAACTATTTCTAGAAATTCGTCTTTCCCTTTTAATGCATCTTTCAATAATCCTTGCCTATGCAGTGAAACATAAATTGCTACAGCTTCTGCTTGACAATTAATCGACTTTTGTGGATTGAATTCAATATCAGTAAAGGCGTCATAATATAGTACTTTTTCTGATAAGTCATCATGTAGATGTAAGGCGTTAATGTACAGCCAGTTGTAAAAATATGTTTTGGGTTCAGTGCTGAAAGTTTTTCCGTCTATTTGAAAAGCAATTAATTTACCACTATTTTTTAATCTGTCATCTTTTTTGGCTTGGCGTGAAGATACAAGTAAAAGATCTTTGTATGGACCTCCATGTTCAAAAACTTTGCTTGATTGAAAAGCTGATTCTACAGAAAAAGTTTTGTCTGATTTAGTAGTAATCATTAAATTAAATGCACTTAACTTTACTCCCAATTCTGCTTCCGATTTGCTTGAGATTTCAAGTATTTTAGCTGTTTTATTATTATTTAAATAAGCTTGATGTAAACTGTTGATACTCTTCTTTTTCTGCTGTTCTGAAAAGCCACTAAAGAATTGAAATTCTACATTTTCTTTTATAAAAAGCTGTTGTTCATCAGATACAACAAATACAGGTCTTATAGCCATATTTTTTTTCCTCCTACCAAAAATTCCAATCAGAGCGATAACTAAACACTCGGTTATGTACTTTTGAAGTAATATTATCAGGAATTATTTGTTTAAATGCATATAAAGTTTCATAATCCTGAAAATAGATGCAATCAATGTATTTTATGGGGATAGCACCAAAAACAAGTATTTCAGCTTGAGGATTAGTTGGATACCAGTCCTTTATTTTTGTTTCTTCCCGTTTAGGATAACCAGAACGATTATTGTATAAATCAAAAAAGGCATCTACATTCATACGAGATTGAAGAGAAGTAGTATATATATTTGCGTCACCCGCATTGGTCCAGCAATAGGCACATTTAAAATCAAATAAAATCTGTATATTAAGTTTAAGAACTATCCATTTCGAATTGGGTTCGGCTTTTCTTAAACTATAAAACATTTTATAGTTAGGAAATTCTAGTGATAAACAATTTGCGTTAGTACAGTTATCATAACGCCATGCGTCATTGAAGTGACTGACTATATTGCTGTTTTCAATAGTATCACGTGGTAATAGACCATAAGTAAGGATACTTGCAAGATTTTCAATTCTTGTGAAATGATATAAAGTATCAATTTGTCTCTCGCATAAAAAATTGTTCAGGCGGTCATAGTCGTTTGTATAAGTAAGATAATCTTCAGGAGAATACAGAATTTCAAACTGAGGATTGGTGGTAAACTGTGCGCCACTAATACTATAATCTGAGGAATCAAATGCACCTACTGGATACTCGGAGCCATAAATACCGAAGGAAATCATGTTGCCACAGACTTCACATCTGATAGTATCCTCTATAGAGTAATCAATTTCTTCGCCCATCCCATTACTGCCATGTTCATAGAAACTTATAGATGGTTCATAATAGTCTTTATTTATTGCAAATCCGTGATTGCATCTCGAACATTGTATATGAATGTCGTTGGTTAATACCATCATAATAGCACTCCTCCTTTGTGGGATGTTTAGTTTAATATTAACGATTTAAGTGTTGCTCTGTATTCTTTTTAATCTTTCCTCGGTTTCCTTTTTCTCTTCACATAAGAAAAATCTGGAAACAAATCTTTTAACAATTCAGCGGTTTCTTCTGCATCGTCATCCTCATTCATATTCTGAACCAGTAGCTGGTCGTCATCATCAAGATTCAACGAAACAGTATACTCTTTATTTGGGTCTGTTGGGTTCATTGGGTACTTTACCTCTTTGAGGTAATACTCTGTTTCCGATATCTCATCATCTTCCAGCTTGTCTCGTAAACGTGCCCAATACTCAACCATCTTTCGGAAGTTATCAAGGTCGTCCTGTGGACGGGGACCAGCACTTGGAAGTCGTTCTTCAAATTTGAAGTATACTTCTCCGTCTTTCATAGTAGGTCGTAGTCCGTATGCCCATTCAATGTCAAACAGCACATGAAGTGCACTGAATATATTTGCTACATCAGGGTCAGATAATGCATAAAAGCTGACACCTAGATTATTGGCAATATTTAATAAAGTAGCTTCATCTGGATATCTGTTTCCAAGTTCATAGTTTCTGATGGTGGATTCGTTTAATCCACATTTATCTGCTAATTCCTTTTGCGTCATATCAGATGCAATTCTAAAATTACGAATCAAATAGCCTACCCGGCTGGTAAATTTTTCGCCCATTTTTACTGCTCCTTATAAGTGTAATGAGTGTTGCAGCATGCACGAAGACACGAGGTACAAACCATGCATCGTACATTAATACTAAATACGTTTTCTACGAAGGCAAAACTCGAAAAACCTTCGGTTTTCCTCGTTCGCGGGCGCGTTCTCATGGTGCTTTGCCGCTTGTTTATGATTCGCATACCAATCGGCAAAACTCCATGCTCACTTTTGCCTTTGCGTACATTATATCATCAACAGTGCAAAAGTGAAATGTTTTTTGATAAAAAGTATTGACAGTACAAAACTGAACTGCTAATATAATACACATCAAAACCGTTCAGAAATGAACTGAATAATAAAAACGAAAGAGAGGAGGCATTAGTTTATGGAAAACAAGAGATTTTTGACAGCGCAGGATGTAATGGAAATGCTGGGAGTTTCACTATCGTATTCCTATAAACTGATACGACGACTGAATGCAGAACTTGAGGCGGATGGATTCGTGACAATAAAAGGGCGTGTCAGTACACAGTATTTTATGAAACGAATCTACGGGCTATCTACGGATAAGGAGGTGGGATAGATGGCAGTTATCAAGAATAATAAGACCGGAATGTGGGAGGTGAGAACTTATTATAAGGATTTGACCGGAGCAAGGAAACAGAAAACCAAGAGGGGCTTTGCCAAGAAGAGCGAAGCCCTTGAATGGGAGCGAAATTTCAAACTGAAAGAGGATCAGAGTATCAGTATGAGCTTCAAAAGTTTTGTGGATATTTATTTGACGGATTTAGAGCCAAGAATAAAACGCAATACTTTTCTAACAAAGAAGCACATTATTGAAACAAAGATTATTCCGTATTTCGGAAAACGAAAATTGGATGATATCCGAACTTCAGATGTTATCCAGTGGCAAAATGAGATTATGAAGCTGAAAAAAGATAATGGGGAGTTATTCTCCCCTACCTATCTGAAAACCATTCATAATCAGCTTAGCGCTATATTAAATCATGCGGTAAATATGTATGGTCTAAAGGATAATGTGGCACGAAAAGCCGGAACTATGGGCAAAGAGGAAAATAAGGAAATGGAGTTCTGGACACAGGATGAATTTCAGACATTTTTAGAGTGCGTGGCAGATAAGCCTATTTCCTATTATGCATTTGAAATGCTTTATTGGACAGGCATTCGTGAAGGTGAACTGCTTGCTCTGACACCGGCGGATTTCAATTTTGAAAAGAAAACACTCCGGATTAACAAATCATATCAGAGGCTGGAAGGGAAAGATGTGATTACAGACCCGAAAACTCCAAAGAGTAACAGAACAATTGTCATGCCGGATTTTCTTGCTGTTGAGATGGATGATTTTATAAGTAGCCTTTATGGAATAAAGGATGATGACAGAATTTTCACTATTTCAAAAAGTTATCTGCATCACGAGATGGATAGAGGTGCAAAGCTTGCAGGAGTGAAGCGAATACGAATTCATGGATTACGACATTCGCACATTTCATTGCTAATCAATTTAGGATTTTCTGCATTGGCAATAGGGGAAAGAGTCGGACATGAGGCAGTAGATATCACATATCATTATGCACATTTATTTCCAACGGTGCAGACGGATATGGCAGCACAACTGGAAACAGAAAGGGAGGCGTTGGTCAATGTCAGAAAAGAATAGAGATGATAAAAACAGATGGCGGAATGTGACAATAGCATTCCGTATGTCGCCGGAAGAAAATGAAGAACTGAATAACAGAGTGAAACTTAGCGGATTTCGTACAAAGCAGGATTATATTATCCAGAGCGTTCTTCATCAAAAGGTGGTTGCAACAGGTAACCCGTTGATGTTGGTACAGTTCCGGCAGAACCTGCAAAGGATTGAGCGTGAACTTGAAAGAATAGAAAAGGCATCGGATATGGATGGGGAGTTACTTACTCCCATCCGTTCTATGCTGGAAATATTGGAGGGGTTCAATGAACAACCGGGAACATTGGCAGATATGAAGCAACTTACAGTACCAAATGAGGAATAACATATATTTTGTATAAAGGAAGTGACTGCTATGAGCGAAGAAACATTATTTGAAAAATTAGGTGTGAAATACATAGAAAAAGACGGCATTTTTTATCCGTTGATTACATTAAGTGGGGAGGTGAACAGTACAGATGTCGGGAAATATGGTCGTATGTGGATGGATTACATACAGAAGGAATATCCGCAGCGATACAGAAGTCTGGTGCGATTTGGAGAATTACTTGATAAAGCAACCGAGGTAAATGAAGTGGCTTATGAATTGCTGGAGGATATTGAAAATGAGTGGTTGCGTGAACATAAACCAAAGCATTCGAATTCTTTTGTGGAAATGTATCAGCTACGAACTCAGGCAAGAATGATAGCAGAGGAGGTAGTTCTGCATGATGTGGTGAATTGTTTTCATTAGAGGATAAGTGGAGTTCTGTATCGGAGCTGTGGCTGGTAAATAATATGTCGCGTATCCGCGACTCATAAGCTCCCGAAAGGGAGCTTTATCCGGCTCGAAGAGCCGTACAGCCACTCCGGCGAGGAGCGCAAAACCCGCTTGCGGGTCTGCATTTTTGATAGCGAAGCTGTCAAAAGTGCTTTTGCGTTACTTTTGACAAAAGTAACAAAACCTTCCCAGGGAAATCTGCTGTTTCGTGCCGTATCCGGCACTCATTACGGATAAGAAGGAGGTGCTTATATACATACCAAAAGAGGAGGATTTTCAAAATGGAAAGAACGATCAGTTTTATGAATGGGGAAGGTTCCATTGGGCACAACACAAGAAGATTTATAGCGGACAATGTAGATGCCAGCCGCACTCCGAATAATATCACCCTTATCCACGAGGATATTAAGCAGGCATATCATAAATTGTTTGACAAGGCATTGAAGGAATACAATGCAAAACAGAAACGCAAGGACAGGCAGATTAAAAGTTATTATGATAAGATTTCCCGAAGCAAGCAGGAGAAATTATTTTATGAGGTTATCGTTCAGATAGGCAACAAGGATGATACCAGAGTAGGTAGTTCTTCTGCAGAGGTTGCAACATGGGTGCTGAAGGATTATGTGAAAAAGTTTCAACTTCACAATCCACAGCTTTATGTGATTGGTGCTTATATTCATTTGGATGAGGAAACACCACATTTGCATCTGAATTTTATCCCCTGGGTATCCGGTTGCAAGAGAGGCTTGGAGACAAAGACAAGTCTTAAGGCTGCACTTGCTACCAGAGGATTTGTAAGTGAAGGTAAAGGCAATACCGAATGGAAACAGTGGGCGGAGGCAGAGAAAGATGATATTGCTCTTATTATGAGCCGGTACGGAATTGATTGGAAAAAGAAAGACACACACAATAAGCATTTATCCGTACTGGATTATAAGAAGCAGGAGAGGGCAAAAGAAGTGGCTGCACTTGAGGAGGAGATAGAGGGGGCACAAGTTGTTCTGGAATTAAAAGAGGAACGGATTGAGTCCCTGGAAAAAGAAATTGAAAGTAAGCGAGACGGTTTTAGAAAAGAACAGTCTGAGGCTCAAAAGAAGCTGGATGATATCATAGCCGAAAATCAGAAATTGTTGTCGGAAACAACGGATTTACGCTTAAAGAATTCGGAATTAAGGCTGGAATATTATGAGAACGTAGATAAGCTTACGGATAAACAGAAGGAAATTGAGGTAGCGAAAAAAGAGGCTGACAAGTGGATGATGATATCGGATACAGCAAAATTACAGACTGAACGGGCTCAATTTGAACTGGAAGAGACGGAAAGGCTTAAGAAGGAACTGCTTGGTGCGGTTGATGGAAATGATTATCTGAAGGAGCAGGTGATAGAACTGAGGTATCAGAACCAGATATTGCGGGAGGAAAATCGTAGCTTAAAGGACAAGCTGGAGAAGGCGTATGAGTTTATGAAACAGTTTGTGATTGGCGGGATAAATCTGCTGGAGAAGTTTATGGAGTGGCTCGGGGAGAAGGTCAAGGATGTGGGGAGAGGAAGGTGATGTGCACCTTCCTCTATTTCAAAATAATTTTTTACTATTCGAGTGTAATTAAATATTTTAAGCAAGGAATTTTAAAATAAAAAGCTCTATTTTTGTCTGATACGATTCTGTCATATTTCCTTGAATAAATTGCATGATAAGGAATGGAATCTTTCGTTCTGATTTGAATATACTTTCCATTTGCAGTATGTAACATTGCGTCAGGCGAAAGACAAAGTTGGTCATTTAGAATGTCACATATGTCTATGTAGTCAAATTTTAGTTGGGTAGCAAGTTCGGCATATTTTGGCAATGATAGGTCTACTAATATAGGTGGCAAAAACATCCAATTCTCAGGAGCTCCTTCTTTGTTGATGCGAACATATAACATTCGATTGATTTTTTTATATAACTTACTTTCTTCAAAGGGCTTGAAAGATAGTAATTCATCAATAATAGATGAGGTTTGTGTGATAAACATTGTTTCAGCAGGAATTCCGAGTTTATTACATTTGTTAGTTTTAAGCTCTCCATCTTCGAAATCGAGAGTAGTATTGGAAAGTTGAAGTCCAATAGTGAGTTCTAAAATCTGTCCGGTTTTACCTTTATTAACAACAATATTATTAAACTGTTCTTCGGTAAGGTATTCCTTAAATGGAATATAAGCAAGTTTTTCGATTCTTTTCTGAGCTTCTATTAGTTTCATGTTTTATCAACCTCCTTAAAAAATTCACTAATCTCAACACCAAGTACATTTGCAATCTGGTTCAGTACCGATATAGAAAGACTCTTATCACATCCGGATGCTTCGATTTTGGAGAGATAGCTGATGCTGATTTTAGCTTGTTCAGCAAGTTGTACCTGTGTTAATTTAGCCTGTTCTCTGTAATTTTTTATATTTGCACCTATAACACGATATAGGTCAGTATCGTTTTCAAAATACATAGATTTACCTCTTTCACTATTTGTGAATATTATCTCATGAGATGTATAACAGATAAATTCACTTATAGTGAAAGAAAACTACTATGGATTTTTGTATGAAATTGAGTTACAATGTATAAATCAATAAAAAGAAGGAGGCATGGCTTATAAGTTTACAACCAAATAATTTTAGGCTTGAACCAACAACAGTCTGGTCGTTTCCAGACAGAGGAAGTTGGGCAACGCATTCAGGAAAGTATCGAGGAAATTGGTCTCCATATGTACCAAGAAATCTGATACTTCGTTATTCTAATCCCGGTGATTGGGTCTTAGATCAATTTATGGGTAGTGGAACAACCTTAGTAGAGGCAAAGCTACTTGGTCGCAATGCGGTAGGTGTTGACATCAATCCGCAATCTGTTTCAATCTCTGAAACGAATTTACAATTCCAATGTGAAACAAAATCAAAAATCTTTACACGAAATGGAAATGCTACAGATTTGCATTTTATCAAAGATAGTCGAATTGACTTTATCTGTACGCATCCGCCATATGCCAATATCATCAAATATAGCAAAGGGATAGAAGGGGATATTTCATTGCTTGGTGTGGAGGATTTTTTGACAGAAATGCGAAAGGTGGCTGAAGAATCTTTTCGTGTGCTGAAAAAAGGAAAGATGTGTGCTGTAATGATTGGGGATGTAAGAAAATACGGAAAGGTCATTCCATTAGGATTTCGTATGATGGAATGCTTTTTACAGGTAGGATTTACGAATAAAGAAATTATAATTAAAGAGCAGCATAATTGTCGTTCTACTGATTATTGGGAAAAACAAAACAACAATTTTCTGCTTCTGGCACATGAGTATATATTTGTATTTCAGAAGTAAGTTAATTCACAAAGAGTGAAAGTTTTGGTTGTTATTTTGTATGTTTGCAAGTATAATAGATACGTGAAAGATTGTCCTTTGCGGACATAGAGAAGAGGAATCAGAATGAGTAATTCAAGTGTAGCTCCATTTGTGAAATGGGCTGGCGGTAAGCGTCAGTTAATTCCACAGATAAAGGAGAGAATGCCTGAAAAGTATAATAATTATTATGAGCCATTTGTGGGTGGCGGTGCAGTCACATTCGAATTGCTACCTGCAAATGCTCTGATAAACGATATAAACAAAGCGTTGATAAATGCTTACAAGCAAATATGTAACGAGCCGGAAGCATTCCTGAAGGCTGTGAGCAAGCTTGATACGGAAATGTGGGAAGATGGCAAGGAATATTATTATTCTCTCAGAGAGCATTACAATGACAAGCTGATGAAAGCGGAGTATGATGTGGAATTAGCTGCATTGTTTGTGTTTATAAATAAGCATTGTTTTAATGGCTTGTATCGGGTAAATGGTAAGGGGCTTTTTAATGTCCCGTACAACAATAGCCGTAGGGCTTCAGTTGATGAAGAGGTTATTATGGCTACTTCAAAGTACTTGCAGGGAGTAACCATTATAGATGGTGATTTTGAACTGGCTTGTAAGGATGCAAAGAAGGGCGATTTTGTATTTATAGATAGCCCATATGCACCATTGAATCCTACTTCTTTTGAGTCATACACAAAAGAGGGATTTGACATAGAAAGCCATAAGCGACTAGCAAATCTTTTCGATGAATTAACAGCCAGAGGTTGCTACTGTATGCTCACAAACCATAATACAGACTTGATATATGAGCTGTATGGTAACAAAGGCTATAAAATAGATGTTGTAAGTGTAAAGCGTATGATTAATTCAGATGCATCGAACAGAGTTGGTGAAGAGGTAATTATATGCAATTATTAGAGGAGAAAATGAACTATGTATAATGAAGTGGCGAATTGGTTGAATAATGTTTTAAACCAAGATATCCCGGAAGAAGTAGTAGCATTTTGCTTCAATTTATATGAAGATGGAAATAATGCATGGTCGATGGAATTGGTAGGAACTGAAGGATTTGATGTTGATGATGAGGATTGGCCTTGCGATGAAGTGACAGATTTTGGAACTAGAGAAGGTCTTTTGGCATGGAATAAAGATTCGGAGTGGGATGTTGTACTTGAAGAGATGTCTACAGTTTTGAGGCAATATCTCGAAAACGGGGACTATTCCCATATATTAAAGAGCAAAGAAGGTATCGGCATTGGATTTGTAGATGGTGATGTTGCAATTCTATTTACGAAATAAAACGATATTTTATTAAGGAGTCGGGATAATGGAAAACTTATTTACAAAGAAAGTGCCATTATACTACGAGACAGAAGAATCACAACTGATATTAGGTGATTCCTTTAAAATTCTAACAAAAATGGAACCAGAATCTGTTGATATGATATTTGCAGATCCACCTTATTTTTTAAGTAATGACGGCATTACCTGTCAGGGCGGAAAGATGGTTTCAGTAAATAAAGGCTCATGGGATAAGCTTTCGGAAAGTGGAACCAGCGTCGAAGAAAAACACAAGTTTAACAGAAAGTGGATTAAGTTATGTAAGAAAGTACTAAAGCCGAACGGCACAATATGGATATCAGGAACATTACACAATATATATTCGATTGGTATGGCATTGGAGCAGGAAGGCTTCAAAATCATCAACAACATTACATGGCAGAAAACAAATCCACCACCAAACTTAGCATGTCGATGCTTCACACATTCTACGGAAACCATTTTATGGGCACAGAAGAATGATAAGAAGTCTCGGCATTTTTTTGATTATCAGAAGATGAAAGAAATGAATGGTGGAAAGCAGATGAAGGATGTGTGGACAGGGGCACTGACGAAACCATCGGAAAAGACAGAAGGTAAGCATCCGACACAGAAACCGGAATATCTGTTGGAAAGAATTGTATTAGCATCTACAGAGGAAGGACAAGTCATCTTAGATCCTTTCTGTGGCTCCGGAACTACCGGAGTAGAGGCTGTGAGATTTGGGCGGAAGTTTGTTGGAATAGATGTAAGCGAAGAATACTTGGAGATATCTAAGAAGAGATTGGAGAAGGTAGCAAATGGCAAATAGAAATTTTGATGAATGGCTGAGCAAATTCAGACCAAGTATATCAAGTTATGATTATTATATTGACTTTGAAAAAGTTGTGAGAAATGTAGAAGAAATCAAGGTGGAATTGAATATTTTGAACTCCTTGATAGGGTCAAGAAACATAGAGGAAGACTTTGAGAGAATAGTGACAAAATATCCGGAAACATTGCAATGTGTTCCGTTGCTTCTTGCAGTAAGAGGATATGAGATTTATGCACAGGATGAAGATGGTGCGTTTTTGTATAATTTCAAGAAAATGAATTACAGTGTGGAGCAGTACAAAGTATTCATGCGTAAGACTGGATTGTTTGATATGATTGCCAATCATTTAGTGAATAATCTTGTAGATTATGCGTTGGGCATTGAAACCGGATTGGATTCTAATGGGCGTAAGAATCGGGGCGGTCACCAGATGGAAGATTTGGTTGAGAAATACATAAAGGCAGCAGGGTTTGAAAAGGATATAAATTATTTCAAGGAAATGTATCTTAAGGATATTGAAGAAAAGTGGAACATAGATTTATCTGCACTTTCTAATCAAGGAAAAGCTGCAAAGAGATTTGATTTTGTAATCAAGACAGATAAGATGATTTATGGTATCGAAACAAACTTCTATGGCGGCGGTGGTTCAAAGCTTAATGAAACGGCAAGAAGTTATAAAATGCTTTCGCAGGAGGCGGATACCATAGATGGATTTACATTCGTCTGGTTTACGGACGGAATAGGTTGGAAAAGTGCGAGAGGTAATTTGAGAGAGACATTCGAAGTTATGGATACTATTTATAGTATTGATGATATGGAGAATGGGGCAATGGTAGCCGTATTTATATAGAAGGGTTTTATTAAGGAGAGATGAGCAATGATAAAAAAGTCGTTTGACTGCTTTACAGTATACGAGGAAGCAGATAATAATGTGTTTATTCATATTGAAATGAAAGACGATGAAGTTTTCTATGAAAAATTATTTGAATATTTTTTCTCGGAAGATAAGTTGTTGCGTTATTGTGAAAACAATAAGCATCTCTCATTTAGTCCATCGCCAAAGGCGTACACTATTCTTTACAGGCATTTACGTAACTATATTGATGCGGAGAAAGAAAAAATGAATCTTCCGATGTTTTCACAAGAAATAGAGGAAATTTTAGCTATTGAAGAAATTGTATCTTATGAGCAAGGGGAGCGGATTGCACGAAAGGATAAAATTGGAAAGATAGGTGAATATATCTTTTATTGTTTATTAAGTGACTATTTTGATTTTGATTGTATATTACCCAAAATACATTTGCAAACTGACTATAACATGAGTGTATATGGTATCGATTCGCTTTTTTATTCAAAACAAAGTGATATGCTATTATTCGGAGAGTCGAAGTTTTCTGTATCAATAAAGAATGGGGTAACGTTAATTAAAAAGTCACTAGCAGAGTATGAAAAGCAAATAGCAGATGAGTATGAACTTGTATTATGTAATAGACTGTATGGAGACAAATTAAATGTTTTTTATGATACATATGGTGAAGTTACAGAAACGTGCATAAACATTGAGGAATTTATACGTGTAGCGAATGTTCAAAATATAGGAATACCTATATTTATAGCACATGGTACGGAAGTAGATGAAAATTTGGTCATAAAGGAACTAAGAAAAATTCCCAGAAAGAATGTCTTGGGATTGAATACCGTATATTATTGTATTTCACTACCTGTGGTTGATAAGTTTAAAGCAATAGCTGTTTTTACAAAGAAAATAAGAGAGGCAGAAGAAAGGTATAATGGAGCAAGGAATTAATGTACAATCAAGAAGAAAAAGGTATATTAGAGAATTGGCTAAAGCAGAGAATGCATCAAAGAGGGCTAAATCAATGGCTGAAGATTTGTATGCGTTAGACCTGACTGTGTATTCGGCGGATTATTGGTAAATGGTAAATAACCCGCTTCTTAAGTCCATCTCCGAAAATTGAGATAATGTATGAAAAAGTTGAATTCAACTTTTCACGACATTTTTCAAGGAGGTCATACATATGGGCAATCGTGATGTAACA
>Ga0256404_1004995_pt1 | contig 24142 bp, 24 predicted proteins | sample RumenRJG_01DNA_FD_185990 | JGI IMG/M metagenome (GOLD analysis project Ga0256404, IMG submission 185990) | Bovine rumen microbial communities from Lethbridge, Alberta, Canada - RJG_01 | ecosystem: Host-associated > Mammals > Digestive system > Stomach > Rumen | place: Canada: Alberta | collected... | reverse complement strand
ATATCTTACGCAAAAGTAGCGTTGTGGACTTATCAGTCCTATACGGTAGGGGCGAAGTGGACACGCCCATAAGAATAAGGGTTGCCTAGTAATAGGTGGAAACTCAAATACCAAACTTCTTAAACGGAGAATTGTTTCTCTTAGAAGCTCGTCACTTTAGTGATGAGAGGTTCACTTGTATGCAGCCAGAATAAAAGACGGAGTTTGACAGCCGAAAAGATATTTGATGGAGTGAACGGACATAATGTCAGATCTGCCGGAACTGAGAAAAATTCCAGGATAAAAGTCACTCCGGGATTGATCGGATGGGCGAATCTGATATTTTGCTTTGAGAAGAAGCATCTGAGGAGACTACAGGAAAGATATGCAGAAGAATTGTATGGCAAAAAGACAGTCACACTTAATATTTATGACGAGTATGAGTATATGGATGAAGAACTGCAGGAAATACTCAGAGATTATGTTGAAGAGTATCTCTAATATTACAAAACTGTAAGGATTTGTAATGTTAATCCAACGACTGATCTCCGGAATTATTGTATTATGTGTTTGTAAGCGAGAGATACAAAAAATGATCGCAAGAAACAATAATATAAATTCTAAGGAGATAAAAACCATGAAAACAACAACATCAATCAAAATCGTAACAGTAACACTTATATTACTTGTAGCAGGATGCTTCCTCAGCATTCTTACAATTAAGAATTACAATCCATTCAATGGCGGATTCCTTACAGCATTATGTGCAAATGTATGCATCCTCTGCTGTGAGATAGATAAAAAGAAGAGAGAAGATGCAGAAGCAAAAAATGCATCAGACAATATAGAAATCAGATAAACATTGGGTTGTGCCAGCTCGTGGGGGTAGCAATAATAGTTGCTCCTACGGGCTCTTTTATATTTTTCCGAATCAAAACTTAATCTACAAAGTTACTTGCATGGAACCGGTTAAAGTGATAGATTATGTGCAGAAGGGAAAAAAGCCCGAAAAATATACGAAAGGAAAAATAAGACAATGTATTCAGTTAGAAACATACAATTTAATAAGATGCAGAAAAATATCCAGTTCTTCATGAATAAGAAATCTGGATTGGTTTTGATGTCCTTATTAGATAGTATGTATGAGAATGAGATTGTCTGATATTATATAGACTTTAATATGTTATGCATACCGCTTGTCTAATAAGGCAGGCGGTTTTTTTGTGCGAAGTTGAGCCAAGGTCGCATATGCGGAGCATATGCATGAGTATTGCATATGTTCGCATGCTTGCATGCAAGAACATAATGCAATAACTCATACATATCTGCTGAAAGCAGATATGCGACTTTGGCGAGACCGTATCATCGAGCAATTAGAATAATTGCTCGATGTACCCACCTGGGAAGATAGCTCCAATGGTAGAGCGATGGGGTGAAGCTCCATGCGGTACAGGTTCGAATCCTGTTCTTCCCACTTGGCAGTTCGTCCAATGGTAGGACATGGGACTTTGACTCCCGTAATACGGGTTCGATTCCCGTACTGCCCGAAATAGCCGATTGGTGTAATGAGTGCCATATCACTTCGTGATATGTAAGCCTTGCTTCGCAAGTCTTGATTCTGCTTCGCAGAATGCATCTGTCCTTCGGACAGACCCTCGATTCTTCGAATCGAGAGCAGATGTAACACATCTGACTCTGACTCAGAGGTTCTTGGTTCGAATCCAAGGTCGGCTGTATAAAGGAAAGTAGCTCAGCAGGTGAGAGCGGCGGCCTTATAAGCCGTGTGTCGGGAGTTCGAGTCTCCTCTTTCCTAATAATGCAGAGTAGCTCAGATGGTCAGAGCAGCTTCTTCATGTTAGCTATCGATTACGAAGTAATCGACAGTCCGAGTGAAGCGAGGATGCGTTCTGCGAAGCAGAACCAATGCTTGCAAAGCAAGAATTGCAAGCATCCAGAGGATGCTTGGCACAAGGAAAAGGTCATGAGTTCGAATCTCATCTCTGCAATATGAGTGTGTAGCTTAGATGGTAGAGCAACGGGCCTTTAACCCGTAGGTCGAGGGTTCAAATCCCTCTACACTCACTATATCCGTGTAGAACAATGGTAGTTCGACTCCCTGTTAAGGAGAAGGTTGTTGGTTCGAGTCCAACCACGGGTGCTTATGGATGTGTAACTCAGCTGGTCAGAGTAGCGGTCTCTTAAACCGAAGGTCGTGGGTTCGTTCTCGCTTCGCTCGGTCAGGGTCAAGCATAGCTTGACCCGAGCTGACTAGAAACAGTCCACCGGACTGTTTCTAGTCAGCTCCCCACTACATCCACTTATTCTGAAAGGAAGGAGGTAAAACAGAAAATGGTTGAGTATCCGGTCATTGATCTCAGAAGTACAGGCACAAGACTCAATGAACTTAGACGAGAAAGAGGAATCACGGTAGAAGAACTGCGTGTATATCTCGGAATGAACAACCCAAACTCCATTTACAGATGGTTCAGGGGAGAAGCACTTCCGACACTTGAGAACATGTATGCATTATCTGTGATCCTTGATGTTTCAATGAACGATATCATCGGAGGAGCGGTTTAGTGGACAATATGATACAGAAACAATCGTAACAGGCCGTATGTCGGATTAGATTTACGGCCTGTTTTTTTATTGGAATAAGACCACTACATATAGTGGTTGAATGTAACAGGCATCGGCTTGAAACACAAGGGTAGAAAAGGGGACAGCTCTAATATGATAATGGATATAAAGAAATAAAGATGCCTTTACGGAAGGAGGTTTCAGTATGTTTACACTTATTTATCTCGTTTTTAAACTTGGAATAATCATAGTATTACTACCATTTATTTTTCTTAAGTGGATGATAAAAATGTTTATGGGAATCTTCGGATGGCTGTTCATTGGACTGGGACTATTCCTGGATGATGGAAGGTATTAATGAGGGGGATGATACATATGTTGGAGCGGATACTGTTCTGGTTTCGAAAAAAGAAAACATGTAAATGCTGCTGCGTAACCTGCAAGCACTATAAGCAGTGCAGGAGAGACATGATGAGTGAAAATATATAAGTGAAAGCGAGGCGTAACAATGTCATATGACGAAATTTTAACTATTGTATTAAGCAGATGGACAATATATGTACTGATCAGTATTTTGTTGGTCATTATATTTGGATATCTATGGAATTATTTCATCATAAAAGAACTTAGAGAAATGAATAAGATTCTTCATCAGGATCTTAATCATATGATGGATGTAATTGCACATAGCAGAGGTCCGTCGCCTAGACCATACACAAACGTCCAGTCTGTCAATTATCCTGTGAACAAAGATCAAAATTATAAAGAAGAGGAGAATTTAGAGTATGAAGAACGAAGTTAAGAGGAAGATTTATTTTACGGTTACCGGTCTTAAGTTCCGTTATGGAACGGATTTTCTCGAAAGAGGAGATATCGTGAGACTTGTAAAAGAGCCTGATAATGAGCATGACAGTGAGGCAATCAAGGTTGAAATAGACGGCCTTGGGAAAATTGGATATGTAGCAAACAGCGTCCATACGGTTCTGGGTGATAGCTATAGCGCAGGCAGGCTGTATGATAAGTTTAAGGACGATGCAGAAGGTACAGTCAGGTACATTACTGATAGGGGCGTTGTATGTGAGTTAAATCAAGAATAACGTGATTTATGTAAACCAGAAAGTGCTATGATTTATAGCATTTTCTGGTGTTTCAATAAGCGATACATGGTATAATTTTGATTAGCTCATATTGCTATCCTTTCTTTGAAAATATAGAGAAGATGAAGTCATATAAAAAACATGGAACTTTAAAGATTATGTGTGAATAAGGAGATACATATTATTTCCCGGCTAAATGCTTTATTGAAGTTTAGCTATAGGAATGGACGGCAAGTTAATAGGTTTTGAAGTACAAGGAGGAGATATATGGCTAAGGGAATTATCTATACAATGACTACGGTAGTTCCGGGTTTGATAAAGATTGGAAAAACCGGAAGTAATAACTTTGAACAGAGAATGTATAATCTTGAACATAATGGATATTCAAATGTAGTAGGTTTAAAGAGGCACTTTGCTATTGAAGTAGAAGATTATGATGAGAAAGAATTAATGCTGGACGATATTTTCTCTAAAAGCCGTGTCGAAAATACAGAGCTTTTTGCTGTTGATATCAATATGGTTGTACAGCTTTTGTCATCTTTTGAAGGAACTCAAATATATCCAAAGCCTGAAGAAATGTCGAAAGAGGAAGTATTTGATGAAGCAGTATTTAAGAGAGAAGGCACCGTAATCCCTGACGGCATCTATACGCTTGCAAGAAAACCTAAAGATTCAACGGATTTCTCAGCAAAGATGCAGGTTCTTAGTGGAGAGTATATTGTTTTGGCAGGATCCAATTGTATTCCATATAAAGAAAGAGAAGGGAAGACTATTCCGAAAGTAATCAAAGATGCTGTCGTTATAGATGGAATCCTCAAGAATGATGTGAAGTGTAATTCGCCATCCACGGCTGGAATTCTTGTCCTTGGTATGGAAAATAATGGATGGCTCACATGGAAAGATGAAAATGGCAAGTATATTGACGAATATAGGAAAAACTAATCTCGCAAAATTTACAATTTATATAATGATACTATAAATGTCCTATGGAGAAGGAAAGGGGTATTAATTATGGCTTATAAGAAAGATAAAGAAAAGGATATTGAACATGTTATCGATTTTAATGATGAGAAAATTAATGTCATTATTATGGGAGTATCGGGAAGTGGAAAAAGCACGCTCATTAATGCCATCATGGAGGATGATGTAGCAACAGTAGGAGTGGGAGATGCAGTTACAGATGGCATATCTATTTATGAAAAAGAAAAAATTCCATTTAGAATGATAGATACCGTAGGATATGAATTTGGCATATTCCGTCAGATGAAAATAAAGAACGAATTGAAACGTTTCTGCAAAGAGGGCGTTAAAAACGCAGAAATCAATAAGCTGATACATGCAATCTGGTTCTGTATAGACGGAACTTCAAAGAGAGTTGATCAGAATACCCTCGAATATATAAGAAGTGTATCGAATGATTGGGTGGGGGTTCCTATTATCATAGTATTTACGAAATCTTATTCCGAAGTTGATATAGAAGAAAATATAAATATGGCTAAAGTTGCTGTTGAAAAATATAACGCCATACATAAGAAAAAGACCATGAATGTCATCGATTATATTCCGGTAGTAGCATTAGAATATCAGATTAACGAAGATGTTACGGTACTGCAGAGAGGTTTGGATCAATTAATTGAAAAGACTGTGGAAATAGCTCCGCAAGCCAAAAATATTGCTAGAGATAATGTATTTGTAATTGACTTAAAGTTGAAACAAAAAATGGCACAGTCTGTAGTATTAGGTACTACAGTGGGAGCAGCCGGAGTGGGTGTGATGAACATTGCGGTTCCTGATGCATCAGTACTTATGCCGATGCAGTCAGCTATGCTATCGAGAATTGCAAAGACATATCATATTAGTGATGATGCTGAAAAGAAAGAGATAATAGATCGTTTGTTGAAAGCTGGATTGGCTGCACTTGTGGGAAAAACTCTTGTTGAGCAGATTAAGAAGATCCCCGGAATAAATATAGCAGGTGCTGTAATAAATGGATTTGTTGCAGGTGCGGTTACATTAGCTCTTGGGGAAATAAGTATCAATCTGTTTGAAAGAATATATAAAGGAGAAGATTTATCTGGTATAAACTGGGATGAAGAAATTAAGAAACAGTTTGATCAATATATGCCGAAGGTTATAGAGATTATAGCAAATTATACTAAGAATAATGATAAAGTTGCGATTTCAAATCTGAAAGATATAGCCAAAAACTTCTTTAAAAATGATAAAGATAAGGCTAAGGCTGATAAGAAGAAATGATTTGGTAGTTTTACTAGCGGAGTGAATCTGGATAGTTCACTCCGCTAAATGATAATGTACACGTATTTAGCGGGAGAATAGTTTTTTGAATAAAGAATATCGAGATAATTCGAATAATGATAGAACTGTCGGTTCGTATGACGGATTTGACAGAAAAATAGATGCAGTAGCTGAAGAAAAGCATTCTTCGGATCTGAATGCATTTCTTGATATGCTTGTAAATGTCTTTGAAGTTGGTAAAAATCTTAAGAAAGTGATTAATCCTGATATAGTATATGTTGCAAAATTTCCACCTGATTTACTGAAGAAAATAGAAGAACATGATCTTCAGTTCTTGAAGGACAAGGTTACGGGTGAGATATTGCCGGATCTCTATGATTATACTGATAAACATTTAGGTGGAAAGGTCCGCCTTGAAATGAAAGGTGTTCCAAATAGCCAGGATATAACCAATTTAGGAGCATCCATTAGCAATTTGTTAGAGCAGCAACGATATGATGCACTTATTTCTGAAATGAAGAGCATTCATGCTGTCAGTAAACGTATTGAAAGAGGGCAGGATAATGATCGTTTTGCGTTGGTGAATTCAGGAAGAAAGAAGCTGATTGATGCTTGGAATATTAAAGACAATCTAGAATTACAAAAACATATGGTTCTTGATGCTTTATCAAGTCTTCGTGATGGAAGAGAAGCAATAGAAAAGACATTAATGGATAAATTAGATTCCTTGGAATATGTTCACAGAAATAGACTGAAGCGATTATGGCAGTGTTTTAGGGATGGCGATTTCTATTATAGGCAGGAACACAGGTATGATGATGTACAGGAGTATTTTCAGTATTATTACCTTTCAATGCAGCCTATGGCATTTGCTTATACATACTTGAATCAACCTCAATTGATTCAGAATATGATTGAAGACAGTCGGAAAGTGTTAGAACATGAAAATATATATAAGTTGGAGTCTATAGAGAGGCTTCTTATAGATAGAGATTTTGAAGGAGTCTGGTATAGAGAAATACCTCAGAAAGAGCAAAAACTGCTGGAGGTATATAATCAGAAAAATAGTGATGAGTTATTAATAAGTTTTAGAGGACAGGCTTTATTGGAGGCGATAAAAAATGAGCAAGAGAAAAAAGATGAATCCTTATAAAATAGCTGGTGATATAGGAAAACAAGCTAAGAAAACAGTACCGTTAGCATTACTTGCAATCGCTGGCGTGGGTGTTAAGCAGGGGCCGAAGATAATAAAGAAGTTTATTACTAAATAGAAACATAAAATAAGTTTAGTTATCTGAAAAAGTAGGATAGCTAAACTACAAAATTATTATTGACAAATCCCTCTAAAAGACATAATATGAATGCGTAGGATAGCTAAACTACAAATTCATTATGCGATTAGGAGGGATTTGATTCTTATGAATAATGAATTTACTACAAAGTTGAAATATGTGACCAAGAAGTTTTGTGAAGCAGAAGCTATGAAAAATCCTTTAGTGTACAGAAAACTGTATTCAGACCAGCTTGATAAAGCTCTAAAGGACAAAGTGATGATGCCGTATTGCAGGCCATACAGTGATAAGGCAAGAAAACACAGTAGATTACTTATCAATAGTGAAGACATTTATGTAGATGCAGATTTTGAATTCTTACATCATTCTTATGATGAACTGCTGCAGTATGCGGTAGATACAAGAGATGATATTGATTTACATATTGATGATATGAACGGCCTTCATTTGGATCAGTATCTATCACCATTTGGGTATGGTGATAGATATATGGTTTCAGACAATGGAGGACATCGGTTGTTGGTGTTCAAGTGTATCGGATTTCCAAAGGTTTCTGCGGTGGTGCAGGAAAGAACAGGAAATTACTGGAGATATGCATATCATGATGGATGCGACCAGAAGCAGTCTAATAACATCATATATTGGTTTGAATATCTGGGGCTGATCAGAATCGTTAAGGTAGAATACGATTATTATGTTATTGAAAGTGTTAAGTCTGCGGCAGCTTGGATACTACCTGATCCGAAAAAATGTTTTAGAAACAACATAATGGAAATTCGGAAGAGACTCGGGTATTTGAAATGTAATATGACAGTAGATGAGCTGAAGGACTATAAAATATTTGATTCTATACTGAAATGCAGGATATCAATGTTAATGAGTAGGATAGAATTAATGTTCAGAATCAAAATGCCTAAACTGGCATGGTAAGAAATAAATAGAAGGAGAGAACGATGAATAAAGTGATGCTGGGTGATGTGATCACATTTACACTTGGCAAGAACTCTACTCGTATCAAAGAACATGAAAGTAAAATCTACAGTCTTGAGGACTTTGAAGGAGATCTTCAGGCTGCTGAAGAAATATCCAATAACTATGGATGTACTATAAATGTAATAAAATCCAAGGCATCTCCATTGTCAGAGAAGACAGTGGACAAGGTTTTGAATTCAAGTTACGTGAAATGTGATTTTGATCAGGAGGTTCTTGATCCATGGTATTTATGTTATCAAATAAATGAGGGAACAGAAATTGAGCAGCAGATCAATATGTTCAATCAGGGTACATGGACAAGTGTAAAGAAGATTAATGTTGGAATGATCAGTCAAATGACAATAAATCTGCCTGATATAAAGAAGCAGAAAGTAATTGGAGAATTATACCGACAATCGATCATACAGAACAATCTGCTCATTAAGCAGGCTGATAATTTAAAGAAATTCAATATGAAATTAATTAAGAAAATAGAGGAGGATTAACAAAATGGCAGACAGCAAGGAATTGATACAGGTTTTATGGAGTGGAGCAGATGTACTCAGAGGTAAGATGGATGCAAATGAGTATAAGACATATCTGCTTGGACTCGTTTTTTATAAGTATCTTTCAGATTCATACCTGGCTAAGGTATATGATCTTTTGAATGATAAAGAACCAGAAAGTCTTGATGAGGCACAGAAAGAATATGAGGAGGCAATGCAGGGGGATGATGCTATTGATCTTCTTATGGAGCTTAAAGATTCTCTTCATTATACACTTGATCCAGATATGACCTATGTAAGCATGCTTAATGCGGCAAAGGTTAACAGGTTCGACAGAGAGAAATTGCAGTCTGCTTTCAATCGTATACAGGAATCAGATAAGTTGTTTGAAGGCTTGTTTGCAGACGTAGATCTTTATTCTAACAGACTTGGAACAGGCGATCAGAAGCAGAGTGCAACTATTGCGGATGTTATCAAGGTCCTTGATGGAGCAGACCTTATTCATGCGAAGGGTGATGTTCTTGGTAATGCATATGAATACCTTATCGGTCAGTTTGCATCTGAGACAGGAAAAAAGGCAGGAGAATTCTATACTCCTCATGGTCCGGCACAGATTCTCTGTCGTATAGCGATGCTTGGACAGGAAAGCAAGAAGGGACTTCAGGTATATGACCCGACTATGGGTTCAGGATCACTTATGCTCAGCTGCCGTAATTATTCCAAAGAGCCAGATTATATAAAATATTATGGTCAAGAACTCATGCCATCTACTTACAATTTGGCAAGAATGAACATGTTCCTTCACGGAGTTCTTCCGGAGAATCAGCACCTGCGTAACGGAGATACGCTTGATGCAGACTGGCCAACAGATGAAGAGACAGAGTTTGATACAGTTACAATGAATCCTCCATATTCAGCAAATTGGTCAGCTGATGAAGGATTTTTGAATGATGAGAGATTCATGGATTATGGTGGAAAGCTTGCACCTAAGTCAAAGGCAGACTATGCATTCCTTCTTCATGGTTTCTATCATCTGAAGCAGACAGGTACTATGGCTATCGTCCTTCCTCATGGTGTTCTTTTCCGTGGAGCAGCAGAGGGAACAATTAGAGAAACTCTGCTCAAGAATGGTTCTATCTATGCGGTAATCGGCCTTCCATCAAATATGTTCTATAACACATCGATACCAACATGTATCGTTGTCCTGAAGAAACATAGAGATGGTAGAGATGTTTTGTTTATCGATGCTTCTAAGCTTTTCGAAAAGGAAAAGAAGCAGAATATTATGAAAGATGAGCATATAGACAGGGTTCTTGAACTTTACAAGAATAGGGAAACTGTAGATAAGGAAGCATATCTGGCTTCTTATGAAGATATTGAGAAGAATGACTTCAACCTCAATATCCCAAGATATGTAGATACAAGCGAGGAAGAGGAAGAGATAGATCTTAAGCAGCTTACACAGGAGATTAAAGAGACAAATTCTGAGATTAAGAAGGCGAATGACGCTCTTTTACAGATGCTTGGAGATCTTACGTTCAATAATGATGATACAAAAGAAGCTGTTGAGGATTTTATGAAGGTATTTAAGGAGGTGTAGGGCATGTCCAATACACCGAATATAAGATTTAAAGGGTTTTCGGACGCTTGGGAACAGCGTAAGTTTGCAAACGTATTTGATGGTTTGCAGAATAATACATTATCAAGAGCCGAATTAAATTATGAGAGTGGTGATGTAAAGAACGTTCATTATGGTGATGTACTGATAAAGTTTGGAGACTATATTGACGCATCGGAAACTGAGCTTCCATATATCTCTGATTCTTCAAAAGTAGAGAAATTCAGAAATTCATTTCTTCAAGATGGAGATATAGTTATTGCCGATACTGCTGAAGATGATACTGTCGGAAAGTGTACGGAAATACAGTGTTCTGAGGGTATGCAGCTTCTATCAGGACTTCATACAATAGCTTGCCGACCAAAAGAAAAATATGGTCCAAAGTTCCTCGGATACTACATCAATTCACCTGCTTACCATAACCAGTTGAAGCCACTGATGCAGGGAATAAAAGTTACATCAATTTCGAAATCTGCATTGCAAGATACAGATTTGATAGTACCTAAATCTATTGAGGAACAGACTAAGATTGGTGAGTATTTTTCAAACCTCGACAACCTTATCACCCTTCATCAGCATAAGTACAACGAAATGCTTATTCTTAAGAGATATTTGCTACAGAAAATGTTTCCAAAAAGAGGTAGAAAAGTTCCGGAAATAAGATTTGATGGATTTAAAGAAGAATGGAAACAATATAAGTGTAAAGATATTTTCGATAAAGTGGGTGTTCCGGTAAAGCTGAAAAAGGACGGATTATATCGTGAAATAGGAATTCGTTCGCATGGAAAAGGCATTTTTCATAAAGATGAGGTGACGGGAGCAGAAATTGGAAATAAAAGGGTTTTTTGGATTGAACAAAATTGTTTTATATTAAATATCGTATTTGCATGGGAGAGAGCAGTTGCAAAAACAACGAAAAATGAAATTGGAATGATTGCATCTCATCGGTTCCCAATGTATAAACCAAAGACAGGTATCGTAGACTTGGATTATATTACAAAATTTTTCATAACAGATCAAGGTAAAGACATCTTGGAAATGGCATCACCAGGAGGAGCAGGCAGAAACAAAACTCTTGGACAAAAAGAGTTTGCGGAAAGCAATATTCTAATTCCGTCATATGAGGAACAAATTAAGATTGGTGAAACAATAAAAGCACTTGATGAACTTATCAACCTTAATCTTTTCAAGTATGAAAAATTGAAAGAGATAAAAAAATATATGCTGAAGAATATGTTTGTGTAAATTATTTATATAGTAGAGGAGGTGTCAAATGAGTACACCTAATATAAGATTTAAAGGGTTTTCGAACGCTTGGGAACAGCGTAAGTTGGGTGACTGTCTTTCAGAAATAACATATGGGTTCACCAATCCTATGTCTGATACAGAGGATGGACCGTGGAAACTAACAGCCAAAGACATTGTTAATGGAAAGATAGATTATAGTTCCGCAAGACATACTTCGCAAATAGAGTACGAAAGCCTTACGGATAAGAGTAAGCCGTTAATTGGTGATTTGCTACTTACAAAAGACGGGACATTGGGACGTACAGCTATTGTGGATACAGAGAATATCTGCATAAATCAATCGGTTGCGTTGTTAAGATTCAATGAGAAATGCTCTGCGCAATATGCAAAAACGCTTCTTGATACACCGATGTATCAGAAGCAGATGCTTGATGACGCAGGTGGTGGAACTATAAAGCATATCTATATAACAAAGGTAGATAAGATGTTTATACCAGTTCCATCTATGAGAGAACAGGAACAATTAGTATGCTTTTTTGACAATCTTGATAACCTTATCACCCTTCATCAGCGTAAGTGTGATGAGACAAAAATACTGAAGAAATACATGCTTACGAAAATGTTTCCGAAAAATGGAGAAGATAGACCAGAAATTAGATTTGAAGGATTTTCTGACGCTTGGGAACAGCGTAAGTTGGGTGACATAATAGATAAATTTACTGGAGGAGCTTCGATTGCTCCAGATGATTATGTTGAGGAAGGATATAGAACCATACCTAAAGGGGCAGTTAATGATACGGGGGTTGCTGATATGTCTGGCTGCAAATGTGTATCTGAAGCCTTTTATCAGAAGAATATATCAAGTAAAACTTCGGCGGGCGAGTTGGTAACATCATTAAGAGATTTGGTTCCGACCGCACCTAATATGGGGAGAATCGTGCGTATTTATGGTGATTCCGAAGACTTTCTTATGCCTCAAGGTGTATATAGCATTGTGCTAAAAAAGAATTCTGACGAGGATTTTTTGATTGCATATTCTAACAGCCCCGATTATAGAAGAATAATAACAACAGAAAAGAATGGTTCCACTCAGGTACATATTCGCAATGGTGAATTTCTGAATATAGATATTCCCGTACCATGTTATGAGGAACAAAAGAAAATCGGCGCAACAATAAGAAATCTCGACAACCTTATCACCCTTCATCAGCATAAGTGTGATGAACTTAAGGAAATTAAGAAATATATGCTTCAAAATATGTTTCCTTCCACGAATTGAGGCTATATGATATGAAACTGATTTTTGCGTCAGATTCTTTTAAAGGATCTCTAACAAGTAAAGAAATATCACAAATTCTAACGTCGGCAGCAAAAGAAGTATTTGATGATCCAATTTGTATAGAAATTCCAATAGCAGATGGCGGAGAAGGCACAGTAGATTCTCTTATAGAAGTGCTTAAGGGCGAAAGAATATATGTAAAAACGCATGACCCACTGATGAGGGAAATAACAGCCTATTATGGCAAACTAGATGAGAAAAATGCTGTTATTGAAATGGCTTGCGCATCGGGGCTGACATTGCTTTCGGAAGAAGAAAGGAATCCGCTATATACCACCACATATGGGACTGGGGAGATGATAAGAGATGCTGTCAATAGGGGATTTCAAAATATTAATATTGCCATCGGTGGAAGTGCAACAAATGACGGTGGAATGGGTTGTGCCGAAGCTCTCGGAATCAGATTCCTGGATAATGAAGGGAATGAACTGAATGGAATAGGAGAGAACCTTGAAAAGATATGCAGAATTGATACCGCTGGCATGGAACCAGGATTAAAAAATTTAAAATTCACCATAATGTGCGATGTCACAAATTCTCTTTGCGGAGATAACGGTGCGACACGTACATTTGCGCCCCAGAAGGGAGCAAATCCAGAGATAGTTGAACGGTTAGAAAAAGGAATGTGTAATTACAGAGATGTAATTATAAAAGATTTTGGGATTAATGCAGATAAGATTCAGGGAGGCGGTGCTGCTGGCGGATTGGGAACAATGCTGATGGTATTCCTGTCTGGAATAATGAAATCGGGCATAGAAACTGTTCTGGACCTAGTTCATTTTGACAACCTGATCAGTGATGCGGATCTTGTGGTCACTGGAGAGGGAAGAACTGACTGGCAGAGCTGTTTCGGAAAAGCTGTTTCTGGTGTTGGTAAAAGGGCAGAAAAGGCTGGCATTCCGGTTTATCTTTTATGTGGTTCTTTAGGCCCCGGAGCAGACGGCTTGTATAACTATGGCATAAATTCAATGATGAGCATAATGGAACCAGAAATGACAGTAGAAGAGGCTATGAAAATTGCGAAAGAACTTTATCGTAAAAAAGCTGTACAGATGTTTCAATCGATAAAGTATGATTAATTTAATTAAGAAATATATGCTTCAGAATATTTTTATGGCAATCAAATATAAATTCAAATGACATAAAAGACATATTGTGAAATACCTTAACTCTTATCGGCGTGAGACGTTAATGAGGAGGTTATTAATATGTCAGAAAAGCATTTGCCCAATGATTTGTTTACGGATTATTTCGTGCAGTGGATTAAACTGTACAAAGATGGAGCTGTAAGACCAATAACACTTAATAAGTATTGGCTGGCGTTATCGTGGCTGAAAAAGATTGCACCTAATCTAAAAATACAGGATATAGACAGGGCAAAGTATCAGGAAATCATTAATGAGTATGCAGAAGAACATGAACGGCAGACTACAATGGATTTTCATCATATCATTAAAGGTGCCGTCTTAGATGCAGTAGATGAAGGTCTTATAAACAGAGATCCGACAAGGAAAGTGATTGTAAAAGGAAAACAGCCGTCAGAGAAGAAGATAAAATATTTGAACCAGTATGAGCTCCATTCTCTTCTTAATAACTTGGTCTTGGGGGAGAAAATCAGTTGGGATTATTTCATTCTGTTAGTAGCGAAGACGGGTTTACGGTTTTCAGAAGCACTTGCACTTACTCCGGCGGATTTTGATTTTGCAAGACAAACGTTAAATGTAAGTAAAACATGGGATTATAAAGGCTCTGGAGGATTTTTAGATACAAAGAATAAGTCATCTGTTAGAAAAGTGCAGATTGATTGGCAACTGGTGGTACAGTTTTCTGCGCTGATACAGGGTATGGAAGCAGATGAGACAATATTTGTGGATAGGGAAGACAGGGTTTACAACTCTACTGTAAATGATTTGCTTGAAAGAAGGTGTAAAGCTGCAGGAGTTCCGGTCATCTCCGTACATGGATTGAGGCATACGCATGCGTCTGTGTTGTTATTTGCAGGTGTTTCAATAGCAAGTGTAGCCAGGAGACTTGGACATGCAAGCATTTCAACAACACAGAAAACATATTTACATATTATAAGGGAGTTAGAGAATCAAGATATTGATATTGTGATGCGTACAATGTCTAGTTTGAATTAAAATCCACTCTTGCGCCGATAAGAGTGGTGGTAGAACTATAGAAGGATTATAAAGGTGAGGATAATGATAAATAAAATTATACAGATAATATCCATTATGCTTATGATTTTTGCTTTCTACGGTTGTAGTAGAACAGCCCCATCAAATAGTGATATTACGACAGAAGATACAGCTTTATCGACTGTAGAAGTTGAAATTACGGAAATGGCTTCAGAGCAAGAAATAGAGCAGGATATTAATAATGTGTCTTCAACGTCTGATAATGCTCAGGATAGTAATGTAATAAAACTTAAAGATGATGGTATTAGCGGGGAAGCAGTTGACTCTGATGGGATGAAGAAAGATCCGATAATTACGAATAAATCTATTGATCAGAAATATACTGTTGGTGATTTTGAAATAACTGTAGTAAGTGCGCAACTTGCTGTTCTGTCAGCTGATAATGATGAGGTTGCTGAGTACTTGGAAATAGAGACAAATCGTGATTATGTTCTTTTTGGCATAGGTATCTCTGTAGAGAATACATCTGATAAAAATGAAAGCATATACCCTAATAGGTCTACTATAGTTACCAATACTAAAGAGCAAGTGGATTCATTGTTTGCACTTTCAGACGATGTGGGCGGAACATTTTATGGTAATGTTGTAAAAGACGGGCAAATATACTTCATATGTCCTAAATCTGACATAAATGAGTTGAATCATATTAAATGGATAATAGATGCTCCTGTAGTTGATGACCGATCTGAAGGAGAATCATTAATTATAGAGTTTGACATGATTAAATAGGTATATTAATACTTGGGAACAGCGTAAGTTCTCTGACTTCACTTGGAATGCCGGAAAAAGGAACTCTCAGAACCTTGAATTTGAACCATATGCCGTTACTAATGACAGAGGTTTTATTCGCCAAAATGAGGCGCATGATGAGTTTGGATATATGAAAGATGTTGATAGAAAAGCCTACAATATCGTTATGCCTAACTCGTTTGCATATAATCCGGCAAGAATAAATGTAGGATCCATCGGATACTATGAAGGTACTGAAAATGTTATTGTTAGCTCGCTCTATGAGGTATTTCAGACAGCTGATTATGTTGATGACAGATTCCTTTGGCATTGGTTTAAGTCGGATATCTTTCCAAAGTGGATTGAGCGACTTCAAGAGGGGAGCGTGCGGTTATACTTCTATTACGATAAACTTTGCGAATGTAAAATGCTTATGCCATCTTTACCGGAACAGAAGAAAATTGCGGCGACTTTGGATGAAATTGACAACCTAATCACCCTTCATCAGCATAAGTATATTAGATAAAAATGTCAAATTAACATTATTTGTGAAATGATAAAAAAGTTTTCGAAAGGAGGAGCCTAATTGAGAAAAGAACTTGAGGAGAAATTACTTAATTGTAATAGTATATTTGAGTTTATTACGATGTATTTTGGATTGTCGTATCAAGAAAAAATAAGTATTTTCACAGAGGAATTAACGATTCCAAATGGTACAGAGTTTTATAGGATTAGAAAGAAACATGGATTTAATAATACTAATCGTAATGACCCCAAAGAGTGGGCTCCTGTACCGTCTAATATTGCAAGACAGGGAAGATTTAACTCAAATAAGCAATCTATATTGTATGTGGCTTCTTCTCAAGATTTTCTTGAAAGAGAAGTGGGACTTAATGTGAATGAAGAGTATTATCTTGGCAAATATGTATGTAGAAAAAGCTTTAAGGTTGGTACTACGCTATGTAAAAACAGTTTTGTAAATTCGATAATTCATAAGCTTGCTATGTCAGTACAAAATAAGGATAGTTTTACTGATTTGGAGAATAATTTAGTTGAGGATTATTATAAAAAGCAAGTTAGTATACGGCCAAATGATATGTGGAAGGATATGCTCTCACCATTTTATAATTACAAACTTTTATCAAACATTTATGATATGACAAATAAAATTGGAAAATTACTTATATCAAAATATGAGAATGGATTTAGGTATGCATCTGTTTTTCAGTCACCGATGGAGCTTTCGGGTGGACCTTCAATTATTACTTTTGATGGGAAGGAATATGGTAACTATGCTATCACGGAAAAAGGATATTCGAATATTGAATTTATTTCAGCTGAAGAAAAGAAGTGTAGTAAAATACTGGACTTGAGCCTTATGATAAAGACTTTTTCCGAAGAATAGGGCAGAGAATAGTAAATATGTTTGTGACAGAGATAAAGCAAAGAAAGATTTATAGACTACAGAAATCCATTTCATTTAAGGAGGATGTTACTATGGCAAGAAGAAAAAAATCAGCAATAAAGGGGTTATTTAAATGGCTAGATGATTTAAGCCCAAGCAAACAAAATCCCAATATTGGTAAGGGTACGATGAGAAAAAGAAATTCCGCAAAAAGAAGGAAGAAAAAGGGGAAAATATTTTAGTAGAGGGGATAATGATTATGGCAGAATTAGAGTCCGTATTAGAAAAAAGACTGATAGATCAGCTCTGTAGTGAGAATTCACAGTGGACATACCGTCCGGATATCAGGAATGAGGAGACACTCTGGGCTAATTTCAAATATATACTTGAGCAGAATAATAAATCTGTTCTGGGGGATACTCCACTCAGTGATTCTGAATTTGCCAAGATTATGAATGATGTATCCCATTCATCTTTCTATGAAGCAGGAAAATGGCTTGTGGGAGAGAACGGAAAGGTTATGGTTCATGTGCAAAGAGGTAATGAGAGTCTGCACCTCGTTGTTATGAATCATGAGCATATAGCTGGAGGTACTACTACATATGAGGTTATTAATCAGTATCAGTCATTCAAAACTGAAGAGGATAAGAATGGAAGAGATAGAAGATTTGATGTAACTCTGCTTATCAATGGACTTCCAATGATACATATTGAGCTTAAGAACAAAGAGCATTCTTATATAGAAGCCTTTAATCAGATTAAGAAGTATATTGCTGAGGGTAAGTTCCGAGGAGCATTCTCTAATATTCAGATGTTTGTAGTCAGCAATGCTATTGATACCAAGTACTTTGCAGCAGCCAGAGATACGGAACTAAATAAGAAGTTCCTTGTTGGTTGGCTGGATAAAGATAATAATCCGGTAACGGATTATATTGAGTTTGCAAAGGATGTTCTCAGAATACCTCAGGCTCATGAGATAGTAACAAAGTATACCGTACTTGATAATGATAAAAAGAAGCTACTTACACTCCGTGCTTATCAGATACACGCAATAGAGGCTATGAGAGAGGCATCGAAGAGAGGTGAGTCTGGATTTATTTGGCATACTACCGGTTCAGGAAAGACTATGACTTCATTTAAGGCTACGCGTAATCTGCTCATGGACATTCCGTCTATTCAAAAAACGGTCTTTCTTATTGATAGAAAAGACCTAGATATGCAGACGACCATGGCGTTCCAGTCATATGCCGATAATGATATCGTAGATGTAGATAATACGGATAATGTCGATGATCTTATCAAGAAGCTTAGTGATGGTAATCAGCAGATGATAGTTACAACCCGTCAGAAGCTTCAGACCATGATAAATAAGAAACTTCAGGAAGGTTCTAAACAATATGACAAGATCCGATCGGTAAAAGTGGCTTTCGTAGTAGATGAGTGCCACAGAGCAGTAACTCCACAGACAAAGAGGGATATAGACAGCTTTTTCAGTAATCCTCTTTGGTATGGTTTTACCGGTACGCCGATATTTGAAGAGAATAAATATGAGCAGATGGGAGACTTGCCTCAGACAACTGAGCAGATGTATGGAAGATGTCTCCACAGTTACACGATAAAGGAAGCTATTCACGATGAAGCGGTCCTTGGATTTATGGTGGAGAATCTTGGAGAAAAAGGCCTTCCGGATGATCAGAAAGAGACATACTATAGTTCGAAGAAGCATATGAGAAATGTATTGGACAGCATTCTCAATCATTCATTCAGTAAATTTGGTATGCAGAACGGAAAAGGGCGTACATATGAAGCTCTGCTCACAGTAAAGTCTATAGCTAGAGCTCAGGAATATTATGAGTTTCTGAAGGAAATAAAAGAAGGAAGAGATGAGCTGAAGATTTGCGATGAAGTAGCTCAGGCACTTCCGGATTTCCCTAAGTTTGCAATAACATATTCTTTATCTGAAAATGAAGAGAATTCATTCGTTAATCAGGAAAAGATGAAGAGTTCTTTAGATGACTATAATGAGATGTTCGGAACTCACTATGGTACAGATGCAATCAATGCATATAATGCGAATCTGAACGAAAGACTGGCTAGAAAAGAGAAGAAATACTTAGATAGAGAGCAGCAGTTAGACATTGTTATTGTCGTAAACAGGCTCCTTACAGGGTTTGATGCACCTTGCCTTTCTACGCTCTTTATAGACAGGCAGCCAATGAGTCCACAGGATCTTATACAGGCATTTTCAAGAACTAACAGACTTTTCGATAATAACAAGCAATATGGTCAGGTTGTTACTTTCCAGTCGCCAGTAGAATTTAAAGATGAAATCAATAAGGCACTCATGCTCTATTCAAGAGGCGGTACAGGAGAACCGATAGCCGAAGACTGGGAAGATGTGCTTGATAGATTCACCATAGACCTTAAGGCTATGAGAGGGCTTGCTGAAACCCCAGATGCTGTAAGCGGCTTATCCCGACAGCAGAAGAAGACATTTGTTCAGCTATTCAGATCACTTGACCGGGATTTTGCTCATTTAAAGGCATTCTCAGTATATGATCCTATTGTAATAGAACGACTCGGTTTTTCGGAGGAAGAGTACAAAGATTATGCTGCGGCATATAAGAATGTCATTGACGAGCTGAAGGTAGATCCAGATGGTGGTGATGGAGATGATACAAGCACTGTTGCTACAGATGATTATGAACTTATAGCATACAGTAAGCTGAGAATAGATTTTGAATATATTGTTCTCCTCCTTCAAGGCATTGTGGAGACACTTAATCAAGATGATGAAGACTTTAATAAGGTTGAGTTTGATATTGCAATTAAGAGATTAAAGGAAATTATTTCCGATTTTGCAAATGAGAATCCAAAATTCAGCGTATTACTTCTCAGTATCATCGATGATATTGAAAAAGATAAAGAGAAGTATATAGGTCAGGATGTATCTGTGATCATTAATCAGATGAGATATGAGGCTGTAGATAAGGAAATAAGAAAGTTTGCAGAAAAGTGGTTCTTGGATTTCGAAGATGTGCGTTATGAAGCATATAATTATAGGGATGGAGAGATGGCAAATGCCACTCTTCTAAAAGAAAAGGCAGATTATACAGCATATAAGGACACTGTAGAAGAACCGCTCAAGAAGTTCAAATTTAACTCTGTGATGATTGATGAGTTTAAAAATGTGCTAATGCAAGAGGTTGGACAATTGTTATAATCATTGAGATGGACTGATATGATTACGTAAGATTTATAAAAAATTAACGAATTGTAATCACAGAATATCTTATCATCTTTAAAAAATGTGTCATCCGTAGAATTATTAAAATGAAATATTAAAAAGTTTGATACTGAATGTAGAAAATTGAAAAAAGTATATTCTTTTAAAATCCTCCTAAATGAAAAATGTCTTACATTATTAACGTAATTTATTAATATCCTCTATACTTTATTAGATTCAACTATTACAAGTGATGATTATTATGATAGAATAATATATAAGCAAATTCAAAGAAGGTCGCTTTATTATATGGGGTTTTGGAATAGACTTTTTAATGATTCAAAATTATTAAATAGTGCTATACAAAAGAATAATTCTGGAATTACAAAACAGCCACGCAACGAGAATGTAGATAAGCTTCTTGAGTGCGGTGGCTTTTTGTCGTCTTTGCTTGAGGAAGATAGATATATAGCTAAGAGTGACTATTTGGACAAAATAAAAGACTATAATTCAATTATTGATTTTTTCTCTGTGCTGAAAAGCAGCGGAATGTTGGAAGAGTTCTGTAATAAGAATGGTGTGCGTTTGGAAAATGCTGATCGTATTATAGCTCTGTACAATGATTTTGAAAATAGAATAAACACGCATAATGATGAGTTTATATCGGGAACAATGGTTAAGGATAAAGTTTATCTGGATACTATTTTGAAATCGGTTGACCCGGAAATTGAGCTGGATGAGGATCAGAGAAGAGTTGTATTAACAGATGAAGATTATTGTCTCGTGATTGCAGGAGCAGGAGCGGGTAAGACTACTACGGTTGCTGCAAAAGTTAAATATCTTGTGGATAAGAAGGGAATAGATCCTAAACAGATTCTTGTGATTTCATTTACTAATAAGGCTGTAAATGAGTTAAAGGATAAGATTCAGAAAGGTTTAGGAATTGATTGCCCTATAGCTACGTTCCATTCGACAGGAAATGCCATTATTCATGTTAATTCCCCTGAAGAAAAGTTGAATATTGTAGAACAGTCACGTCTTTACTTTGTTATAAGAGATTATTTTCGTGAATCGGTTATGCGCAATGAAAACATAGTGAACAAACTCATTATGTTCTTTGCGTCTTATTTCGATGCACCTTATGAAGGCGATGATCTGAATGGTTTCTTTAACAATATTGCAAAGTCTAATTATTCTACGATGCGAAGTGATCTTGAGAATTTTAAGCGAGAAGTCATTGATGCAAGAACGAAAAAGTCAGTTACGATACAAAACGAAATACTCAGATCTCATCAGGAAGTAGAAATAGCCAATTTCCTGTACCTTAATAACATTGATTATGAATATGAGCCAATCTATCCATATGATATTTCATATGCAAGGAAACCATACACACCGGATTTTATTATCAAACAGAATGGCAAGGTTGCATATATAGAACATTTCGGAATTACAGAATCCGGGGAAAATGATAGATTTAGCCCGGATGAAATAGAGAGATATAAAAAGGCAGTAAACACAAAGGTTGCACTTCATAAAACTCATAATACAACGTTGATATATACATTTTCAGAATATAACGACAGGCGTCCGCTATTAATGAATTTAAAGGAACAACTAGAGAGCAAAGGCTTTGAAATCATTCCTCGTTCAAATAAAGAGGTTATGGAAACAATAGTAGCGGGTGAAGAAAATCGTTATATCAGAAAACTTGTCAATCTTATATGCCGATTTATTTCGAATTTCAAAGTAAATGATTATAAGCTTGATGACTTTAATCGTATGTACCATTCTACTCAAAATGTACGAAGCAGGCTTTTTCTTGATATATGTGCAGACTGCTATCTTGAGTATGAAAGATGGTTGAAAGAAAATAATGCGGTTGATTTTGAGGATATGATCAACGAATCTGCAAGACTTCTTAATGAAGTTAAAGAGATGAAGCAGAAACTGGATTTTAAGTACATTATAGTCGATGAGTATCAGGATATTTCCAGACAGAGGTTTGATTTAACAAAAGCATTGTCGGAAGTGACCGATGCGAAAATCATAGCAGTAGGTGATGATTGGCAGTCTATATATGCATTCAGTGGATCTGATATTACGCTGTTTACAAAGTTCGCTGAAAAAATGGGATATGCGAAGATGCTTAAGATTGTCAGAACATACCGCAATTCTCAGGATGTTATAGATATAGCAGGGAACTTTATACAAAAGAATAAAGAGCAGATACCTAAGAGGCTTATTTCAAATAAGACGATAGAAGACCCTGTGATTATATATACTTACGACGGTAAAGCTAAAGACAGAAATGGTGATAGACGTAGCGGCGTAAACTACGCAATGGCTAAAGCCGTTGAGACGGCACTTGAACAGTTAATAGAGTTTAAGAAAAAAGAACATAAAGAAGTTGGATCTATTTTGCTGCTTGGGCGTTTTAATTTCGATGGAGATCTTTTGGAAAGATCGGGACTTTTTGAATATGTAAAACGAGGAGACAAGATAAAAAGTGTTAAACATCCTACGCTGGATATTACCTTTATGACAGCTCATTCATCTAAGGGTTTGGGTTATGATGATGTAATTATAGTAAATGGTAAAAATGAGATATATGGATTCCCATCAAAGATAGAGGATGATCCGGTGTTATCTTTTGTAATAAAAGGTGACAGGTCTATTGATTATGCCGAAGAGCGAAGATTATTCTATGTGGCCATGACGCGAACAAAGAATAGAGTATTTATGGTTGCTCCGGAACAGAATCCATCAGAATTCCTTGTTGAGATTAAGAAGGAATATAAAAGTGTCCGATTAGAAGGAGACTGGAACGAAGAATATACCTATGTTACTCAAAAGAAAGCATGTCCTTTATGTGGATATCCAATGCAGTTGAAATATAAGAAAGCCTATGGCTTACGTTTATATATTTGTACTAATGAACCGGAAATATGTGGATTCATGACAAATGATTATAGTGGACGAAAGATGGCAATTCAAAAATGCGATAAGTGCAGGGATGGTTATCTAATAGTTAAACGTGGTCCGAATAATAGTTATTTCCTCGGATGTACAAATTATAAGCAAAATGGAACCGGTTGTGATAAGACTATTGGAATGCAGAATTATTATGATCAAATGCATTATGCAATGGATGATATTGTTATTGATTCTAATTGGGATAAAGAAAGTCAAAAGGGTGAAAATAAGGCAAAAACATCTGAAAAGAATTCCGATAAGAACAAGGTGAATAAGGGAATAGAGAATGATTATGTTGAGATACAGAGGGCAAATGTAAGACCTGTCTTTTATAACGATGTGGATCTTAATGAAGTTGTATATACGATTGTAAAAGCATTACAAAATGTCAGTAGAAATAAATTCTTTAACGTTAAAGTTTTGACAGATGTTCTTTATGGTACAGAGAGTGAAAAAGTCGTAAAGAATAACTTAAGTCGGATTCCGGAATTTAAAGCACTTAGCGATTTATCATATGATGTAATTCAGGCGACCATTGAGTGGATGATTAACGAGCATTTGATGTTAAAGACAAAAGAAAGATATCCCGTTTTGCATTCAACGTATGATGGACTGCATTATTCTGAATATATTACTGAGGGAAAACTTAAAAAGCTCAAGAAATATCTGGAGGAGGATGTTGTTTTATGGATGTAGTAGATACTAAAAAACTTGAAAC
>Ga0256404_1004994_pt1 | contig 24143 bp, 19 predicted proteins | sample RumenRJG_01DNA_FD_185990 | JGI IMG/M metagenome (GOLD analysis project Ga0256404, IMG submission 185990) | Bovine rumen microbial communities from Lethbridge, Alberta, Canada - RJG_01 | ecosystem: Host-associated > Mammals > Digestive system > Stomach > Rumen | place: Canada: Alberta | collected... | reverse complement strand
GACAATGAAAAAATGCTGGGGCGGATCAGCGTTCATCAGGCCCGGAGCTACCTTGAGGAGAATCAGTTCGAGAAGGGATCGATGAGGCCGAAGTTTGAGGCGGCGATCAACTTCGTCGAGCTGGGCGCGTCCCGCCGGGCGATCATCACGTCGATTCCGCGGGCGAGAGCCGCGTATCTCGGCAAGGCCGGCACGGAGATCGTGAATGAGGTATGAGCGCAGAGAAAAGAAAGAAGAGACCCTTTCGGGCCTCTTCTTTCTTTTCATTTAATGAGGGGGGAGATAGTGAGTGGTTCATCAACTATCTGAAATACAATATACCGGCACTTTGTGGAAAAAGTATGACAGCTGCTGAAAGAAAATCTAAATTTTCTAAAGAAATTCTAAAGTTTGACGCAACGGAACGGATGGGATAAAATGAAAAGTCAGTACGATCACAGGAGAATATTATGAAAGCATCGAAAATACTGGAACGACTTCAGACCGTGAGAACAGCAGGACCGGAAGACCCGGACATCACCGGCCTTGTCTACGATTCCCGGAAGGCGGGACCGGGGACATTGTTCGTCTGCATTGTCGGAACGAATTCCGACAGCCATCGCTTCCTGCCGCAGGTATTTGAGAGCGGTGCGGCCGCGGTACTGGTCGAGAAGGGGCATATGCCGGAGGGACTGAAGATACCGGAGCATGTCGCCGTCTATGAGACGGAGGACACCCGGCTCGGCCTCGCGCTGGCCTCGGCGGCCTGGTTCGGCTATCCGGCGGAGCAGATTCCCGTGATCGGCGTCACCGGAACGAAAGGCAAGACGACCACCACCTACATGATCCGGTCGATTCTGGATCATGCGGGGCATAAGACCGGCCTCATCGGCACGATCGAGGCGATCATCGGGGATCAGCGGATTCCGTCGGCCAACACGACGCCGGAGTCCTATGTGGTGCAGAAGGATCTCCGCGCGATGATCGACGCGGGCTGCGACTGCGCGGTGATGGAGGTTTCGAGTCAGGCGCTGAAGATGCACCGCACGGACGGCATCCTCTTTGAGATCGGCGTCTTTACCAATATTTCGCCGGATCATATCGGACCGAACGAGCACAGCTCCTTCGAGGAGTATATGGAATGCAAGGGAAGGCTGTTCCGTCAGTGCCGCCTCGGGATCGTCAACATCGACGATCCTCACGCCGCCGATGTGCTGGCCGGCTACACCTGTGAGGTGGAAACCTACGGGATCCGGTCGGAGAAGGCTGACCTGCGGGCTGTCCATATCGAGCATGTCGCAAGACCCGGGTATCTCGGCATGTCCTTCGATGTGACCGGATCAATGCCGCTCCATGTGGAGCTGGACCTTCCGGGCCTGTTCTCGGTTTACAACGCGCTGACCGCGATCGCCTGCTGCGAGCATTTCGGCATCCCGGCGGACGCGATCCGGAGCGCGCTTAAGAGCGCGAAGGTGAAGGGACGCATCGAGCCGGTTCCGGTGTCGGACCGTTTTACCCTGATGATCGACTACGCGCACAACGCGATGGCGCTGGAGAGTCTGCTCACGACACTCCGGGACTACGGCCCGAAGCGGATCGTGTGCGTTTTCGGCTGCGGCGGAAACCGGGCGCGCGCACGCCGCTTCGAGATGGGAGAAACAGCGGGCCGGCTGGCGGATTTCACGATTATCACCTCGGACAATCCGCGCTTCGAGGATCCTCAGGCGATCATCGGCGACATCGTCACCGGGATCCGGAAGACGGAGGGCCGCTACATCACAATAGAAGACCGGAAGGAGGCGATCCGTTACGCGATCACTCACGGCGAGGAGGGCGACGTCATCGTGCTCGCCGGAAAAGGACACGAGGACTATCAGGAAATCCGCGGCGTCAAGCATCCGATGGACGAGCGGGTACTGATCCGGGAAATCCTTGATGAAGAAGCGCTACGCTGATGTGATCGTCTCGATCACCGGAAGCAGACTCGATCATCCGTTTACCTACGCCGTCCCGCCTGAACTTCAGGACCGGGCCGTCATCGGCAGCGTCGTCCGGATTCCGTTCGGGCACTCGCGCGTGACGGAAGGCTACATCACACGCTTCAGCGACAGCTGCGGCGTGCCTCCCGAACGCCTTCGCGCGATTCTCGATGTGGTGACCGACGGGGAGACGGCGGACGCGAGGCTGGTCAGACTGGCCGCATGGATGAGCCGGACCTATGGTTCTACGCTGATCCAGGCGCTGAAGACGGTCGTTCCCGTTCGGAAAAAATACGCGCCCCGGACAGCCGCCACCGTTTCACTGACGGATCGGGAGAGTGCGGAAAAGGCGCTCGAACTGGCCGTCCGCCGTCACTATCAGGCAAAGGAGCGGGTGCTCCGGCTGATGCTGGCCGGAAAGAGCGGCGTCAGCCTCGGCGCGCTGGAAAAAGAAGCCTCGGTGCCTCTTTCCGTGATCCGCGGTCTCGAGGGGGACGGTGTTCTCCGGGTGGATACGGAGGATGTATACCGGCGCGTGTCGGGGGACGCGGAAGTGCTGCCGCCGGATCACCCGACGGCGGAGCAGCAGAGCGTGATCAGCGCGGTCCGGGGAGAATGGGCCGGAGCAGACCGGCCGGTTCTGATCAACGGCGTCACCGGAAGCGGGAAAACTGTGGTCTATACCGAGCTTGTCGCCGATGTGCTCGCAAAGGGGCAGCAGGCGATTGTGCTGATACCGGAGATCGCGCTGACCTGGCAGACGGTGCTCAGATTTGTGAAACGGTTCGGAGACAAGGTGTCCTTCCTGCACTCGCGTCTCTCCGGCGGCGAGCGGTACGACCAGATGAAAGCTGCCCGGAAGGGAGACATTCAGGTGATGGTGGGACCGCGGTCGGCGCTGTTCACGCCGTTTCCGGACCTCGGACTGATCGTCATCGACGAGGAGCACGAGGAGACGTACCACTCCGAGACAGTTCCGCGCTACCACGCGCGCGAGACCGCCATCGAACGCGGACGCATCGAGCACGCACACGTCGTGCTCGGGTCGGCGACTCCGTCGGTGACGGCCGCGAAGCGGGCCGCCGACGGCCTCTATCTCGGGCTCAGGCTCGAAGGACGGTACGGCGGAAGCCGCCTTCCGGACGCGCGGATCGTCGATATGCGGGCGGAGCTGGCGGATGGCAACCGCACCATTCTGAGCCGTGCGCTCCGGGATGAGATGGCGGAGGCGCTGGATGAGCACGCGCAGATCATGCTGTTCCTGAACCGGCGGGGCTACGCGGGCGCGTGGACCTGCCGTTCATGCGGCCATGTCGCCCGGTGTCCCCACTGCGACGTCTCGCTCACCCAGCATATCGGCGGCCGTCTGGTCTGTCATTACTGCGGATACGAGACGCCTGAGATGCATCGGTGTCCGGTCTGCGGATCCCCGTTCATCGGAGGACTTTCCATCGGGACGGAGCAGGTGGAGGCGTTTGTCCGGAAGAGCTTTCCCTCCGCCGGCGTGCTGCGGATGGACGCGGACACGACGAAAGGCAAGGAAGGCTATGAAGCGATCCTCACGCAGTTTGCCGGTCACGAGAAGGATATTCTGATCGGAACCCAGATGATCGTCAAAGGACACGACTTTCCGGGTGTGACGCTGGTCGGCGTTCTGATGGCGGATCTGTCCCTGAACGAGAGCGACTTCCGTTCCTCGGAGCACACCTATCAGCTGATCACCCAGGCGGTGGGAAGAGCCGGCCGCGGCCAAAGACCCGGGCGCGCAGTGATTCAGACCTACAGGCCGGAGCACTTCGCGATTCAGGCCGCCGCGCGTCAGGATTATGATACATTTTATAAAGAAGAAATCAGTTACCGGAAACTGATGGAGTACCCGCCCTGCGGTTCGATGACGGCCATACTGGGAAGCGCGCCGGATGAAGAGCTGCTGACGCGGGGGATGCGGTACCTGCGGAAATATCTTGACCGTATCGATCCGCATCAGACGCTGCACGCGATCGGACCCGCCCCCCAGAGCATCGGGAGGATCCGGGACCAGTACAGACAGGTGATCTACATCCGGCACAGCGATCCCGAACGGCTCATCCGGGCGAAGGATATGCTGGAGGAATACATCGAAATGAACAGCGGATTCCGGAAGATCCGCATACAGTTTGATCTCTGCACATAGAATACAGACGAAGGAGGACAGAACGATGGCACTCAGAACGATTCGGATCATGGGAGACCCGGTGCTTGCGAGAAAATGCCGGGAGGTAAAGGAGATGACGCCCCGGCTCAGGCAGCTGATCGAGGATATGTTTGAAACGATGTACGACGCGAACGGAGTGGGACTCGCGGCTCCTCAGGTCGGCATCCTGAAACGGATCGTGGTGATCGATACGACCGGCAGCGACCCGATCGCGCTGGTCAATCCGGTGATCACGGAGCGGGAGGGCTCCCAGACCGGAGAGGAGGGCTGCCTCTCTCTGCCGGGCAAGTCGGCTCTCGTCACGCGGCCTCAGAAAGTGGTGGTGGAAGGGTTCGACGCGGACATGCAGCCGGTTCGCTATGAGGCGGAGGACCTTCTCGCGCGGGCGATGTGCCATGAGATCGATCATCTGGACGGACATATGTATACCGAGCTGGCGGAAGGACCGGTTCATGATGTGGCTTCCGCCGAGGACGAGGACGGGGAGGAAGAGTGAGATGAGAGTCGTATTTATGGGAACACCGGACTTCGCGGTAGGCGTTCTGGCCGCGCTCGCCGATGCGGGCTATGAGATGGCCGGCGTGGTCACGCAGCCGGACCGTCCGAGAGGACGGAAGAAAGAGATTCTCCCGGGACCTGTCAAGGAAGAGGCGCTTCGCCGGGGAATTCCGGTGCTGCAGCCGGTCCGCGTGCGCCGTCCGGAGGCCGTTGAGGAGATCCGGGCGCTGAAGCCGGATCTGATCGTGGTGGCGGCGTTCGGCCAGATCATCCCGAAGGAGATCCTCGGGATGCCCCGGTACGGATGCCTCAACGTGCATGCCTCGCTGCTGCCCGCCTACCGCGGCGCGGCGCCGATCCAGCATGCGATCCTCGACGGCTGCGCGGAGACCGGCGTCACGATCATGCGGATGAACGAGGGCCTCGACACGGGCGACATCATCTCTCAGTGCAGGGTGCCGATCACAGAGGAAACCACCGGCGGCAGCCTCTTCGAGGAGCTCGCCGCCGCCGGCGCAAAGCTTCTGATTGAGACGATCCCCCATGTGGCCGACGGAACCGCGGTCTACACGAAACAGCCGGCGGAGAGCACGACGCCCTACGCCGCGCTGATCTCGAAGGAGAGCGGAGAGATCGACTGGTCCGCGGACGCGGAGTCGATCGAACGGAAAGTGCGGGGCATGAATCCCTGGCCTTCGGCCTGGACCCATCTCGACGGTCATATCCTGAAGATCTGGAAGGCGCATGTGGAGAAGCACGGCGAGAAGGGACCGGAGGAGGAAATCGGGCGGATTGTGCGCCAGGACGCGAAAGGACTCTATATCCGTACCGGAAGCGGGATCCTCGTGCCGGAGGAGCTGCAGCTGGAAGGACGGAAGCGGATGCGTGCTTCGGATTTCCTTCGCGGCTACACGATCCGGAACAATCAGCTGTCATAAGAGACGGAAGAAGGAGGAAGCACAGGGCATGACGGAAAATCCCAGAGAGATCATCCTGCGGATTCTCACGGAAATCAGTGAGAACGGGATCTACTCGCATATGGCGATCCGGGGAGCGCTGGACCGGTATCAGTACCTGACGAAACGGGAGCGCGCGTTCATCAACCGGGTCTGCGAGGGAACCGTGGAGCGGATGATCGAAATCGATTACATCATCAACTGCTTTTCCACCGTGCCCGTGGACCGGATGAAGCCGGTGATCAGCGACATCCTCCGGAGCGCGGTCTACCAGATCCGGTTCATGGACGGCGTACCGGAGGCGGCGGCGGTCAACGAGGCCGTCCGGCTGACCCAGAAGAGAGGCTATTATAATCTGAAGGGCTTCGTGAACGGCGTCCTCCGGGCCATCATCCGGAGCGGGACTTCGATCCCCTACCCGGACGAGAAGAAGGACCCGGTGAAGGCCTACTCGGTGACCTACTCGATGCCGGAGTGGCTGGTGCGTGACTGGCTCGAGACATACGGCCCCATCGTCACGCGCAGAATGCTGAAGGCGGATCTGACGGAACGGCCGACGACGGTCCGCTTCAAGACGGACCGGATCTCGAAAAACACGATCATCGAGTCGCTTGAGGCGCAGGGCGTGACCGTGCGGAAGGCGCCCTATCTGCCGTACGCCTACACCATCTCGGATTACAACTATCTTCCCGGACTGGCGGCGTTCCGGAAAGGATGGATCTATCCTCAGGACGTGAGCTCCATGCTGGTGGCGGAAATCGCCGCTCCGCGGAAAGGCGATTACGTCATCGACGTCTGCGCGGCGCCGGGAGGCAAGAGCCTCCATCTCGCCGACAAAATGGCCGGATTCGGGATGATCGAGGCGCGGGATCTCACGGAGGAGAAGGTGCAGCTGATCCGCGACAACGTGAAGAGAGCCGGACTGATCAATGTGAAGCCGATGCAGCGCGACGCGCTGCTGCCGGATCCGGAATCGGAAGAGAAGGCGGATCTTGTCATCTGTGACCTGCCGTGCTCGGGACTCGGGGTCATCAGCCGTAAATCGGATATCAAGTATCGGGTGACGCCGGAGAAAATCGATTCGCTGGTGGAGCTTCAGCGGGCGATTCTCCGGAACGCGGCCACGATGGTCCGCCCGGGCGGCGTCCTGATCTACAGCACCTGCACCGTGAACCGGCGGGAGAATATCGACAACGCACGGTGGTTCGCGAAGCAGTTCGCGTTCGAGCCGGAGAGCCTCGACCCCTGTCTGCCCCGTGAACTGAGGCAGCTGACCACGTCGGAGGGAACGCTGCAGATGATCCCGGGTATCCATGACTCCGACGGGTTCTTCCTCGCCCGGTTCAGAAAGAAGAGACGATGACGGAAGAAAGAAAAGAGACGGAGGACCTCCTCTCGATGGACCTTCCGGCGCTGAAGGCGGCGGTCGGCGCGCTCGGGGAGAAGTCATACCGGGCGGAGCAGATCTACGGCTGGCTCCACCGGAAACTGGCGGGGTCCTGGGACGAGATGACCAACGTGCCGGCGGCGCTCCGGGAGAAGATGGCCGCCCGCTGGCCCATCGGCGCGCCGGAGCAGCGGGCGCTTCAGATCTCGAAGATCGACGGGACGCGGAAGTATCTGTTCCGCATGCGGGACGGGAACTACGTCGAAAGCGTCTGGATGAGCTATCACCACGGTAATTCGGTCTGCATTTCCTCTCAGGTGGGCTGCCGGATGGGCTGCACCTTCTGCGCCTCGACTCTCCTCGGTCTCACACGGAATCTGACCCCGGGGGAAATGCTGGGGCAGATCTACGCCATCTCGAGGGATACCGGCGAGCGGGTCTCCAACGTCGTCGTGATGGGGACCGGCGAGCCGCTGGACAACTATGAGAATCTGGTCCGCTTTCTCCGGATGCTCTCGGATGAGAACGGCCTTCATATCAGCGAGCGGAACATCACGGTGTCCACCTGCGGGCTGGTTCCGGGGATCCGTCGCCTCGCGGGCGAGAAGCTGATGATCAATCTGGCGCTCTCCCTGCATGCGCCCGACGATGTGCTCAGGCAGCGGCTGATGCCGGTCGCGCGGGCATACCGGATACCGGAGATCATGGACGCGCTGCGGGATTATTACAGGGTGAACCGGCGGAGACTCACGTTTGAGTACTCGCTGATCCGCGGCGTGAACGACACGGACGAATGCGCGGAGAAGCTGGCGGCTCTTCTAAAGGGGATGAACTGCCTCGTCAATCTGATTCCGGTGAATCCGGTGACGGAGAGGGGATACCGCGAGACCCGCCGCGAGGGGGTTCTGGCCTTCAAGAAAAAACTTGAAAATCATGGAATACATGTTACTATTAGAAGAGAAATGGGCAGAGATATCGACGGCGCCTGCGGGCAGCTGCGAAAGCGCTGCACAGAAATGGACCAGAAAGCATGAGATCTTATTCGGCTACTGATGTAGGACGAAAGCGAAATATCAATCAGGATTGCATCTTCGCCTCGGACCAACCGGTAGGGAATCTTCCGAATCTGTATATCGTAGCCGATGGCATGGGCGGGCACAACGCCGGTGATTTTGCCTCGCGCTATGCGGTGAACACGGTGAAAGGGTTCATCGCGGAGAGCAGAGAGAAGAATCCCGTCAAACTGATTGACGAGGCGATTAAGCTTGCCAACCGCGGAATCCGGAGAGAAGCCTCGGAGCACGAGGCGATGCTCGGGATGGGCACGACGATCGTCGTGACGACCGTGATTGGCAATTATGCGTACACAGCAAATGTCGGCGACAGCCGGCTTTATCTTTTCGATGGAACTCTGACGCAGATCACGAAGGATCATTCCCTCGTGGAGGAGATGGTACGGCTCGGAGAGCTGACCAGGGAGGAAGCGAGGACCCACCCTGACCGCAATATCATCACAAGGGCGGTCGGTGCGGCCGAGGACATAGACATTGATTTTTTTGATTACCAGCTGTCGCCGGACGCGATGATTCTGATGTGCACCGACGGTCTCACCAATATGGTGGATGACCGGGAGATCAGAAGAATCCTGTCCACTTCGGCGGAAATTGGGGAGACCCCGAAGATCCTCGTAAATGAGGCGAACGAAAACGGCGGCAAGGACAACATCGCAGTGCTGATCATCAGCCCGGATGCGGATGAGGTGTAAGAATGTTAAAAACGGGTACAATTCTAGCAGGTCGGTATGAGATTGTCGGGAGGATCGGGGCCGGCGGCATGGCGGATGTCTATAAGGCCATGGATTCAAAGCTGAACCGGTATGTGGCCGTGAAGGTCATGAAGCCGGAATTCGCGAATGACAGCAGCTTCATCTCGAAGTTCCGGAGCGAGGCCCAGGCAGCGGCGGGGCTCGCCAATCCGAATATCGTCAACGTCTACGATGTGGGCGAGGACCAGGGCAATTATTATATCGTCATGGAGCTCGTCGAAGGCATCACACTGAAAGAATATATCGCGAAGAAGGGAAAGCTTTCCGTCCGGGAAGCGACCAGCATCGCGATTCAGGTCTGCATGGGGCTCGCGGCGGCTCACGATCAGGGGATCGTCCACCGGGATGTGAAGCCTCAGAATATCTGCATTTCCACAGACGGCAAGGTCAAGGTGACGGATTTCGGCATCGCCCGCGCCGCCTCCTCCAACACCATCAGCGCCAACGCGATGGGATCCGTTCATTACAGCTCGCCTGAGCAGGTGAGAGGCGGGTACTCGGACGCACGGTCCGACATCTATTCCCTCGGCATCACGCTCTACGAGATGGTTACCGGACGGGTGCCTTTCGACGGAGAGACGACGGTCGCCATCGCGATCAAGCATCTGCAGGACGAGATGGAGCCGCCGACGAAGTACACGCCGGATCTTCCCTATGCCCTTGAGCAGATCATCTACAAATGCACGCAGAAAAGCGTTGACCGCCGCTATCAGTCGATGAACGAGGTCATCGCGGACCTCAAGCGGTCCCTGATGGAGCCGGACGGCCATTTCGTCCAGCTGGCGCCCCTGACGGATCAGGGACGGACGGTCATGATTTCAGACAAGGACCGCGAGGCGATCCGGGAGGGAAGACTTCCGGAGGGCAAAAAGCAGCCGGAACAGACGAAATCCTTCTCATCCATCGAGAACGCGAGAAAGGGCGTCGAGCCCGAGCGCGAGCCGGAGGAGGAGAAGGAGAGGGATAATAGGGATGAAGAGGAAGGCAGCTCCGGACTCGAGAAGGCGGTGACGGTCGGCAGCTTCATCGTCTGCGGTCTCATCATCTGCATTCTGATCTTCTTTATCTGCCGGGCAGCGGGGCTCTTCCGCACCGGGCAGCCTTCGGATTCCGAATCGGGCGCCGCATCAGTCACTTCGGCCGCGGCCGGTACGGTCAATGTGCCGAACATCATCGGGATGACCGAGGCGGACGCGAAGACGACGGCCGCTTCGAAGAACCTCACGATCCAGTCCCTCGGACAGCAGTCCTCTGACCAGGCTGCCGGAACCGTCGTCTATCAGAGTCCGGACGCCGGCACGGCCGTGGAGGCCAACTCCGCGATCAGCTACTATGTGAGCAGCGGTCCGGAGACGATCGCGGTGCCGTCCGTAACCGGACAGTATGTGACGGATGCCGGGAAGGCACTGAAACAGGCCGGATTTGAGTCGGTCAGCGTTACGAAACAGAATTCCTCCGACGTCACCGTCGGAAACGTAATCTCGGTTTCGCCCGCGGAGGGAGAACAGGTTACGGCGAAGACGGAGATCACCCTGACCGTCAGCAGCGGTCCGGAGGGCTCGGAGGATATCGCGGCGACCAGCTACATCGGCTACGGCGAGGATGAGGCGGTGGCGGCCGCAAAGGCGGCTGGCTTTATCGTGACGGTAGCCTACGGGAGCAGCGAGAACGTCGATGCGGATCAGGTCATGAGCCAGAGCGTGAACGCGGGCGATACCGTCGCCTACGGATCGGATCTGACGCTGACCGTCAACAACCCGCAGAAAGCGGCTGCGGAGAGTGCGGCGGAGTCGGTGGCGGAGACCGCCGGCGGGAATGCGGCCTCAGGCGCTGCCCGGTCCGGCGCGTCGAACGCGTCCTCATCAGGGAGATGGACGGCGACCGCCTCTCTGCTCGCGCCGACGACCTACCAGAACGGCGCGTACCGGCTGGTGCTTGTGCAGAACGTGAACGGAACGGATCAGCAGACTGTGATTGAGGAAAACACCACAGCGCTGACCTTCCCATATACGCTGAGAGTGACCGGTGCGGACGGCGTCACCGACGGAACGGTGTACCTGTACGAGCAGGAAAACGGAAACTACGTGGCCCGCGCCGAGTGGCCGGTGACGTTCAAAGAGAACAGCTGAGTCTATGACAGGAATCATTGTGAAGGGAATTGCCGGATTCTACTACGTATATGTAGCGGGATCCGGCATTTATGAATGCAAGGCAAGAGGAATCTTCCGAAAGCAGGGCAGAAAGCCGCTGGTCGGCGACCGGGTGCGCATCGATGTGCTTGACAGGGAGACCCATCAGGGGAACCTCGTCGAGCTGCTTCCAAGAACCAGTGAGCTCGCGCGACCGGCGGCGGCGAACATCGATCAGGCACTGCTGTTTTTTGCGGCGAAGACGCCGGATCCGAATTTCGTCCTGCTTGACCGGTTCCTGATCTCGATGGAGCGGGAGGGAATCCCCTGCGTGATCGCGTTCAACAAGGCGGATCTTCTCACGAGTGAGGAAGCGGAGAAGCTGCGCGGAATGTACATGAAATGCGGCTCCCCCGTGCGGCTGGTCAGCGTCCGCGAGGGAAGGGGCGTGGACGAGCTGAAGTCGATGCTGACCGGGCGGACAACCGTGCTCGCGGGGCCGTCCGGCGCGGGGAAGTCCTCCTTCGCGAACGCGGTTCAGTCGGCGGTTCGTATGGAAACCGGTGAAATCTCGCGCAAATTGTCCCGCGGAAAAAACACAACGCGTCACGCCGAGCTGATTCCGGTCGATGAAGTCTCATGGCTCTGTGATACGCCCGGTTTTATGGCACTCGAAAATTCGGGGATTCGTAAGGAAGAGCTGAAGAACTACTACGACGAGTTTCTTCCTTATCTCGGCCGCTGCCGCTTTGACGGCTGCGTCCATATCAGCGAGCCGGACTGCGCGGTGAAGGCAGCGCTTGAAGAAGGCAACATCGACCCCGTGCGGTACGGAAACTATTGCCTGATCTACGAGGATCTGAAGGAAGCGGAACAGAACCGCTACCGCTGATGCGCTCGCGCAGGAAAGGGAAATGCATATGAGAACGATGATCGTCGGCGGAGGCGCTCTGCGCCCCGCCTTTCTTGCATCCGCGGCACGGTGTCTTTCGCCCGATTTCGTGATCGCCGCTGACCGCGGAATCGACGCCCTGCATGCTGCCGACATCCGGCCGGGGCTGATTCTCGGCGACTACGACAGTGCGGACGCAGCGGTGCTCAGATCCGCCCGAAGCAGCGCCGCCCGTGACGGCGCGCAGGTGCTCACCTATCCGGCGGAGAAAAATTTCTCGGATATGGAAGCGGCGGTTCGCGAGGCGGTGAAACGGAATTCCGGCGAGATCTGGCTTCTCGGAGCGACCGGCGGGCGGCTGGATCATTTTCTCGCGAACATCCTGAATCTCACGATCGGCACCGACGCGGGGACTCCTTCTTTTATGCTGGATGAGCAGAATCTCCTGTTTGTGACGGAGCGGCCGGTCCTTTTCCGCCGGGAGGACGAAGAACGCCGGCTGACGGTCATTTTCTCCGGGTGCGGACCGGAATATACCGGAGATGCTGTTTACGTGACGGCGCGGATGCCGCGTGCCTTCCGCTATCTCTCCTTTCTGCCGCTCGGCGGACCGGTGGAAAAGCTCAGTCTGACCGGTGTGAAATACCCGCTGGAAGCCTTCCGCCTTGACGGACGGGCTCCGTCGCTGACCATCAGCAACGAGATGACCGAAGCGGAAGCGCGGGCGGATTTTGACAGCGGACGGCTGATCGTGATCCTTTCGGGCGACGGCCGGCCGGATATTTTTTATTGACATTCTGCACAGATGCTGTATAGTTTTATTAATCACTTTAGCAGAATGCAGTAGGAAAATGAGTTCCTGCGATCGGCCTGCCGTATTTGAGACATGCGCGGGGAGCGCCGAGGCACAAAGGCGTGCAGAGGAAATGTGATTTTTCTTCTGTACGCTTTTTTTGTGGGCCGAATGCGGAAGTGAACAGTCAGCGGCTGAAAAACCGCGAACAGCAGGGGCGGGTATGATGAAAGAAACGGATGCAGTCAGGAATGAAAATCTCCTTGAGGTGAAGGATCTGAAGCTTTCCTTCCGGATCCGGAAGGAGCTGGTTCCCACGATTCGCGATGTCAGCTATACGCTGAAGCGCGGGGAGGTGCTGGGCATCGTTGGCGAGTCGGGGAGCGGAAAATCCATTTCCTCGAACGCCATTCTCCGCCTGCTTCCTGAAAACGCCGTGATTGAAGGGGGACAGATTATCTTCGACGGCCAGGAGCTTCTCGGGATGCCGCTGCGGGAGCTTCGGAAGATCCGCGGGCGGCGGATCTCCGAGATCTTCCAGGATCCGATGACCTCGCTGGATCCGCTGTTCACGATCGGCTATCAGCTGGACGAGGTGCTGAAAAAGCACACGAAGATGGCGAAGCCCGAGCGCGAAGCGCGCAGCATCGAGCTGCTGAAGCTGGTCGGCATCAACCAGCCGGAGCGGAGGCTGCGCCAGTATCCTCACGAGTTTTCCGGCGGCATGCGTCAGCGTGCGATGATCGCGATGGCGCTGGCGTGCGATCCGGAGCTTCTGATCGCGGATGAGCCGACGACCGCGCTCGATGTGACGATTCAGGCTCAGATCATCGACCTCCTGAAAGAACTGAAGGCCAAGCTCCACACGTCGATCATCTTCATCACCCACGATCTCGGCGTGATGGCGGATATATGCGACCGGGTGCTCGTGATGTACGCCGGCGAGATCGTGGAGTCCGGCGACAAACGCCAGATCTTCTACGGTCACCGCCATCCGTACACCGAAGGACTCCTTCACTCGATTCCGGATGTGGAAGGCGAGGAGAAGAAGCCGCTGGTGCCGATCGAAGGAAATCCGCCGGAGATGTCGCTCCTGGGCGATGAATGCGCCTTCGCGCGCCGCTGTCCTTACGCGATGAAGATCTGCGCGCGGAAGAGGCCGGAGGAAGCGTCCCTCGGCGACGGTCATACCGTCCGCTGCTGGAAGGTATTCCGTGAGGAACAGGCGAAGGAGGAGAGGAAGGATGCAGACTGAAGGCGAGAACCTGCTTGAGGTGAAGCACCTGAAAAAATACTACGAGGTGAAGCAGAGTCCGTTCCGGAAAGGCCTGGTCCGCGCGGTGGACGACGTCTCCTTCTCGATCCGGAAGGGCGAGACGCTCGGTCTGGTCGGCGAGTCGGGCTGCGGAAAGTCCACACTGGGCCGATGCGTGCTCCGGCTGCTCGAGCCGACCGGCGGGGATATTTTCTTCGAGAACCAGCGCCTCAACGACGCGGACATGCAGGCGTACCGCCAGAAGATGCAGATCGTCTTCCAGGACCCCTACGCCTCCCTCGATCCGAGAAAGACCGTCTCTGACCTGATCGGCGAAGGGCTGGATCTTCACCAGCTCTACGAAAGCCGCGAGGAGAGAAAGGAAAAAATCCTCTCCCTGATGAATATGGTGGGCCTCTCGGAGTATTTCTACAACCGGTATCCGCATGAGTTCTCCGGCGGACAGCGTCAGCGGATCGGCATCGCCCGCGCGCTTTCGGTGCATCCGGAATTTATCGTCTGTGATGAACCGGTATCGGCGCTTGACGTCTCGATCCAGGCTCAGGTCATCAACATGCTGGAACGGCTTCAGAAAGAGAAGGGCATCACCTACCTCTTCATCGCCCATGACCTGTCGGTGGTGCGCCATATCAGCGACCGGATCGCGGTGCTGTATCTCGGCCGGCTCGTGGAACTGGCCTCCAGCGACGAGCTGTACCGCAATCCGCAGCATCCGTACACGCAGATGCTTCTGTCCGCGATTCCGATTCCGGACCCGGATAAAAGCGCGAAGCGCAAGCGTGTCGTGCTGGAAGGGGAGATTCCCTCGCCGCTGAACCCGCCCTCCGGCTGCCCGTTCCGGACGCGGTGCCCGCGTCAGTGTGCGGCGTGCGCGGAAACGTTTCCCGGGCTGAAGGAAATCGCGCCGGGTCATTTCGCAGCCTGCACACAGCTTTGATCCGGGTATGACAGAAAACGGAAGGTGGGAGACGCATGATTCTGTTTGAGAAGATAATGAAGCGGGTGCTGCTCGCGGTGATCAGCCTCTTCGCGATCATCACGATCACCTTTTTTCTTATGAATATCATTCCGGGCGATCCGTTCATGTCCGAGAAGGCGACAGAGGCGACAAGAAAAATTCTGATCGCCAAGTACGGACTGGACAAACCGGTCTTCGTTCAGTACATCCGCTATCTTCAGAACCTGTTTCACGGAGATATGGGGACGAGCTACGTTCTTCAGAAGGGAAGGGCGATCAGCACGATCGTGACCGAATCGTTCGCCGTTTCGATGCAGCTGGGAATCCGGGCACTGATCGCCGCGATCGTCATCGGCGTGCCGCTGGGCTGTGTCGCCGGGCTGTGGAAGGAAAAGCCCGCCGACGGCGTGATCCGCGTAATCTCGGCGGTCGGCATCTCGATCCCCGGCTATGTGCTCGCCGCGGTGCTGATGCTCGTGCTCTCGGTCAATCTGAAAGTGCTGCCGGTCTCCTACGGGAAGCCGGGCGGCGAGGTGATGCCGGTGATCGTGCTGGCGACCTATCCGACCTGCTATCTGATGCGTCTGACCCGCGCCAGCATCCTCGAGGTGCTGGGCCAGGATTACCTGAAGACGGAGCGGGCGAAGGGAATGGGAGAGGGAACGGTGATCTTCGTGCACGCGCTGAAGAACTCTCTGATCCCGATCATCACCTATCTGGGACCGCTGACCGCCTCGATTCTCACCGGCGGTTTTGTCGCGGAGTCCGTCTTCAACGTCCCGGGACTCGGCCGGTATTTCGTCAATGCCATCAGCGCCCGTGACTACACGCTGATCATGGGCGTCACCGTCTTCTACGCCGCGCTGATCATCACCATGAACCTGATCTGCGACGTGCTGTATCAGATCGTGGATCCCCGGATTGAGATGGCGTAAGGAGGAAGAAAATGAGAAACATACTGTCCCTCCAGATTCCGGTGGAGAAGAGTGACTACGAAAAACTGCCGGCCGGTTTCTACAGCACGGAGGCGTCCGGCACGGAAGAGGTCGGTTTCTGGAAAGCGAGCTGGAGACGCCTCCGGGAGAACCGGATCGCGATGGCCGCGCTGGTGGTCATCCTGATCATCATCGTCTTCGCGGTGATCGGACCGATGCTTTCCCCCTACACCTACGACGAGCAGGTTCACGGCGATGAAAACCTCTGGCCCTGCTTCTCACATCCCTTCGGGACTGACCGTCTCGGACGGGATCTGATGGTCCGATGCATGACCGGTACGAGGATCTCGCTGCTGGTCGGCGTCGTATCCGCGATCATCGTCATGATTATCGGCTCGATCTACGGCTCGATCTCGGGCCTTCTGGGCGGCCGTGCGGACACCGTCATGATGCGGATCGTCGACATCATCTACTCCGTTCCGGAGATCCTGCTGATCGTCGTGATCAAGCTGGTCATCGATCAGCCGCTGACCAATCTGGTGGAGAACGTCCCGTTCTTCCATCCGCTCGAGAAGCTCGGATCCGGACTGATCGCGATCTTTATCGTGTACGGCTGCCTGTACTGGGTCGGGATGGCCCGTATCGTCCGCGGCCAGGTGCTTCAGCTCAAGGAGATGGAATATGTGACGGCGGCGCATGCACTCGGCGCGCCGAACGGCTGGCTGATCCGGAATCACCTGCTTCCGAACTGCATGGGCCAGATCATCGCCACGATGATGATGCAGATCCCGTCCGCCATCTTCACGGAGGCCTTTCTTTCCTTCCTGGGGATCGGCGTATCCGCACCGATGGCTTCGCTGGGGTCGCTGACCTCCGAGGCACTTTCGGGAATCAACCGGGCCCCCTACCGCATGCTTTTTCCGGCTGTGCTCATCAGCCTGATCATACTGGCGTTCAACCTTTTCGGCGACGGCCTGCGCGACGCGCTTGACCCGAAGATGAAGAAACGGTGAGACAGAAGGAGAAAGAGTAAGGGCAGGAGAAGTCTGCCGGATCAGAGAGGAGAAGGTATATGAGAAAAAAAGGCTTATTCAGTGTGTTGACATGCACCGCGCTGGCCGCTTCCGTGCTGGCGGGCTGCGGAACGCAGAGCGCGACCTCGACGGCGTCCAAGGCGGTCTCGTCGGCCGCGGCTTCATCGACGGCGGCTTCATCGACGGCATCTTCGTCAACGGCTGCCTCATCGGCGGCTCCCGCGGCGGTTTCATCGGCCGCACCGGCGGCAGAGTCTGTCGCGTCCGCGGCGGAGCCGTCCGCGACCGAACCGGTGAAGACGGCGGTTTCATCCGCGGCAGAGGCTGTCTCGACGGCTGCGGCGGCTTCCACGCCGGAGAAGGTGAAGGAAGAGCCCACCGGCGGCATCGACATCAGCGTGACGGACGGCTCTGAGGACGCGATGAACGTCAGCACGGCTCAGGCCTCGACGCTGGCCGGACTTTCCGTCTGCCGTCACCTTTACGAAGGCCTCTACAAGCTGGATGCGAAGGGCGACCTGGTGCTCGGCCAGGCGGAGGACCAGAAGGTTTCCGACGACGGCAAGACGTATACGTTTACGCTGCGCGACGACATCACCTGGTCGGACGGCAGGCCGGTCACGGCGGAAGACTTCGTATACGGATGGAAATACCTGAAGGAGCAGGCGGGCGACTACAGCACGCTGATGGATATGGTGCAGTCCGCGACGGCGAAGGACGACAAGACGCTGGTCGTGACGCTGTCCTATCCATGCGCGTATCTGCCGAGCATCCTTGCGTTCCCGTCCGCCTATCCGGTACGCGAGGATGTGGTGAAGAAGACCGGCGAATCCTACGCGACGGATCCGGACAAGGCGGTCTACAACGGCGCGTACGAGCTGACGGACTGGACGCATCAGCAGTCGATGACGCTGACGAAGCGGACGGACTACTATGATGCCTCCAGCATCACCGTGGACCACATCAACTGGGTGCTGATGAGCGATGCGGCGACGATGGCCAACTCCTTCAAGAGTGGCGACGTCATCTACTCCGATTCGTATCCGGAAGAGGATGTGGACGCGCTGACGGACAACGGACTGCATTTCACAGACGGCTACAACACGTACTGCACGATGTTCAATGTGGGCGACAGCGGCAACAAGGTGCTGAAGGACGCCAAGGTCCGCCGCGCGCTGACGCTGGCGATCGACCGCAGCCGCGTGATCAACATCCGCGGGCTTGAGGACGAGCTGGCGAATACTTATACGCCAGGCGGCCTCAAGAATGCTGAAGGAACCGAGTTCAACAGCACCGTGACGCCCTGGTACAGCGATGACTACGATGAGAACGTGAAGGAAGCGAAGGAGCTGCTGAAGGAAGCGGGCTACGAGGACGGAAAGAATTTCCCGGCGCTTCGCTACATCGTCAACAACGACTCCCGCAAGACCGTCGCCGAGGCGATTGTCTCCGACTGGAAGGAAGCGCTGGGTATCGATTCGATCACGGTCGAGTCGGTTGAGAACTTCTTCTCCGCGCGTCAGTCCGGCGACTACGACATCGCATACTACGGCTGGTACATGGACTATCCGGATATCTCCAACATGCTGTCGACGATGACCACAGGTCAGAACGACGCGAAATATTCAAATACAAAGTACGACGACGTCTACAACAAGGCCATCGCGGAGAGCGATGAGAAAGCGCGCTGGAAGGATTACGACGAGTGCGAGTCGATCCTCGCCGAAGACTGCCCGATCGCGCCGATCCTTCACTCCAAGAACTCGTACCTGTTCGACGACACGAACTATGACGGACTCGTCTATTACTGCGGGAACGCATTCTTCGGATTTGTGACGCAGAAATAACCGCTGTCAGATGGGCAGAGAGGGCCGCGCGGCAAAGTTCCGCCGCGGCCCTTCTGCGTTTCAGGAGGAGATGAAATGGCGAGAGAGTTCTCAGAGAAGCTTCATGAGATGACAGATGCATTTCCAGGGGACATGCAGCTGCTCTTCCGCACGCTGACAGGGGAAGAGGAGGAAGTGGCCATCGACCCGGACCGCCGCGTCGTCTCGGCGAGCACGATCAAGGTGCCGGTGCTCGGATGCCTGCTGGATACGCTCGGGGAGAATGGCACGCCGCTTGAGGCCATGCACCCGGTGACGGCGGCGGACATCCTGGATGATACGCTGGTCTTCGACACGGGCGCGAGGGAAGCCTCATGGTACGAGATCGCGTGGTGGATGATCGTGAACTCGGACAACACGGCGGCGAACGTGCTGATGAAAGCGCTGACGTTTTCGCGGATCAACGACTGGTGCCAGCGGAGAGGACTCCGAAGCACCCGCGCGGAGCGGATGATGCTGGACTATGACGCGATCCGCGAGGGACGGAACAACTACATCTCGCCCTCGGACTACGCGTCGCTCGTGATCCGGGCGGACCGGATGGCGCGGGGAGAAGAGAAAGGCACGGAGAAAGAGAGGGAAAGGGCGGCCCTCATGATGCGCTTCCTTGCAGGCAACCGTGACTATGACGCGCTGCTCCGCTATATCTACGAGCAGCCGGTCTGCTTCCACAAGTCCGGCGATCTCGATACCGTCGCGCACGACGCGGGGATCTTCGAGTGGAACGGACAGCGCTGGTTTCTCGGCGTCTTCACATCCGGTTTCGATGGGACGGCGATGGACTACGAGAAGGCGAGAGGATGGATCGGCCGCGTTTCGCGGGCAGTATTTGACTATATGAAAGAGAGGTGAACGGCTATGTACAGCGGGACAGGTGAGTACTATCTGACGGAAACGCCTCAGGCCTTCCTCTATGCGGAGGACGGGACGGTGGCGGATGAGGTGCTGTCCGGCTGGGCCGTGCAGCGGCTCGACGAGGAAAACGTGCTGAGTGCCAGCGGAGAGGAACGAATGCCCGTACAGACGCACTACGGCTACCGGGGCTATGTGCCGCCGCGCGCGATGCGCCCCGTCCCGCTGGAGGAGCTGCGGCGCAGGGAAAGCGAGAAAAAAACCGTGGTGATCACGAAACGGTTCGCGGACCTTCTCGCGGAGCCCCGCGTGCAGGGACGGATCGTCGCGACGCTGTCGGCGGGATCTTTTCTCACGCTGGAAAAACCGGCGGAGAACGGCTACGCGATCGCCCGCGCCGCGGACGGCCGCCACGGCTATCTGCCGGCCGCCTGCTTCACGGAACGGAAGGACAGCGACGGCTTTCTGCTCAACGGCTCCGACCCCGGCTGGTTCCTGAACCAGAAACGGTACGGCGATCCGGGGCGGCTCCGCCGCGAGGTCATCCGTCACGCGGAGGACTTCCTCGGCGTACAGTACCGGTGGGGAGGCCATTCCGGATCCGGGATCGACTGCTCGGGACTGACGTTCATGAGCTATCTGCTGAGCGGTATCCTGATCTACCGGGACGCGGAGATCCGCCGTGGCTACCCGGTGCATGAAATTCCCTGGAAGGCGAAGCAGGCGGGCGACCTTCTTTATTTCCCGGGCCATGTGGCGCTCTATCTGGGCGGCGGACGGTACATTCACAGCACCGGGTACGCGCGGGATTTCGGCTGTGTCTACGGGAACCTGATCGCCGGCTCGGAGGGATACCGGCCGGATCTGGACGGGGCCTGCTACGCGGTCGGAAGCGCATTTTACGTATAAGGAGAGAGAAGATGAAAATCACGGAGATCAGACTGTCGATCCTGTCGGTGCCGCTCAGAGTTCCGTTCAAGACGGCGCTTCGCCGTGTGGACTCGGTGGAGGATGTGGTCGTGGAAATCCTCACCGACACGGACGAGACCGGCTACGGAGAGGCGCCGCCGACCGGCGTGATCACGGGAGATACGACCGGCGCCATCATCGGGGCGATCCGGGACCATATCGCCCCGAAGCTGATCGGACGGGATATCGACGATTTCGAGAACCTCACGCGGACCGTGCAGTGTGCGCTCGTCCACAACACCAGTGCCAAGGCGGCTGTGGATATGGCGCTCTGGGATCTTTACGGGAAGCGATGGGGACTCTCCGTCTGCCGGATGCTGGGCGCTTCAAGACGTGAAATCGAGACGGATATTACCATCAGCGTCAATGATCCGGACGAAATGGCGAAGGATACGGAGGACGCGATCCGCCGGGGCTACCGCACGCTGAAGGTGAAGGTCGGCGTCGAACCCTCTCTCGATGTCGCGCGCCTTACGGCCGTCCGGCAGGCGGCAGGACGGGACGTCCGGATCCGGATCGACGCCAATCAGGCATGGACACCGAAGCAGGCGGTGCGGATTCTGGAAGAGATGGAACGGAAGGAGCTCGGAATCGAGCTGGTCGAGCAGCCGGTAAAAGCCGCCGACCTGGAAGGACTCGCCTTCGTGACGGCGCACAGCCCGGTGCCCGTACTGGCGGATGAAGCCGTCTTCTCCCCGGAGGACGCGCTGACGATCATGCAGCGGCACGCCGCGGATCTCATCAACATCAAGCTGATGAAATGCGGCGGCCTCACCAATGCGCTCCGGATCGTCTCCGCCGCGGAGGTGTACGGGATGGAATGCATGCTCGGGTGCATGCTGGAAGCGAAAATCTCCGTGAACGCGGCTGTGGAGCTGGCCTGCGCGAGACAGATCATCACACGGATCGACCTGGACGGCCCGGTGCTGCTCCGGGAGGACCCTGTACTGGGCGGCGCGGTCTTCGACGAGCGCCGCATTACCGTATCGGACGCGCCGGGGCTGGGCATCCGCGGCATCATGGAAGGATACACCAGACCGGTCCTGGAGCTTATGTAAGATCCGGATCACAGAGCAGCAAAAAAGAAACGGGCGGGCCGCAGGGCCCGCCCGTTCCGCTGTGCATCCGAAGTTGTCACGGACGCCGATCTGCGCTAAATCAGGAAGTACTTGAGAATAAAGAGAGCCGTCAGGATGATCATCCCGATGCTGACCTTCTTCTTCCCTCCGGTGATGAGGTTGAGCAGCGTGTAGCTGATGATGCCGAGGCAGATGCCCTCCGAGATGGAGTACATCGTCGGCATCGCCGCGATGCAGAGGAACGCCGGAACAGCTTCCGTGATGTCCGTCCAGGGGATCGCCGTCACCTGCTGCATCATCATGAAGCCGACGATGATCAGAGCCGGCGCCGTCGCAAAGCTCGGAATCGCCAGAAACAGCGGCGAGAAGAAGAGCGACAGGATGAAGAGCAGCCCGGCGAAGATCGCCGTGAGACCCGTGCGGCCGCCCTCAGCGATACCGGAGGCCGACTCGACGAAGGTCGTGATGGTCGATGTACCGAAGCAGGCGCCGGTGACCGTGCCGACCGCGTCGGAGAGAAGGGCGCCCTTGATGCCCGGCAGCTTGCCGTCCTTGTCCAGCATCTTTCCGCGGGTCGCGCAGCCGATCAGGGTGCCCAGCGTGTCGAACATATCGACGAACAGGAACGCGAGCACCACCACCCAGAAGTTCGCGGTGAGAATCGCCTTGAAATCCAGCTTCATGAAGGTCGGCGCCATCGAGGCGGGCGTCGAGACGATCCCGGACGGGAAGACGCTGTAGAAGCCGTTGTCCGGATCGGGGACATAGAGTCCGACAGCCTGCGCGATCATGCCGAGCACCCAGGTGATCAGGATGCCGAGCAGGATGTTGCCCGTGACGCCCTTGATTACGAGAATCGCGGTGATGAGCACGCCGATCATCGCGAGCAGCACCGTGATGCCCTCGCTGCGGAACGTGCCGGACGAGATCGAGCCCTTGAACGAGAAGATCCCCACCAGCGTTGCGTCATTGTTGACGACGATATGGGCGTTCTGCATCCCGATGAAGGCGATGAAAAGTCCGATGCCGACGGAGACCGCCACCTTGATCGTCGGCGGAATCATGTTGAAGATCGCCTCACGGACGTTGCACAGGGAGAGCAGCACGAAGATCACGCCCTCCACGAAAACCGCGGTCAGAGCGATTTCCCAGCTGTACCCCATATTGATGACGACCGTATAGGCGAAATAGGCGTTCAGCCCCATCCCGGCCGACAGGACAAAGGGCAGATTCGCGATGAAACCCATCAGGAACGACGCGACCGCCGAAGCCAGCGCGGTCGCCGTGAAGATCGAGCCCTTGTCCATACCCGCCGCACTGAGAATATTGGGGTTGACGGCGAGAATGTACGCCATCGTCATAAAAGTGGTGAGCCCTGCGAGAAACTCGGTGCGCGTACTGGTGCCGCGCTCATGAAGTTTGAAGAAGTGTTCCATCACGATCCCTCCTCTTTTTGCCCGGAAGACCGGTACGGAGAATCAGGAAAATGCAGCCGCTGCCCCGATGTCCCGTCCGCAGACGCCGCGTGCCGGACAGGACGGAAGCCGGCGAAGCCGGACCCGATCCCGCTCAGGCCATCCGGATATAAAAATCAGTTAGGTTGCCTAACTAAAGTATATCATGACCGCCATAATTATCAATGAATGGGAAAATAATTCAACAGAATTCGTTGAAATTACCAAATATGCGGGTACAATAATAAGCATAGTTTCAAGACTCTCAGACAAAAGGAGCGACAGATGAAAAAGGTCATGCATTACATCCAGTATCTGCAAAACCGGATCCGGAGCAGCCGGAGAACCTTCGCCTTTTATTCCGTGCTGCGCGCGCTGGTGATTCTCTGCGCGGTCAGACAGCTGTTCTGGCGCAACTATGAAGCCTTCGCGCTTTGCCTGCTCTCGCTGTTTCTGTTTCTGATTCCGAGCTTCATGGAGGATCATTTCAAGATCGAGATCCCGCCTCTTTTTGAGGGGATCATTTACGGTTTCATCTTCGCGGCGGAGATTCTCGGCGAAGTGGATCATTTCTACATCGCGATCCCGGGCTGGGACACAATGCTCCACACCCTGAACGGTTTCCTCTGCGCGGCGATCGGGTTTTCGATGATCGACCTTTTGAACCGCCACAGCGCGAGAGTCAATCTGTCGCCCTTCTATCTGGTGATGGTCGCCTTCTGCTTCTCGATGACCGTCGGCGTGATCTGGGAATTCATCGAATTCGCCGGCGACCAGTTCTTCGGGCAGGATATGCAGAAAGACTTCATCGTGCGGAGCTTCCAGTCCGTGACGCTCGACCCCACACACCAGCAGCGGCCCTTCCCGGTGCGGGACATCACGGAGACGATCATCCGCACCGCCCACGGCGACATCACGGTGGAAGGCGGATACCTCGACATCGGGATCATCGATACGATGAAGGACCTTCTGGTGAATTTCCTCGGCGCGATGGTCTTCAGCGTCTGCGGCTACTTCTACTGCATTGACCGCGGCAAACGGCAGAGTATGTCTGCGAAGATCGCGGCC
>Ga0256404_1004993_pt1 | contig 24158 bp, 22 predicted proteins | sample RumenRJG_01DNA_FD_185990 | JGI IMG/M metagenome (GOLD analysis project Ga0256404, IMG submission 185990) | Bovine rumen microbial communities from Lethbridge, Alberta, Canada - RJG_01 | ecosystem: Host-associated > Mammals > Digestive system > Stomach > Rumen | place: Canada: Alberta | collected... | reverse complement strand
CAACAAATTCGATTGTTTCCGGCAGATCGAATCCCAGTTCAGGTCTTCTGTGAATGTGCCTTCTGTTGGCGATGAGTTCATCCTTCATTGCCATTGCTTCTTCGAGATAATGGTTCATGGGGGGGTCTCCTCTTGATAAGCTGAGTAAGCAAATTCTATTAGTTTTCTGTAACTCAACTTTATCGTCAGCCGAATCAAAACGGAAATGCTTGCTCTTCATACGCTTATAAAGCAAAATAATAACCACCTGAAAAACCTGGGTGGTTGGCAAGCAAACTTTTTCATATATAATTGTAATAACACGATTAGTTATGCAGATTATGGATGGTTGTTTATGGAGATCAGACAGATATATTACGTATTGGAAGTAGCAAAACAAAAGAGCTTTTCCGGTGCGGCCAAAGCGCTTTATGTGACCCAGCCGGCTATATCCCATCAGATCAATGCACTGGAAGAAGAGCTGCAGGTCAAGCTTTTCAAGAGGGATACTCACAGTGTTTCACTGACTTCAGATGGTGAGAAATTCTGCGAATATGCACAGAAAATCGTGGATTCGGTCGATGATCTTTTCCAGGCATTTGACCTTGAGCGTTCAGATGAAAAGCCAGTTCTTAGAGTCGGAGTGTATCCTTTCTATGGCAAGTCTCCGTTAAGACAAATCCTCGCCTCATTCTTTGCAACAAACAGCAACGTGATGGGAAACATCAAGGCAGTCGATAACTATGCTGCTTACGATATGCTTAGAAATGGCGATCTCGACTTTGCAATCATAAAATGCAGGCGCGATAATATGCCGGATTTCGATTACACCGAAATCGATGACGAAAGACTATATGCTGTAATAAGCAGGAAAAGAACCGGAGTTAATGCTAATATAATGATCCTTTCGGATCTGGGCAATTACCCTCTACTTACAGGTGAAAAGGATTCTCATTTCTACATAGAAATGAAGAAGCTATATAGCGAAAACAACATTCCTTTCAATGTTTCTTTCATGAATACTTCTGAAACCAGTCTGATGCAGGACATGGTGCGCGATGATGTTGGTATAATCCTTGCGACTGAAAGCACTGCACGGAGTCTGGAAGACTCAGAAATCACAGCTCTTCCTATTGAGCCAAAGCAGGAACTTGTTACTCTTATCATCTATCCTAACAAGAAGAAACTCCGCGGCGCATATCTGGCATTCCGCAACTACGTTACAGACGCCTACAATATGTCCCCGGAATCCGATACGATAATCGAGTAGATGAAATCAACCTTTTTGAAGAATGGACAGTCTATCTTATGTTTCATCAGATGAGAAATGTGCGAATCACTGCACATTCCGGGCATGAAAAAACGCCGAAGTGCTTTCCAATGTAGCACTCCGGCGTATACTTTTATTCCCACTCTTCAGATGTAGCCATAATTTGTGATGACTCATCCGATTTTACAACGGTTTTACTAACTACTTTTATCTTATTTAACATATTCACCAAAGCTTCAAGGATTTTAAGTATCAAGTTGGTATCACAGGGTTTTGGCTGTCACTGCTTCTCTTAATACATCAAGTCTTCTGTTGAACATTGACCACCAGTCGATGTCTGGCAGATAGCGCCTTCAAGCGAATCATATGCTGTGAAAGCCTTGTTAAAGTCCATCAGCGGATGTAAACCCATTATCTTATTGGTGCGGTTATCTACCCAGACACCCCAATTGCCCCAGTGACGATCTGTATTGCCAATCAGATAGTCTATGATATTCATTGAGTAATATGCATATGCATCTTTAGTAAGAATCATCCTTGAATAATCCTGGTCATGATTCTGAGCATATATCTGTACATACTCCATGGATACGATACTTCTCTCGATAGATGTGATGATCTCACCGGAACTGACATCAACACCTTTATATTGTTCAGGTAAATACCGCACATGATCTATTGTAAAGCAATCCATTATTTTGCTGGCAAGAAGTTCAGCGTCAACGTCTCTTCTGTCTCCGTCCTTGAGAAGGAAAAATTGTAATTCATCCTTCACAGAAGTAATTGAAAAAACAACAAAGTTATAGCACCTCTGTTGCATTGGCTGAACATATTAGTCTCGTTGGTGTTTTTCCATTCGCCTGTGTCAATATCCGGCATCCGGATCGATCAAGTTGATCAGCGGCTTTCCTTCTGCATATCTTTTCAGATTCTCGCAGAAATAATCTACCGTCTTGTCAACTGAATATTCCAGTCCCATATCGCCAGAGCAATGAGGTGTGATGACACAGTTCTTTGCCGTCCACAGCGGATGCTCCGGAGGCAGTGGCTCCGGATTAACTACATCCAATGCCGCACCGGCTATTTTTTCCTCATTCAGTGAGTTGATGAGTGCATCCTGATCTATTGTTGTGCCTCTGCCTACATTAATCAGGAACGCGGTTTCCGGTATCATCGCGATTTTTTCGGCATCCATTATCCCCCGGGTCTCCGGCGTATCAGGCAGGCAAAGCACAATCACGTCTGCATCCTGTATCCGGCTTCCAAATTCATGCATCTGATACACATTGCTAAATGGCTTCTTATTCTTTCCGCTTCTGCTGAATCCTATAACATTTGCAGCACCAAGATTTCTGAACTTCTCAGCAGCAGTCATTCCCAGGTTTCCTGTTCCGATAATAGCTACATTGCTGCCTGCTATTGAGCGGATGGAAAGATCGTGTTTCCATTGTTTGCTGCTGACTATTCTGTTATATTCCGGCATCCTCCTCATAAGCATAAGCGTAACCATTATAATGTGCTCTGAAATCGCTCTCCCAAACGCACCCGAGCTGTTGGTCAGCAAGATGGTTCTGTCAGTAAATAATCCTGTCTTTATATAATTATCTACTCCTGCACTATCAGTATGACACCATCTGAGGTTCTTCATCTGATTAAGTAATGCAGGGCTTGTACAATATGCGACTTCAACGTCTGATACCTTTCCATCCGCTTCATCAGCACTCTCATAGAAACTGATTGTGTAGCCATATTTTTCGCATGTGTCCTGGATTTTTAGTATATTATTTTCGCTCGAATAGCATGAAATACAACAAGCCTTGATCATTATAATTCTCCCCTCTGATTTGTAATAATTATAAAAAGAATTCTTCCTTCTGAAGCGGCTTTTCCATTAATCTGAAATTGGATGAGCCAATTCTTTTCATCTGACGGTCTAACATAATTCGCACCTTATTTGTATCATCCTCCGGAAAAGGAATATGTACCAGAAGCACTTCATCAGGTTTCATGATTTCTTTAATAAATCTCCTCCCCTTGAACAGAGCTCCCCAGGGATAGTTCAGAACTGCTATGTCTATTTTTCCAATTGTTAATAGTATCTCTTCAAGTTCAGCTGAGGCAGTTTCACAATCACCGGGAACAAGGATTCTGATACCATCCTTTTCGATTACAAACCCATACAGTACAGGCTCAGACGATGAATCGCCTGAGTGCGGCAGCCGGAAACATAATATCCGGAACCCGGAAATTCTGAATTCTTCATAATCATCTGTCAGAAGAATCTGCGAATTAAAAACCTTTTCCGGAATTATGCAAGGTATCTTTCTGTCAGATATGAATTTTGCTGTCATGTCCTCGGAAAAATGATCGGGATGACAGTGCGAATACAGCAATACAGATGGGTTGTTCACTTCATCGGAAGTACAGATCGTATTGAATATCTCATCATTTACAGGCGAATACTTCCCAGGGCTGCCATGATGAAGTGCATCGATGAAAAGTACTGATTCATTGATATCAATGATGAGTCCCGCATTTGCTGTAAGTGTCAGTGTGCATTTTCTTTCCATTTTGAATGTTTCCTTGTGGATTTACATTGTTTTAACGTGTTACACAGCTTCACGCTCTGTTTCTGCAGATGGAATAAGCCATACAGCCAGAATAAGACCTGCAGCTGCAGTAGCTGTCATTACCGTAAATGCAGCATGGACACCATGAATATCTATTGACCCCGATGATGACAGTTCTTCAGCTATCAGAACGATCACAGCCGAAAAGAGTGCTCCGGCCATAAGCCTGAGAGAGTTAAGTAAAGCCATGGCGTGAGGTTTACAGCTAAGAGGCAATGATCTGACAGCCAAAGTTGTGCATGCGGTAATCAGCAATGCGATACCGATACTTCTCAGCATGTAAAACAGTGTGACAGGAAACACTCCAGTGCTTTCTGTGAATAAAATATAACCGCCACAGCCTGCAGCTAAGGTAATCAGCCCTGCAATGATAACTATCCTGCTTCCCGCACGGTCAGTTATTTTCCCGCTGACAGGACTTATTAAAGCAATCAGTGCTGATCCCGGAACCATTATAGCACCTGACAATGTCGCGCTATGCCCTGATACAGTCTGGATGTAAAGCGGAACAAGAATGCTGCTTGCCATCATAAGTACATATGCTATACAGATTATTGACGTTCCAAGGGACATACTTCGGTATTTCAAAAGTTCCACTCTGAGGATCGGCTTAACGCTCATCTTTTGCCTTCTTACAAATAATGTAAGTACAGCTATACCTGCAATAAACATGATATAAGTATACATTGACCGGAAACTTGTTTTCTTAAGCTGATCAACGCCAAGCATGAACAATGTGAAACCTGATGCATACAGAAACAATGACCATAATTCTACTTGTTCCGGATGAGGTTCCTTAAGGCTCCTCAAAGTAAATGATCCTGCAATAGTCGCTAATACTGCCAATACAAACAGAGTAAGAAAAATACTTCTCCATCCAAAGCTGTCAATAAGGATCCCGGCTGCAGCAGGGGCAATGGCCGGAGCCGCTCCTACAACAACACCCGTTAATCCCATCGCTTCACCTTGCCTTTCAGGTGGATAAATATGCAGTAATGACATCTGCATCATGGGTGTAAGCATACCGGCACCACATGCCTGTATTATTCTGGAAACCAGAAGTACTGAAAATGTCGGTGCCAGAAAGGCTCCCAGACAACCTGCGCCAAACAGAAAGAGAGCTGTCAGTTCAAGTCTGGGCACACTGTATTTGCTGAACAATACAGCACTTATGCAAGTAATAACACCCATTACAAGGGTATATCCAGTAGTCAGCCATTGTCCGGTAATAGCATCAACTGAAAAATCTTTCATAATTGATGGCAAAGCAGAAGTCAGCAGGTTCTGGCTGAAAGAACTTGTGAAAGCTGCTGTCATCATAACAATTACCATTATTCTGTCTTTGTTTGATATCATGTTTAGTAATTAATGACAAAAGGCTGTCATTCCAGAATTGCTTACAAGCATTTGCGGGCTGACAGTCTTTTGTCATTTGATTTAATCACAATTGGGAATTACATAAATCTATTGTCCTACTGCGAACAGTGTAAATGTTGGCCAGTATGTAACCAGGATCAGTGTAAGCAGACCAATAGCCAGGAACGGCAGACAGGCCTTAAACGAAGATCCCATTGAAGTATTACCCAGCTTGGTTCCAAGCAGGAGCGAAACTCCTACAGGCGGTGTGATACATCCGAGGTATGTATTGACAGCAACCATGATTCCGAACTGTATCAGATTAATATTGTACGACTGTACCAAAGCTAACATCAGTGGAACCATCATTACTATAATAGATGTACCGTCCATCAGGCATCCGAGGATCAGGAAGATGATGTTGATGACAATAAGAACGATCACCTTGCTGTTGGTAATGCTGCTCATAATATGCATGAACTCCTGTGGAAGCTGAGCTGAAATTACTACAAACGATGAAGCTTTTGACATTCCTACAAGGATCATGCATGTCGATACAGCAATAGCTGACTTGTACATTACATTCAGGAATGATTTGAAGTTCATTGATTTGTAAACAAACAGTGTTACAACAATAGCGTAAACACATGAGATAGCTGCTGCTTCATTGACTGTGGTAATGCCGGAAAAGATAAGTCCGAGAACAATTACCGGCAGCAGAAGTGCCCAGATCGACTCTTTGATCGTATGGCCTACCACTTTGGCACTCTTCCTCTCATATTTAGGAAGATTATGCTTCTTGCCATACCACAGTGCGTATATCAGGAATCCGCCTCCGCAGAACAGCGCGCTTGAAATCGTAGCGATAAACAGTTTCTGTACTGAAACATCAGTAAGGCTTGCGTAGATGATCAGCGGAATAGCCGGAGGTACAAGAGGACCAAGCAGTGATGCACAGGATGACAATGCTACCGCATAGTCTTTATCATACCCCTCCTTTTCCATAGCAGGTATCATCATGCCGCCGATTGCTGCTACGCACGCTACAGCTGAGCCTGTAATTGCTCCGAAGAATGCAGATGCAACAATTGTTATTGCACCGAGTGCACCTCGTACTGTTCCAAGCAAAGCATTAGCTACATCGATGAGTTTCTGAGTGATCCCTTTTGCCATCAGATTTCCTGCAAGGATGAAAAGCGGTATTGACAGCAGTGATACTGAATTCAGTCCGAGAAATACTTTCTGAGGAAGAGCCTCGAGAGGAAATCCTCCTGCCATCATTGCGATCATTGTTCCTGCACAGATAGCCATATAAATCGGAAGTCCAAAGAATGCCAGTATAACAAGCACAAGGAAAACTATAAATCCTGCGTTCATTCTTCTCCTCCTTCCTCTTCACCAGGGATTGCCGGCAATACGCCATTATTCTTAAATCCTATGATGTTTCTGAAAAAGCTTTCAATCGTAAACATTATCATCATTACCGCTCCAAGCGGGAACATCAGATATACATGTTTGACTTTGAGAAATGGCATAGTAATCGAAACCGCATTCGATATTCCCATCAGTTTAATTGAGTAAATAAGGAATACAACCATAATCACTATGCTGACTATTGCCCAGAATGCTGTAACAAGGCACCTTGTCTTGTCTGAAAACAGTCTGACAATAACGTCTACCTGAAGATGTTCTGCATGACGCGTGGCTATTCCAAGGCCACACATGATCACGGCTATGCTGAGGTACAGAGCAAGCTCCTCACACCATGGCTGAGGGTCATTGAAGACATACCTCATAACACTCTGGAAGAACAGTATCAGTACTATCGCTGCCATGCATATTATGAATATTACTCTGAAAACCTTTATCAAACCGTTCAATAGTTTTGAGTATGAATTAAGTACTTTCATAAGCCCTTCCTTATCTGTAATTACTTGTCAGCGTCTATAATTGCCTGATAGTACTCAACAAGATCCGGATAATTATTCTCAACAAATCCATCAAGTGTCGCCTTCCATTCATCAGCATCTACTTCTATGATCTCGCATCCTGCATCAACAAACTGCTGCTTGGAGTTAGCTGCATTAGTTTCGTACTCTTCCTCTGCCTTCTGTGCAGCAACCTTAGCTCCATCAAGAATTACCTGCTGGTATTCTGCAGGGAGGCTGTTGAAAAAGCCTGAGTCCATCATCATTGCTGCCATTGAATATACGTGATTCGTTTCGGTGACATACTTGCAGATATCCTGCATTGAGAGACCTGCGCTTGACGGATATGAGTTACCCTGGCCGATTACTGTTCCCTGCTGTACAGCTGTAAAGATCTCTGCGCCTGAGAGTGGTGTAGGGGAAGCTCCGATTGTTTCCCAGGTCTTCAGATATACATCGATTGTCGGTACTCTGAGTTTCTGTCCTTTGATATCAGCAGGATGCTCAACTCTCTTGGTTGTAGTGAGGATTCTTACACCCTGGAGCGCTGATCCGACGATTTTGATTCCACTTGCTGCTTCAATATCATCGAATATCTTCTGCCCTATTTCTCCCTGCCATACCTTATTGAAGTGATCCACACTGTTGAACATGTAAGGCATAGCTTCGATATTTGCTATAGGGGTAATCGAAGACAGGTTGGACAGTGAATCAAAGACGATATCGCAGGTTCTGACCGGAAGGCCTTCGATACAGTCCGCTGTAACACCAAGCTGCGATGACGGGTAAAGTTCAACTGTTACCTTGCCGTCTGTATTCTCAGAAACATAATTTGCAAATGCTTCTGCGCCGGCATAAACATGGTCATTAGTATTAACAGACATATGCATCTTAAGTGTATATGTTTCGTCTTCGCTTGCTCCGTCGGATCCTCCGCAGGATGTCAGAGCTATCGCAGTACTGATTGTCATACACATCACGAGTAAGAGTGCGAAAAACTTCTTGGTTCCCTTCTTCATAGTTATTCCTCCATTGTTTATTAGCATTAATCAAAGTAATAACATTTTTTTATGGTTCAAACAGGACTTTAAGACTCTTCCCGCTTTCCATCATTTCAAAGGCTTCTTCAAAATCATCAAGTTTGTATACGTGGCTTATACATCCCGATACATCCATACCTGACTTCAGCAGTCCATTCATAACCTTCCATGTATGGAAAATCTGTCTTCCGCTGATGCCATGCATATTGACCCCTTTGTAGAATGTTTCGGTAAAATTGAATGTTACATCCTTCGAAGGAAGTGCGATTGGGATGATATCGCCGCCAGGTCTGACATACTCCGTGGCATTTCTGATTGCTCCCGGATTGCCTGAGCACTCTATTACAATGTCCGGTCCAAGTCCTTCGAATTCATTCTTGATTTCTCTGACTATGTCGACTTCAATCGGATTAATGACCCTGTCAGCTCCGACATTCTCTGCAGCTTTGGCTCTTCCTTCATTGATTTCGACAGATACGACTTTTGATGCTCCGGCTTTCTTGAATACTGCAACAGCCATAAGTCCGATCGGGCCAGCGCCCTGTATGACGACACTCTTGCCGGCAACATTGACTAGCGTTGCTGCGTAGACGGCTGTTCCAAGCGGCTCCATGATCGCTGCCGCTTTATCCGGAATCGCATCATCGACAGGATATGCTACAGCTTCCGGGATCGTCAGATACTCTGCAAAGCATCCGTCAAAGGTTATTCCAATTCCATTGGTGATGAGGCAAAGGTTCTGTTTATTGTCTCTGCACATTGGGCACTTACCGCATGGTACATGGCTGTCTGCGCTGACACGTCTTCCCTTCCAGGATTCATCAACTTTGTCCCCGACATCTACTACAGTTCCTACAAACTCATGTCCGATCGTCACAGGGGGCTTGATCCTTGCTTCTGCAAAAGGAGCCCACTGTTTGATGTGAATGTCAGTACCGCATATCGCTGCATATTTGACCTTGATCAGCAACTCACCTTCTCCCGGAACAGGAATCTCTTTTTCCTGTAATTCCAGATTTCCGGGGCCAGGTGCAGTTTTAACGATGCATTTCATGTTCTTTTCTCCTTAATTATTAGTCGCTCGTTACTTTTCTACTCTGACTTCCATTTTGTCCTCATAGTATTTGACTAATGCTGCCTGATCTTCATCAATATGGCCGTTGTCATTTGCCCAGTCCATTACATTCAGCACTACATCTGTCAGAGGAAGATCGACCCCGAGCTTATGCGCATAATGCTTGGCATTAATAATGTCCTTCCTGTGTACAGCGATCCTTGCACCCGGCTCATAGTCCCTTGCTAACATCTTAGGTATCTTGTTTTCATAACACGGACCGGCCAGAAAGCCTGTTCTCGTTGCCTCAAATGTTTTCTCAAGGTCTATGCCTGCCTTGGCAGCAAATGCATATGCTTCTGCATATGCTGTCAGAAGGATGCCTCCGATGATATTATTGACAAGCTTAGTCACATCACCGCTTGCGCTCTCACCCGTGTACACAGGATTTCCCATGCACTCAAGTACCGGCTTGATTTCATTAAAGACCTCTTCATCTCCACCGACCATGATCGCGAGTGTGCCTGCAATAGCTGCAGGATTGCCCCCGCTGATAGGAGCATCGATCAGATGGAATCCTGCAAGCTCAGATTCTTCATACAGTTCATGAACGATGTCCGGAGCTGTAGATGACATATCGATAATGATACTTCCTTTCTGTCCGATTTCCAAAGCTCTTCTGACAGACTCACAGATGATTTTATGAGTAGGAAGGATCTGGATGATAACGCTGCATGTTCTGTAGATATCATCCGCAGATTCTGCAACGGTACCTCCATTCTTCGCAAATTCAGTTCTGCTTTTCTCTACAGGGTCATATCCTATAATCTCGCAGCCTGACTTTTTTACCAGATTGACAGCCATCGGCAATCCCATGACTCCCATTCCGAGAAAACCTATTTTCTTCATATCAGTCCTTCTTTCCCTGTTTCTCAGTCGGGTAAAACAGCGGCAGATTGAATACCGGATCCAATTTGCGTCCCATTTTAATTCCGTCGAATTCGATGATTATGATATCTGTTGTCGCAAATACCCTGTTTCCGTAATTCATGTGACCGGAAAACGTATTCCCCTTCTTGTCAGCTACCGCATAATGAATGTGCAGTGACGGAGCACCTTCATCATCCTCGCAGATTATTCCGGAAATACCTATCAGCTCAGTGACATCTTCCCATTCAACAGGATTCTGATATGCGTATTCTCCCGGCCTGTCCGGAAGTTCTTCCGGATCGAAGTAGCTTACGGATTCCAGACTCCCAAGTCCTGTAGCAATCACTCCACTGGTGATATTGTTATCATGTACAAACTTTTCTAGCATTGTCAGGATATCTTCATGCGGCTGTATCTTGACTGCAAAAATGTTTGTCAAAGTACCCTTTGCGCTAACCATATCCGGGTAAACCTCCTTACTTATGAACTGCACGTCCCAGTGCATCAAGGCAAGCCTCTCTGATCGATTCTGACACAGCCGGATGCGGATAAATCGTATTTTCAACATCCTCAAGTACGGATTCAAGAGTAAGCAGCTGTGCAAACAGTGTTACAAGTTCAGAAGCTCCATGTCCGACCATATGCATTCCCAGTATTTCGTGGTTTTTCTTCTCTGAAACTACCTTTACAAAACCTGTCTGCTTGCCCATTGCGATAGACTTTCCATTGCCTGCAAGGTTAAACATTCCGCATACGACATCGTAACCAGCTTCCTTAGCCTCAGCTTCAGTCAGTCCGCATGACGAGATTTCTGGATCAACGAATACTACCTTTGGAACATTTGCGAAGTCAGCTGTTCTGTCAGCACCGTTCATGTTTTCGACTGCAATGACAGCTCCTTCTGAAGCAGCGTGCGCAAGTGCCGTAACTCCTGTCACGTCTCCGGCAGCATATACTCCTTTTACTGAAGTACGCATATGATCATCTACACATACGAATCCATGATCCATCTTAAGACCGAACTGTTCAGCATCTAGTCCGGCAGTCTGGGCCTTACGGCCTGTAGAAATGAGAACGTACTCTGCCTCTACCTCTACAGTGTCTCCGTCCTTCTCGCATACGACTTTTCTGGCAGTATCCTTATCCTCTATGCTGCACACTTTCGTTTCTGTGAGAACATTGATTCCTTCTGCCAGAAACTGCTTTTCGATAAAGGCTGCGCATGATTCTTCCATATTCCCAAGAAGATGCGGCAGCATCTCTATCACAGTGACTTTGCTTCCAAAGGCATTCAGGATATTTGCAAATTCGCAGCCTATCACTCCGCCGCCAACGATGGCAATGCTTTCTGGAAGCTTTTCCAGTCTCATGAGTTCTGTGCTGTCTATGACGTTCTTACCATCAGTTCCCGGAATCGGAGGAACTGCATTGATACTTCCGGTGCATATGAGAACATTCTGTCCTTCAAACACATCACCGGTTTCTTTATCCTTTACAGTGTGTGCTCCGCAGAAGCTGACATCTGCTTTGATGACATCTACCTTGTTCTTCCTGAGAAGCAGTTTAACTCCGCCGACCAGCTGGTTTACTACGTCATCTTTTCTTGAAATCACTTTAGAATAGTCGATTCCGCTGATGGAAGCATTAACGCCGTATCTGCCGGCATCCTGTGCTTCTTTAGCGACCTCAGCGCTCTGGAACATAGCTTTGGTCGGAATACATCCGATATTGAGGCACGTTCCTCCAACGGATGCTTTTTCAACAAGACCTACTTTCATTCCGAGCTGTGCTGCTCTGATCGCACCTACGTATCCGCCAGGTCCGCCTCCGATAATTAACAGGTCATATGTTTTTTTCACAACTCCACCTCCTTTAAATCAGCATCAGTTCAGGATGCTCAAGATAAAGCTGAAGATCGCTCAGAATCCTTCCCTGTTCAAGTCCGTCGAATACTCTGTGGTCGAATACGAACATAACATGCATTTTCTTTCTGACGACTATCTCTCCATCACGCATCTCAAGTCTGTCAAGCGTGCGTCCGAAAGCGAAAAGACCAACCTGAGGAGCATTAGCTATTGGTGAACCATGGTCGATAGGATACATTCCTACATTACTGATTGTGAAATAACCTCCTGACTGCTCACCCGGCTTAAGTTCTCCGTTTCTGGCTCTGACAGCAACATCTCTGAGAGCTGTGCTGAGTTCCGATAATGTCTTGAGTTCACAGTTCTTTACAACCGGGATCGCAAGGCCTGATTCCGCTCCGACAGCAATATTGATGTTGACATGCGGATATGATGTCACTACCTCTCCATCGAATGTTGCGTTCAGCAAAGGATGCTTTGCAAGAACCTTGACCGCAGCCATGACCAGTAAGTCATTGATCGTGATCTTGATTCCGATTTTTTCTTTCTGAGCAACAAGTTTAGCTCTGAGTTCAAACAGATCTGTGACATCCATCTCCGTGCTTGAAGATGCCTGTACCATTGTTGAAATACTGTTTCTCAGATTGTTTGCAATTGCCTTTCTTGCTCCACTCATCGGAATCAGAACAGGCTCCTCTGATGGTGCAGATGCTTCTCTGCCCTTTGCTGCCGCAACAGGAGCAACTGCTGCCTTCTGAGAATAATCTGTGACATCCTTTGCAACGATCCTTCCGTTCGGACCGGTTCCATTTACGTCATGCAGATCAATGCCTTCATTGGAAGCGATTTTACGAGCAAGACCAGTTGCCTTTACTCTTGCTCCGCTTGCTTTTGTCTCTGAAACAGTTTCTGACGGCTTTGCCACTTCCTCTTGTTTCGTCTCCGTATCTTCAGCTGTCTCTGATGATGCAGCTGAAGATGGAGCCGATATTAGGAGTGTATTGTATTCTTCCATATTCTCAGCGATCACAGCTACAGGGTCTCCCACTTTTATAGTGTCTCCCGGTTCGGTGAGAATATGAATGATTCCGGATTCAGGACATTCACAGTCGATTACTGTCTTTTCATTTTCATAGCTCAGAACGATATCGCCTTTATTAACAGTGTCGCCTTCATTAACAAACCATTCTGAAATAGTACCTTCTACCATAGTCAGACCGGCTTTAGGCATATTGAATTTGAAACTCATTATGTAATTCTCCCTTCGCGGTTTAAAGTGTTGATTTGACTGCGTCAATTATTCTCTGTGTATCAGGTATCGAAGTAAGCTCAAGCCCGACATTATACGGAAGAGGAACATCAAGTGCGGCTACTCTGACGATTGGTCCGTCAAGTTCATCGTATAATTCTTCCTGAATCATAGCTGCCCACTCGGCTCCAAGTCCGCCGGTCTTGTTACTCTCTTCAACAATTACTACGCGATGAGTCTTTCTGATCGAATCAAATGCAGTATCTTTGTCAAACGGAACAACAGTACGAGGGTCGATAACCTCTACATCAATGCCTTCTGCAGCAAGCTTCTCAGCTGCTTCGAGTGCTCTTTTGACCATCAGGCCTACGGCAATCACGGTCACATCTTTACCCGATTTCTTGACATCTGCCTTTCCGATAGGGATCAGGTATTCTTCATCAGGAATCTCTTCTTTGATCTGATACAACTGTTTGTGTTCAAAGAACAGCACCGGATTGTCGCTCCTTATCGCACTCTTGAGAAGACCTTTTGCATCATAAGCAGTCGAAGGGCTTATGATAGTCAGTCCAGGTGAATGCATAAAGATCGATTCCACACAGTTTGAGTGTTCAGCACCTGCGCCGAAAGCCGATCCTGCTGCAGCCCTCATCACGATAGGAACTTTATACTGAGGTCCATGCAGGTATCTGAATTTAGCGGCTGTCTGGAATACTTCATTGAATGCGACCAGCATGAAGTCTGAATACATAAGTTCAATGCAAGGTCTCAGCCCACCCAATGCAGCTCCAATTCCTACGCCTACAATTGAGTCCTCTGATACAGGTGTGTTTTTGACTCTGTCAGACCCGAACTGATCAAGCAATCCTCTTGTGGCGCCGAAGATTCCTCCAAACTGTGCAACGTCTTCTCCGAAAACCACCACGTTATTATCTCTTTCCATCTCCTCCTTAAGAGCTGCGTTTACTGCCTGTACATATGTAGTCTTCATCTCGATCCTCCTATCTGTAATATTCTTCCGCATAGAGACAATCATATATCTCAGCAGGATCTGGCTGTGGAGCTTCTTCTGAGAACTTGATACCGGCCTCGATTTCTTCGCAAACCTCTTTACGGAGTTGCTCTATTTCTTCCTCTGTAATTACTTTGTTATCCAGCAAATATGTCTCGAATTTCTTAACGCAGTCCTTTTTCTTCCATTCTTCTGCGACCTTCGGGTCTCTGTATCTGGCCATATCGCCCTCAAAGTGGCCTCTCCAGCGATACACTTTGGTCTCAAGAACAGCAGGCCCGTTACCGGCTCTTACATAATCGCTGAGTTCCTTTGCTGCCTCGTAAACAGCAAGTACATCAGTACCGTCGACTACTTTGGCCGGCATTCCGTATGCTGATGCTCTGTCAGCACCTGGGTTAGGAACGCTTACACACTCTTCTGCCGATGTTGAAATCGAAAACTGGTTGTTATTAACAACAAACAGGATAGGCAATTTCCATACTGCTGCCCAGTTCATGGATTCATGTACGGTTCCACGGCTCGTAGTTCCATCACCATAGATGCAGATCACGATATTTCCAGGGCTCTTCATCTTGAGTGCATATGCAACACCTGTAGCAACCGGAATTGTTCCTCCCAGTGCACCGACCAGGCCGATAACACCCTTATCCTTATCTGCAATGTGGTTTATTCCTCCCTTGCCGTCAGAGTTGCCTCCCTTTTTGCCGAGAATCTCACAGAAGATATGATTGTAACTTATTCCCACATCATGGTATGCGCTTACGTTTCTATGTGTGAACTTATACTGATCACCTTCTTTGCCAACGGCCAGTACCCCAGTGTATGAAGCTTCTTCACCTTGTCCACTGTGGATATGGCCAGGAATCCATCCCTGTGCATAGAGCTCAACAAGACGCTCCTCAAGAATTCTGTCGGCAGCCAGATTGCGATATAGTTTCATCAGAAAATCTTTGGAATATGCCATTATCTCCTCCTATTATTCGACTAAATCTGCTATAATTTTTAAAGTTGTATGAGGGATCAGGATGGTAATCACCTGTCTGTTCCCAGCCCCAATTTACTTCGGTTTCATACTGCATTCAATTTTCAAAATCTTTCGATTTATTTGAAAAAGAACAGATTTGGGCAAAATGTTTTGTTTTTATGACAAACAAATGAGGGGGGGTGTCTGTAATGAGCATTTCGACCAGAGAAAAAAGCAATATATTGCGCACAAAAAAAGCATTCTACGATGCTTTTCTGGATCTTATGGAGAATAATTCCTTTGAAAGTATTTCCGCTACATCAATTATCAAGAAATCCGGATACAGCAGGTCAGCTTTCTATGCATACTTTTACAGTAAGTATGATCTTGTAGAGAAATATATTATCAATGAAGCCGGCGCGTTGGTTGAAGCGTTATGTACTGAATTGTCGTCAACGGAAGAATACACATACGAAGATGATATATTCTATCCGGGGCTTTTTATGTTTGAGCATGTCCTGGAAAATCGCAGATTCTATCAGAATCTCATACACGATAAAATAACCGGATACAACATCGATATGCTTGCCAAGAAGTTTGCCACAGCAACTCAGGCGCTTCTTGTGCTTAACTATCCGGACGATATCAAGCAGAAACTCGACATGGATCTATACTGCTTTATTACAGCAGATTCTTACATATCTTTCATAAAATTCTGGGACAAAAACAATTACAGCTATACGCCTGAAGAGCTTGCACGCAAGATGATGTACAATTTTGTCAGAACGAAAAAAAAAAACCATCCCCGCGTAAAACGCGGGGTTGTGTTTTTACGGGCATAGCCCTTACTCCTCGCGGTACGCGTGGAAACGCGTAAGCGGCCTGCCATCCGCGCTTCCTTATCCTATTTATTCTTTTTTCCGAAGTCATCAACCTCCGGCATACGTAGCTGGTCTCCCAGCCTGTCTTCGTCAAGCTGATGCTTTATGTACTCCGCAATTCGGCTCGCATTCTTTCCTACCGTGTCAACATAATATCCTCTGCACCAGAATGATCTATTGCGATATCTGTATTTCAATTCGCCGAATTGCTCATAGATCATTGTGCTGCTCTTGCCCTTCAGATACCCCATGAAACTCGACACCGCTATCTTTGGTGGTATCTCGACAAACAAATGTATATGGTCGGGGCATGCTTCTGCTTCCAGAATATTTACACCCTTCCACTCGCACAATTCTCTAAGTATTTTTCCTATCGCATTCCTCTTTTCTCCGTAAAATACTTTACGCCGATACTTCGGTGCGAACACGATATGATATTTGCAATTCCACCTGGAATGCGATAGACTGTGCACGTCATTTAGACCCATGATCCTCCTCCTTGTTTTGCTTGCAGTTGGCAGACCGCGATGCAATTCTAAGGCTTGGAGGATTTCTGGTCAAACGCATAGCGTTCACGGAACCCCGCGTCTAACGCGGGGTTTTCTGATAACAATAAACGGGGTTTCTATGAAGAAACTCCCGCCTGACTTCAATCTATCAAGCCTCTTGTTATAAATGTACAATTACAAAAATGAAATATTCGGTCCCATCAAAGAAAAAACGCCGAAGTGCTAAAAATGTTGCACTCCGGCGTCTGCGGATTTTTGAGGTTATTTCAGTATCAAATTAGTATCACAGGTTTTTGGACGATCGCTGAAACGCAGTGATTTCAACGGGTCCAGCAATCTGGCTTTCCACTCTGCACTCTATCGGAGGAGCTCAGCCTCCGGAGATCAAGCATTTCTTCATTACGCCAACGGCGTTATGAACATAGAAATGCTTATTCCCACTCAATTGTTGATACTGGCTTATCGGAGATGTCCCACAGGACTCTGTTGACTCCTGGTACGGTCTCGATGATGCGGTCTCTCATGGTCTTCAGCATCTCCCATGGAATCTCTACGGATTCTGCTGTGACGGCATCTACTGTGTTGATGGCTCTGATGATTACCGGCCATCCCATGTATCTCTTGCTGTCCTTGATGCCGGTGGACTTCATGTCAGGTACGACTGCGAAGTACTGCCACGGGGTCTTGTCCATCTTGCCGATTTCTTCTCTTACAATAGCATCTGCCTCGCGGAGTGCTTCCAGCCTGTCTCTTGTGATTGCGCCGGTGCATCTGACTCCGAGTCCAGGTCCAGGGAATGGCTGTCTGTATACCATGCTGTCAGGAAGGCCGAGAGCGGATCCGACAACTCTTACCTCATCCTTGTAGAGGAACTTGACAGGCTCAACGAGCTCGAACTGCAGGTCCTCAGGGAGTCCGCCTACATTGTGGTGCGCCTTGACGCCGTCTGACTCAAGGATGTCAGGATAGATGGTGCCCTGTCCGAGGAACTCGATTCCTTCGAGCTTGGATGCTTCTTCTGCGAAAACCTCGATGAACTCTTTGCCTATGATCTTGCGCTTGGTCTCAGGATCATCAACTCCTGCAAGCTTGTCAAGGAATCTGTCTACAGCATCTACGTAGATCAGGTTAGCTCCGAGCTCTTCTTTGAATACTTTGACTACCATCTCCGGCTCGCCCTTGCGCAGGAGGCCATGGTTGACATGTACGCATACGAGGTTGTCGCCGATTGCCTTGATCAGGAGTGCAGCTACTACGCTTGAGTCTACGCCGCCGGACAGTGCGAGAAGAACTTTTCTGTCGCCTACCTGAGCCTTGATCTCTGCGAGCTGCTCCTCGATGAATTTGTCAGCGAGTGCACGTGTTGTGATACGTTCCATTGTTTCTGGTCTCAGATTCCCCATTTTGTATACCTCCGAATTATATATGCATTATATGTTCTGCTGTCTGACTGTGCATCAGAGAATTATCTGTCTGACGCACCTCTAAGTGATACATCCTTGAGGATTACGTCGTGTGCTCCGCCTTCTACGATACTTACCGCAGAAACGAGTGTGAGTTTTGCATTCTTGTGGAATTCCGGGATCGACAGTACTCCGCAGTTGCACATTGTTGACTTTACCTTCATCAGTGACAGCTGTACGTTGTCGTGCAGAAGGCCTGCGTACGGAACGTATGAGTCAACGCCTTCTTCGAATTTGAGCTTGGCATCGCCGCCGAGATCGTATCTCTGCCAGTTGCGGGCTCTTGCCGAACCCTCGCCCCAGTACTCCTTGACGTAGCTGCCGTTGAGCATGAGTTTTCTTGACGGGGATTCTTCGAAGCGGGCAAAGTACCTGCCCAGCATGATGAAGTCTGCGCCCATTGCCAGTGCGAGTGTCATGTGATAGTCGTATACGATGCCGCCGTCTGAGCAGATAGGGATATACACGCCTGTCTTCTTGAAGTATTCGTCTCTTGCCTGTGCAACCTCGAGTACGGCTGAAGCCTGGCCTCTTCCGATACCCTTCTGCTCTCTTGTGATGCAGATTGAGCCGCCGCCGATACCTACTTTGATAAAGTCAGCACCGCAGTCAGCAAGGAAGTTGAATCCGTCAGCGTCTACTACGTTGCCTGCTCCTACCTTGACGGAGTCGCCGTATGTGTCTCTGATCCACTTGAGTGTGATTGCCTGCCACTCGGAGTAGCCCTCGGAGGAGTCGATTGTCAGTACGTCAACACCTGCATCGAGAAGCGCCGGGACTCTTTCCTTGAAATCTCTTGTGTTGATTCCGGCTCCTACTACGTATCTCTTGTCTGAGTCGAGGAGTTCGTCCGGATGCTCTTTATGTGAATCATAGTCCTTGCGGAATACGAAGGATGTCAGTCTCTGGTTGTCATCTACAATCGGGAGCTGGTTGAGCTTGTTGTCCCAGATGATGTCGTTGGCCTCGGAAAGTGTGATGCCGTCCCTGCCGTAGATCAGCTTGTCAAATGGTGTCATGAAGTCGCTGACACAGGCATCCAGGCTCATTCTTGACAGTCTGTAGTCACGGCTGGTTACGATACCGCAGAGCTTGCCCTCTGATGTTCCGTCCTCAGTGATGGCGATGGTTGAATGACCCTTCTCGGCCTTGAGGTTGAGTACGTCCTGCAGTGTAGCATCAGGTTTCAGGTTGGAGTCACTCGGCACGAAGCCAGCCTTATAGCTCTTGGCCTTCTTGACCATGGCTGCCTGGCTCTCAATTGACTGTGATCCGAAGATGAAAGAAATGCCGCCCTCCTTGGCAAGAGCAACAGCCATGCCGTCATCGGAAACAGCCTGCATTACAGCGGAGGTCAGAGGAATGTTCATTGTGAGAGCAGGTTCCTCGCCCTTTCTGTATTTGACTACAGGAGTCTTCAGTGAGACGTTGTCAGGTCTTGCCTCAGCGCTGGAATATCCAGGTATCAGTAAGTATTCATTAAAAGTTCTTGATGGTTCCTTGAGAACAGTTGCCATTATGCACCTCTTTTCTGTTTTGTAGTGGGTATAGGGGATTGAAGCTATTAAGATATTACTTGAATTGTTATCTTAGTCAGACTGATGCCTCCTGAAGTCTTATCTCAGGTTTCGAAAGAAGACCGTCACTGATACATTCGAAGCTTGACGATCAAGCATATTGTATATGCATCAGACTGCTAAACGCGGATAAAAAAGCATATCACCAAAGTTATAATATTCTAACTATTTGCCGTTTTCCGCAAGTTTTCACCACTATAACACTAAAAAGAGGCAAAATAAAGCGTTTTTAGAAAGTTAGATATCTCTAATATTTTTGCATTGATGTTCTTAGTTTATAACACCGAATTATTCAGAATACTTCAGTGTAATTATTCAAAGCAAACACTCCTATATTGTCTCCTGCTGCAAATTCAGAGCATATTTGCAGGCTGTTATGAAAAGTCGTGAGCCATTCTGGTAGAGATGAATAGTTATTCAGACAAATGAATATAATTAGAGGCCTCATAAGAATTGAAAAGGAGTTTCAAAACATTTCCTGCAATTTGAAATGAATTGTTTCATATATGCAGGAAATGAAATCCTGACGCAGTGCTGAAATATGCACCATTTTATCAATCATTGCTGCTTTTCCCAGACGAGGCTCTGGAAGGGCACAAAAGGGAAATAATAGTACAACGCGCGACAATTATTTGCCCATTTTAACATGCATAAATATTACTTTCTTTTGCTCGATTCAGTTTCCTGCATATATTATAAAATTAAGTTAAAATTGCAGGAAAATCGAAAAAAGTCCTATCTCATGAAGATGTTATATACCGGCTGTTATATAGCGTGAACGTACAGAACATACAGAACGCACAGATCGTACAGAAGGTACAAAAGCCCGCAAGGTGAAACGAGGGCTACAGTGCAACGAGGTGAAACGAGGCGAATCGCTCTCAACGCACGTGAAATGAGAGCACTCTACATGGTATAGGGTGACAGAATATTTGCCCCTTGTGACATCGGGAGCAGAGGCACCCTATCATATCATCTGCATAACAATAAAAGAGGCGCTCATCTGAACGCCTCAATCATTCTGCGAATATATTGTACGGCAACGCCGTGTGATCCGGTGGAATCGATTCTATCGGAGGAGCTTGCCTCCGGAGATCAATGGTTCCGTCCATACGGCAACGCCGTATGATCCGGTGGAACCATTACATCATTCCCATTCCGCCGCCCTGTGGCATTGGTGGTTCCGGTTCCTTGATCTGTGTGATGCCAGCTTCTGTTGTCAGGAGCATTCCTGCTACTGAAGAAGCGTTCTGGAGTGCAGATCTTGTAACCTTGACAGGGTCAACGATTCCGGCCTTGATCATGTCTTCGTACTGCTCGTTTGCAGCATTGAAGCCTACATTGCCCTCAGCCTTCTTGACTTCAGCTACGATTACGGCACCGTCGAAACCAGCGTTGGTTGCGATCTGTCTTACAGGCTCCTCGAGAGCTCTCTCGACGATCTTAGCGCCAGTCTTCATGTCGCCTTCCTGCTTGTCAGCGTAAGCCTTGACAGCCTCGATTGCTCTGATCAGGGAAACGCCGCCGCCTGCTACGATACCCTCTTCAACAGCAGCTCTTGTTGCGTTGAGAGCGTCCTCGAGTCTCAGCTTCTTTTCCTTGAGTTCGGTCTCAGTTGCAGCGCCTGCGTTGATAACAGCTACGCCGCCAGACAGCTTAGCAAGTCTTTCCTGCAGCTTCTCTCTGTCGAATTCTGAAGTTGTCTCTTCGATGGAAGCCTTGATCTGAGCGATTCTTGCGTCGAGCTCATCCTTGCGTCCTGCGCCGTTGACGATAACAGTGTTGTCCTTGTTGACCTTGACTGTCTCAGCCTGTCCGAGCATGTCGATTGTAGCTTCCTTGAGCTCATATCCGAGTTCTTCGGAGATTACAACGCCGCCTGTCAGGATTGCGATGTCTTCCATCATGGCTTTACGTCTGTCACCAAATCCAGGAGCCTTAACAGCAACAACGTCGAGTGTTCCTCTCAGCTTGTTGAGTACGAGAGTTGCAAGAGCCTCGCCGTCAACATCCTCAGCTACGATCAGGAGGCTTCTGCCGGCCTTCATGATTCCCTCAAGCAGTGGAATAATGTCCTGAATGCTGCTGATCTTCTTATCTGTGAGCAGGATGTAAGGCTTGTTCATGACTGCTTCCATCTTCTCGTTGTTAGCCATGTATGGTGAAAGGTATCCTCTGTCGAACTGCATACCCTCAACAACGTCGAGAGTAGTTCCGAGTGTCTTGGACTCTTCAACAGTGATGACTCCGTCCTTGCCGACCTTTTCCATAGCCTCAGCGATCAGCTCGCCGATCTCAGTGTCGTTAGCGGAAACGGAAGCGACCTGTGCGATGGATTCCTTGTCGTCTACGATCTTTGCTGTGCTCTTGAGGTAATCAACTGCAGCGTCTACAGCGCCTGCGATACCCTTCTTCAGGATCATCGGGTTGGCACCTGCTGTAACGTTCTTGAAGCCCTCTCTGATGATGCTCTGTGCAAGCAGAGTAGCTGTTGTTGTTCCGTCGCCGGCAACATCATTGGTCTTGGTAGCTACTTCCTTAACGAGCTGAGCTCCCATGTTTTCTACCTGATCCTCGAGCTCGATCTCTCTTGCGATGCTGACACCGTCGTTGGTGATCAGCGGTGATCCGTATGACTTCTCGATCAGGACGTTTCTGCCCTTAGGTCCGAGTGTGATCTTAACTGTGTCTGCCAGCTTGTCTACTCCGGCAAGCAGCTTTCTTCTTGATTCCTCGCCGTAATAAAGTTCCTTAGCCATTTCTATTCATATCCTCCTTAGTGAGTACATTTTTGACAAGATTATATGTGCATTCCGCCCGGTCCGGTCTTATTTCTCGATCGTTGCAAGAATGTCCTTCTGGTTGATGATGGTGTATTCAACACCGTGATACTTCAGCTCGCTGCCGCCGTATCTGCTGAATACTACGATATCGCCAACCTTGAGCTCCATTGGCTCATCCTTGGTTCCAGGGCCTACAGCGAGAACTTCAGCCTGCTGTGGCTTTTCCTTAGCGCTTCCCGAGAGGAGCAGACCTGCTTCAGTCTTCTCTTCAGCTTCCATCTTCTTTATAACAACTCTTGCTCCGAGTGGCTTGATTCCGATACTCATTGTTTTGCCTCCTAGTTCTTGTTATTTGTTAGCACTCTTGACGTTCGAGTGCCAATCACCTCTACTATTCTACTCATGCCTATCACCCATGTCAACAGTTAATTATGAAGAAATCACCATATTCTCAGGCAGCATAAAAGCCTGCTCCGTCTTACCGGAACAGGCCGTCATTTTCAGTAATATCAAAGGATAGTGTCTGTGCTTCAGACCGGGATGTCCGTAAGATTACCTGCCGCTGTCTCTGTAGTAATAGAAGAGATACTGCTGAGCGTATCCCGCCAGCTCCCCGAACTTATCTCGGGCAAAACGTTCCATCCCTCTCATGTCATTTTCATCGAATCCGTACATGTCGTTCATGATGTGCTTCACCCAGGTGTCGACGGGAAAAGCACCGACATCCCTCAGTCCGAACAGCATTATGCAGTTCGCGACCTTGGGGCCGACACCGCGGTATGAAAGTATGTCCTCCCTCGTTTGAGGCAGGCATCCGCAGTCTCTGTCCGAGACATACCTCTCTGCAGCAGCCTTTATGTATCCGGCCCTGTATCCGAGCCGCAGAGCAGCAAGATCCTCTTCAGATGCAGCGGCCAGTACTTCCGGTTCAGGGAACGCATGCCATTCACGGCCGAATGCCTCCCCAATGTATTCGCCATACCTGCTGCACAGCGCCTCGATGCATTTTCTTATCCTCGGAATGTTGTTGTTCTGTGATACGATGAAGGATATCAGGGTCTCGAAGAGGTCCTGCCTGAGTATCCTTATCCCGTAACCGTACTTTACCGCGCTTTCTATTATCGGTTCGTTTCTAACCAGTTCATCCTTGATCGCGCCGTAGTCCGTGCCGAGATCGAAATATTCTCTCCAGAAGGCCTCATCCCCTCCTGTCGCCTCGATCTGCAGTGTGCAGGTCCCTGTTTCAGCTGTGCCGTCAGGTATGAGGCTTATCCTTGCAGCGTATCTCCCGGCTGCACCTGTGTAGTCTCCCGATCCGTCGCCTGCAGGCACCCATCTGAAGCACTGACCGCACTCGAACACGTGCTCAAGGTTTATATCTTTTACATCATTAATAACTATTCTGTTCATCATCAGTTTGTCCTTCAGCAGATCAGTGGAGCCTCTTGGAATGAAGCTCATCGGCACTCTCCGCCAGGTCTCTTATCCTTACATTCACGCTTTCGATCGTGAATGCGGTCATCTCAGCGATCGCATCATACACATCCTTCTGGAACTTCACGCACTCATCGACCGTCCTCGGGTCCTTGAGAGCCCTCACATCTATAGTCACCGACATGTTCTGAGCCTTGCCGTTGCTCATCCTGTCTGCGACCACAAGAGTGT
>Ga0256404_1004991_pt1 | contig 24167 bp, 20 predicted proteins | sample RumenRJG_01DNA_FD_185990 | JGI IMG/M metagenome (GOLD analysis project Ga0256404, IMG submission 185990) | Bovine rumen microbial communities from Lethbridge, Alberta, Canada - RJG_01 | ecosystem: Host-associated > Mammals > Digestive system > Stomach > Rumen | place: Canada: Alberta | collected... | reverse complement strand
TTTGGAACGCATGCTTTGGCCGGTCGGTAAGTTAAAGACTGAAAGAAAAAACGAGTTAAATTACCCGGTTGTGCGAGCGATTAAGAATGTCAACGAAAATGAGTCGGAATATCCTTGAATTGAAGTCTATCAAGATTGCCCCAGAAAAGGTCCAAACCTTGGCGGCAGCAAAGCGTATCGCGAAACTGAAAGACTTTGATCTGAAGGAAGAGTACTTTGAGATGGTTTGTCATCCTGCTGATTTGGTGAATAACATCGCTTATTATGTTGAGGGTGATACTTACCAGGCAAATGTTCCAGTCGCAGACATCAAGGGGACACTTCATGCAAGTTATTATGATAACAACTGGCTGGTTATGATGATGAAACTGGATAGGCATAAGGATGACTTTGATGTGGAGAAGGTGAAGGAGGCCATTTTCAATACAAAGAGCTTTGAACCCATCCACCTTAGTAAATATGGAGATCTCTACTTCATCAATGGCGGAGGCAATCACCGAGTTTGCCAGGCTAAATTTCTCGGCTTTGAGACAGTACCATGCGAGGTGACAGAGTTTGTAATAGAAAAATAGGTATCGCCAGGCTAACGCCCGGCGATGCTTTTATCCCCACCCGGTCGCTGGCGCTCCCTTCCCGCCCATATGGAAAGCGGTCAAGCTCGCGTTCATTCCGGCGTGCGGCCACTTGCTCCGCTGGCACGCGGCCGTCACGCTCTCCAATCACGCCAGCTTGGCTCCAGTCCTCTGAGCACCTTCGTCGCCCAGGGGACTTCCGCTCTTACTGCCACGCGCCGGCGAGACTGTGGCCGCCGAAGCCGTCCACAGACTCGCTCGACCTCACGCACCAATGGCCCGCCCACGGCGCCCGTCTGTTCCAGACCGGCGCCCTGCTCACGCACTTAAAAGGAAAGCGGTCACGGTAGGCAGGACGCAGAAGGGCACAATGTCGTATTGAACGTATATAATCTGGCGACGAAAGGGACCCGCTACTCGGAAGAGTTTGCGGCTTTTTTAAAAGAACGTCTTGGATACCTCCCCAGTGACGGCACGTTCGCTGGAGTTTTACTATAAGATTAACGGGGACACGCTGGAGCGAGCCTACAAAGAACATCTGAGCGGCTATATGCACTGGGAGGATAAGTCCCATGCCGACAAGTACTTGGTCTTTCCGGAGAACTTTGGTCCGCGCATGAGCATCGATGAGACATCGACGAAGGACGGTGAACTGTTCACAATCCTCTCAAACAAGGATGGACATGGTCGAAAAGGCAGCATTGCAGCCATTGTGCGGGGAACGCGAGTAGAGGATGTCTCTTCGGCCATAAACCTTGTTCCGGATCTTATCCGCAAACAGGTGGGAGAGGTCACACTCGACTTCTCGGGCAGTATGGAAGCTATTGTTCAGTCAAGTTTTCCCTGGGCATACAAGACACTTGACCGGTTCCACATGCAGCGGATGGCCCTGGAGGCGGTACAGAACCTGAGGAGGGGATATCTTCGGGAGGCGATGTCGGCAGAGGCTGCGGCGCGCAAGGAGTGGCAGGAATCCGAACGGAAACGCCTCAGTCACTACAAGAAGGTGAAGATATACCTCAATGGAATCAAGCCTTTTCCAAAACCGAAGCCCTATGTCCCCAATCGACTTCCCAATGGGGATACAACACCTGAACTACTTACCAGGAGTATGTACTTGCTGATGACCTCAGCTGACAAATGGTCCGAGAGTCAAAAGGAAAGAGCCCGAGTTCTCTTTGAGCAATATCCTGATATCAAAAAGGCCTACGGGCTCTCGCATTCTCTCAGAGTCATCTTCAACAATAAAAATGCGACACCGGAATCGGCAAGAGAAAGCCTTAGAGAATGGTATGCCAAAGTGAAGACCTTCAAAAATGACGACTTCCATACACTGGTAGAAACCATACAATCCCGGGAGGAAGATGTGCTTAACTTCTTCCTCTTTCGCTCAACCAATGCTTCAGCAGAAGCCCTGAATACCAAAATCAAGGCATTCAGGGCTCAACTGAGAGGAGTAATAGATCTAAAGTTCTTCCTCTTTAGACTTACCAGAATCTATGCTTGAAGCACTATATGCTTACAATCTGAATCCACGGAAATAATCCGGTGAGCCCTTTTTTGGATGGGCTGTTTTTATTATCTTTCTGACTATCAACGACTTCCATAGCACGCAAATTGTGCCTTGGCTCTTTATTATTCTCCGATTCCCTCCGAAATCATCTATCCTGCCCTTGCAATCTCCCCGAAAACTTTCTATCTTTGAAACGGTTCCATCCGCCTGGAACACGGGGATTTACGGACACCGCTCCTGGATAGGAGCAGGCCCGATACCGGGGAGCCATCCTGGTCCAAATCCGGCCTCGCCCAGCCCGCTCGCGGGATAGGAAAGTCCTTCTCGTGCTCTGTCGGCAGGCCCTGGAACCCTCGCTCTGGCGGCCCTGTGGTGGCGCTGAACATTCCCGCAGACCAGTAGCATACGGCGCGCGCCCTGGAATCCGGCACTGTGATCATGGAGGTGAAGGATGGACCGTATGAGCCCACGGGGATGGAAGATATACTGGCTTTGTAATCGGCCTTATTGGGTGTGATCTCGGCATAGGGCTTCCACCAGTCGCTGGAAGACAAGTGCCATCGGATGCTGAATGCGGTGGAGCCAGGGACTGTGGTTCCCATCCATCGGCACCCAACGAAGGATGAGTCTTTCGTTATCCTGCGAGGCAAGGTTAGGGTGACTACTCACAATGATGATGGCTCTATCATAGAGGATGTGGTGTTGAGTCAGGAGAGTGGACTTTGTTTATCCCATGCACCTAAACCCCAATGAGCGCAAGCCCATCCACGAGGTGTTTGGCGAGGATTTGACGGTGTATAAGAATTTCTTCTTCATTGAGCCGCTGCAGTATCTGGAGTTCGTGTATCTAATGGAGAAATCGACGGTTGTTCTTACGGACTCTGGCGGCATCCAAGAGGAGGCCCCCGGACTGGGCAAGCCCATGCTTGTGATGCGCGACACCACTGAGCGTCCCGAGGCATTGGAGAGCAGCACCGTGCATCTGGTGGGAACCAACCACGACTTGATTGTTTCGGAAGTCTCAACCCTACTGGATGATCCCGTAGCGTATGAGAAGATGAGCAAGGCTGTGAATCCCTACGGTGATGGCAAGGCCTGCAACAGGATTGTGAGAGCACTTAAAGGTGAAGAAGTGGAGAGGTACGGGAAGTAGCTTGTGGTTCAGAGGTCATGGTTCAGGATTCACGGTTCAAGTCTAAGTCACACAGAAAGCACAAAGAACACAGAAAGGTTTACGCCAACGCTAACGATAACGAAAGGTCGCACAGTAGTATAGAAAAGTGCTCCTTCAAGCAATGACTGAATAAATAAGCATCAATGAGTGAAAACCAGATGGACATAAAAGTAAAGATTACTCAAGAAAGCCTGCAACCCAAACGGATTGGTCCAGAGGAAAAGGCATATCAGAGTGTGCGCGATATAGAGGAACGTCTCCAGAAAGGGGATGCAACGAATATCGCGCTGACTGGTCCGTATGGTTCTGGAAAAAGCTCAATCCTCATAACACTCAAAGAAGACTATCCTGAACACCATTACCTGAACATCTCCTTGGCTACACTCAAACCTTCGGATGCCATAGCGAAAGAGAAAAAGGGGAACGGGCAGGGCGAGAAGGGCGAAGAGGAACTCTCGAAACTGAATCTGGACAGGCTGATAGAGTATAGTATTCTTCAGCAGCTGATATACAAGGAAAAACAAGAGGTACTGCCTAACTCGCGGTTTAAGCGGATATTCCACCTGACAAGCAAACGGGTATGTGAGATAACGGCAGCCATCATACTGGCCGTGCTTGCGATGATTATACTCTTCGAGCCATCTTTCCTTAGGGTAGAATGGCTTTGCAGGGTGTTTGGCAGAGAGTGGATGAATGTTGCAGGTGACAGCGTGAGCATCATATACCTGCTTTGGTTTGCCTACAAGTCTATCTCCATGATAGTTCCGGCAGTGAGCAACATTCGTTTGAATAAACTCAATTTGAAGGATGGGGAGATTGAAATAGTGGAAAACACCTCTATCTTCAATAAGCACTTGGACGAGATTCTGTATTTTTTTGAGAAGACGGACTATGATGTGGTGATACTGGAAGACTTGGACAGGTTTGATTCCATAGACATATTCTTGAAGTTGCGCGAATTGAATCTGCTACTGAAAGAATCGAAGGTGATAGAACGGAAGATCTTCTTCGTATATGCCGTAAGGGACGATATGTTTCAGGATGCAGAGCGGGTGAAGTGTTTTGACTATATCACAACGGTAATACCCGTCATCAACCGCTCCAATGCCAAGAGCCAGCTGAAAGAAGAATTGCAGAAACGTGGTGTGACAGAGATTTCCGACCACCACCTACAGGAATTGGGTTTTTTCCTGTATGATATGCGTCTCTTGAAGAATATTGCCAACGAGTATGTCCAATACAGGGGGAAACTCTCTGAGGGTATCAGTAGTGAAAAACTGTTGGGGATGATTGTGTATAAGAACTTTTACCCACAGGATTTTGCTGATTTGCACGATTGTAAAGGCACTGTATATGAGTTGCTGAACCTGAAGGAAACGTTTGTGGCAGCCAAGATAGAGGAGCTGGAGGAGGAAAACAGGAGTAGGCGCGAACTGCGAGAGCAGCACCAAAAGGAAAGACATCTAAAGGAAAAAGAACTTAGAAGAATCTATTTAGAGGGCTATCGGGAAAAACTGATTCCTTCGATGCAGCAGATAAAGATAGGGGATACCAATTATAACTTGAAGGACATTGCTGCAAATGAAAAACTGTTCGAGAAGCTTATAGGTAACAATATTGTTAACTACACATATATCGTACATGATAACTATTATGGTAACCGGACGCATCAGGGTTCGGGTAGCATCGCATTCGCAGAAATAGAGAATAACGTAAATCCTGTATCAACTTATCATGAGAGATTGGAAGCTTTGCGGGCGACATTTGAGGATTTGGAGAAGGAGTTAATAGATATAAGGAAAGAAGACATCCGCTCGCAGGCACTCAGCCAGATTATGAGCACGGTGGACTATGGCTCTATAGAAGCATATACCAGGCTGGAAGTGCCGCGTCTGATAGAATTTCTGGTGGTGAAGGGCTATATTGACGAGAACTACTATGACTACATCTCTTATTTCTACGCAAACTTCATCGATGTTCACGACTGGAACTTTGTGCTGGACCTGAAACTCAACAAGACGCATCCATACGATTATCATATCAATAATGTGGAGGCTTGTCTGGATGAGATTCCCAAATCGGTTTACAGGAAGAATGCCATCCTCAATATCGACCTTGTTGACTATCTGGCAGAGCATCAGACAGACCGTATGAATAAGATGCGGCTGCTGGTTCTGCTAAGAACGGCAGTTATGGGAAAGAAATACGATTTTCTGGCTGAGTATTATCAAAAAGGGTGTCAGCAGGATGTGGTATTTCCACTTTTATATGACCAGCATAAGGGACTATGGAGTGCCTTTGAAAATAAAGATGATGAAAAACAGAGTCTGAAGCTGAGTTGGTTTAAGTACGCAGAAAAAGAACAAAGTTGTGACGGAAGCAGAACTTGGCTTAACGATCACTTTGCTTTTATGACAGATAATTTGCTGGATATAGATGCAGAGTTTTGGTGCACACTAATAAAAGACGGGGAATATAAGTTCGAGGAAGTGAATGAAGTATCGGAAGATATTCTAAAAGTTGTCGCAGACGTCAATGCCTATAAATTATCACGACATAATATGGAGGTGCTTGTGAGTAGCCTTCTTGACATGAGACTTGATTCCGTGTCATACACTCTAGTAAATCAAACTGAGCACGAGCAGCTGATTGATTTGGTGGAAGAAAACCTCGGGCAGTGTATGAAGACAGTTTTTGCAGCGCCAGAGTCGGAAAAAGAAAGTATAGATGCTATATTGGGCATCATGCTGGATGCACAGGTGACGGAAGGAGAAAAAATAGCCTATCTGAAGAACCAGCAAAATAAGATTGACATCGAACAGGCAGAGCATAAGGATATAAAGACCTTGGCATTGAAATGCGACGTGGTAGTAGCAGACTGGAAGAATGTTGTTCATTATCTGAACGAGGTCGGTGAAAAGAAAACAGACGATACGTTGACTGCATTCGTTGATAAGCATTCCAACGAACTTGCTATGCAAGGCGTTGACCAGTTGTCCTCCGAGGATGTAGGGAATCTACTTAGTCAGTTTGTTAGTACAGACAATCTGAGCTTTGATTCGTTCGCCAGAATTGTGGGATGTTTTAGTAAGTGGTATTACGAGAAAGGTGTTCCTTCTATCGAGGAGCGTCGTGTGATGGTGCTAAATGAGAAGGGGATGATACATTACACGGCGGAGAATACGGAGAGTATCATCAGCAAATATTCTCCGGATGCATTGGTAGAATACCTGATTAAACATAAACGGGAATGGCTGAAACAGCCTGAGGCGATAGCATATAGCACAAAGGCTGCTGTAGGTATTTTGAAATCGGGCTTGACGATTGGTGAGAAAGCGGCCGTTATCCCTTGTATTGATGGGGCTGTGTTGACAGAAGAATTGGCGGATGAAATTATTCATGTTCTCAATAAGCAGGAAATCATGCTCGACAAGGACTTCCTGCTCATTTTGATGAAGCTGACAAAGATGAAGGACGAGAGGTTGAGGGTATTGAACTACACATTGGAGAAGAATGTATTTAATGAAGATGTCATTACCGCTTTCATAGAGACGTTGCCTTTCCCCTACAAGTATATTGCAGAGAAGGGAAAGAAACCGGAGATACCGAATGACGAAGAATCCTGGAGACTGGTGAAGGTCCTGAAGGAAAGATATTACATCTCTTCTTATTCAGAGACGAAAAAAGGAATCAGGGTGAATACGAAATTGAAATAGATGAATACGATTATGGGCAAGATATTAGAATGGATAAAGGACAACTTCTGCAGCAGCAAGACACCCTATAAAGAGATGGAAGAATACAAGGCAAAGTATCAGAATCCATCTTCAAAAGGGGTGGCAGATAAAGGGGCTATGAAATTTCTTTCTTCTTACAGTCAATGGAGGGTAGAGGTAGAATTGGTGCACCCATCTAAGACGGGTTTAAAGCTTGGCGAGAACCTTTATGGTGAAGTACTGATTATTTTCTCATCATGTTTAGATAAAGGAACCCTACTGAATGTAGATAACCTGAAAGTGCTGGAAGGGGAACTTGTATACTTCGATGAGAAGACTGGGTATAAGTTCAACTATGATGAGGCGCTTTGCTTCAATTTAGGTCTGTTATGGCATAAACTTGGGACTGAATATGATGATAAAGCAGTAGCATCTTTTAAGAAATATATTCTTTCAACATTATCACTGTCCAATAATACCGCATATGGAATAGACGAATGTTACGCATTTAAACCTATTACGAACTGGTTGTATTATTCTTTAATGAATGGGGAGTTGAATATATCTTCTCCAACGACATTTAACGATCCTTTTGACTGTCCCATCATTCAACTTCTTGAGAATGAAAATGATGATGTGACTAAGTTGATAAGCAGGGCATACAAAGGCTGCTTGAAGATTGTTTGTTTTATGAGTAACAAAACACTACCTACATCGGAGAATTTTACCAGAAGGCCAAAGCATGACAGTGACGTGCCTGAGTATTTGAACGAACTGATGTGGGCGCACTACGCTGATTTTCACAAAGGAATCTGTATAAAGTATCATTTTGAGGCTGAACAAACAAATCTTCCGAAGAGTACAAATACTGCAGTGTCATACTTTAGGGATGTAAACTATAGAGATGATATTTCACTGCTAGGCAAGGATGGGATTATTAATATGCATGATGCCTTTTTCGTAAAGAGCAAGGCTTGGGAATATGAGAACGAACTGCGCTACCTTTACTTTGATATCAATGGAAGTGGTGATCATCAACAGATAAATATCCCCAATTGTATTTCAGCAATTTATTTCGGACTAAGGTGTTCGGATAATGATCGGAAGCTAATAATGGATATGATGAAAGGCAAGAAATGGACTACAGTAGAGCGTAAAATGGGTGCGCCTAATAAAGTAATAGAACATGATGTAGAGTTTTACAAGATTGTCAGAGATAGGACGTGTTTTGGGAAGCTAGTAGCAGAAGAAGTGAAGCATTACCGTTCTTAAGATTTGCGATGTTATAATAAGCGACAGAGCTGAGCGGTCGATACCCACAAACGATAAGGTTATGATATTGAAATTTTTGTTTGACAGGATTGTGGCATTGATAGGATTATTGTTCCTATGGCCAGTTCTTGTTATTGTTGCTATACTGATTAAGGTGAAGATGCCTGGAGGCCCTGCGTTTCTTTGTACAGAAGCGTGTGGGTCTTAATGGGAAATTGTTTAAATGCCATAAGTTCCGCACAATGACGGTGAAGCACAATGGCAGCACAGTTTCTGTTGCTGGAGATAGCCGTATCACTCCTCTTGGGGCTAAACTTAGGCACTGGAAGCTTGATGAGCTGCCCGGGTTGTGGGATGTGCTGATTGGCAACATGAGCTTTGTTGGACCTCGTCCTGATGTGCCTGGCTACGCGGATAAACTCGTGGGGGATGACAGGGATGTGCTGAAGTTACGTCCGGGGATTACGGGGCCGGCTACTTTGAAGTATCGGTTGGAGGATGAGATGATTTCAGAGTACGTTGCTGCCCGCCAAGCAGCCGGAGATACTCGGGGAATGCAGGAGATTGCGGTGGAGTATAATGATACTGTTATTTATCCTGATAAGGTCAGACTTAACTGCTATTATTATCGGCATTATTCTTTTGTTAAGGATATACAGATGATATTTTGTACTGTTCTGGGGCGGAAGATGGCGTATGCGGGGGGAGGAGATATAGAATGTGGGTGGGGATGGGATTGTTGATGATCTTTTCTTTGTGAAGGGTGCAACTGGAGAGGAAGAATGAATTTCTATCGGCTTGGGAGTTTTGACAATAACGCTAAATCTTTGATAAGATGAAGGCTATTTGGATTTTTCTGTCACTGGTTTTTGGCGTGCTGTTTTTCCTGTTTGGCTGTTCTGTGGGAGCTGATATGGTTCAGTACTTCGGCGCTGCGGTTTTGCTGCCCTGATTGGCCTGCTGGAGAAGATTTGGCCGGAGGAGAGGGGGTGATATCGGCCCGGATGAATGCGTGTGTGTGCTTCGAGGGAAGATGAGGTATTGGGGGAGGAGGAAGAATGATTTATTCTCAGGGAATATGGATTGACTGTTCGTTTGATGATTAGTGTATTAGCCGTTATAAACTATGCTTGCATATAAATATCGATCAGGGAGAGGAATGAAGGATTGTAATGGAGTCGACTTGTTTGATCGTGACATACAGTTGCTATCTCAAGACTCAATTTATATCCCTACAGTTGAGCAGTTAAATGACCCTTCTGAAGCTTTAGTTGATGACCGAACGTTCAAAAGGCTACTTGATTTATTTACGCCTTTTACGTCCAACGCCGCGGCAGAAAGTGTGAAAGAGAGTTTTAAGGGTCTCATAGACAAAATACATGCATCAGGTGTTTATTCTCTTTCGAAGGAGATTAAGAATGAACTGATGTGGGCATACTATGCAAGTGGACATAGTGGATATGCAGTTATCTTCGATACAACCGTTCTTGCAAAGTCATTTGATAGCGGGAAATGGGGCGGGATGTATGAATTTGATGTGAAATACTCGCCAGTTGTACCACAGTTTGATATATCAAAGATTTCTAATCAAATTGAGACACTAATCTGTTTGGTTGGGACAAAATCCCAAGTGTGGAAACACGAAAAGGAGCACAGGCTGCTTTTCGACAAAGGAGGGGCCTGTCTTAAAATTGATTACCGTGCTATCAAGGGATTTGTTTTTGGCTGTCGGATGCCACAAGGGGATATCGACTACGTTATGAAGCAGTTCGCTGGTCGGGATTTGGAGTATTCCAGAGTTGAATTGATTGATAATACCTATGAATTGTCGCTCAAAAGACAGGAAGACAAATATCCCAATGCTGATAAGTATTGCCCAAATAAGATAAGTTATGACTTGGATCATCTTTTAGAATGTGATAAGTATTCATTAGGTGTGGGGTATAAATACAAAGGATTGGTGGATGAGGCATTAAAAGAGGTATGTCGTGAGCCTTTTGTTACAGGCATCAGTCATATTGTTGTGACAGATGACGGGCGGTATCCTCATATTATGGTTTGGACAAGTATAGATCAACCCGGCGTTATTCGGAAGATGCGAGCTTTCGATTATGATATTGAGGATGGGAAGTTGGTGAAGTCTGAATGATGATTGAATGCCATTAGTACTTGACGAATGAAAGTAAGTGAGAAGGGTTGTAATAAATGTGAGGTGAAGTCGTTATCTTTGCGAAGAAAAAAATGAATGAACTATGGTAAGTAAGAAAGTTTGGGGTGGTAAATGGACTGAAGAAAAGTTGGATGCCTTTGAAAAATATGTGAAGGCGTACTTGACCATCATGAATAGCTATCGCGATATTCGCGGCTGGAAGCTTTTATATTTTGATGGTTTTGCTGGTAATGGAACTCGTAGTCAAGAGGAAGAGGAGCAAGAGGTGAAGGAGGCGATGGTAATCTTTGGACAAGAAGTGACAGTGGAAGATTTCAACGTGTATCAAGGCGCAGCCGAACGCGTGGTTAAGATTGAGAGTGATGGGATGCGTAGCTTCGACCAGTATTATTTCGTGGACAAGTTTGAGCTGAACTGTAAAGCCCTGGAGGAGAAACTCGTGCCATATCAGACAACAGGAAAGCGACATCACCTTGCTAAAGATGCAAACGAGGCTGTGCGAATGTTAGGAAACACACTACGTAAATATAGCAGTTGTAAGGCCTTGGCCTTTCTTGACCCTTTTGGAATGCAGATTGATTGGTCGTCTATAGAACAGTTGAAAGACCAATGGGTGGATTTGTGGATACTTGTCCCCACGGGTGTTGTTATCAACCGTCTATTAGAGCGGAAGGTTGATAAAGAAAAAGGTCTTGCTCATGCAGAAAAACTTAAGTCTTTTTTTGGAATGAGCGAAGAGGATATACGCGGATACTTCTACACGGAAAAACAGGAGCAGACTCTTTTTGGAGATGAGGAGATGATTATCACTAAAGAAGAGAATGCGATAAGAAAAATAGCACAATTGTATGTCGAGCGGTTGAAACTTGTGTTTCCATACGTTACAGAAGACCCTATGGTGCTGTACAATACACACAACGTGCCTATTTATCATTTGGTGTTTGCCTCGAAGAATAAAACAGCGCTTAAAATAGCTCAGGATATTATTAGGAAACAATGAGTACATCGAAAATAGAATGGACAGATGCTTCTTGGAATCCGATTACCGGGTGTACCAAGATTTCATCGGGCTGTCAGCACTGCTATGCAGAGGTAATGGCCCGGAGGCTTTGCGCTATGAGGGTGGATAAATACAAGAATGGATTCCATGTGACGCTGCATGAGGATTGCCTGGACGAACCTGTGAAGTGGCGTAAACCGAGGATCATTTTCGTATGCTCAATGAGCGATTTGTTTCATAAGGATGTGCCTTTCGAGTTTATTGACAAAGTGTTAGCTGTCATTAAGCGTACCCCCCAGCACAAATATCAGATATTGACAAAGCGTGCAGATAGGATGGCAGAGTATTTTTCGACCAGAGTTGTGCCTGAAAATGTATGGTTGGGTGTAACCGTGGACGTGCAGACCTCGAAACCAAGAATTGATGCGTTACGCGGTATAAAGAATGCTCCTATCCGGTTTTTGTCTTGTGAACCTTTGCTGGAAGATTTGGGGATGCTGGATTTGACGGATATTGACTGGATAATAGTAGGAGGTGAGAGCGGACGCCAGGCACGACCGATGAAAGAAGAATGGGCTTTGAACATTAAAGAACAGGTGGATGCCGCTGGAAAGGCCTTCTTTTTCAAGCAGTGGGGGACATGGGGCAGTGATGGGGTGAAACGCGATAAGCATAAGAATGGCAAGAAACTACTTGGTGAGGTTTGCCAAAAAATGCCAGAGGTGAAATAGTTTATCCAATATAGTAGGAATAGTCATGGATGCAGAGATAGAATTGACAAAGAAGTTGATAGAAATACTTGCGAAGCAGGATGCGACTCCAGAAGAAAAGAAGGTACAAGCCCTCATCATGTCTGCTCTTCTTAGCGATAACTTGTCCGCTTTCATAAAAGAGGTCGAACTTGCTTCTCAGGGGATTGGAAAGATTCGCACAGAAACCGTGAGAGGTATGGTGGAGTATGCAAGAGCCCATAACGAAGCGCAGATTAGAACTTTATACGGCGCGACTGATAGAGTTGAGGTGATAGTCGAGCAAGAGAATAGTCGGTTGACCGAGGTGGAGGTCTGGGTTCGAGGGACATTATCTTATCTTGGACTGTTGCAGGATTGAGACTCAAAAATAGTATTATGATGCTGAGGATTTGACAACACTAAAGGGAAAGAGATTTGAGTTGTATAATGTGGTTTTTTTGGCTACCGTAGCAATACAAGATTAATAACTGATTAACAATGGACAAAAGCAACCAACCAATGAAAACCAGAGTATATTATGGTGAATATACTCTTCGTCACTGGGTAGATTTGATGCTGACAAGAGGTATTGAACTCCCTGAATACCAGCGCAGTTTCGTTTGGGAGGAAGATGACATGAAGCGTCTACTTGCATCACTAAACTCTGGGCAGTTTATCCTTCCTGTTACGATAGCTCACTATAAAGACGAGGACGGAGAACAGAATCTGATTTTAGATGGTCAGCAGCGATTGACCTCTATACTTTTGGCATACCTTGGTTTTATGCCCATTAAGGAGAAGTTTAACTATACTAACGTAGAACTCGCCAACGGGGATGATAGTGAAGAGGATGGAAAAGGGAACTCAATGGAGTGGACATACAAGATGCTTCTTAACGATATACAGAAGGAGAATACTGTTTCCAAAATAAGGGCGCGCTTACGAGAGGAGGAACACTACAAAGAGTTTAAGGTGGCGATTGATGGAGACTTGGAAGAGTTTTATGATAAGGTATTCTTGGGTTTCTCATTCATCATTCCGGCAGAACAGGACGCAAATGCCACACAGCGTTATTTCTCTGCGCTATTTAGGAATATGAACTATCTAGGTAAGAAACTTTCACCGTTAGAGAGCCGTCGGTCTTTGTACTTTATGAATAGAGAATACAAGGACTTTTTTGACGGGAAAACTAAGGAGGGGGATGATGTTCTTTGTAACATAAAAATTATTGAGAACATGCAACCAAAGAAAATTGACTTCCTGAGGTATCTGTCTATGTTGTCGCAGTTGACGGTAGTGAAGGACAATGAACTGAAGCGGGTGATGGTCGGTTATTCGGCATATAGTTCAAGGGAAAACTACTATGCGGATTATGTGTCATATATTGTAAATCTCGAACAGGAGAATAGAAAGGATAAGTTTAACGGGTTTAGTATGGAGAAGACATTCCCGAATCACGCTTGGAAGGAAAGATTTCAGACGGTAAAAGAGTTTCTAGAGAGAAATAAGGCGAAACTTGGATTAGATGAGAAGTACGGCGCATTTACGTCTTGGATAGATGCGGATTACTGGTTGTTTGGCTTGTTGAATATGGTCCTCTTTAAAGGGATGACTCTGGTAGATGAAGATGTACTGACTGCAGAACTAATTTGTGAAATAAGGACAAAACGTCAGCAGAAAGAAGGAGATCCGCCAACGGACTATCAGAGGAATCCGAACCGGATTGGAAATTTGCGAGACAGAATAGGACGGTCGTTAGCTATTTATGAACGCCATGCAAAATAGTTCACAGCGGAAGTTCATATTGACCCCTATAGCAAACATTTTACAGGACACTGTTACAGCCTGTAATGGAATCGGCCGAGGGATAGAGACGCAGGCGCTTGGGGAGTATGTGCTACAGACGACGTTTCTTAAGATGACAGGGGCGTCTGAGCAGAAACTCAAATGTATTTGTTGGGAGATGGCGACGAACGATTATGACTATCGCTATCGCTATTTGAGGAAGAACTACGGCGAGTGTTCGTCGTATGAGGATAAGAGTAGTATCTACAGAGATATGGTGGATATGATTGTGAAGTTGGAACCAAATTTTTCTGTATCGAATCTTTTTGGGGATGTGGATATAAGTTCGAAAGAAAATGAATTGATTGAAAAGAAAATAAAAGAAACGCAGAAAAGACAAGAGGTGCAGAAAGGACGGAAATTGACTGACGTTGAGGCGCAGAAATTGGCTGATGGGATGAGGGCACATTGGGGCAAAAAGGGGCTTTGCGAGAGAGAACGTGCTATCTTTAGTCGAATTGTACTTTTTGAGAGTATGCTGGATATGGTAGTAGGAATCATCGGAGACACGTTGGTAGCCCAGTGGGAGCAACACAATTATCTTAATTACGTCAAGTGTTGGAAAGGGTTAGCGAGCGGTGATTATGCTTTGGGAGATATGTTATTGGGAAAGACATTTCAGAACTTCTACACGGATGTGGTTTATAAACATAGGAATCGCTGTGCGCATAATTTGGCATCCTTCCAGAATGACTTGCCAACGCTAAAAACGCTTATTGATCCAGGATTTGTGTATGATAATTACTATATCCGTTTTTCTATGATAATACTACTGGACGAAATATTTGTTCGGTTGTATAAGAAGTATGTGGATACGTTGGGGCAGTAGGTAATTGTGCAATAGAATTGTCGACAGTAACATTCCTATGTATGGTGAAGGTATTATTACCAATTTTTGATTTACGTTATCGTTGACCGGAAGAGAAAGGTTAAATTTACTATGTATTCCATAGGATATGACAAAAGATGAATTTACCGCCATTAACGTTTCTTTTTATCGGAATATGAAGTCTGCGAGTGCACTGCCAGTGACCATTGGTCAAGTGCTTAAGGCCATCCGTGGCTCTTTTTATGAACAGCAGGTGACGACTATCCGCCAACTGAAAGCCCAGGGGAAACAGGAGGAGGCTAATGAGATAAAGAGTAATCTGCATGCGGCCACGTTTTGTGCCACATTCAGTGGCCGCAGGCTCAGCAGCCTGTATCACACCTACAATTCACTTATGGTGATAGACATTGACAAACTGCCAGAAGAAGAGATTGTAAGAGTGGGAGATTGTCTAGAAGCATGTTCTTATGTTGCTGCTTATTGGAAATCACCCTCAGGGGCGGGATGGAAAGGCTTGGTGCCGCTGAACTACGTGAATCAGGACAAGAAAACCGACGTGGTGGATATGCACCATTGGGCTTTCAATAAGTTGGAAGAGATGTTCAAAGCTGACTATAACATAACGCTGGATGCCAGCGGAAAGGATATCACGAGGCTTTGTTTTATGAGCTGGAGCCCTGAGTTGCGGCTGAAAGACACCTTTGAGAAGTATGATGTGGATTTAGAAGAAATGAAAGCGACAAAAAAGGTGCGCAAGAGTAATGGGGAAAAGATGCCGGTGCTGAAGTCTTCAGGTGAACCCATACAATGGAATGTGGTGGACGGTCAGAAACAAGGGGACAGGACAGGGACCTCCTACGACCGACGCACCCTGGAGCGGATATACAAGTACCTTTCTGCAAAAGGAATGAGCATTACCTCCACCTACGAGGAATGGGTTAAAGTGGCATTTGCCATAGCTCAGACCTTCCATTCAACTTACGGTAGAAAGATGTTTATGAAGCTGTGCGAGCTGGATGGCGCGGATCACAACGAAGAGCGTAGCGAGCGACTGATTTACGATGCATATACCACGCCCGAAAAAAGAAGTGATTTTTCATCCATCATATATTTGGCTAACAGGAAGGGTTTCATCAGATAGTTTGGAAGGACGTCTGCCGCAAGGTAGGCGCCAGGTCTCGATGCCACCGAATGGAGTTATGGCGACTGGCATATAATGAAGCCACCCCCAGTTCTCTGTATCAACGAAGTTAAAAATACACAAATAATCTGTTAATGGCCCTTCCTTTTTTAGAACAATACATCACACGCGAGGCAGTGCTGAAGATACTGATTCACTACCGCTGTAAGGAGGCGGAGCGGATTCAGCGTGTGCTGGTAGTGGATGACCTAGCCGTGAAAAAGGAAGATGATGAAAAAAAAGATGAGAAACAGCGTCATGAAGAGCTTTACGGGCTGTTCCCGCCAAGAAGGAAGTGGATTCACGTGGGTTTTGATAACCGGAAGAACCTGACGCAGATTGACAAGAATGAGAAAAACCTGCTCTATACCGTATTGAAAGAAGAGGGGAAAGAAGGTGAGCATGCAGAATGGTATAAACGACTTGATGCGAGGATAAACAAGATTGTCAGTGCTGCCCTGACAAGCCATGTGTTGTTTGCCAGACCTACGGTTGCCGTTATAGAAAAGAAGCGTAACGAAAAGGACAAAACCATAGAGTGCAGACCTATCTGCATGTTCAAGACGCTGGATGAGAGAATCTACGCCTCGCTTTACAACAGGGTGTTTACCCATTTGCTGGATAACCTGTTCTACGAGAAGTCATTTGCCTTCAGGGTGGCTAAGAAAGGCGACCCGCAGATGCTGCACTTGAAGGCAGTTAGGAACATCAAAGAATTCCGGCGAAAGCATACGGGGAACCTATGGGTGGCGGAGTGTGACATGAAGAAGTTCTACGACACACTGGACCATGACCTGATAAAGCGGCGTTTCAGCCAAATGCTGCACTGGCAGAAGCGCGACGGCTTTATTACCATTGAAGAATGGCGTATATTGAAGCGAGTTATCTACTCATACGTGAATAGCTTCAGTTTCTATCAAGATGTATATAGATATAACAAGAAACCTAGCAATCCCATTTGGAAGAACATCAGAAACAGCAGGGGATATACCAAACATATCAAATGGATTACTGGTGACATTGAGGCGAAAAGGACTGCCAGGAAATGGCCTTACCGAACGAAAGAGCATGATAAACATCAGTTGGGCGTGCCCCAAGGCGGTGCACTGTCTGGTATTATCGCTAATGTGATGATGCACTTCACGGATATGAAGTTGCGGAATTACTGGGAGGGGAACAAAGATTTCCTCTATGTGCGATTCTGCGACGACATGATTATGATGAGTGTGGATAAGATACAATTGAAGGGTGCGTTTGAATGCTACCAAAAGAGCATTGAGACGAGTCATCTGTATATGCACCCACCAGTGGCTTTCACAGGGGAAAAGATGAGGGCTTTCTGGGACGGAAAGACCAGACCACCATACAAGTGGGGAGTTCCTGCGAAGGATGTGATGCCTTGGATCACCTTTGTGGGGTATGATGTGAATTGGGAGGGAGATACACGAATCAGGAGATCATCCCTGGACAAGGAAATCAAGAAACAGTATGAAAAGGAGATAGAGATAGAGCATCTGCTGAGCACTAAAGGCGGCAGGAATCCGCAATGGTCGAGAGCTTATATTATGAATAGTCTGCACAAAAGGTTGATTGGTATGAGCGTTGGGCGAGTTCAGATTTGGGACTACAAGACCCATGGCAACAATTACAGCTGGGCAAGGGCTTTCACAGAGCTTACGGATAACAAGTGGGCAAGGTGGCAGTTGCGGCGGCTGGATAAACATAGAAGTCAGATGATGAAGCGGCTAGGTAGTTTTTTGTTATCGTTAAACTATGACGAGATCAAGCCGTCGGATAAAAGAGAGCATACGGATGCATTATTTTATTATGGTAAACCATTCAGCTATTATGGTCAAGTCTTGAAAAAATGGTAATCAATTGCTGATAATTGAATAAATGGCTAAGATATAGTTGAATGTGAATAGGAAAAGAGTTTTTATTGTTTTACTTGTGAGGATGAATATAAGTTCCACCATGTCCAGATGCGTTAGTCGGATGGTTAATGAAATGATGCTATGACTCAAGACGAACTCTGGCTCGCCAAATGGCAAGAAGCCATCGACTTCCTGGAAACCAACCACCGCAAACCCTCCAAGTTCATCCCGGAGGAACGCAATATGCGCTCTTGGTGGAAGCACAACAAGAAACTGATGAATGCCCGGGAGATGAAGCCGGAGCGGGTGCAGTTGTTTGAGAGGCTGTTGGAGTTGGGGGAGAAGTATAAGCACGTGAATCAGTATCAATAAACCTTATGCATGGAATCGATAAAATCATTTCTAGAGAATTGGGACATACTTGGATTAACGATAGGTGCCATTATAAGTCTCTTGGTTGGATTGGTTTATAAAGGAATTAAGAATTTCGTTACAATGAAGCGCAGACCATACAACATTTCCCGGCAAATAGTCAGCCGTACTGTATATGACAACCGGCAGGAAGGCGACTTTACCATTACGGTATCGTACAAAGGTTCAGTCTATGAAGAACCGCTCACTATGGTTCGCATGCGCCTGTTGAATGACGGAATGAATGATATCAATTTCATTACCCAGTGTTCCGGGCCTCTCCGAATTGAAGTGACAGACGCTGCAATTGTTGACTTTTGTGTTGAACCTTCAGTAAGTGATATTGGCGCTTCTCTGGCGCTGGCGGGTGAGGGGAAATATGTACTGTCGTGGAAACTCTTGAAGAAGGATGAGTATATCGATTTGGTTGCAGACGTTAAAGGAAAGGACTTTATGGTGGACCAGATTCATACGTCAATCCGGGCAGAAGGTATAAGCAGGATTAAATCCCCAGAGTATCATGTTTGGCCGCAGTTATGGCCAGTCCTCTTGGCAAACCTTCTCTGTGTAGTGCTTTGTTGGTTCACCATGCCCAAGGAGATTACATTCATCCCTTATATCCCACAGAATATTTTTTGGGCGGGGCTGTTTGCGCTACTTATGCCAATATACATTATTATGGTTTTGGTGAAAAGGATTCAGTGGCAGAAAGAATAGGAGATAGCAGTTTCTTCGTTGGTATTGATTCTATCTCATACTGCAGAACTATTATCCATATGATTACTACCGAAAACTGAACGGATGCATCATTTCATGCCAGACACTATCTTGGAAGACGAAATATTCATCCCCAGAAACATCAACTGGGAATGTGACCACATCGGACAGATGCTCTTTGACTATTGTGAGAAGTTCATTGAACCTGCCTTGAAAGATGGAATGTACTCCCTGGCCGTGAAGTGGTATTTGCAGATGCTGGATTCGCTCGCGGCTCACTATATCCAGGATGAGCACTGGACTTATTACGATGACCTATACTTTCCAGACCAGGCGGTGAGTTATATCTGGGAACAGTTTGTCCCGCATATTCGTATGGGTAAGCTAACGGAGAAAGATTTGAAGGCTTTGGAAGATGGTCTTGCATTGATTGAGCAGACGGAAGCATATCAGAACTATGGCATACCGTCGGGCATTCCGTTCAAGAACCTCATCGGAAACGTGATTCCCGTTTTTCGGAAATAAGATGCCCATTCAAAGTCATTATCTACTTGCATAGACAGACAATCTTATGATTACTAAAGACGGCTCAATAATCCGTGTTATCGGCCCGGAAGTCAGCGATGATGTAGTCCGTGAGGCCGTGCTGGATGAGGATGGGCATATCCGTGAGTTGCCCGCGAGCGAGTGGAGAAAGTTTGAATGGGACGCAGTAGTGAAGTTTATGCACAACTACCCTGTTTACGTCCTGCCCACTACGGAGCTCCTGGATGTGCTGGATGACTTGATAGAGGAGTACAAAACCATCGAGATTGGGGCAGGGACGGGAAGCATCGGGCGTTTGCTGGATATCAAGATGACTGATAGCCATCTGCAGGCGGATAAGATGATTCAGCAGTATTATGCTGCCCAGGGCCAGCCGGTCATCAAGTATCCGCCAGATGTCATCAAAGCTGATGCTTTGACTGCTTACCGCCGGTTTAAACCCGAGTGTATGCTCGGCTGCTATGTGACCCATCTCTGGCGTGAAGGCATGCAAGGCGGCAACATGTTCGGCGTTGACTTCGAACGTCTCCTTCCGCTACTCAAACGTCTCATCCTCGTCGGCAACCTCCGCACCCACGCTGGTAACCCCATTATGGCCCTCGACCACACCGAAATCGACCTCCACGGCGACCTCATCACCCGCAGCGACGATCGCGACCTGGACCGTGTCTTCGTGTGGGATAACCCGAATATGTAGCAATTGTCGCTATAGAACATTAATATGATTACTACGATACCTCTATACATTGGATTATCTTCCAGAATAGATACTATGAGGGCTTTGACAGATAGCGCACTAAGTATACAACAAGCCCAATCTATACAACTGGATACTTTGGGTGGTTTATCCAAACAACTAGTTGAGGGACAAATAGTCTTCCAGAAGCAATTAGGCACGCTATATGAACAGGTGCAGACTATTTCAGAATATGGAATAGGTTTTAGTGATGTGGCAACTCACATCGCGATTCCTCTAATTATTGCGTTGTTCGCATTCGCCTTTCCATTTTTGTTTACAGTTATCTCTCATATCAACAATAAATTTGAGTCAGAGAATATTTCTAAACAATTCTTTTCTGAACCAAGTTATAAGTGGTATATGAGAGGTGCAGCAATTAGTGCTGGGTATTTAATCGCAGTTGGGGCTATATCATTAATCCTCAAAGGCCCTGCATATCACCTCTATATGTCAATACTTAATTGGAGTAGTGTGGCGGTTGCGAGTGGCTATTCAGCCATAATAGTTTTATTTGTTCATACTTGCCTTGAGTACAACAACCCTCAGAGATTGGTCGAGAAGGCGGATAATCAACTTAAGCGAAGAAGGAAAAGCCGTATTCGTTATTTATTTTGGCTTGATAGCGCCACAGAATTATGCAAGTATGCTATCAAAAAGCAGAACTATTCTTTGTTTCAGAGTCTTATTCAAAGAGTAGCTGAAGAGTCAGGATATCATAAAAATGAAGATAACTATCGTTGTTTGTTTTATGAAGATGTGTTGGAATCTAATCTATACGGGCCACAGAATCAGAAACTTGAAGATACGCTTTTGATGTATTGGTTCCTTGCGTTAAGGCGAGACCGAATCCCCAATCTTGGAATTATGGGTAGAATGCTGGAGAAAGTAATAAGCGCGGTTGACAAAGGAAATATGAACTTATTCGAGGGATATCTTGTTAAAGCCAGGAATGGGTATAGATACATAAATGATGTTCCCTCAGTCGCATATGTATGTGGTAAAGATGGTGATGCACAGAAGAAGATTGAAGAGGAGAGGCGGCGGTGTTGGCGTGAATTGATTGAAATGCATTATCTGGCAATGGCAAGGCTATTTGCTTCTGGGAATTATGATGTTTTAAGAGTTATAATGTCCGGAGACAACCTTGGATACGATAGGCTTTTCCCTGGATCAGGTTTGGAGGTCCTTCGTTTTTACGCAAGATGTAAGGAGAACCAACTAGTTGATGGCGGTTACACATATTGGTTTAGAGATGGCATAATAGGAAAGAATCCGGATCATGATTTACTAGAAAAGTTCACGGCGATTATGCTCTTGTTGGCACCCGAAGAGGGCCTTGAGGTTTTTCACTTTATAAGTGTCAAGCATCTGAACTTGATAAAGTCTGGGAAAGAAAGAATAGAGTATTATGCTAATCTTTGGAAAGGAAACAAAGTTATTTGTGACCTTTTCCCTCAAATAGCCGGCATAAATATCAGAACCAGATTTCAAAAAGTAATAAAACGATTTGAAAAGGCATGTGTATCCCAACTCTTAACAGAAGTAGTGCCACAATACTTGGTGAATGCTCTTGAGGATGGGTTCTACAATGTCTTATATGCCAACGAAGGGTATATTATGGATAGAGTTAATGCTGGTGACAGTAGTGACAAAACCGAATTAATAGAGATGGGGGGATATACATATCAGTTGTATAAACTACCATTTATGGAAGAGGGTGAAGTAGATATCTCTGATTATTGCTGGGATGAAGCGCAAAAGTTTCGGTCCAGGTATCAGTATATGGTATACTCCGCCCTAAGTAAAATGAAGATAACGGATGTGTCAATGCCCGTGAAAGACTTTGAAAGCTATTTCGTTAAGCATTATGGTATGCATGGCAATGATTATATGATTATTGATTCAGATAGCCTTATGCACCTGTTTTGTGAATTTGATAAAAATCCACAAAATACGACTAGTTTACTTCATAGACAATATAAAGGAGCAGACCATAGACTTTATGACCTAAGCATCGGCTGGTATTTGAGAGACATCCCTGAATTGGAGCCTTTCAAGAAGACTGTGGTAATCATCAGGAAGGAAGATCTTCCCTACGTATTTAGTACATGCACTGATAGTAGACCATCTGTAACATTAGTCGACGAGTCAGATAAGGAGAAGGGAGAAGCGATAATGAGAATAACAGTAAATCCAAACTTAGCGCTAAAATATAGTCGGGAGGCAAAAGTCGTTAGGGTGATGTTAACACAGAATCGTTAGTTGCAAACGAAAACAGAACAACCATTGTCCTGGTCATGCCCGACTTAATCGGCACAGATAACAACATTGATTTGGGCCAGCCCTCAGATGAGGTTGCTGGCCCAAATTGCATCTACTGGATAGGAACTGGTCTTGTCCCCTTTAACTGGTAGTTGTGGCTTTCATATTTCCAGCGCCAAACAACTATGTTGAAGTCCAGATTGTTTTCTTCTGACAATACTCTTAATTGATCTACTATATTCCCGAATCGCAGGCCATGTATAGGACCGCTGCTCATCATAGAATCCCACAGTTTCTGACTGATGAGCATATTCTGGGCAAATAGATTGGCCTCTCTCTCTTTAGGCGAATCCATGGAGTAGGAATCACCGGACACAAAAACTTCGCTATTGTCACAGTACATGTGTTTTTCGATGTGCCCAAGTTCATGAAGGACATTGAAAACCAACCTACTCATATCGTTAAATCTATGTGTGGTGATAATGGCCGGGTGTTCACCAACCTTCATGGAGGCAGCATCGATAGGCGTCTTTTCCAACTTCGGGATCACTGAATAAGCTATTCCATACTTATTTAAGATATCATGGATTTCGGATTCCCGTAGTTTGCCGGTATGGGCGCGAACAGCGATGTCATGGGCGGCCACTTGTGCATTGCCTTGTGAGAATTGAACTTTTGGGGCGCTTGACCTGGATGCAATATAGGCAAGGGTCAGCCATGTTGTCTGATTCCTCTCGTCCACATCACTCTTGTCACTCTTCTTGTAGTTGTAATTAAGCCTTTGGGCGAATTCCTGGTTCCTGATTTCAAGCGGCTTGAAACCAAGAAACTCTTCCAGTTTCAGTAGTTTTTCTTGTACATACAGAACGGCACTTATCTTCAGCCGCTTATAAAGCTCGGCCAGATTCAAGGTGCTGGAGAGCATGTTTTCAGCAACGATAGCCGCTTTTTCGTTTTCGTCTCGTACGGCGATGTCCTTGACATCCTTGTCGTACTGTGTCTGCAATCTCATCCAGAAGTCGGCTGGAATGCCTAATGCATCTTCCAACTTCTGTGCGATGGATGCTGTGATGTTTTCTCCTTTCAATAGCCGGGTTACGTTTGGGGCTTGCATCCCCATACGTTCTGCCAGTTCTTTCTGGGTCATAGACCTAGCCTTGAGTTCATCTTTGATGATCTCTGCGGGATGAACGGCCCTGAAAGGGGTGTTGTGTGTTTCATTTGTCGCCATAGTGCTCATTGATTTCGATTAGCTTGATGCGAATTCCGCCATCGAATTCTTCAAAAATTAGTCTGTACTTACTTGTAAAACCGATTCTCACGCTACTGTAGCCTGATAAACCGTACTTTAGAGGTTCGTAATTCAGTTTCTTGTGCCATGATAACTCAGATGTGTTGGTTACTGTCCTTAAAATAGCCATCACACCGTCAAGGTCATGAAGAAACGTCGCATTACTCTTGAGTTTCTTGTAACGTTTGTCGTCGCTTTTGTGGTAACAATAGTTCGTTAATTTTATAGATTTTACGCCACGGCGCGGACGCCGTAGAATAAGAGTTCTTTGAAATCAGTGTTATTTAATCGCAAGTTCGCGTGTTTCGCGGACATTGCAATAAAT
>Ga0256404_1004990_pt1 | contig 24170 bp, 12 predicted proteins | sample RumenRJG_01DNA_FD_185990 | JGI IMG/M metagenome (GOLD analysis project Ga0256404, IMG submission 185990) | Bovine rumen microbial communities from Lethbridge, Alberta, Canada - RJG_01 | ecosystem: Host-associated > Mammals > Digestive system > Stomach > Rumen | place: Canada: Alberta | collected... | reverse complement strand
TTGTCCCCGCGCCCACCGAGAGGCAGATGAAATGGCAGGAGACGGAGTTCTACGCTTTCTTCCACTACGGAATGAACACTTACACCGACCTGGAATGGGGAAATGGCGACGAGGACGAGGCCCGCTTTGCCCCAACTGCGAAGCCCGACCCCTTGCAATGGCTGAAGGCTGTGAAGGCTGCTGGCATGCGGGGTGGCATTGCCGTGGTGAAGCACCACGACGGATTCTGCCTCTGGCCCACGGCTACAACCCAGCACAACATCACCAAAGCCGGCAACGAGAACGGCCGCAACACCAATATCCCGCGCGACTTTGCCGCAGCTGCCCGCAAACTCGGCATGAAATACGGCTTCTACGTCTCGCCCTGGGACCGCAACAGCCTCTACTACGGCACCGACCGCTACGTATCGGACGTGTTTCTGAAGCAATGCGCCGAACTCGCACAGTACGGCAACGACCAGTTTGAGATGTGGTTCGACGGCGCCAATGGCGGCTCTGGCTACTATGGCGGCCGAAAGACCACGGTGAAGATTGACCGCGAGACCTACTACGACGTGCCCAACCTGCGCGACTCCATCCACAAGGTATGCCCCAACATCATTCTCTGGGGCGTGGGCGGTGAGGCCCGCTGGATTGGCAACGAGAGCGGCTGGGCCGGCGAGACCAACTGGAGCCCGGAGGAGCGGGGTTATTCGCCCGAAGGCAACGGCATGTATGGCACCATGGACGGTTGGTACTGGCTGCCCGGCGAGAGCGATGCCAAGTTCACCGACAAAGGGTGGTTCTGGCATCCGGGACAAAAGTCGCTCACGCCCGAGCGCACCTTCCAGATGTATCTCGAGACGGTGGGGCGCAACTCCACACTGATACTCAACTGTCCGCCCGACCGCAGTGGCCGGTTGCCCGACGATGAGGTGACGAGTCTCAAACAGTTTGGCAGTCTGCTCCGCCAGCGTCTCGGCCACAACCTCGCCGCCAAGGCCAAGATTGAGGTCTCGAGCGTCAGGACAGCCGGACAGAACCGCGACTACAAGGCGCAGAACCTTGTAGATGGCGACGCCAACTCCTACTGGTGCGCCCCCGACGGCACGCTCAACGCCACGATAACGCTCACGTGGGACAAGGCGCAGACCGTGCGCTACGTCAGCTTGCAGGAATACATCCGGCTCGGACAGCGGGTGAAGTCGTTCACCGTGGAGACCTCTGCCGACGGCATCCACTGGGAACGCCGCAGTGGCGACATCCCCACCACGACCATCGGCTACAAGCGCATCCTGCCCCTCAACGGCTCAACGGCCGACAGCTACGGCGAGGGCTACAGCGTGAAGGCCATACGCGTGACCATCACCGACGCCAAGGCATGCCCCACACTTTCAGAAATTGCAGTTTACTAATCACGTTTAAGCATCTACAGCAATGAATCTTTCTTCCTTATTATATAATAATAGGTATAAAACACTCCTTCTGGCCTGCGTTCTTTCGATAGCAGGTCAGCGTGCCCAAGCTGCCTCAGCGGCCGACAGCCTTCAGTGGACCAGTCTCGGCGTCTACGACACTTGGGAGCATTCCCCCTTCATGACCGGACGCCTCAAAGGCAATGTCGTGGTAGAGCAGGAGGCCATCGCCTTCCAGCGCTCACGCTACGGGTCCAACACCTACGGACTACGCGTTGACCTCAAACAGCCGTTCGAGCTCACGCCCGAGTTGAAGTATGTCCACGTGCGCATCCTCAAGCCCAAGGCCGGCCGCACGATGCTCATCGGACTGGGCAAGCGCCGCGACCGTGCCGGACAGAGTCCGCTCACAGAGCAGTTCTGGGTCTATTCCACCCAAACGGTGGAGCCCGGACAGTGGACCGACGCCGTATTTCCCGTGAAGGGAGCCGGTGGTATCGACATCCACAGCCTCGTGGTGGTGCCCGACTGCGAGTCGACCCACAATCTGAAGTCAGACTTCATGGCCCACGTGGGCACGATGGAAGTGAACGACAACCCCACGTCGGGCACGCTCTCCACCAGTTATCCGCTCTCCTTCTCGCCCGAGGGTGCAACCGTCCCCGCAGCAGAAGGCATCTCAACGGTGGGCGCAGGAAAGTCGGTCGTAAAATTGCCTGAGGCCAGCAATGGTCAGCAGCCCCGCTACACAGCCCTTCTCGAGGAAGCCCTTGATGCCACGCCCGGTGAGCACCTCGCCTTCACCATTAACGGTCAGCCGGCCGGCGAAGGCTCAGTGAGCATCGACCTCGACCGCGACGGCCGCTTCTCGGCTAAGGAACAATTCAACGGCACAGTCGACCTCCCCTCGTCTCTCCCCTATGGCTACTATCGCGTGCGCTTCCACCATGGACTGGCGGTTGCCGACACCCGACTGAACGTGCATCCACAGACGGTAACGGTCAATCAGGAAGGACGCAATGGTGAAGTGGTCTTGTCCGACGGACAGGCACTGTCGGCTCTCCGCCTTGCATTTGGCACAGCGCTGGCAGTGAAAGCCGTGCCGTCGCATGGCTTCACGTGCAGCGGAGTACGGGTGCGCTGCGGCTACAACCTCACCGGCGATCAGCTCCTGCACGGTACGCCACAGTATGTCGACCACGTCATTCCCCGCTCAGCCTTCAACGCCAATGGCGTGGGCGTCATTCCAGCAGAACTGGTGCGAGGCGACATCGTGATAGAAGGCCTCTTCGTAAGCAAATAATTCTTTTGGGGCATAAAGAAAAAAGAGCATAATTACGACGTCCAAGAATAAATAAAAACAATACGGCCACAAGGACCGCCATCTGTAAGACAACAGACGATTCCCCCTGAAGAATGTCTGCTTGCAGAGCGCGGTCTTTGTGGCCGTTTTGATTTCTCCTATGCCACGTGCGGGACTGTTGGTCCTCTCCTTAAGGTGATTGGTGGTCTAAATGCTACAGTTTCTTAATCACTACTGCTGCCCACCACCAGCTGCAAGATGCAGGTGGAACACATTCTTGGAGTTGACTATCTGCTGCCGGACCTTCTCATGAATGGCAGAATGCTTCTCGATTCAAATTACTTTCACCCTCGTTACAAACCACCGACCCATCTTTCCTAACATAAAAGCGAGGCGATTTCGCTAAAATCATAATTGCTGCCACGTGGTAGCAATATGGTTGCCACGTGGTAGCAATGAGGTTACCACGTGGCAGCAACAAGGTTACCACGTGGCAGCCGACAAGAAACGCTTGTTTGAATCTGATGAATCGCGGAAATCTAGGGAATATCGAGCACGACATTCAACAGCGTTTTAGGAGCGGCGGCATTCTTAACGACGAGGGTTTGCCGTAGGAGCGGCGGCATTCCTGCCGCCGAAGGATTTACTTTGATTTACAATTGGTTTTTCTTCCTTGGGTTGTAGGAGCGTCGTCATTCCTGCCGACGAAGGATTTACTACTGATACGTAAACTGATCTCTTTTTTGGTCGTCAGGAATGACGACCCTCCTACCGCAGTCTGCCACTTCTTTTTTGGACGGCAGGAATGCCGCCTCTCCTACCATGCGGCGTTCACTTCTTTCTTGGTCATCTGAAATCTAGGATGAGAAGGCCATGTGACAGACATCAGTGATTAGTGCCCCGAAGGGGTACACTTTCGGTAACCCCAGTCTAGCGACGATAGGAGCGCGGACTGTGGTGGCTATCAGATACTCAAATTGGACTCAGTGCCCCGAAGGTGGCACACCAGCACGTAGTGCGCAAACAGGTCTATGTTGTTGAAGGGCCGTCATTCCTGACGGCCAAGAAAGTGCGTCAACGCTCGTATCCACGTTGTAAATCCTGCTTCATAAAATAAAGGCCTACAAACAATCCCCTGATATTGCTCATACTACAGAGAAAAAAGGTTAATTCTAAATGAATCTGACAAGAATTCGTTATCTTTGCTGCAAAACTGAATGTCTATGAACTGGCAGCAACTCATTTCAAACAAGCGCCTCGGACAGGAGCATCGCCAAACGGAGATGCACGAGGAACGATCGGAATTCAAGCGCGACTACGACCGGCTGGTGTTCTCGGCGCCCTTCCGCCGCATGCAAAACAAGACGCAGGTGTTCCCTTTGCCGGGCAGCATCTTCGTCCACAACCGTCTGACCCACTCGCTGGAAGTCTCCACCGTGGGAATGTCGCTGGGCAACGACATCGCCCGACGACTCATCGCCCTGCATCCCGAATTGCGGGGTACGCTGTTTGAGGAAATCGGCACCATCGTCTCCGCCGCCTGTCTGGCCCACGACATGGGCAATCCGCCTTTCGGTCACTCTGGCGAGAAGGCCATTCAGACGTTCTTCACTGAGGGTAAGGGCCAGGAGCTGCGCAGCGTCGTCTCGCCCGAATTCTGGAGCGACATCACCCACTTCGAGGGCAACGCCAACGCGTTCCGGCTTCTCACCCACCATTTCCAGGGTCGTCGTGCCGGCGGTTTCCTCATGACCTACACCATGCTCGCCAGCATCGTCAAGTATCCCTTCGTCTCCGAGTTGGCCGGCGACCACGGCAAGTTCGGTTTCTTCCACAGCGAGCTCGGCAGCTATCAGACCATTGCCAACGAACTGGGCATCCGTCTGCTCTCCGCGCCCGGCGCGCCGTTGCGCTACGCCCGCCATCCGCTCGTCTATCTGGTAGAGGCAGCCGACGACATCTGCTATGAGATTATGGACATCGAGGATTCCCATAAGCTGAAGATTCTCACCCTCGACGAGGCCAGTGAGGCGCTGTTGGGATTCTTTGCTCCCGACCAGCGCGCCCACATCTTGAAGCGTATCAAGGATGAAGGCATCACCGACGTCAACGAGCAGATTGTCTACATGCGGGCGTGTGCCGTGAACAAGCTTGAGCACGAGTGCGTGGAGACCTTCGTTGAGCATGAGCAGGAAATTCTCAATGGCGAGTTCCGGGGAAGCCTCATCGACAACATCGAACCGCAGGCCCGCGATGCCTACAAGCGTTGCATGAAGCTTTCCTACGACAAAATCTATCAGAGCAAGCCCGTGCTCGACGTGGAGTTGGGCGGCTACAAACTGATGGAGACGCTGATGGAGACCCTCGTCGACGCGGCCGTCAACCCGCAGCGCTTCCACTCGCGGCAAATCATCCGCCGCTTCAGCAGTCAGTATGAAATCAACAGCCCCGACCTGCAGACGCGCCTGATGGCCGTCATCGACTATATCAGCGGCATGACCGATATCTTTGCCCTGGATATCTATCAGAAAATGTGCGGCATCAGCCTGCCCATCGTGTAGATTTTCTAGAGATTCTAGATAATCTAGAAATTCTAGGCCTTCTAGACATCAAAGCCGCGGAAGCCCAATTGGGCTTCCGCGGCTTTGATGTTGTTGTTGGCTGGCGCCTCTTTAGCGCATCACCTTCTTGCCATTGACAATGTAGACGCCGTGGGCCGTGGGCTTGCCGGCAAGACGCAGGCCGGAGAGCGTATAGTAGGCGTCGGTCGCGGGCTGGCGCTTCACGGTCGTGATACCCGTTGTGGTGAACTGCAGTCTTGTCTTCTCTGCATTCACGATGACGCCGTCCTTATCGATGAGCAGGGCGACGAGGCTGGCGTTCTCAGGCTTCAGCACCGTGGCGGGCAGCGTTGTGGTGTAGTCGTAGTGATAGCTGTCGCCTTCCTTGATCTGTGAGGGAATGATGCCAGCAATGCCGCCAAACTCTGTCTGGAGACCGCGGGCCACGTCCTCAAACCACATCGTATCGGCGTTCAGCACCTCGCCCATGTTCTCGAAGCCGTACATCTCGCCCATGCTTCCACCGGCATAGTAGTTGATTTGGTCGTATCCGCAGTAGTCGTTCATGATTCCCGTCTCGGCGTGAGTGCGGTGTACGCTGTCCTCCACGACAACATAGGCCAGACGGAAGTCGGCATCGGCGTAGTCCTTGGCAAAGTAAACATCGGTGGCGGCGTTGATTTCACCCGTCGACGGATTGTAGTTGGCCGTGAGACCCACACCCGTAAAGTTGGAGGTGTATTCCTTTATATAAGAGTATTCAGAAGGAATATCGGCCGGGTCGCCCCAGTACATCACGTTGCGCATGAGTCCGGCGTGGGGATAGCCCGACTGTCCCATGTAGTTGAATACGTCATTGAGGTATTCCTCACCGGGAATAGCCATGGAATCTGGCACCTGCTTGCTGCCGTCGTTGTGGATAGCGATGCCGATGAAACCGTCGGGATAGTTTTCGCGCATATAGCGCAGGGCGCCGATGCCGCGCACGCAATAGCCGCACCACGTGCCGGTGACCTCCTCAGCCACGATGCGCCAGGGAAAAGCCGACACGCGACCGGAAATCACAGCGCTGTCGCTGCCGCTCTTCACCCATGCCGTATAGTCGGTTGTGGCGAACTTGTCGAGTTGGAGCGAGTCGCTCAGCGTGAAGGCGAAGGGTTCATCGCCCGTAACGGTATTACTGAAGGTCTGCTTATAATGTTGCTGGCCGGCGTCGAAACCTACGGTGAATCCCTGCAAGGGCTCGTCGGTAGTGGCCCTGACGGTTCCAGAGAGAGCGATGTGACCATAGCCGTCGTAGCAGCGGGGCAGACTGAGATTGAGACCCACCTTTGAGGGAAGACCTATGAAGAGGTCGTCGAGGAGCAGAGCCGACTTATCCTTGGAGTCGTTGACGAAGGCTATCCACACGGTCTTGCCGTTATAGTCTTTCAAGTCGATGCTGTGCTGGGTCCAGTCAGCGTTCTCTTTGCTCACTTTAAGGGCAGGATTGTCGATGGAATGGGCCAAAACGTCATCCCAGGAGGTGAAAATGTAGACTGAGAATCCGTCGCGGTAGGTCTTGTCGTAGGCCTTCGAGCGCCAGCTCACCACGGCCTTGTCGCTCGTTACGTCGATGGCGCCAGTCACCATCCAGTCGTTGCTCTGTCCGGCTTTCTTATACCACGATGTCGACATGGCAACGTGATTGGTGGTGCCCTCCTCCAGAGTCACAATCCATGGCACACCCACCGCAAAGCCCAAGTTGGCCATATCGGTAGAGGGCGTGCGCTCGTCCAAGTCGTACAGGGTGAAGCCGTCGGGCATTCCCTGCTCGAAGTCTGTAGAGAAGTAAGTCTGCTGAGCGTGCAGGCTCAGCGACAATACCAACAAAACAGTCAAAGTAAAAAATTTCCTCATATTGCTATATATTATAATTGTATATTCTAGAGCTCTGTTCCATCCTTCAAGCATCGAGGCTTCATCTTTCCGCTTTCTTCAGTTGTCTATGAAAGGATGGATGTTTGCTGCAAAGTTAGTGTTTTCTTGCTCATTTTACGAACAAATCGGCAGTTTTAAGTCGTAAAACAGTATAGACAAAAACTAACAAGGGCCTTTTTTGCCCCAATTTCCTACGTTATTTATATTATTATAGTTAAATTTGCATTTGAAGAATAGACGAACACTAAAACGTTTTATTATGGGAAAACAATTACATGCGTGGCTTTTGTCCGCAGCGCTGGCACTCATAGGCAGCGTCACGGCAAGCGGACAGGAAGCCAAAACCGCCTACGGATTCTCCGACACGGATCCAGGGTCGGGCAAAGGTGTCTACACGTTTGACATCAAGTCCGACACGGTTGACAACATTCAGCTGGTGCAGGGTATCGACTGCAACAGCGTCAGTGCCAGCTATATGCTGGACGACAAGTATTACTATTTGGACTATACCCAGAATCAGTATGGATATAAGTCCAACGGTTTCTACTCTCTTGACCTCGACACCAAGACTGTAAAATCTATTATCGATTATGGAGGTGAGCAGCAGGGCCCCATCATCAGCCATTTGGCCTGGGACGCCCAGTCGCAGACCATGTACGGACTCAACGGTCTGCAATCCGGATCCGGCCTCTCGAAGATCAATCTTGAGACCGGAATCATCTCCAAGGTATGTGAGTTCACCTTCACAGGCGAGCCCGATCCCGCCAAGAGCTACGACAGTTTCCATACCATTATGGACGCCATTGCCGTCAATTACGACGGCGAAATGTATGGTGTGAGCTATTGGGGCGGTCTCTACAAGATCAATACTTCAACAGGCGTCTGCCAGTACATCGCGCCGTTGGACTACAATCCCGACAAGGCCTATATGTACAACAACAACTGTCTTTTCTTCGACAATGAGACCGATGAGCTCTATTTCCGCATGTATACCTATTACGGCAAGCATTATGAGCTGTTGAAGATAGACAAGAAGACGGGCCACTGCACGCATGTTTCCAAGTTGCCTTACGCCACGAGCGGCTACCAGATCACGACAGCTGGCAATTTTGACGGTATTGTGATCCCGTACATAGCAGCCGAGGCCAGTGCTCCTGCAAAGGTGCAGAACCTGACGGTGACTCCGGGCGCAGAGGGTGCTCTCTCAGCAACCGTATCCTGGACGAACCCCAGCAAGACCTTTGGACGTGGCGGTACGCTTGAGGACCTCGACTCTGTGGTCGTGCTGCGCGACGGCGTTGAAGTGACGCGCATTGACAATCCCGTTATCGGCGGTGATCAGTCGTGGACCGACAACACCATCACCGAGCGTGGCTACTATACCTATCGCGTGGTTCCCTACAACGATATGGGACGTGGCGACCGCACATCGGCCGCAGCCTTTGTGGGCGCTGACAATCCCGTTGCTCCTACCAATGTAAAGCTTGTTGCTGATGGCAACGACGGTGTGCTGACTTGGACGGCTCCCACAACGGGTAAGATGGGCGGATACATCAACACCGCCGACTTGAAATACGACATTCAGCGTCTGCCCGACAGCGTGAGCGTGGCTACAGATTATACTGGAACAAGCTTCACCGACGACAACATCAGTCGGATGAACCGCTATACCTATAATATTATAGCAAAGGCCGGAGGCTACAGCAGCGAGAAGGCCGTATCCAACGAGGAAGTGCTCGGTCCGGCTTTCGAACCGTCAGACACATTGATGAACTCTAAGGAGAACTTCAACTTGTGGACGCTCATCGATGCTGATGGCAACGGCCTCAACTTCACTTGGCAGGAACCTTCAAGCTGGTCTTTCGGTGGCGCCTATATCTACTATCCTTATGACGAATGGGCTTGCGCCGACTGGATGATCTCACCGAGAATTCATCTCCAGGGCGGAAAGCACTACAAGATGGTGTTCACGGCAAAGCCCGGAAGCGCCAAGGTGCTCGAGACCATCGCCGTTGGCTTCGGCGAGGGCAACACCATCGACGAGCAAGACAGTATCGCTCAATTCCAGTTGCAGACCGACCAGGCCACTCAGCTGCGCGCCAATCTGCCCGTCATGGACGAGGGCGAATACAATGTGAGCCTGCTCTACCGCACCAACATGGCCAACTACAGCATGAACATCAAGAACGTTATCGTCAGTGAGGACCACGAAGGCTACCTCACGGGTAAGGTGACAGCCAATGGAAAGGCCGTCAAGGGCGCTCTCGTGCGCACGGAGGACGGACAATTCACTTCTACTACAGACGCCGACGGCAACTACCGACTCGACTACCTGCCTGCAGGCACAGCGAATATCGTCGTCAGTGCCGTGGGCTACTACGACAGCAATGAGACTGCCGACATCACCGAGCTCGAGACCACTACGAAGAACATCGAACTGCAGGCTCTGCCGCAGCACACGGTGAAGGGTACGGTGAAGGACGTCGCAGGCGATCCCGTTGAGGGCGCCGACGTTGAAATCACCGGTTACACCGCCTTCTCTGCTCAGACTGCCGCCGACGGTAGCTTCAACATCGCCGGTGTTCCTGAGAACAGCAACTATGCCATCAGCATCACGAAGAACAAGCTGCTCGGCTACGACACCACGCTCGACGTGGATGCCGACCAGAACCTCGACATCACGCTTGAGGATAACATCAAGGCTCCTTACAACGTGAAGGTGGCCGTAGACTCTACATCCAATGCACTCAACGTGACTTGGAATGCTCCTATGAACGATCCGGTGGAAGACCGCATCGACGACGGAACCATTACTACCTCTGTCGGTATTTCCAATCCAACCTCTACTTGTGCCTTCGGTGTGGTTCGCAAGAATCCTGCACAGGTCTACGGTGTGAAGTTCTATCTCTGCGGCGCCGCCACACTCACTCACTACAGTGTTGCCCTCCGCATCTTTGACCTCGATACCAACGGTCAGCCGACAAGCAATGTGCTGTATGAAAATACCTACGTGCCTGTCACCGACGATCAATGGACAAGCTACACACTGCCCGCTCCTGTTGACTGCCCCAACGGCTACTACATCGCCATCTCTGGTTCTCAGTATATGAATATCGCTATCGACGGCGACGGTGACAGCCAAAAGTATCCCTTCCAAGAGGGCGTGAACTGCTTCACCAACGACTACACCTCTGGCAACTTCTGGTATCTCGAGGGTCAGTCGGGCGAGAATCTGCACCACAACTTCCTGATGCGTCCTATCGCTGCTCCTTACACCGTGAAGGAAGACACGATGAACGTCAACAAGATTGGCCGCTTCGGCTACAAGCCCGCAGAGCAGACCGCTTGTCCGTTTGAGCTCACCCACTCTGAGATGGAGCCCAAGACGGCTGTGGATACAGACAACTCCGTATTCAAGACCGTACAGGACCGCATCCGCTACAATGTCTATCGCATGACGCCTGCCACACAGGCCGACGAGAGCCAGTGGACAACCCTGGCAACAGGATTGAAGGAACGCTCATTCGCTGAGCAGAACTGGACAAGCCTCGATCAGGGCAGCTACATCTATGCTGTGAAGGCCGTCTACACAGGCGACATTCTCTCAACTCCGGTCTACAGCGACAGCATCGGCTGCAAGACCTATACGAAGGTTCGCATCCATCTGACGACCGACACGCCCGAGAATGAGGCAGCCGGTGCTTCGGCAATGCTCATCACTGGTGGTGGACAGCACGTCTACCAGGGACAGGCCGACGAGAATGGCGACATCTTCTTCGACAATGTCTGGAAGACAAGATACGACCTCAGCATCGTGCTCGACGGATTTGTCGGCAAGGACACCACGGTGACCCTGGCAGACAACGACGAGTTCACGTTCAACTTCCTGCTCAACGAGAACCGCGTGAAGCCCTACAACCTGATGATCGAACAGGGCGAGACCGGTACCGACCGCGTCTTCATGTGGAACTATCCCGATGTATTCACCGAAGACTTTGAGAGCCACGAGGACTTCGCCATCAACTCTCCGGGCACGTTAGGCTGGCAGTATATCGACGGCGACGGTGCCGAGACGGGTGGATTCTCCTTCGACGGTGTCGACCCGTGGCCCAACGAGTTTGCTCCTATGGCCTACATCGTGATGAATCCTTATAAGGTCTATCCTTCTGCAGGCTACACATTGGCCGACTACTACGGTTCACTGAAACCTCGCAGCGGTGAGAAGTGTCTGCAAGACTGGGCTGCCTACGAAGCCGATGAGGACGACTGGGTGATCACGCCGAAGCTCTACTTCAAGAACGACTTCAAATTCAACTTCTATGCTCAGACTTACAACGGCTACAGCCATCCCGACCAGTTCGAGGTGCTCTACTCTACTACAGATGCCGAGCCCGAGAGCTTCGTTCGCCTTGACAGTGTGAGCATGCAGTACAGCTACGGCTACAACTACTACAGCTACGACATTCCTGCCGCTGCCAAGTATGTGGCTATCCGTACGGTCACTCCGAAGGATGAGACAGGCTATGGTGCCCACATCATCAGTATCGATGATATCAGCTTCGGCTATACCGACGCAAGCGCTGCTGCCGCACACGTGGCTGGCGCACGCCGCTCACCGTCTCCCGAAGGCCTCTTCAAGGTTTATCTCGACGGTACAATGTTGACCCAGACCAACGAGACCAAGTATGAGTTCACCAACCTGAGCGTGGGCACTCACACGGCCGGCGTCATCGCTTCCTACACGAGTGGCGAGACCGAGATGAGCACCATCGACTTTGAGGTGACTACCGCCGACGGTATCACGCCTGTTGCTGGTTCTGAATTGAAGGTCAGCGTCAAGAACGGACTGCTGACAGTGGATGGCGACTACGACGACATCGCTCTCTACGCTACATCCGGACAGCAGATGCCGATGAGCCGCATCGGAATTGGCACGTACCGCGTGGGCAATGTGCCTCAGGGTACTTATGTCATCAAGATGACCCGCGGCAAGCAGGTACGCTCGATGAAGATTACCTTGTAATATTCCCATAAACACCTCTAAAGCTAAGGGCTCCGCAGAGAAATTCTGCTGAGCCCTTTTTCTATTGCGGTTGTCCCTTTCCCATATTCCCCCCATCCACCCCATTACTCCCACTCCCCCAAAATAAAAATCCCGCCAAACTATAGGCCGTATCAATTATAATTGCTAATTTTGTGGAAAATTGCATACAACTTTATCAACCATACAAATGTACAGATTCAAATCCATTTTAAAACAGACCCTGTGGGGCGGTGAGAAAATTGCCAAGCTGAAACATATCGAGAACGCGCCCTCACAGATTGGCGAGAGCTGGGAACTCTCTGCCGTTGAAGGCAACGTGTCGAAAATTGAGGGCGGCAAGGAAGACGGAATGCTGCTCACCGACCTTATCGACCGCGACAAGGAGGCACTCATGGGAAAGAGCAACTATGAGCGGTTCGGAAATCGCTTCCCCCTGCTCATCAAGTTTATCGATGCCAAGCAGGATCTCTCGATCCAGGTGCATCCCAACGACGAGATTGCCCACCGCCAAGGTCTGCCCTGCGGCAAGACGGAGATGTGGTATCTCATGCCGTCGGAGGACTACGCTGTGATTCGCGTGGGACTGCAGAAAAAGATTACGCCCGAGGAATACAAGCAGATGGTGGTCAACAACACCATCACCGACGCTATTGCCCACTACAACGTGAAGGAGGGCGACTGCTTCTTCCTTCCCGGAGGACGCATCCACAGCATCGGTGCAGGCTGCATGCTCGTAGAGATTCAACAAACTTCCGACTGCACCTACCGCATCTACGACTTCAACCGCCGCGACAAGAACGGCAACCTGCGTGAGCTTCACACCGAGAAGGCCGCCGAATGCATCAACTATGAGGTGCTGCCCGACTACCGCACGAAATATGAGCCGCGCAAGGACGAGCTCGTACAGCTGGTCGACAGCAGTGTATTTACCACTTCCGTGCTCGACCTCGACGAGAAGGTAAGTCTCGACTGGAGCGCCATCGACTCCTTCCAGATCATCATCTGCCTTGAGGGCGAGGGCGAAGTGGCTGAGGACGGCAGCGACTGGCAACCGATGAAGGCGGGTCAGACCTATCTCTTCCCCGCCACAACGAAGAACGTGGAATTCCGCGGAAAGATGAAACTCATCAATACCTACGTGAAGTAAATTTTTCAAGAGTTGGGAATCAGCCATTCCTGACTCTTGCTTCTTGGCAGAAGACTGGAACAGCAGAGCTTCCAGTTTGTCTGATTGCAGTTACAGGATTTATTGTAACTTCGTATGAAACAAAGATTTCCGACGGGGACTGACAGCTTTGGCCCAACCCCTGCCGGAAATACTTTTTGAGGATAAACATTGTTTTGCAAAGCCGTCATGAGAAAAAGTATCGTCGTCATCATCCTGTTTGCCACACTTTGGGCGGTCGCCTGCCATGGCCAAAGCTATGAGCAGATGAGCCGCATGGACATCAAGAGCCTTGTGGACCTGGGGACGCGACGGCTTGTGGAACAGAACAAGCCCGAGGAGGCCCTGGAGGCTTTCAGCCTTGCCATGGGCAGATACCGCCGCGGCCTTGGCGATGAGGACAAACAGCTCTGTATGAAAGCCTGCTACGGTGCATGGCTCGTCTACTTCAACCACTTCTACAACTATCAGAAAGCCTTCGAGAGCATCATGCTAGCGCGCGACATTGCCGACGATATCCAGCAAGACCAGCCAAAGGTGTACCTCATGGCTGGCAATATCTACCAGACGATATCCGAACAAAGCAACGACAACCGGCTGATGCGCCGCGCCTATACCTATTATTATAAGGCGTTCGAGATGGCAATGGCAGAAGACGACCGCTCAAGCATCGACATCTGCTTCAGCAACCTGCTCACGGCGGCCCACTCGCTCGACAGCATCGGCGGTCTGAACCGTGCCTGGCGCGCCTATGCCTCGCTGCCGGTGGAGAAGAAGGCTGTGCGCCGCCGCTTCAACCACAGGGCCTACCGGGTGTATACCCTCTGGCACGCCCACCGTCTCCGGGAGGCCACAAAGGAGGTGGAGGCGCAGATTCGGGAGACTCCCACCGACGACGAGCACGTGCGGCTCGTTATCAACGCCCGGCTCAGCAAGGCCCGTCTGCTCTTCGCGCAAGATTTGAAGGCCGAGGCGCTGAGCGAACTCCACACCACAGAGCAGATTGCCGGACAGTATGGACTGAGAGACGCTATGCTTGAGATATACGAGTTGAAGACCGACATTCTGAAATCAGAGAATAAGAAATTGGAAGCCAACGAGAGCTACAACCGCTACCTGACGCTCAAAGACAGCCTCTACATCTCACGACAGCTCTCCAATATCGACGAAATGCAGTTTGGCTACGACCTGAAGAAGAAAGATGAGAAGCTGCAAACGGAGCGCACGCGCCGCTTGCAGTTGCTGGGTCTGGCCGTAACCCTCATCGTGATTGCCCTCATTCTCTTGGTGATGCTCCTCATCATCAAGCGGAAGAACGGCAAGTTGCGCGAGTCCAACCGCCAACTCTACCTCAAGAGCATCGCCCAATTGAAGAGCGAGGCCAACGAGCGCGTCGTCACGCATAAATACGAACAGCAAATCAGCAACCTGCAACAGCACATTGCCGACGATGCCGACTCAGCCCGCCAGCGCTATAAGGGCAGCGGATTGAGCGACGACGACAAGGGACAGGTGCTCGCCCGGATAAAGAAGGTGATGGAGGAAGTAGACGAATACTGTTCGCCCGACTTCAGCGTGCTCCGTCTCTCGTCGCTTGCCGGCTATAAACCCAAGGACATTTCGGAAGTGATTCACGAGTACTACAATTGCAACTTCAACGCCTTCCTCAACGAATACCGCATCCGCGAGGCTTGCCGCCGCGTGTCGGAGGACGAAGCCTTCACGCGCCTCACCATCCAGGGCATGGCCAACAGCGTCGGCTTCAAGTCGCGGTCGGCCTTCATCGCCGCATTCAAGAAGTTTGCCGGCCTCACGCCCTCCGAATACATCAAGATTTCGGTGCAGACCAAGGCCGAGGAGAAGCAATTATAGGAGCGTAGGTGGGGTGTCTGAGCCAAAGTATAGACAGTATCGTAAAATACTGATTTATATTCACTTACAAGAACTACAAAAATTTGTTCCGCCATTTGTGGCGATTTTGTTCCGCCATTTGTGGTCAATTTGTTCCGCCATTTGTGGTAATTTTGTTCCGGCAGTTGTAGCCGATTTTGTAACAAATGATGTTTGTAGGAGCGTCGGCATTCCAGCCGACGAAGAAATGACACCGATGTTCATCACACTTCAACCTTGGTCAGCAGGAATGCCGACCCTCCTATTTTCAACCCAAAAGGCCGATTTTCAACCAATGTTGTTTGAATTTTGATTATTCAAACATTGTTTTTATTACTATTTATAGTTCGAACACCGATTTTTAGTAGATTTGCAATGTTCAAAATATAAATGCTTATGTACAAGTTTATTTTCATTCTCAGTATCCTTCTCACTTGTTTTGCAGGACAAGGGAAGGCAGCCGACTTCGTAGAGGCCGGGATTTCCTACTCGCTGCAATCGGACAGCACCGTGAGCGTGGCGGCTAGCGACGACGGCTATTCGGGTTTCGTCACCGTCCCCGCAACCGTCACCCACGACGGACTGACCTACAGCGTCACGGGCGTTGACGACCGCGCGTTCCAAAGCTGCGCGTCGCTCACCGGCGTGGCACTGCCCGAGGGCCTCACCTCCGTGGGCAGCTATGCCTTCAACCAGTGCTCGGCCCTCGACAGCGTCAGCCTTCCCTCCACCTTGCAGGAGATTGGGCGCTTCGCCTTCAACCAGTGTTCGTCGTTGCAGCGCATTGTCATCCCCGAAGGAGTCACCGACATTCCGCAGGGACTCTTCTATATGTGCATGTCGCTCACCAGCGTGACGCTGCCCTCACAGCTCGCCTCCATCGGGCGCAACGGCTTCAGCTATTGCTCCGCACTGACGACGCTTGACCTGCCAGCCACCTGCACCACCTTCGGCTATTCGCCCTTCAACGGCTGCGGACTGAAGAAGGTGACACTGCCCGAAGGCACAACGCTCGTTCCGTCCTATTGCTTCTCCTCCTGCCACCAGCTCAGCGAGGTGACGCTTCCTTCCACGGTCGACTCGCTCGGCGCCTGCGCTTTCCAGGACTGCCCGGGACTCACGTCCATCTCCCTGCCCGCCAGTCTGCACGGCCTCGGCAACATGGCCTTTGCCTCCTGCATGAATCTGAAGTCGGTCTACCTTCCCGACGGAGTGGTCTACGTGGGCAACCAATGCTTCTACAACTGCGCCGGACTCGAGGCGGCCACCTTCGGCAAGGGAGTGGCCTCGCTCGGCACCGATATCTTCACAAAATATAAGAACACGGCCGCCATGAGCCTCAGCGACCTCTACCTCTTCAGCAACGCCCTGCTTGGCGGAGGCACAGGCTTCGACGAAGCGCTCTACGCCACCACCACCGTCCACGTGCCCGCAGCAATGGTCAGCGAATATCAGACTGCCGAAGGCTGGAGCCGGTTCAACATTGTGGCCATAGACGACTACGAACTGACGGGTATCACCACCCTGGGACGCGACCAGTACTCTTCCAATATTCCCTCCTACAGTCTTTCAGGACAGCGCATCAGCGGCAGCGCGAAGGGAATCTATATCCGCAACGGTAAGAAATACATCAAACATTAAAAAAAGATATACATGAAAAATCTCTTAATTACCCTGCTTTTAGCTGTCTTCGTGGGTCCTGCTTTTGCGCAGGACCTCAACGAGAACTTTGAGCACGACGGTAGTCTGCCCGACGGATGGACCGTATACAGCTCGAGCACCACCTACCAGTGGGCGGTGGTGAAATATTCCACCTTCAGCCGTTACTACACGGGCTTCAACGGCGGCGACACCTACGCCATGAGGTCCAGAACGGGGCGCATCACCTCCACCCGTCCGGCACCCGAATCCTGGCTCATCACGCCCGCCGTCACCGTTCCCGAGAATGGCGTGCTCAATTTCATGATGGTCACCGACGGCAGCTTCAACATTCTCGAGACCACTCCCGAAGAATCGCGCTCCCACTTCAGCGTGCTCGTCTCGGAAGAAGGCACCGACACCACGACCTTCACCAACGAACTGCTCAATGTCGTTCCGCTGGGCGTAGACGTGTGGAAGAGCTACAGTCTCGACCTCAGCCAGTGGGCCGGCAAGACCATCCACATCGCCTTCCACGACTACGGCAACACCAGCGGCAAGGCCTATACCACCAACAGCATCTATCTCGACAACGTGAGCGTCGACACCCGCCGCGGCTCCGATGTCTACGTCTCTGAGGTTGTCTCGCCCCAGTCGGGCTACAGCAGCCGCCAGCCCCTCACCGTCAAGGTGCACAACAACGGATTCGACGTCGACGGCGTCTCTGTGGGCTATTCCATCGACGGCGTTGAGGGAACGGCAGCCACGTTGGACGCCACGCTGGCACGCGACTCAGAGGTGAGCTACACCTTCCCCGATACGTTGGACCTGACCGACGGACAGAGCCACGCGCTCAAGGTTTGGGCCTACACCGAGGCCGATCTCAACCACGACAACGACTCGCTCAGCGCCTCGGTTGACATCGACCGCCATCTCTCCTTCCCCTACACGATGAACGACTCCACAGCCGCCACCGACTGGCAGAGCACCTATATCTACGAGCGGCTCGGCACGAGCTACGGCTGGTCGTACGTCGACGACAGCACGCAGAACGTCCACGCCTGGAGCTACATCACGCCGCCCGCCAGCACCAGTGAGCTCGTGAGCGGATGGATTCCCTTCCCCGAGGGCAAAGTGGGCTTCGAGATGAGCTACAAGAGTCTCTCATCGGGCACGCTGACGCTTCAGCTTCTCGACACGGCCTCCGTCACCCTCGCCTCTGAGACCATCGAATTCCCCTCGGCCGACGACTACACGACGCGCCAGGTGGTGTTCAACATGCCGCAGGCCAAGGACTGCCGCGCCGTACTCTTCCTGACAGGCGACTACACCACGCAGCTGCTCGTCAACGGACTGAGCTTCTTCACGCCCCTGCCCTCTGATGTCAATCCCGTAGTCTTCGTGTCGCCTGAGCTCTCGGCCTACGTCAGCGGCGACAGCATTCCCGTCACTGCCACGCTGTCCAACATCGGCAGCGGTGCAGCGCAGGACGTAGCCGTAAGCCTCCTCGTCGACGGACAGACCGTGCAGACCGACACCATCGCAGCCATTGCCTCGGGCGAGACCCTCGACCACACCTTCGCCAGCAAGCTGCTGATCGACGAGGGAAGTCACCAGTTGGCTGTCGTTGCCGATTCCGACTCCATCACCAAGGACATCTTCGTCTATCAGCCCCAGGCCTATCCTTATCAGGAGACCTTTGAGGACACGACAACTTGGGCATCCTGGACTCAGCTCAATCCCGCCAGCGATCCCGTCTACTGGACCATCACCGGAGTGGTGAAGGGCAATGTCAACTACGCCAAGAACGGCACGCATGCCGCCTACATCGGCAGCGCATCCAACATCGAGCACGACGACTGGCTCATCTCGCCGGCCATCAACGTCACCGCGACGGGCCGCCAACGCCTCTCGTTCTTCTACGTCACTACCTACAAGTCGGCGTCGTCGAAGAATAAGTCTGTGCTCGACGTATACGTAGGTCAGACCAACCGTCCCGACAGTCTCGTGAAGTTGCCCCTCGTGACGACCGACACCATCACCAACGACAACCTGAACGTATATCGTCAGGGATTCGCCACGCTCGACATCTCCGAGCCTGGACTCTACTACATCGCCTTCCACAACACCGGCAAGGGCCACGACATCATCCTCGACGACGTACGCCTCGACAACAGTGCCGACCTGGCCATCGTCTCTGCCACCCACACTGCCACCGACGGCTTCCACCTCTCGGGCGACACCATCAGTCTGCTGCTCCAGAACCGCGGTGCCACCGACATCAGCGGACTCACCCTCAAAGGTCTGTGCAACGACAGCGTCGTGACCACACAGGCAGCCAACGCCCTGCTGCAGCCGGGCGACACCATCCGACTGAACCTCAGCGACGGCTTTGACCTCAGCACTCCGGGCATCTACAACATTGGCGCAGAAGTTGCAGCCGACGGTGACGTGGAAGCCTTCAACGACCGCTGGGCCTTCGCCTCTGTTGAATGCTTCGCCGACGCCACACTGCCCTACACTGAGAATCTCGACTCCACCCGCCATCAGTCGCAGTGGACGCTCCAGGGCAACTGGCGCACCGGAACCTACTCTTCGGCCAACGCTGCCTACAACGGCACGGGAGCCATCAGCCACCACGGCGCTGCTGTCGGCGATGCCGACTGGGCCTACTCAGGCTGCATCTACATTCCGGCCGGAACCTACGAGATGAGCTTCTTCTACAGAACCTTCCTCAACGGAACCAACATGAACAACTACGGTCAGGACTTCGCCGTCTATCTCGGCACGGCTTGCAATCCCAGCGCGATGACGATTCCTGTCTATGAGACCGACGAGCCCATCGTGGCTCCCGACAAGCGCTACCGCAAGGTGCTCTCTACGATAGAGATTCCCGAGGACGGCGAATATTACATCGGTATCGAATGCAGTTCTACGGCCGTCTCCGGCGTGCTCTACCTGGATGCCTTCGCCATCAATGCTCCTGCTGAGCCGCAGAGCGTGAAGAGCTATCAGGCCGACTTCGCTGAGCGCGGTGATGAATGGTACCACTACGACCCCTCATCGCAGTTCCAGCAGTGGAAGGCTTCTGAAACAGATCCGCAGTCGCTCGTTGTTCGTCAGAGTGTGCAGAAAGACCTCATGCCGACCGACCTTCCCGGTCTGCTCGTATCTCCGGCCTTCGAACTGGAAGAGGGTGATGCAGTGACAGTAAGTCTCGGCTACAACATCTCCATCGACCATCCCGAGCTCTACGCCGACTCTACCCTCGAGGGCATCAGCATGGCAGTGCTTACCTCAAGCGTCGACCTGCCCGAAGGCTTCACCAACCTGTTGCTCCGCAGCAACAACGTGTCGGGCGACGACCAGACCGTTACGGCAACCTTCGACATAGAGCAGACCGGAACCTACTACTTCGGTATCCTGCCTTATGGTGCCGACCACACCACATCGGGCGAGGCCATCACGACCTACACGCTGAACGCCTTCAGCTTCGATGCCGTAAGCACGGGCATGAAGGAAACGCTTCAGAGCGACGGCCCCTGCCAACTCTATCAGCTCGACGGCGTCCTGCTGGGCACGTTCAACAACGAGTCTGAGGCACTGAAAGGACAGAAACAAGGTATATACCTTATTAAGAATGACGCTACAGTGCGCAAGGTGTTGGTGAAATAAACACCTTACATAGCATTTTATATTTTTCTCCCGCCGTATCCTAGTGATGCGACGGGAGTTTTTGGACCCACCCCAGCCCTCCCTACAAGGGAGGGAGATGTAAGCAACAGATAAGACCTAGGTTAAGTCAGAAGATGACGTGATAAAAGTAAGTTAAGGCATACTGACAATTGTCTATAAAAACTAGTCAGGATAACGGCCAATAGAAGGAAATCAACAGGCGCTTTCTCAAGCACGCAACCTATCAAGTTCAGACGTTATTATAACTTAGCCATGTCTCGTGACAGTTGTCGCGAACGAACGTGACAGTTGTCACGCATCATCACTCCTCGGTGAATGATCTTTCTTTGTGTAATCCTCGATATGTTAATCTTTCGTGACGGTCATCACAAAACAACGTGACGGTCGTCACAAACGAACGTGACGGTCGACACGAACGAGCGTGACGGCCGACACGAACAAACGTGACGGTCGTCAGAGATTTATTGATATTTTTTTCTAGAATTAGAGAATGAGAGAATTATTGTCAGCCTTGAATCAGAGAATTATTCTATTATCAGCCAGAATTAGAGAATTATCCTAATCGCATGCAAGAAAGAGAATTAGGGGACAGCGCATCTGCGCATAGCCTGGATTTAAAGATTAGTAAATGCTGTCCTGGAAGGCCATACCTCGGAAACCGGGTGCATACACGAGCGAAGCGGGTGGATGCGCCCGGGAGATGCGCTGAGAGGGACGTGCCTGGAAGGCACTACCTTTCACCGCATTAAGGAGGCTTCTAACTATGCCGGTTATCCCGCAGCGCCGCTTTTTATATTTCAAATCGTACGTGGATACATGTTTTTTTGCTAACTTTGCCGCAAATATCCGTCGGCTACCATCCTACCCGACCACAAGACATAAAAAGAAGCAAATGATGAAAAAAACATTTTTACTGTTTATCCTGGCTCTGTTCTGCCAGATTTCTTTCGCCCAGTCTCCCGCAGAAGAATTGCTCAGCCAATACTCCTCAGCCAAACACGCCACCTTCGTCAAGGTGCCCAAGCCGTTGATGTCGATGTTTCTGAAGCAGATTGTGAGTAAGGACTCCACGGCCAAGCAACTCACCAAGTGCGTGGACAAACTGCAGGTGCTCGTGCTCGATGAGAGTTCGAAGTCGGTGCGCAAGAAATGCAACAAGGACGTTGTGGGACTGCTCAAGCGCGGATTCTACCAATACGCCCGCTTCACCGAAGACGGCAGCAACGTGCTCGTGCAGACCTATCCCAACGTGGACAATCCCACGCAAATCCTGCTGAGCATCACCGGAGGCGACAACTGCACGCTGCTCCTCCTGGACGGGAATTTCAACAAGGAATTCTTCGACCAACTGACCAAACTGGGAAAGAAACTCGACGATGACTGAGCGATTGAAGTAGAATGAGGATAACACAAAAGCACAAGAAATGAAACAAATCAAGAAATATCCCCTAACGACACTGGCCATCATCCTCATCTGGACGCTGTGCCTGATACCCATTCCCGACACACCGCTCAGCCAGGTGCGGCTGATTGACAAGTGGACGCATCTCGTCCTCTTCGGCGGACTCACCTTCATCATCTGGGCTGAGATGCTACGCAACGACCGTCGGCTTGCCGCAGTAGGCAAGCCCGATGGACAGCATAAAATCCTGACACAGCGCTATGCGCTATGGGGAGGACTGGCGCCGTGGCTGATGGGCGGCTTGATAGAAATTGTTCAAGCCACATGCACAAACGGCGTAAGAAGCGGCGACCCCATCGACTTTCTGGCCGATGGCATCGGCGTGTTGCTGGGAATGGCTATCGGTATTCTTCTGGCACGATTTGCTTCCACTTCGAATAAGGGTTGACAAGCATCTGCTTGTTGTAGAAGTGGTAGTCGCCCGTCACCTCAGGTCCGATGAAATCAGGTTTCTCGAAGGGCTCCTGCGGATCAGCAAGTTCCACCTCGGCCATCACGAGACCCGCGTTGTCGCCAAAGAACTCGTCAACCTCAAACGTATGCTTTCCGCTCTTCACGAGCCAGCGGCGCTTGTCGATGACTCCTCCGCGACAGAGCTTCAACAGATGGGAAGCCTCGTCGAGCGTGATTTCCTTTTCAAACTCATAACGGCTTAGCCCGCCATCGACGCTGTGACTCTTGATGGTGAGGTAAGCTTTGTCGTCACGCACGCGGATGCGCACCGTGGCGTCCTCGCAGCGGATATATCCCTGCTGGATATGGCTGCTCGCAAAGGCGGCGCGCTTATAGGCGTCGCCTTTGCGGACGAGAAACTTTCGTTCTATCTCGAAACCACTCATGCCTGCATCACTATGGTTGCAATCATGTAGAGGATTCCCAAACCAATCAAGATTCCGAAAATCCAGTTTACAATGTGGTTGGCCTTCTTTTCCTGCTTTGCCTGATATTCGGCGCGGCGCGATTTACTTTTATCACTCATAGCTATTTGGTTTTTTAGATTGTTATCAACGTTAATCTTGCTCTCCCTCGGTGGGGAACTCCATCAGATAAGCCTTGATGAAACCGTCGATCTTGCCGTCCATCACGGCGTCGACGTCGCTGGTCTGATAGCCCGTGCGATGGTCCTTCACGCGGCGGTCGTCGAAGACGTAGCTGCGAATCTGGCTGCCCCACTCTATCTTCTTCTTTCCGGCCTCAATCTTGGCCTGCTCGGCCATCTTCTTCTTTAAGGCGCGGTCGTAGAGTTGGCTCTTCAACAGCTGCATGGCCTTCTCGCGGTTCTTGGGCTGGTCGCGCGTCTCGGTGTTCTCGATGAGGATTTCTTCGTGCTCGCCCGTGTCGTGGTCTTCATACTGGTAGCGCAGACGCACGCCCGACTCCACCTTGTTGACGTTCTGACCGCCGGCGCCGCTGGAGCGGAACGTATCCCAGCTCACCTTGGCCGGGTCGACATAGATCTCGATGGTGTCGTCGACGAGCGGCGATACGAACACCGAAGCGAAAGAGGTCATGCGCTTGCCCTGGGCGTTGTAGGGACTGACGCGCACTAGGCGGTGGACGCCATTCTCGCTCTTGAGGAAACCATAGGCGTATTCGCCGCCCTCGATTTTCATAGTCACACTCTTGATGCCGGCCTCATCGCCTTCCTGAATGTCGGAGATGGTCACCTTGTAGCCATGGTCCTCACACCAGCGCTGATACATGCGCATCAGCATCTGTGCCCAGTCCTGACTCTCCGTGCCGCCGGCTCCGGAGTTGATCTTCATCACGGCATCCATGGAGTCCTCCTCCTGGCGCAGCATGTTGCGGAGCTCCAGTTCCTCAATGTTCTTGATGCAGCGCGCATAGTCGTCGTCCACTTCCTGCTCCGTGACGATGTTCTCCTTATAATAATCGAAGGCCAACTGAAGTTCTTCGGCATTCTGCTTCACGGTGTCATAGTCCTTGATCCACTTCTCAATGCCCTTCACCTTCTTCATCTGGGCCTCGGCCCGCTTGGGATCGTCCCAAAAGTCGGGAGCCTGCGTGCGGAGCGATTCCTCCTCAAACTCCACGCGCTTCTGGTCTATCTTCAAATAGTGATGGAGTTTCTCTACG
>Ga0256404_1004988_pt1 | contig 24174 bp, 19 predicted proteins | sample RumenRJG_01DNA_FD_185990 | JGI IMG/M metagenome (GOLD analysis project Ga0256404, IMG submission 185990) | Bovine rumen microbial communities from Lethbridge, Alberta, Canada - RJG_01 | ecosystem: Host-associated > Mammals > Digestive system > Stomach > Rumen | place: Canada: Alberta | collected... | reverse complement strand
CCTTCAATGCCGCCTTTGAGCGCCCGGGCCATGAATGATCTGATGCCCTGGTCAGAAACCTACAGGCGATATGAGGCAGAGCAAAAGCGGGAAATCCAGGGCCTCCTTGATCGGCTGTCTGATGAAGAGCCGGCCGGAAGTAATAGAAGGATGCGCTCCGGCCCCGCCTTTTTGGGCCAGTGTGGATAACACTCGTTCAGAAAACGTCATCACTTTTTGTGTTTTTTGAACCTCTCGCAGCACTGGTGCTGTAAATGACTTCAAAAAAAGACCAGGCAGCACCTTTCTGGTGTGCCTGGCGTAACAATAGCATAAGTTATCTCGGTAATGCTATATACCGACTATTTGACGCTTACGAATGAAGTCAAGCGAGCATACTCATTTTCGAGCATTCATCCTCTATCGCCTCAGTCACGAACTCATTAAGCGACTGACCGCGCTGTCTGGCACAAAGGACTGCCGTTTTATGCAGTCTAGAGGAAATCCTTACATTAAATTGCCCCTTATATTCTTTTTCAGGTTCTTTTCCAAACTCCCTGCACATTTCCAGATAATTGTCTACCGATTGTTTGAACATTGCTTCCAGCTCAGACACAGAGTTCCCGTGAAAAGCCAGCGTATCATTTAACCCGATGACCTCTCCCACAAAGACCTTATCCTCGTCAGAATACTTAATATCTGCATGATACCCCTTATATTCCATCATTGTCTTGCCCCTCTTTATTCGCCCCGGTTTCCTTTAAAAACTCTCACACCATTTTTCTGATATTGGTATAGTGATTTGCCCCGCCTTAGTCAAGTCACAAACCTCTGACCCTGCTGCGGATTTCCCATCCTCTCCTATCCCACGCCAGCCTTTTTCAATCTTTCGATGGACGAAACAGCTCCGGGAACCTGCTACTCTGTAAATGGATCACCATGCTGTTTTTCAGCCATAACAGGCTGAATGTTCATGAAAGGAGTGGGAGGATGAAAAAAAGGGCTTTATTATCCTGTATGCTATGCGCGCTTCTGCTTCTCTCCGCCTGCGGAGGGGGCGCCGCTTCGCAGGCCGGCGGCGGGGCTAAGACAACCTCGGCTGTCCAGGAAACAAGCAAAGAGACAGTGTCAGAAGCAAAAACCAGCTCTGCTGAAGCCGCGCCGGTGAATAGCACCGCTGCCAACGAAAAAGAGGAACCGGACACTGAGGAAGCCAAAGCCCCTGAAGACGCATCTGTAGAAGACGCCGCCGCTGAGGATGACGGTTGGAGCGATGACTCCGAGCCGGAGGTGGCAGAGCTCACAAAGGACCAGTTCTACGAATACTTCGACATGGTGCTCCAGGATTCCGACGCGGACAAAGACGCGTTTTTCGTAGAGTACGGAGACCGGAAATACTTCTACAAGGATCTGGGCGATTTGTATGATGCCGCGAAAAAGGAAGGCGGCACCATCGACGTGAAGATCATGGGCGAAGAGGAGGAGGAGATGCTGGACCTCGAAATCATCGCGAACCAGCTGGCCTTCCTCTCCGACTGGGACCAGGATGTCTGGACCGACACGGTGCCCAGCCAGGAGCTGATTGACCGCTTCTACGGAGACTGGCACGGCGTCGTGGCCTTTGAGAACTGCACAGGAAAATACGAGGCCTCCCTGGGCGGGGACTGGGTGACCAGCATCGCCCGCATCTACATTGACCCGGACGGCTACGTCATTCCCTTCCTGGGCCTGCACGTGCAGGAGACCCCCATCGAGGACCTGACCGCGGAGCTTGACGCGGAAGATGAATGCCTATACCTTAGCGGCTCCTGGATCAGCGTTCCCTTTGAGCACATCCCCATGACAGAGAAAAACGGAACGCTGCACTGCGAGATTCCCCTCTCCAAGGAGGCGGGCTCCGTGACCCTGGTCTTCAACCTGCGGCACCTGAATGACATCAACTGGTCCGGCGAGGACCCGGCCCTCCCGGAGGATTACATTGTCAACTGCCAGGGCTGGAGCTTCGACAAGCTGGCAGAGTCAAACGGCTACACTAGCTGGGACTACGTCCAGTACAGCGAGGGCGAGGAGCCGGAATACCCCGTCCAGATCGCTCCTGAGGAAGAAAAGGAGGACTTCGGCAAGACCACAGAAGAGGCAGACGGCTTTGTCAGCTCCGGCCAGCTGCTGAAGGGATACCGCTGGATCATGGACGAGATGGACCGGAGCGGCCACGATCCCATCACCTACGAAAAGATCCGGGACCAGTTCGGGGCGGACGGCGTGAAAAGCAGCCCCGCCCAGTGGAGCGGCACCACCCATGTCTACGAGTGGCGCACCTCGGACGAAAAGGAGTGGGTATCCATCCGATTCACAGTCAACGGAGACGGCAGCGAAACCCTGAACACCGTAAACCAGAGTGACGGGGTGCTGAAGGCAAGATAAGAAGGAAGACAAAAACCGCGCCGGTTTCAGCGCGGTTTTTTTATGCATTTCAGTTCCTGTCAGATCTTATCCCCGCAGGCCGTAAAATCGGTCCCCGCGAAGCCGGCCAGCTGCTCCGCCATCTCATCCCCGTAGTCCTTCCGGAAGGAGGCTTCCACGGCCGTGCAGGCGGCCTTTCCGTCCTCCCCGAAGATGGCCTCCGCCGCCCGGCGGAAGGCGTAGTGCAGGTCGGCGCAGTGATAGTCGAAGGGCTTCAGGTACTCCCGCTTCTTCTCGCCAACAGGCCCGCTGATGCCGGCATCCTCCACGACATGATAGCAGCAGACGCCCTGGTTCAGGTTCTGGGGCACCTGGTAGCGGAAGGCGGAGCTGAAGCCCGCGGCGATGGAGGAGTCGATATGCTGGCAGTAGAGGTTGCCGATCTCCGTCTCCCCCATGGCGGTGAACTGCCGGTTCCAGGGACAGAGGGCCACCTGCTTGATATAGACGTTTCCTGCGGCGAGCACCTTCGCCTGGTTGGCCTCTCCCGCCGCCTTGATCTCCTCCGTGTTCACCCACTCGCCGTAGCGGAGGTAGGTGGCGGTGGTCAGGGGCTCACCGTCGCGAATGGCTCTCTGGGCCATCCTCCGGCCCCTGCCCTCCCCGTAGCAGCGGGTGGCGAAGACAAAGGCGTCTTTCCCCCGGTCTCCGAACCGGGTAAGGAGTTCCCTTCCCCACTTTGCCGCCAGATACGCCTGCACCTTCTCGTTGAATGCCATGTCTGAATCCTCCTGAATCTTCCCGAATCTTCTCCTCCGCAGGCAACCGCGTCCTGTTTTCCGGAAGCGGTTCCTTCTGCCGGTATCGGCTGCTGATTCCGCTGCGAATTTACCGCTCGCCCAGCATCCGAAGCACCTCTCCCCTCCGGTCCCTGAGTCTCGCGGCCTCCTCGAAGTTCAGCTCCGCAGCCGCCTTCAGCATCTTCTTCTCCAGCTCCTTGGACAGCTTCCTAAGCTCCGCGTCGCTCATGGACTCCGGGTCCTTCTTCCAGGTCCGGTCGTCCTCGATCACCGCCTTGGTGAGGGCGATCACGTCCCGCACCGCCTTTTTGATGGTGGTGGGGGTGATGCCGTGAGCCTCGTTGTAGGCCTGCTGGATGGCCCGGCGGCGGTTGGTCTCCTCGATGGCCCGCTTCATGGAGTCGGTCATCACATCCGCGTACATGATCACGTGGCCCTCCGAGTTCCGGGCGGCGCGGCCGATGGTCTGGATCAGGGAGGTCTCGCTGCGGAGGAACCCCTCCTTGTCCGCATCCAGAATAGCCACCAGCGTGATCTCCGGGATGTCCAGGCCCTCTCTTAAGAGGTTGATGCCCACCAGCACGTCGAACTCGTCAAGCCGCATGGCCCTGATGATCTGGGCCCGCTCCAGGGTGTCGATGTCGGAGTGCAGGTAGCGCACCCGCACCCCCACGCTCCGCAGGTATTCCGTCAGGTCCTCCGCCATCCGCTTCGTCAGGGTGGTGATCATGACCTTGTGGTGGGCCTCCGTCTCCTTTGTCACCTCGCTCAAGAGGTCGTCGATCTGCCCCTCCACCGGGCGCACCGACACCTCCGGGTCCAGAAGACCTGTGGGGCGGATGATCTGCTCGGCCCGGAGCATCTCGTGGGCCGCCTCGTAGTCGTTCGGCGTGGCGGAGACAAAGAGCATCTGGTCGATCTTCGACTCGAACTCCTGGAAGGACAGGGGCCGGTTGTCCAGGGCGCTGGGCAGCCGGAAGCCGTAGTCCACCAGGGTGGTTTTCCGGGACAGGTTCCCGTTGAACATGCCTCCCACCTGGGGGATGGTGATGTGGCTCTCGTCCACGATGATCAGGTAGTCCTCCGGGAAATAGTCCATCAGGGTGAAGGGCGGCTCCCCGGGCTTCTGCCCCGTCAGAAAGCGGGTGTAGTTCTCAATGCCGGAGCAGAAGCCGGTCTCCCGCATCATCTCCACGTCGTAGTGGGTCCGCTCCTCGATCCTCTGGGCCTCCAGGAGCTTGTCCTCGTTCCGGAAGTACTTCACCCGCTCGTCGCACTCCTCCAGGATCTCCTTGCAGGCCTGCTCCATCTTCTCCCGGGGCACCACATAGTGGGATGCCGGATAGATCGAGATGTGCATCACCTCCGCCGTGGGCGTCCCGTTCAGCACGTCGATCTCCATGATCCGGTCGATCTCATCCCCGAAGAACTCCACCCGGTAGGCCAGCTTGTCCTGATCCGCCGGAAAGATCTCCAGCACGTCCCCCCGAACCCGGAAGGTGCCGCGGTGGAAGTCCTGGTCGTTCCGGGTGTACTGGATATCCACCAGGGCGGCGATCACCTCGTCCCGGTCCTTCTCCTGCCCGGGCCGGAGTGATACCATCATGTCCGCGTAGTCCACCGGGCTGCCCAGTCCGTAGATACAGGAGACTGATGCCACCACGATCACATCCTTCCGCTCCAAAAGGGCGCTGGTGGCAGAGTTCCGGAGCTTGTCGATCTCGTCGTTGATGGCGGAGTCCTTCTCGATGTAGGTGTCGGTCTGGGGCACGTAGGCCTCCGGCTGGTAGTAGTCGTAGTAGGACACGAAGTACTCCACGGCGTTCTCTGGAAAGAACTCCTTCATCTCCGAGTAGAGCTGGGCCGCCAGGGTCTTGTTGTGGGAGATGATCAGCGTGGGCTTCTGCAGCCGCTCGATGATATTTGCCATGGTAAAGGTCTTGCCGGATCCCGTCACGCCCACCAGGGTCTGGAACTGGTTGCCCGCCCTGAAGCCCTCTGTCAGGGCCTCGATGGCCTGGGGCTGGTCCCCGGTGGGGGCGAACTCTGAATGCAGTTTGAATTCCAACTCTCTTCCTCCCATTTTTTCCGAAAGCAGCGGGCCGCTCCCGCGGGACCTGCTCCGCTGTATCTTCCGCTGCGGGATGCTCCCGCGATGTCGGGCGCACCACTCATAAAGAGGCCGCTGCACCTCACCGGGCAGCGGCCTCTCCTGTATGTTTCCGTTATTGTGAGCCCTGGATCAGCGCTTTCTTCCGCCCACCAGGCGCTCCGCCCCTGTTCCGGCTCCCAGCCCGCTGACAAAGGCGTGGGTCACGGACAGGTCCGAGTGGCCCAGCATGTTCTGGACAGAGCGCATATCCGCGCCGCTCTGCACCAGGTTTGCCGCGAAGCTGTTCCGCAGGGACTGGGGTGTGATATCCTTGCGGATTCCCGCCTTGTCCCCGTAGTGCTTGATGATTTTCCAGAAGCCCTGCCGACTCATGGCCTTTCCGCTGATGTTGACAAAGAGAATATCGGTCTCGTTGTCCTTCAGGAGCCTGGCTCTGGCCTCGGTCATGTACTGCTGCAGGGCGTCCTGCACCTCCCGGCCGAAGGGGATCATGCGCTCGTGCTCGCTCTCCCGGCAGCTCACAATGCCCACCGACAGGTTCACGTCGCTGACCTTCAGGTCGATCAGCTCCGATACGCGGAGGCCCGTGGCGCAAAGCAGCTCCAGCATGGCCCGGTCTCTCAGCTTCTTTAAGGAACGCCCCTGGGTCTGGCGGAGGAACGCCTCCACCTCCTGCCCTGTGAGCACCGTGGGCGCCTTCTTTTCCACCTTGGGCGCCTTCAGGTTTTCCGCCGGGCTCTCCGGGAGAATTCCCATCTGGGCCTCGTAGGCGAAAAACAGCTTCATGGATGCCACCACGCGGGAAATCGTTGTCGTCGCCTTCCCCGCCTGCTCCAGCCAGCTGACATAGGCCGCCAGCCGCTGCTCCGTCACATCTTCCGTGTTCTCTATTCCGAATCCGGCGAGCCAGAGTCTCAGCTGCCGGAGATCTCTCTCATATGAGACAAGTGTATTACGTGCCATGTGTCTTTCCTGCTCAAGATAGGCAGAAAAGCGCAGTAACTCCTGTTCCATCTGATCATCCCCCTATGCCCCCCCGGGACCCAACCCGTAGGGTGCTGAAATCAATTATAAAGAGAAGATTATGTAAAATCAAACGGGTTTTTTCAGCAAAAAATGGCTCAACAGAGCCATTTTCAGAGGATTCTACAAGATGTTGGAGCCGCCGTCGGAGAGAGCGGATATCTTGCATCTTTCCCAAAATTTCACAAATTGTTTTTTTTTAGTACAACATTGGGGCGGGCGCGATCTTCTTACTTCTGCTTCCCGTACCTGCAGGCGTAGGCCGCGATGGCCGACACGGTCTTTCCATCCTTCAGCTCCCCGCGGTAAATCAGGTCCAGCAGGTCCTCCACGGTCCAGGCCTCCACGGTGATCACCTCGTCCTCGTCCGGGTGGGCCTCGCCGCGCTTCAAGTTCCGGGCCACAAAGATGTCAATCTCCTCGTCCAGGAAGGCCACGGTGGTGTTGATCCGGATCAGGAATTCCAGGTCCTCCGGGGAATCCACCCGGTACCCGGTCTCCTCCGTCAGCTCCCGGAACGCGCAGATGCGCCGGGGCTCGTCAGGGGCATCCACCTTGCCGGCGGGAAGCTCCAGGGTCCAGCGATCCAGGGCGTTCCGGTACTGGCGCACCAGGAGAAGCCTGCCGTCCTCCAGGACCGGTACCACGGCCGCTGCCCCGTCGTGATGAATGAAGTCCCAGACTGCCGGGTGGCCATTGGCAACCACATAGTCCTTATAGACCTTTAAAATCGTTCCCTCGTAGGCCAGCTCCCGCTTTTCCCGAATCACGGGCGGCTCAGCCTCCCAAGCCTCCTGAGTTTCCCGGGCCTCTCGGGCCTCCTGGGCCCTCCGGGCGCTGTCTGCCTGATCTGCCGCATCGATGCTGTTCAGCGCTGCTCTGTCTTCCATGCCCTGCACCTCACTTCTGCTTCATCTTCAGGCACTTCTGATACACGGCGTCCGCGCCGCAGAGCACGGCGTTCCGGAGACCCGCGGCCTCCAGGGCGGCGACGCCCTCAATGGTGGTGCCTGCGGGGGAGCAGACCTGGTCCTTCAGGACGCCGGGGTGCAGCCCTGTCTTCAGCATGAGCTCGGCGCTGCCGAGCACGGTCTGCGCCGCCATCCGCATGGCGGTGTCCCGGGGAAGGCCGTAGCGCACGCCCGCATCCGCCAGTGCCTCCAGGAACAGGAAGACGTAGGCGGGCCCGGAGCCGCTCACCGCCGTCACGGCGTCCATGAGGCGCTCCTCCACCTTTTCCGCCAGGCCAATGCTCTCGAGAACCTCGTGAATCTCCTTCACGTCCTCCTCGCTGAAGCACTTCTCGTCGTAGCAGAAGCCGGTGAAGCCGCAGCCCACCTTGGCGGGGGTGTTCGGCATGACGCGGACCACCCGGGTGAAGCCGCCGAGCTGCACCTTCAGGGTCTCCAGGTCATAGCCCGGGGCGAGGGAAATCACCAGCTTCCCCTCCGCGCCGGGGGCGGAAACAGCCTGCTTCACCACCGGCAGCACGTCGGGGTAGACCACCGGCTTCACTGCCAGCACGATGATGTCGGCGGCCTCTGCGACCGCGAGATTGTCGGGAAGGGCCTTCACGCCGGTCTCCTTTTCGACCTGCTCCCGGTGCGCCGCTCTCCTGCAGGTGAACACCAGGGCCTCGGTGCCCCGCTCCTTTGCCACGCCGTCCAGAATGGCCCGGCCCATGTTGCCCATGCCGATGAATCCGATTGTTCTCATATGTTTTCCCTCTCTTCTGAATCATTTCAATCTTGCCCGGCCTGCCGCGCACGCTCCTGCTCACCGCTCCGTGATATGGAAGCATCCTTATTCTACCACAAGATGAGCGGGAAGCGGGGGACTGATCTGAGCGGAAAAAAGCTGAAAAAGACCCCGCAGCAACACGATTGAATTCGTTGGATCTCAATCGTCTGCTGCGGGGTCTTCTGCTTATTCCACGGACGCGGTGCCGGAAAGCATCCAGTCGTACTGCTCCAGGTCCAGGAAGAGGGTGCTGTCGGCGGTGAGGAGCGCCGTGCGGGCCTGGGCGTACTGGGTCACAGCGCCCAGGTACTGGGCGGTGGAGATCATGCCCATCTGGTACTGGAGATCCGCCGCGTTTTTGGTCATCTCGGCGGCCTGCATACCGGCCTTGGCGCCCTCTAAAGCGGCGCGGTCGGCGATGGCCTTCTCCTTCTGCGTCCGGAGGTTCACCAGGAGGTTGTCGTACATCTGCCCCTCCGTGAGGTCCCGGACACGCATGGATTCCGAGGACTTGTCGTGGCGCTCGTGGTGGAAGGCGATGATGCTCGCGTTCTTCGCGATGGCTTGCTTCAAGTCCGTCTCCGGGTCCATGCGGTCAATGCGGGTCACGTCCGCGTCCGGCACGCGGGTGATCTCCGGCTGGGCGTCCTCCTTCCAGCCGCAGAGGAGGATCAGGTTCTTCCGGAGGCTCTCCGCGGTGGTCTCCAGGCTTCCGAGCTGGGACTGGGTGGAGAGCAGGGTCACCCGGGCCTGCTGCACGTCGGCGGGGGTCGCCATGCCCACAGCGAGCCGGGCCTCGGCGTCGGCGAGAAGCTTCTGGTACATGGCCTCGGACTCCCGGAGTATTTCGATCTGCTCCCTCAGGCCGTCGTAGGCGATCATCAGCTGCTTCGCGCCGCCGGACACCTGCCGCTCCGCCTGGCGGAGGGGGCGGTTGGTGGAGGTCTCGGCGCGGCTCATCTTCTCCACGGTTTCGTTCATGCCGTGGGCTGCGGACTTCAGGATCGCGCTCTGCATGGCGTAGATGCTGGCATCGCCCCGGTTCTCGCGCTTCGCCTCATCCTCCTCGTTCTTCATCTCCCGCTCCCGGGACTTGATATTGTCCCGGATGGAGGCGATCAGCTTCAGGTTGTCGTTCAGGTTCGACCAGGCGGAGACCACCACCGGGTTAAAGCTGTGGATCAGGTCGTCGATCTCGTCGTAGCTCAGGGTGTTGTCCATCAGGGCGGCCCAGCGCTCCTCGCTGTAGCCGTTCAGCTCTGCCAGGGACATGCCCCTCTCGCTGGGCTGGGATGGGCCTGTGACCGCGGCGTGCGCCGTGAGCGGCCGAAACCGCTCCAGCGTCAGATCCAGGGCCCGAGGCACGAAGCTGGAATCCGTGCTGTGCGCAGCCAGCGGTACCCCCGAAACGAGAAGCGCTGCCGCCGCCGCGCCGCAGATGAAGCGCGCGCAGCGGGAACGCCCCTGTCTCTGGGCTGTTTCTCTTCTCTTCATAAATACCTGCCCCCTTTCTGCCGCTCTCACCTGGCGCGGAGCCGGAAGCCCCGGGCCTCAGGACGGCGGGTTCAGACCTGTTTCTTCTTACGCGCCCGCCTCAGCTGCGGCGAGGCCCTTCACGGCCCAGTCGTAGGCCTCCATGGCCTGCTGGAGGGCGTACTCGGACTGCTTCAGGGCGATCTGTGCCTGCTCGGCGCCGATGGCGGCGGTGTCCCGGTCTATGCGGCTCGCCGCGCCGATGGCGAAGCGCTGCTCGGTCTGGGCCGCGGTCTGGGCGGTGAGGGCCGCGTTCGCCTGCTGGTAGAGATAGGTGTTTTTCGCGTTCAGCACGTTCTGGTAGGCGGTCTGGAGGCTGGTGGCGATCCGCGCCTCGTTGTCGTTAATAGAGGAGAGCACGGAGTTGTAGTCCGTCTCGTTCAGGGAATTGGCGAGCCTCCGCTTATTGATCCGGAGGGTGTAGTTGTTCTCCAGGGCCGCCGCCAGGTCCGTCTGGGGATCCATGCGGTCTATGCGGCTTAAGTCGAGGGCAGGTACCTCTCCGATCTCCGGCTGCCCGTCGGCCTTCCAGCCCAGCATGATCTGGAGCTTCTGTTTCGTGGAGGCCTCGGTGGAGCGCGCCTGGATCAGCGCCTTTTCGGCGTTCCGGACGGCCTGCTCGGCGTTCAGCACCTGGATCTGGGTCCCCATGCCCACCGCCGCCTGGGCGTTGGCGGCCTCCAGGGAGAGCTCTGAGAGCTGCTTTGCGAGCTCACTCTGGCGGATGGCGAGGACGTCGCTGTGCCAGCTGATGAAGTTGTTCTGGGCGGTCTGGGCCAGGGCCTTCTCCGCCATCTCGTAGTTCAGGCGGATGCTCTCCCCGTCCTCCAGGTTGTTGTCGGCCTGCTGGTCCAGGGTGTAGGCCTGGATCTCCGCGTTCAGGGCCGCCACCATGCCCATGGCGTAGGCAAGATCGTCCGCGTCGGGGTAGACGATGTCGTCCCGGAGCTCGTTGGCGAGACGCCGGTACTCGTTGGAGATCTCGTCGTTGGTGTCGCCGTAGTCCTTCCGGAACTGGCGGTAGTCGTACTGGTTCTTCTGGACCGTGGGGTTGTACTCCTGCACAAGGCCCTCCAGCTCCCAGTACTCCATCTTATTGTCCCGGAGAGAGGCCCACTCCTCCGCGGTTCTCGAGAACTCCGGGGAGCTGGCGAGGGCCGCGCAGGGCGATGTGAAGGCGAGGGCCGCGCCCAGGGCGAGGGCCGCCGCTGCGGCCGCGCCCCTGTTTGTTCCGTTTCTTCGTCTCATTCGTTTTTCCGCCTTTCTTTGCCGGTCAGGTCTCGTCCCGGCTTCCGCAGTCAGTCTGCGTCCACGATGGCATCAAGGTCTTCGGTCAGTCTGCGTCCGTAATGGCATCCAGGTCCTCGGTCAGTCTACGTCCGTAATGGCATCCAGGTCCTCGGTCAGTCTACGTCCGTAATGGCATCCAGATCTTTTTGAAGGCGAGCATCTTGTAAAGCGTCGGCAGGAGGAGGAGGGACAGAACGGTGGAGGCGATGAGGCCGCCGACGTTCACGAGGGCGAGGCCCTGCATGTACTCTCCGGCCCTTCCGATGCGGAGGGCCATGGGCACCATGGCGATGATGGTGGTGAGGGTGGTCATGAAGATCGGGCGGAGACGGATGGCGCCTGCCTCGGTCAGGGCGGTGTCAAGGTCCGTGTTCTCGCCGCGCAGGTGGTTCGCGGTGTCCACGTAGAGGATTCCGTTGTTCACGACGGTGCCGACCATCATGAGGAAGCCGATCATGGAGATCATGCTGATCTTGCAGTTTGCGAGGAACAGGAGGCCGAAGGCGCCGATCAGGGAGAAGGGAATCGTGAACATGACCATGAGGGAGAACTTGATGGACTCAAACTGCATGGCCATGACGATGAACACGAGGAAAATGGCGGTCATGAGGGCCTTGAAGAGGTTCCCGATCTCCTCCGCCATCCGCTCATCCTGCGCGTTGCTCACGGACTCCACGCCGATGGGCTTCTGGTAGTTGTTCACAAAGTCCTTCATCTGCTGCTCGGCGGTGTCCTTGTACTGCTCCACCTTCTGGGCGGTGATGCTCACCTGGTAGCGCTTGTCCTTCCGGAGCAGGGTCTCCGGGCTGTCCTCGAACTGCACCGTGGCGATGTCGGCGAGGGCGAGCTGCTTTCCGGAGGGGGTGGTGATGAGCCACTTCTCCAGCTGGTCCACGGTGTCCAGGGTGCCGTCCGGGTACTCGAGACGCACCGTGTAGTCGGTGGTATCCACCGTGAACTCCATGACCTTCCGTCCGCTGATGGCGTTATAGACGGTTCCTGCCACGCCGGCGGGGGTCAGCCCCTCGGCCTGGGCCTTCACCGGGTCCACGATCACCTTCACAACCGGGGCCGCGTTCTCCATGGAGGAGTGGACCTTCGTCACGTAGGGCTCCTTCTGGAGGGCCGCCACGATCTCGTCGGTGGTATCCTTCACCAGGTCAAGATCCGTGCCCTCGAGATCGCACTCAATGTCCGCACTGGTCGACATGCTCATGCCCATGGAGCTGGCGCTCTGCATGGTGATGGAGGCGTTGGCGATGCGCTGCATGGGCTCCTTCCAGGAGGAAATCACCTCGTCCGTCGACATCTTCCGCGGCTTGTTGAAGCCCTTCTTGTGGAGGTAGGCGGTGACGGAGGCGCTGGAGCCGCCCATCTGCATGCCGACGCCGCTGGAGCCGTAGGACACGAGGTAGTTCTCCACGTTCGGGTCGTTGGCAATGACGTCCTCCACCTGGAGGACCACCTTGTTCACCTCTTCCACGCTCTGGTTCGGCTTCACGTTCACGCTGATGCTGATCTGGCCCTCGTCGATCTTCGGCGAGAGCTCCATGCCGAGCTTCCCGGCCATGGCGAAGGAGCCGACGAGAAGCAGGACCACGGTGAGGATGGTCAGCCGGTTGTGGGGCATAACGGTCCGCACGATTCCGCGGTAGCCGTCCTCGATGGCGTGCATGAGCTCGTTGACCGGCGCCTCGTCCTTCTGCTCGGGGTGCAGGAAGTAAAAGAGGAGGGGGACGATGGTCGTGGCCGAGAGCAGGGACGCGATCATACAGAAGACGATGGTGAAGCCCAGCTGCCGGAACATCTGCCCCGACATGCCCTGCAGGAGGGCGAGGGGCAGGAACACGACGCAGGTGGTGGCGGTGGAGCCGGCGATGCTGGAGAGCACGTACTCGGCGCCCTGCAGCGCCCCCTCATAGAAGGTCAGCCGCCGCACGGAGCGCTGGCGGAAGCAGGAGTCCAGTACCACGATGGAGTTGTCCACCACCATGCCGACGCCGAGAACCAGCGAGCCCACGGAGATCAGGTTCATGGAGAAGCCCATGGCGCTCATGCAGCAAAGGGCCACCATGACCGAGATGGGGATGGAGGTTCCGACGATGAGGGAGGCCTTCAGGTCCCCGAAGAAGATGAAGAGGATGACCATGGCGAGGAAGATCGCGATGATCAGGGTCTGGAACACGCCCTTCAGGCTCTCCTGGATATTGTCCGCCGAGTCGTAGATGATGTCCATCTTCAGGGTCGGGTTCTGGCGCTGCATCTTCTCGAACTCCCGGTGCACAGCCCGAGACACGTCCACTGCGGAGGCGCTCTGCTGCTTCGAGACGGAGACGGTCACGATGTCCTGGCCGTCGTAGCGGGCAATGGAGCTCACGTCCTCCAGGCGGTCGTAGACGTTCGCCACATCGGAGAGGTGAATGACCTCGCCGCTCCGCAGGGGGAGGACGATGGTCCTGATGGCCTCCACGGTCTTGTAGCTGGCGCCGATACTCACGTTCAGGCTCTGGTCGCCGTAGTCCACGCTGCCGCTGGGAATGGTGAAGTCCGCGGCGCCGATGAGCCCCGCGAGGCTGTCCATGGTGAGGCCGTACTGCGCCATCTTCGCCTGGTCCAGCTCGATGCGGATGTAGGAATTCCGGCCGCCGTTCACGGTGACCTCGGCGACGGAGGAGATCTTCTCGATCTGCGGGAGAATCTCATCCTCCACGTAGCTTCTCAGGTTGCCGTCGGTGCCGCCCTGGATCATGAGCTGCATGACGGGCATGGCGTTCATGTCCATCTCCATGATCGTGGGGTCGCCGGCATCCTCCGGCAGGTCGTTTTTCACGATGTCCAGGTTTTTCCGGAGATCCAGGTAGGCCGTGTCCATGTTGGTGCCGTACTCGTAGCGCAGCATGAAGAGGGACACGTTCTCCATGGCGTAGCTGTAGAAGTTCTGGATGCCGGACAGGGTCGAGACAGAGTTCTCGATGGGCTTTCCGATGGTCTCGGTGATGTCCTCGGGACCGGCGCCCGGGTAGGTGGTCATGATGATCATCATGGGGAAGTTCATGTCCGGCGTGAGCTCCATGGGCGAGCCGAACACGCCCTGCAGTCCGAAGTACAGCACCGTCACCAGGCAGAGCAGCATGGTAACGGGCCGGAGCAGCGCAAACTTGGTCAGATTCTTCATTGCACAAGAACCTCCGCTCCGTTGTAGATCTCGTTGGACCAGGTGACGATCACGTCATCCGTATCGGAGAGGCCGCTCACGACCTCGATCACGTCCTTGTCGAAGAGGCCGGTCACAAGGTCGGTCTTCACGGCGGTGCCGTCCTTCAGGACGTAGACGTAGGGCAGGCCGTCCGCGTACTTGATGGCCCGGAGCGGCACGGTGAGGGCCTTCTTCGCGGTGTCGGAGACCAGGGTGAGCTTCGCCTTCGAGCCGCTGGTCAGGGCGCTGCCGCCGGAGAGCACGCCGGAAAGCGTCGCCTTGCAGCTGTAGAGGCCGCTCTCCGCGGAGACCTTCTCGCTGATCTCGGTGAGCGTTCCCTCGTAGCTGTTCTGGTTCTTCTCGATCTCCACCTTGTCGCCGAGCTTTAAGTTCTTCAGCACCTGCTCGGTCACGCCGAAGGAGACGCTCATACCGCCGTCGCCGGAGATGGTGCAGACGGCCGTGCCCGGGTTCGCCTGGCCGTGCTCGTCGGCGTTCTTCATCTCCACCAGACCGGCGATGGGGGCCTTCACCTCGGTGTAGCTGGTCTGCAGGTTCAGCTGGGTCTGGGCACTCTCGTAGGAGAGCTTCGTGTTTTTCGCGGCGCTCTGGGCGCTCTCCAGCTGCTGCTGGGAGACGGCGCCGGTGGAGAAGAGGGCCTGGGTCCTGGAGAGGGCGGTCTGGGCGTCGTTCATGGCGATGCGGGCCGCGTCCACCTGGATGCGCAGGGAATCCAGGGCGTCGGAGTGGATGGTGACCAGCACCTGGCCCTCCTCCACCCGGTCGCCCAGGGCGAAATTCACCGCGGTGATGGTGCCGGACATCTTCGGCAGCACGTCCACCTCCTGCTGGGGCTCGATGGTGCCGATGGCCTCGGTGGTGTTCACGATATCGCGGCGCACCGGCTTCTCGGTGGTCACGGTGGGACGGGTCTCCTCCTCCACCACCTCGGGCTTCTTTAAGAATCTGTACGCGATCAGTGCCGCCAGCGCCAGCAGCACAATAACAGGAATCAGTCTTTTTATGATCTTGCTCATGGGATACTTCTCCGCTCCTCTCCTCTATTTCAGTCCTGCGGGCGCTTCAGGGCGCCGTATTTCAACAGTCGGATCTGCAGCTCAAAGGGCCCGCCCAGGTCCTTCTCCTTCTCGGGAAACTCCGCCGCGAGGGCCGCCCGGCGTATCACCAGCATGATCAGGAGCGGGAACAGGACTCCGAACTCCTCCTCGCTCACCGGGTAGCTCTCCCGGTCCAGCTTCTCATAGATCCGCCGGAACATTTCCCGGATTTCCCTCTGGAAGCCCGTTCCCGCCTCCTGGAAGGGATCCGGCGTCAGCTCCCGCATCAGCTCCTGGTCGCAGACCGTGTGCTTCAAAAAGCCCAGGCTTCCGCCGGCCTTCAGCTGGGCGAGACAGGTCCGGTACAGAAGGCCCGCCGCCTCGAAGATATCTCCTCCGCACCGCTCCGTGCTGTCTATGACGCTCTTCTCAAAATCCGCGGCGTACCGGGTCAGCATCCAGATCAGGAGATCCGCCTTGCTCTCAAAATAGGTGTAAAAGCTGCCGCGGGAAATCTCTGCCTCCCGCACAATGCTGTTGATGCTGGCCTCCGAATAGCTCTGCTCTGAAAGCTCCCGGAAAGCCGCCCTCAGGATTTTATCCTTCTTTTCAGGGGAAATCCGCTCAAAGCGCTCTGTTGGCATAACCGCTCCTTCCCGAATGACTGGAATGGAAATAAAGTGACACCCTGTCACACATTGAGATTCTACTCAAAAAGTGACAGGGTGTCAACTTTATAGCGAAAGCTTTACAGTTTTATAAGAACTGACGGACCGACGCGGTTTCAGGCCCTCTGTTCTGTGAAATATTCCGGTGCGGATCAGTACTCCTTGATGTTGTACAGGTGGCCGTGGGCCGCGTGCTCATCGTAGACCGGGGCGTTGGTGGTGTCGTAGTTGTAGGTCACGTCCATGATCTGCTGGGCCTCGTCGCCCTTGAATGTGGCCTCGAACATCATGCCCTTCTCCACCAGGTTCTTGGTGGTGGTGTAGTGGCTGGTGCCGTTCACCCGCAGGGCATCTCTCCAGGTGGGGATCACCACGGTGATGTCGGTGGCCACGGGGCGCAGGATGGTCTCGGTGGTGGAAGAATCGGCGGAGGTCTTTCTCAGGCGGGCCGCCGTCAGGATGTACTGGTTGCCGGCATCGTCCTGGAGGCGGACCTTGTAGCCGCTGTCCTCGTTTTTGTTGGCCTCTTTCGCCTTGTCGGAGTTTCCGGAGGAGCTGGTGTGGATCACGCCCTTGGAGGCCTTGTTCTGGGCCGTCACGGTGATGCCCAGGCCCGGAAGCTCAAAGGTGTCGCCCTTGCGGATCGCCTTGATCTCGTTGGCCGTCATGAAGGCGGTATCGTAGACGTCCACCTTGACCGTCCAGGCCTTCTTGTCCTCGGAGAGAACCGCCTGGGCCTTGCCCTGGCTCTTTAAGATCCGCTTGCCCAGGATCTGCATGCCGTAGAAGGGATCGGTCTCCACAGAGGGAACCACGAACTCGCCGGTGGCGGTGTCCTTGATGCCGATGCTCTCCTTTCCGTCCCAGTAGCCGTTCACGTCGACCCAGTAGCCATCATCCGTGTAGGTGTTGGTGAGCCAGGTGTCCTTGCCGGTCATGTACCTGTAGCCGGTGCCGTCGTTCTGCCAGTACGCGAAGGCCGTGGTGTACATGCTGGCCGCCAGCGCCGCAGTTAAAGCAAAGGTCATGAATTTTTTCATTTGAATCGTCCTCCTGATGGTTCTGAGATCTGCTGCCGCGGCCCCTCTGCTTTTTCAGGCCGCATTCAGGTCACTGTGTGCTCTTTGAAAAGGATATGTCATAGCTCATATCTTTTGTGCTGTCGCAATTATAAACGGAAAAAAAATCCCGTACAAGTCAAAAAGACGAATCGTAATGAATCGCAAGTATTTCTTAAAACTCTGCCGGGCGGTCCCGGCTTTTGCGGCCGGTGCCGCGGTTCAGTGCTCTTCGATCTCCTCGATCAGGGCCTGGTAGACGATCCTTAAGTTTTCGTTCTCCGCCCTCAGGTTCCGCACCAGGGTGGCGGAGACCCCCAGCAGAAGCTCCACGCCCACCGCGGGGTACTCCCGGCAGAAGCGCCTGAACTGCTCCGCGCTGAGGCTCAGGGTCCTGCAGTCCGTCTTTGCCCGGACCGTGGCTGAGCGGGTTCCCTCATCGATCAGCGCCATCTCCCCGAAGGAACAGTGAAAGCTGTCCTTTAAGGAGGCGGTAACGTAGGGCTCGCCGTAGGGCGTGGTCTTCAGAACCTCCACGCTCCCCTCGAGGAGCAGGAACATGCGGTCCCCCGCATCCCCCTCCTTCAGGATCTCGGTCCCGGCGGGAAAGCTCGTTTCCTCCATGGCCTCCGCCAGGCGGGCCAGATCCTCCTCCGGGAGGCGGCTGAAGAGCTCAAAGGTCTTCAGGTCCCGGAGCGTCCCCTCTGAAATTCCCATTTCATACCTCCTTTTTCAGGACGATCACACCCATGCTGCCCCCTAAGACATAGTCGTCCGGCGGATTCAGCAGCGGGTGGTTCCGCTCCGTGTCCTTGACCGTCTTCAGTTTCTTGATGATCTCCGCGTAGTTGTCCGACTTCATGGCCTCGGAGAGCGTGGCGTGCTTGATGACATTCTCCGCGCCCATGTTCTCTAGGATGCCCAGGGGAAGCGTCCCCGCCTCCCTGAAGTGCCGGGCCAGGTCCCCGTAGGGCTTTCCCTTCCAGGACCCGTCCAGCGGAAGAATCTGGACGCTGGCGCCCCCGCCGCTGCCGAACATGGCCCGGAGCACGTTCGCCATGCCCGTGTAGCTAGTGGCGGTGGAGAGAATGTAGCGGCTGTACTCCTCCGCGTAGATCACCTCGTCGCACTTCTGCGCCTCCAGGTAGTTCCGGTAGCGCTCGGTCTGGACCAGCGCGCACACGTGGCAGCGCGGGTTCATGGCCTTGATCATCAGCGTGCAGACAAAGACGCGGGAATCTACCAGCTCCGCCTCCAGGCTCTCATGGTTCTCCCCCAGGACCAGGGCCGTGGAGGCCTTTTTGATGTTGGCGTCCTGAAGGGTCTTTTCCTCGGTGAACTCCCCCCGGATAAAATGAATGCCCTTCAGCTCCCGGTCGGAAAGCAGGGCCTGGATCTTCAGCTCCGGCGCGTTGTTCACAAGGACAATGTCATCGGCGGTCAGGCCGCCGGATTTTTTGATGATGTCGGTAATCAGGGTCTTTAAGTCGTTCTTCCATCCCAGTATCGCCACATGGCCGTTCAGGGTCTGCACTTTTCTGATCCTCCTTGCGGGGCTTAAGCTGTAATCCCGGATTCTGGACGAGACAAATCCGATCATCGTGGACAGGAACAGCATGCTGAAGAGGACAAAGACCATTAAAAGGGCCCGCCCCTTCCAGCTCGTGGGGATGTAGTCCGTGTACCCCCTGCTGAAGACGATGTTCACGTTGTTCCAGAGGAGAATGTCCAGGAAGCTCTTCTTTCCGCCGGGGCCAAACTCCACCATCCAGTAGATGTAGCAGAGCAGCGTGTAGACCAGGAGGCCGCAGAAGAGCATTCCCGCGTGGGTCTCCATTGCAAACCGCTTCAGCCTGGAAAGCAGTTTTTTCAGTTTCATAAAGTCCTCCCGCCCTTCCTCCGGGCTGCCTTCTCTCTGTCTCTAATCTTACACCCGCCCGCCCACTCCTGCATAGATGGGGAGAGCTTTTCCAGGACACAGAACGGACACACAGATTACGGAATTCTGCGGGTTTCCGGCCTTTTGGATTCCGTTTTCCGTAAGCTATTTTATGCTTTCTTTTGAAGTAAAATGATCTTCATTTTTCATTCAGTCTTCCGTTCGCAACCTCAAATCTAAAGTAAAGAACTTCATATTTTGACCGGCTATACTGTAGCCAGAAAGCAGGAAACAACAAACACAGAGAAAACGAAACGAAAACCTCAGAGGAAATCCTGCAGAGCTTCAGAGAACCGACCCACGAAACAGACAGAAAACGGAACAAACAGAAAACAGAACAAACAGATAACAGAAACAAACAGATAACAGAGTGAGAAACCGACACAGACAACCGAAGAAATGAGACGCCGGATTCCGGCACACCTGAAGAAAAGGAGAAGAGACATGAAAAACAGAAAGATGATGATGGCAATGGCAGCAGCAGCAATGACCGCGGTGATGAGCGTCCCGGCCTTCGCCCAGGGCTGGCAGATGAACGGGAACAACTGGTACTACATCACGAAGGACGGAAACATGGCCACCGAGAGCTGGCAGGCCTCCGGCGAGAACCAGTTCTACCTGGGCTACGACGGCACCATGGAGCGGAACAGCATCGTGGAGCACAACGACAAGGTCTACTTCGTGAACGGGGACGGCGCCATGGTGAAGAACTCCTGGATGAAGCTGGAGTACGACGGCGAGGAGGGCTGGATGTACTTCGGCGAGGACGGCCGGGCCGTGGAGAAGGGCTGGAAGACTATCGGCGAGAAGAAGTACCACTTCACCGACTACCGGATGGACCACGGCTGGTACGAGAACGAGTCCAACGGCGCCCGCTACTACCTGGGGACCGAGGACGAGGGCTGGATCCAGCAGGGCTGGGCCTACCTGGACGAGGATGACGACGCGGACAAGGAAGAGGGCTGGTACTACATCAAGTCCAACGGGAAATATGTGGCGGACAAGGAGGAGAAGATCGACGGCGTCTACTACGCCTTCAACGCCGCGGGCAAGATGATGACCAACTGGGTCGGCACCGAGAACGGCGATTCCGCCTCCACCTATAAGTACTATGACGCCGAGAACGGAAGCCGGGCCGATGGCTGGCGCTACATCATGGATGTGGACGCGGGCGACGACTCCGAGCTGGCCTCCGAGGAGGGCTGGTACTACTTCAAGAACGGCGTCCCCTACAGCACCGCCTACAAGACCACGGCCATCGCCGACGGGTACGGCATCGCCAAGATCGGCGGCAGCTGGTTCTGCTTCGACGACGCCGGAAAGATGGTGACCGGGACCGTGGCAGCCAATGACGGCAGCTGGTACTACTTCAACGAGGCCGAGGGCTCCGACCAGGGCAAGATGCGCACCGGCACTGGACGGGTGGACGACGCGGAAGACCTGGACGACGAGGAGACCTACTACTTCGTGACCAGTGGCAAGAACAAGGGCCAGGCTTACACCGGCGTCTACAAGAACAGCCTCTATGACAACGGCGTTCTCCAGAAGGCCGAGGACGCGAAGTACGAGGTGAAGACGGTGGAGGTCGACGGCGAGTCCAGAGACTTCCTGGTCAACAAGAGCGGCAAGGTCCAGTCCGGCAGCGCCTCCGGAAAGCGCTACACCGACAGCTCCGAGGGCATCGTGTGGACCGTCGTAAAGGAGAGCGACGGAAGCTACACCATCACCAGTGCCGACAAAGACTGAGCGTAAAGCCCCGCATGCCGGCCCGCCGGGCCCGGCGGCAACAGACGCACCCGCAAACGGAAGTTCCGGCAAAAGGAACTCCATCAAAAAAGGCTGCCCCCCGCATGGAGGGCAGTCTTTTCTGTCTGTTCGGTAAAAGCGGACATTTGCAATCCGCTTCGTGCCTTACTGATATAATCAGGATTACTTCTTCTTGATGGTCTCCCGGACCTTCGCCGCGATGGCGGCGGCGTCCATGCCGTACTTGGCCAGCAGGTCCTTGTAGGGGCCGCACTCACCGTGCAGGTCGTTGGTGCCCACAAAGCCCATGGGAACCGCAGCGCCGGCCGCGCAGAGGGCCTCTGCCACAGCGCCGCCAAGGCCGCCGTAGATGTTGTGCTCTTCCGCCGACACAATGGCGCCGGTTTCCTTCGCGCACTTCACGACGAGCTCGGTGTCAAGGGGCTTGATGCAGAACATATCAACCACGCGGATCTCGATGCCTTCCTTCGCCAGCTCTTCCGCAGCCTTCAGGGCGTTGCCCACCATGATGCCGCAGCCGATGACGGTGCAGTCCTTACCCTCGCGGACCACGATGCCCTTGCCCTCTTCGAAGGCCTGGCCCTCCTTGTAGACGTCCGGGAAGACGTCGCGGGACAGCCGGAGGTACATGGGGGAGGGATCTTCGATGGCGTTCTTCACAACCCAGTCCGTCTGGACCGCGTCGCTGGGAACAAAGATCTTGAAGTTCGGCAGGGTGCGCATGACGGCGATATCCTCAAGCGCGTGGTGGCTGGGGCCGTCGAAGGCGTCAGACATGCCGCTGTAGGCGCCGGCGAGCTTGATGGGAAGCTGGGAGTAGGAGCCCAGGGCTCTGGCCGCCAGCAGTCCGTTGGTGGTGACAAAGACCGCGAAGGTGTTCACAAAGGGGATCTTGCCCACGCTGGCCAGACCCGCCGCAGTTGCGGTCATGTTGGCCTCGGCGATACCCATGTTGAAGAAGCGCTCCGGGCAGGCCTTGCCGAAAACAGCGGACTTGGTGGAGCCGCTCACGTCAGCGTCGAGGACGACAACGTTCTGATTCTCTTTTCCGTATTTTGCGAGGGACTCGCCATAGACGTCACGGATTGCCTTTCCCATTAGTTTGCACCTCCCAGTTCTTTCATCGCGATCGCGAAGCTCTCATCGTCAATTGCCTTGCCGTGCCATCCGGACTTGCCCTCCATGAAGGAGACGCCCTTGCCCTTCACCGTGTGGGCCAGAACGATGGTCGGGACACCCTTCACGGTCTTCGCCTCCTCAAAGGCGTCGTAGAGGGCGCTCACATCGTGGCCGTCGCACTCAATGACATTCCAGCCGAAAGCCTTGAACTTCGCCGGGATATCGCCCATGGGCATGATCTCCTCGGTGGTGCCGTCCAGCTGCACGCCGTTCCAGTCGAGCACTGCGCAGAGGTTGTCCGCCTTGAACTTCACAGCGGCCATCAGGGCCTCCCAGACGATGCCCTCGTTGATCTCGCCGTCGCCCATGATCGCGTAGACGCGGGCCTTGGAGTCATCCAGCTTCAGTCCCAGAGCCATGCCGAGGGCGGCAGAGATGCCGATGCCCAGCGGGCCGGTAGCAGCGTCGACACCGGGGGTGTCCAGCGGATTCGGGTGGCCCTGCAGGCGGCTGTTCAGGCAGCGGAGGGTCTTCATCTCCTCGACCGGGAAGAAGCCCTTCTCGGCCAGGACGCGGTACAGCATGGGAGCCGCGTGGCCCTTGCAGAGCACCAGGCGGTCGCGATCCGCCTTCTGGGGATCCTTCGGATCCACGTCCATCTCCTCAAAGTACAGGGTGGTCAGGATCTCGCAGACCGACAGGGAGCCGCCGGGATGTCCCGTCTGGCGCTGATGAAGGACATCAAGAACGTCGATGCGGAACTGATTGCACAGTTTCTCGAGTTTTTCCTTTTCTTCGACAGGTAATTTACCCATTATGTACCTCCTGGCAGATTTGATATCTTGTAATACAAGTTCTGTCTCGTGGAAGACCTCCCGTCCGATAAACGGATTGTCCTTTAGAAGAATACCAAAAGCGTCGCCCTGTGTCAATTTGGCCTCAGCATCTGGACATCCAGGCGCTGGCGGAGACCATCACCCTCATGGTCCAGTAAAACACCATGTGGATCGTGTGCGGGTCCTGAAGAACTTATTTTTCCTGCTTCGCCGCCAGGGCGGAGATCTCCGGGAACCGGTCCAGCACCGCCCTGTAGTTCTCCCTCCTGTGGGGGAAGCTGCAGTTCGTGCAGTCCTTCACCCCGGAGGGCAGGTAACGGAAGCCGCCGCCGCACTTCTCTCCCAGGGCGTACAGGGGACAGTAGCAGAAGAGGCAGCTGAACTCCTCTTCCGGAACTCCCTTGTGACAGGGAAAGTACTCGCAGGCCCGGTTCTGAAAAAACTTGTACGCCTTCCGGCCGGTTTTCTGATCTGCCTTCTGGCCGGTTTCCCGATCTGCGTTCTGCTCCTCTTCCCGGCCGGCTTCCCGATCCGCGTTCTGTTCTCCTTCCTGCCCGGCTTTCCGAAATCCGCTCTTTTCCCCGAAGAATGCCCGATAGCTTCCGGGCTGCATGCCGTAGAGGGTCTCGATGTAGCCCTCGGTCAGGACGTCCGCGGGCCTGCCGATCCGGTCCGCCCTTCCCTCCCGCACACAGATCACCGTGTCTGCCGCCCTCTCCGCAAGCTCCAGCTCGTGGAGGGACACCAGCACCGCGATCCGCCGTTCCTGCACCAGGCTTCGGAGAACGGTGAGAAAGGCGATTTTGTGGCGGATGTCCAGATAGGAGGTGGGCTCGTCCATCACCAGCACCTCCGGCTCCTGGCAGATGGCTCTCGCCAGCATGACCAGCTGCCGCTGCCCGTCGCTGACCCGCGAAACCTCCAGGTCCCGGAGCTCCTTCACCCCCACAAGCTCCATGGTCTCAAGGACCTTCCGCCTGTCCTCCTCCGTGAGAAGCCCCAGGTTTCCGGTGTAGGGGTAGCGTCCCATGGCCGCCACGTCGAAGCAGGTCATGAGCTCCGCCTTCGGCCGCTCCGTCAGAATGACCGACATCCGCCGCGCAGCGTCCTTTTCCCTGACAGTGCGCCAGTCCGTCTCTCCCAGGTACACCGTGCCCCGAAGCGGCTCCAGCTGCCGCGCCACGGTTTTCAGCAGGGTGGATTTCCCGGCCCCGTTCGGGCCCACCAGCGCAGTGATCTCCCCCGGCCTCACCTGAAAGGCCAGGTCCCGAAGGACTTCCTTCTTTCCGTACCCGGCGGAGAGGTTCTCCGCCCGGAGCGATCTGTTCCTGTCTTCCATGCTGTTTTCCGCTCCCTTCATCTTCTTCCCGCGAGGAGCATCCAGATCACCACCGGCGCCCCGAAGACCGCCGTCACCGAGCTGATGCTGATCTCTGTGGGCGCGAACAGGCTCCGGGCAAGCAGGTCGCAGAACAGGCAGAAATCCGCTCCCCCGAGAAAGCAGGCCGGCACCATAACGATGGGCTTTGCCGTCCCGCAGAGCCGCTTCATGAGGTGGGGCACCGCGATTCCCACAAAGGAAACCGGTCCCGCGAAGGCGGTAACCGCCCCCGAGAGGAGGCTTGAGAGGAGGATGAGCTCTGCCCGGAACT
>Ga0256404_1004987_pt1 | contig 24176 bp, 16 predicted proteins | sample RumenRJG_01DNA_FD_185990 | JGI IMG/M metagenome (GOLD analysis project Ga0256404, IMG submission 185990) | Bovine rumen microbial communities from Lethbridge, Alberta, Canada - RJG_01 | ecosystem: Host-associated > Mammals > Digestive system > Stomach > Rumen | place: Canada: Alberta | collected... | reverse complement strand
AATTACGATAGAATCAAACTACGGTTAAACGGACTGAGCCCGGTGCAATATCGAACTCAGAACTCATAAAAATCTATTATTAACCGTCCAACTTTTGGGGTTCATATCACACGGGCAGGGGGTATTCTAAGACTTTTGCAAGTCTTTTTTGAAAAAAGTTAATCAAAGGTTTTCCCTTCGATTCTGCGGTGTAGTTTGTGGATATTTATCGCGCTCATCGGGGCGTCCCGCCCCTTGCCGCGCGGCTACTCCCTGGATAGTGTATGACGAACAGTGGTAGGTGTGCGGCAACACACACCGCGTTTCCTGACGCAGTGAGTATGTATGCCTGTACTATTGGTACTGCTATTGTGTCGACTAACTGATACTTCTAATGGACACGAGGTCTAGTATTTTAACTTGCCAACATCGACATAACCGGCACTAAGCATATTGTAGTAGTTCAACCGATTATTAGCAGTATGTAAGTGTCTTGTATGGGGTGCCGGACTTTATTACGGCGAACATCCTGACTACAAGCTTGAACTTCACGGCATTAAGCACAATGCCATAGGCTCCTCGCATATTCCCTTTCTCTGCCATTTTCCGTTTGTAATATCCCTTCAGCCAAGGATCCGTACAGACGGCGTTTCTGGCAGCCATAGTAAGTTCGCATTTCAACTGGTGATTTCCAAGGGAGGACACCATCGTTTTACCCTTTATACTAGTTCCAGAGGAGTGTTCAAAAGGAGCTATTCCTATGTAGCAGGCGTATTGCCTGGCCGTCTGAAAGGATGTGAAGTTATTGGTGTAAACTATTGTGTTAACTGCATTTATCAATCCAATGCCTTTCACTGATCGAACCAGTTGATAGTTCCTTAAGACATCAGGATCATTACTGATCACATCTTCTATCTGGCCCTCCAGTGATTCAATATATGATGAGAACTTTTTGATGGCATCTTCTCGTCTTTTACGCCCCTCCAGAGACTCATACTTTTCCATGGCATCCTTTCTTGAAAGCAGACCAGCTCTTGACCTGACATAGAGTTTGCGTTCAGTTATCAATGCTTTAAGCTGGAAGATCGTCTCGGATGGCCTGTGTGTCAACACAATACTCTCTCTCCGTATATACGCATATTCTGCTATCCTGAGCGCATCTACCACGTCATTTTTACCGCGACGGATTCCCAACGATTTCTTTATTTCAAGAGCTGGAACCATTGCGTATTTGATGGCCTTTTCGTCTAACCATACCTGTAGATCATAGCCATAGATTCCTGTGTGCTCTGCGCACACCAATACTTCTGTAGGACTGATTTTCAGTTTCTTGAGCCATGACAATAAGTCTTTGAAGCCCTTCTTGTCATTTGAGACCTTAGTTTGTCCTTCAACGACTCCTTCCCTGAGAAGCAGCGCGGCATCGAGTGTCTTTTTTGAGATGTCAATGCCCAGATAATGATTAAAAACCATAACTTTGTTGTGTTTATTATCCGGTTAACCGACTATTGTTTTGACTGATACTTTTATTAGACTACAATGTCTATCATTCTAAATGGTCATCTCAATATGGGGAAAGAGGGAGTCTAATACGCCCGTTAGATACTTCTTCTAGAGGCGGCGGAAGTTCACTTCCTCTTTCCCGGTTAACCTTTCAGTTGTACATAACAGCCAGTGCAGGTCTAATACCCGCTTTGGAGACGAACTCTTGAGGGGCCCATAGTTCACCTATACTGACTGAGTCTCAAAGGTACAACAAAGAACACCGTAACTCCATATTGAAATCACGGTGCAAAGCTAAAAGAGGGGCCCGTCGACAGCAAGTTATCGCGTAGCGATGACGCAGATGGCGATGGGAGGGGCCGAAGCGAACGCAGTGAGCGGAGTCCTCTCAGAGGCAACCTTCCGACCGCTGCGAAGCATGGCGCACAAAAAAGAATTTTGACTTTCCGGAAAGTATTTGATATATTTGTCATTTACAATAAGCCACGAGCGAATAATAATTAAAACAACACTTATAACATGAAGTCAAGACATCTGTTTTTTGCAATGCTCGCCCTCGCAGGGCTTGCGTTCGGCTGTAAGCAGGAGGAAGATCTCGGTATCGCCAAGATTTCCGTCAACCCGAAAGAGTTATCTTTCGGTAAGGAAGCTTCAAGCCAGACTGTAACCCTCAACGCCACAAGGGATTGGGAGGTTGTAAATAAATCCACATGGGTATCCGTGTCTCCGGAGAGCGGAAAGGGCTCCACAGGTGACCAGCAGGTTACTGTCACTGTCCTTCCCAATCCCAATGCTCCGAGGACCGCTACTCTTACATTCACAATAGGCCTTGCCAAGACCAAGCTGACGATTTCTCAGTTCGGAGACGGCTCGGAGCCCGGTGCTAAGGAGAATCCTTTCAATGTCACAGAAGCTCTGGAGTATATCAAGACCCTCCCTGCCGATCAGAATACTGAGAATGACATCTATGTCAAGGGAAAGATTTCCAAGATTGATGAAATCGACGTTTCGAGGTTCTACAATGCAACTTATTATATCTCTGACGACGGTACGACTACCACTCAGCTGGAGGTTTATCGCGGCAAATATCTCGGCAATACCAACTTCACTTCCGCCGATCTGATCAAGGTAGGAGATGAGGTCATTGTCTGCGGTAAGGTTGTAAATTACAAAGGAAACACTCCTGAGTTTGTCGCGAACGACAATTACATTTACTCCCTCAACGGCGTAGTGAAGGAGCCGGAAGGCGGTTCTGGCGGAGAAGAGGGAGAGCCTAAGGGAACAGGTACCATTGATGATCCTTTCAATGCCACGGCGGCTATTGCCAAGGCGAAAGAGGTTGGAACGACCGCTTCTTCCCAGGAATATTACATCAAGGGCACAGTGACCGGTTCGGTCGAAATCAATCTCGAGTTCGGAAATGCGACATTCGACATCACCGACGGAGGATCGACATTCAAGATTTTCCGCTTACGTTCCTTCAATGGAGATAAATTCACTTCAACTGATGCCATCAAGACAGGAGATGAGGTTGTAGTTCTTGCTAAGGTCCTCAATTATATGGGCAATACTCCTGAGACTGATGCCGGCGGAAAGCTTATTTCCCTCAATGGAGCAGGTGGCGGCGGTTCTTCAACAGAAGATACACCTTCGGGCGAAGGAACCCTTGCTTCTCCTTACAACGCTGCCGCAGCAAAGGCTTATGCTTCATCTCTTGCTGCCGGTGTTGAGAGCGACAAGGAAGTATATATCTCTGGAAAGATTGCTTCTATTAAGTTCCCGTTTGACGCAGATCACGGAACAGCTACGTTTGATATTTCCGACAGCGGTTCTAAAGACGGCACACTCTTTACGATTTACAGCACCCTCTATCTCGGCAACAGGAATTGGGTTAACGGCGATACTCAGATTGCCCTTGGCGACAATGTGATTGTCTATGGAAAGGTTGTCAACTATCAGGGCAACACCCCGGAAACCGCCAGCAAGAAATCTTATCTATACTCTCTGAACGGCAAGACCGACGGTGGCTCCGTTACCCCGGTTACGAGCTACAAGTTCAAGAAAGTAACCGCTGTTACAGCCGGCAAGCAGTATGTAATCGTCGGTGTGAAGGAAGGGAAGACCTATATAGCTTCGCCTATTGGAGCTTCTTCAAATTTTGGCTACCTTTCCGGTAAGGAAGTAACTGTTGCAGAAGATGTTATCGAAGCTGAAGCAAAATATGCAGTGACCATCGCTGAAACCACCGGAGGATATACCATCGCCCAGAACGACGGCCGGTTCTTTGGATCTGCAGCTGCTTCAGAGTCCCATAAGACTGTCCAGATTGTTACCGAGGACGAGAAGAAGGTTTGGACCATAACTCCCGACGCGGGTGGCTCTTTCAAGATGGTCAATGCTCATTCAGGACGCTGGATGCAGCATGGAGAGGGTACATATACCTCCTTCGGAATGTATCTTGAGTCGGTAGGAACCCTTCCGTTCCTCTATGAGTACCAGGGTACTGAGCCTATCCCCGGCGGAGAGACCCCTGGTGGAGAAACTCCCGGCGGTGATACAGGCGACTGGACTGCTGCTATGTTCGAGAGCAATATCGCTTGGACCAACGTCACCAACGCTTATGACGACGGAGTTGCTACAGTCAATGGCGTATCTGGCGTAAAGGTCTATAAATTAGGTACTTCCTCTAAGGTCGGTTCCGCGACGGTCAGCATCCCTGCCGGCACCAAGAAGATCAGCTTCTACGGAGTTTCATGGAAGGGCAAACCGGCAACCGTCGATATCCAGGTCGGTGGCTCATCGCTCTTCAAGCAGGCCCTCGCAGCCAATGACGGAGCAACCAGTAACTCTCCTTATACCATGACCATAACCGCTTCCGATCACTACGAGTACTCTCTCGATGCTCCTCTTACAGAGGCTGTTACGGCGACTGTGACAACCGATGGGACCAACACGAGAGTCATTCTCTTCGGTATGAAAGCTGAATAAAACATGAGAGGACGGAGCATAATAGCGCTTGTGGCGGCAGCCCTCGCTACCGTTGTAGCCTGTACTTCCAAGGAGGATACGCCGGCGGAGGAAACCCGTATTTCCACCGCCACGACCTCCCTCGACAGAAAGGGCGGAAGCATGTTCGTCTCCGTCCAGGCATCGGGAGATTGGACCCTCGAAATCCTGTTCAAGGACGGTTCCACGCCTTGGGCAACCCTTAGTGCGACTTTCGGAAGCGGCTCAAAGAGCGATATTATTTTTACTTATGAGGCCAATAGCGGCGAGGAGCGGTCATGCGCCCTCTCTCTTGTTCTGAGGGGAAGAACAGAGCTGACGCTTACCCAGGCTGGGGTATCCTCCTCGGGCGGCGGAAGCTCTTCATCAACCCATAATGGCAATTCTACCAAGGCACAATGGCTCGAACTTCCTGAGACCGTAGACGGCGACAAGCTTGACTTCTTCACCCACGATATGCCCCTAGGCACAAAGAGAATAAGGAATTACTCCTACTATTGGGACTATGACGCCCTTGTGGCTCATTGGGTGGCATATCCGCTCAATAAGGGCCTCTATGGCAGCGGTCCCCGTTCTGATGCATGGGGCCTGGATCCGCTTCTCCCGGAATCAGATCAGCCTGTTCTCTACAAGGGTTTCAGAGAACGCTCCACATACGCGAGAGGACATCAGATTCCTTCCGCCCATAGGCTTAGCTATCAGGCCAACGTGCAGACTTTCTATGGAGTCAACATGACCCCCCAGCGCCACACTTTCAACGAGGGAGTATGGGCGAGCCTTGAAAACCTTGTAAAAGCCTGGAGCTCTTCTTGCGATACTCTTTACTGTGTCACAGGTTGCGTAGTGAAAGGCAGCACAGAGGTTGCTCATGACAATTACGGCAGGGAAGTCAAAATACCTGTCGCCTACTGGAAGGCCTGCCTTCGTTACAGCAGCGCCGGAACAACGGGAATCAGCGGCTATTCAGCCTGCGGATTCTATTTCGACCACAATTACAGCGGAACATCTACAGCCAGTTCCGCAATGGCGATTTCCATAGATGAACTGGAGAAGAAACTGGGCATAGACCTATATGTCAACCTGCCTGCAAAAGTCGGCCGCACGGCGGCGGAGCAGATAGAAGCCCAGGACCCCAGAAATGTGTCGGTATGGAAATAATAAACGAATAATCAATTTTTCAAGATGAAAAAATTCATATACATAATCCTTGCCCTCCTTCTCTCTCTTCCTTCCGTCGATCTCGGAGCTAAAGGGAAAAGGACCTATGTGATAGGTTTCTACAACCTGGAAAACCTCTTTGACACCTATCACGACGAGGGAAAAAATGACTACGAGTTCCTTCCCGACGGTGCCAACCAGTGGACAGAGGCCAAGTATCAGAAGAAACTTGCCAATATGGCCCATGTGATTGCCGCCATGAAGGAGGATAACGGGCGCTGGCATACTGTTCTCGGAGTGTCCGAGATAGAGAACCGCCATGTGCTCGAGGACCTCGTTGCAGAGCCCGAGATTGCTGAAGCCAATTACCAAATCGTCCACTATGACGGACCCGATCAGCGTGGTGTTGACGTCGCCCTTCTGTACAAGCCTGAGCAGATGACAGTAGTTGAGAGTGAGTCGATTCCATTCACCTTCGACAGTGACATCCCGTTTGATATGGACGAGGAGCAGAAGGCTAATTTCCGTACCCGCGACATCCTCATGGTCCATGGAATAATTGACGGCGAGCATTTCGCTTTCTATGTCTGCCACCTTCCTTCCCGTATCGGAGGAAAGGGTGTTTATACCCGCGCCCGCGGAGGGGAGATTGTCTATAATCACTCGATGAAGATGATGGAGAAGTATCCCGGAATCAAATGTGTGGTGATGGGCGATATGAACGACAACCCTACCGATCCTTCTATGGCAGTCTATCTTCATGGTAAGGAGAATATCGAGGAGGTCGGACCTAAGGACTATTTTTCTCCTTTTGTATCGATGCTGAAGGCCGGCTACGGCTCTCTCGCTTACAGGGGCGAGTGGAATATCTACGATTGCATCCTGGTGAATGAGCCTCTTGCCCATGCGCCCAAGGGAACTCTCCAGATTCAGCAAATTACAAAGAAGAAATACTATGCCAGAATCTTCACCAAGCCGTTCATGGTCAATCAGTCCGGAGATTATAAGGATACTCCCTTCAGGACATTCAGCAACGGTGCATTCGTAGGAGGATATTCGGACCATTATCCGACATACATAGTTGTAAGCAAGTAGAAATATGATAAAGAAACTGACCCTATTAATTGCTGCGGTACTCTCGAGTGCAGTCCTTTTCGCCCAGGAATTTACCGGTGGAATCAAGGGAACTGTAGTGAGCCGCGAAGGGAGAGTTCCGATAGAGAATGCCAAGATCATTCTCTATCAGGGGACGGCCGAGCTCGCAGAGACTCTCTCCGACCCTTCCGGAAATTTCCTTATCCCGAACCTCGATAACGGGATGTATACCCTTGTCATCACTGCCCCGGACTTCCTTGACAATCAAGTGCAGGTGACGGTCAATGACGGCTATGTGAAGAACATGTTCAACCTCTCTATGATTCCGACCAAGACCCTCGCGGAAATAGCGGATGAGAGTCTCATGGAGTTCGACATGGACGACAGCGGCTACAATGACAACCCTACTGTCCTCTTCGGGTCCAATGACATCTTCTCCAATATCGCGAGCTTCAATTTCAGCTCGGTAAGGTTCCGTCAGAGAGGCTATCTCGGCGAGAGCCAGGATGTCTATCTCGCCGGAGTCAAGATGAACGATGCCATCACCGGATATTCTCCTTTCAGCCTCTGGAGCGGCCTCAACGAGGCCATGAGGTCGAAGGATACCACTATCGGAAACGAGGTTTCCGACTATGGATTCGGCGGGTATAACGGAGTGACCAATATCTTCGGAAACGCTTCGTCTGTCCGCAAGGGACTTCGCGGAAGCGTCCTTACGAACAGCTCCCTCTATCGTCTCCGTCTGATGGCCTCATACGCTACGGGAGAGTTGGACAACGGATGGTCCTTTGCCGGTAACATCTCCGCTCGTCTTGGTGGAAACGACTGGATACAAGGAGTTTACTATCGTTCCTTCGCCTATTATCTCGCTGCCGACAAGAGGCTCGGCGACGCCCATAAGATTGGGGTGGCTTTCTTTGCAACTCCGGGGCAGAGAGGCGCCCAGAATGCTTCCACCCAGGAAGTATATGACCTCATTGGAGACAATATGTACAACTCCAACTGGGGATATCAGGCAGGGAAAGTCCGCAATGCCCGTGTCCGCAAGACCAACGAGCCTATCGCAATCCTGAAGTACGACTTCACTCCTTCCGACAAGTTCCAGGCTGCAGCGACCCTTCTCTACCGCTTCGGAAAGAACGGCTACACCGCCCTCGACTGGTATGATTCCGCGGATCCCCGTCCGGATTATTACAGGAATCTTCCGAGCTATTTCCTCAGCGACAACGACGACCTCAACAGGAGCAATCTGGCAAAGAGCGCCTGGGCAAAGGAAGCTTGGACTCATCCTTCAGCATATCCGGATATTGTCCATGTCAACTGGGACCGTCTCTACAATGTCAATATGGCGAACCAGATGACTTATGGCGGCAAGAGCGGAAACCGCTCCAAATATGTCCAGGAAGAGCGCCATATCGATCAGCAGGACCTCAATTTTGCTGCGAACTTCAAATGGAGAGCTACGGAAAGGACGATCCTGACAGGAGGTCTTGATGCCAAAATCAACCGTACCGAGTATTACAAGATAATTGCAGACCTCCTTGGCGGTGATTACTATGTCAATATCGATAACTTTGCCGACCGCGACTACAACGCCACTCCGGCTAAGGTCCAGAATGATGTAGATTACTACAAGGCCCACGGCGCGGCTCAGGTTCTCGGTGTCGGCGACAAATATGGATACGACTATTATGCCCAGGTCCGCGACGCTTCCTTCTGGCTCAACGGCAAGTTCTCCTTCGGAGCCTTCAGCGCCAACCTCGGCGGCCGCCTCGGCTATAATATGTTCTGGAGGGACGGTCTCATGAGAAAGGGCCTCTTCGCCGGCCTCAACCCCGACGGAAGCCACTACGTAGTTGACGGAGTCGATCTCACCACCTTCGACCATAAGGGCAACGTGGTCACCTCCTATGGCAAGTCTGAAAAGTCAGGATTCCTCACCTATGCTCTCAAGGGCGGGCTCAATTATGTAATTGGCGGTAATCAGAGAGTCTATGCCAACGTAGGCTGGTTCAACGATGCTCCGAAGTTCAGCATGGCCTTCCTCTCTCCTCGTACGAGAAACTCCCTGATGGATAACCTTACTACCATAAAGACCTTCTCCAGCGATCTCAACTGGCAGTACATAGGTAACGGTTATAGCGCAAGGGTTACTGCTTACTACACGAGAATTATGGATCAGACCAAGCTCATGAGTGCTTTCGACGATCTCCAGAACGCATTCTCCAACTTCGCCCTCTCCGGCATCGACGAGCAGCATTATGGAGTTGAACTCGGTGTCAAGGTTCCGACCCCCGTTCCGAACCTCTCCGTGCAGGGTGCTCTCAGCGCCGGAAGGTATGAGTATATCTCAAATCCCTACATGACCCAGACCATTGACAATAGCTCCGAGCTTATCTATGAAAATGCCCTCGTAGCCTTCTGGAAGGGTACTCCGGTGTTCAAGAAGAACGCAGATGGCACTTACCCTATGTATGAGGGGACCGATGAGTATACCTTGGATATTGACCATTGGCAGAAGCACTATGTGCCTTCCACTCCGCAGCTTGCCGCCAGCCTCGGGCTTGCGTACAACTACAACTATTGGTTCATCGACGCGGATGTCCAGTATTTCGGAGAGTCCTATCTCGACATGAACCCTCTCTACCGTACGGACTATGCGGTTGCGGGCCCTGACAAGACTATCACTCCTTCCGAGATAGAGTACATGACTGCCCAGGAGAAGTTCGACCCTGTTTTCCTTCTCAATTTCAGTGTCGGCAAGTCCTGGTATATCCAGAGAAAATACCAGCTTGGCTTCTCTCTCAACGCGAAGAATCTTCTCAACAACACTTCGGTCAAGACCGGAGGTTATGAGCAGACTCGTATAGTCGACAATACCGTCAATAAAGAGAGGTACTACAAGTTTGATCCGAAGTACTTCTATATGAGTGGATTCAATTATATGTTGAATATTTATTTCAGATTCTAGAGCCATGAAAAAGTTATTTTTTGCATTGATTGCGGCCCTTGCGGTCCTCTTTTCCTGCCAGGAGTGGGAACCGGTTCTTACTCTGAAATATCCTGAGCCTGCAGGCTATGAAAAGGTCAATATGGACTCTGAAGTCAATATGACCATAGCCGAGCTGAAGGCTCTCTACACGAAACATGGTACACCTATAGAGATAGAGGATGAAATAATAATCAAAGGACAGGTTGTCTCTTCCGACGAGAGCGGCAATATCTACCGCGAGCTCTATATCCAGGATGCGACCGGAGCCATTGACGTCAAAATTGGAAAGTCCTCTATGTACAATGATTACAAGATCGGACAGTGGATTTATGTCAATTGCCAAGGTCTCACTCTCGGCGAATATGGGTACAAGAGCGGGAACAACGGCGGCGACGGTATGCTCCAGCTAGGGATGGAAGATCCGACAGGAACATATGAGACTGCCTATATCGACGTCCAGGCTATCATAGATTCTCATATCTTCAGGGGCGCAATGGGTACTCCTATCGCTCCCGTTGAGCTTGCTGAGGCAGATGTGATGAAGGCGGAAAATATAGGAAAGTACGTGACTCTTAGGGGTTTGACTTATTCCAAGGAGCAGTTCGCACTAGTTTATATTACTCCCGCCATTGATACTAAGGCTCCCAACAACCGAGTTTTCCTTTCAGATCAGGATTGGGGGATTACTACATGGGCTTTCTCGAAGAATAAATTCCTCGAGTATATCAAGTCTGGAATATGGGATACGGCTACTGTCGGAAGCGGCGGCACCTCTTACGGACCCATCACTGGTCTTGCTACAGCCATTGATCCCGATGCAACAGAAACTTACAAGGAGATGATGATAGCAAATGCTGCGGCTGGATCGGTCAGCCAGTATTTCAAGATGGGAAAACAGGTCATCCAGATTCGAACCAGCGGCTACTCCAAGTTCGGAGACACCGAGATTCCTTCTGAAGTCCTCTCCGGGGCAAAGAGCATCGATGTCACAGGCATCCTTACTCTCTATCAGGGCTCTGCTCAGTTTACTCTTCTGAACCTCAACGGGGTGAAAATAAATAATTGATATACAACATGAAAAAGGCATTTTTACTTATCGGAGCTATGATCGCTATGACAGCTTGCGGAAATAAGAATGTATTCATGGAGAAGTGGGACAGTCCGGACGGGACTGCCCCTTTTTCCAAGATTACAACAGCGGACTACCTTCCCGCAGTCAAGGAAGGAATAAAGGAGCAGAAGGCGGAGATAGACGCCATCATCGCCTGCCCTGACGCCCCTACATTTGAGAATACAATTGCAGCGTATGAACTTTCCGGAAAGCTGCTCTCCAAGGTTACGGGTGTGTTCTACAACATTTCCGAATCTGATTCCACCCCGGAAATCCAGAAGATTGAAGAGGAGATCACTGCGCTTACTACCGCCGCGGACGATGAGATTTTCATGAATGATAAATTCTTCGCCCGCGTAAAGGCGGTGTATGAAGCTTCAGAGGGTCTGGACAGGGAGCAGCAGATGGTCACAAAGAAACTCTATGACCGCTTCGTCAGAAACGGAGTTGCTCTTGATGAGGCGGGAAAGGCCCGCTTTTCGGAGATAAACTCTTCTCTTGCAGCTCTTTCCCAAAAGTTTGGCAACAATCTTCTCGCTGAGAATAATGCCTTCAAGGAGGCTATAGGTGTGACCGTTTCCGCCTATCCTTCTTTCATGGGCTCGTGCGAGGACCGCGCTCTTCGCGAGAAAGCTTTCAAGGCTTATTCTTCCCGCGGCAATAATGCCAACGAGAATGACAATAATGAGATTGTACTTCAGATTCTGAAATTAAAGACAGAGCAGGCTAATCTTCTCGGTTACAATACCGCTGCAGAGTATCTTCTTGCCAACAAGATGGCGGGAAATCCTTCGACGGTCGATGCCTTCCTTGCCCCGATTATGGATGCATCCATGCGGAAAGCCAAAGAGGAAATCGCTGACATGCAGAAGGTTATGGATGCTGATATAGCCGCAGGGAAGCTTCCGAAAGGCTCGAAGATTCAGCCTTGGGACTGGGCGTTCTACGCAGAGAAGGTCCGTAAGGCTAAATTCGACCTCGACGATGAGGAGGCAAAGCCTTATTTCCAGATTGACAGCGTCCGTAAAGGCCTCTTCTTTGCGGCGGAGAAACTTTACGGAATTAAAGTGGAACCGGCTCCGGATGTAGAGGTTTATAACCCTGTTGTAAAGGCCTATCGCCTTCTCGATGCTGACGGATCCCTTCTCGGTATCTTCTATGCTGATTATTTCTCCCGCGAGACAAAGAGGGGAGGAGCATGGATGAATAATTTCCGGGAGCAGTATCTCGATGCCGACGGCAAGGATGTCCGTCCTATTATCGTGAATGTCTGCAACTTCCCTCCCGCAACTGACGAGACCCCTTCTCTTCTTACAATCGACGAGGTTCAGACCGCTTTCCATGAGTTCGGACATGCCCTTCACGGCTTCCTTACAAAGTGCCGCTATGTCGATGTCAGCGGGACTAATGTCGCCCGTGACTTCGTGGAAATGTTCTCTCAGTTCAATGAGAACTGGGCTTTCCAGAAGGAGATTCTTTCAGTCTATGCCAACAATTATCGCACTGGAGAGCCGATACCGGACGCTCTCGTTGAGAAGATTAACCGTTCGCTGAAGTTCAATCAGGGATTCATGACAGGAGAACTTTGCGCCGCTTCGATTCTCGATATGCGCTGGCATGAGCTGACCCTTCCTGAGCTCGAGGCCTTCAAGACAGCTGACGACATCCGTGCTTTTGAGGAGAAGGTTTGCAAGGAGATGGGGCTTATCGATGAGATTATCCCTCGTTATCGTACGACATACTTCAACCATATTTTCAATAGCGGCTACAGCGCAGGCTACTATGGCTACCTATGGTCGGAAGTACTTGATGTAGACGCATTTGAGAAGTTCAAAGAGGATGGACTTTTCAATCCTGAGACCGCCCTTTCTTTCCGTAAGACATTCCTTGAGAAGGGTGGCAGCGAAGAACCTATGACCCTCTACCGCTCTTTCCGCGGAGCTGATCCCAATCCTTCCGCGCTTCTGAGGGCAAGAGGACTTGAATAGAATTATTATACAATTATGACAGTTAAGGAATTACTCAAAAAGAGCCAGAGAGACGGCACAGCCGTTCTTGCGACTAATTTCTACAATCTGGAGACACTGACAGCGGTCGTGCGTGCCGCAAAGATAGTGGGCGCTCCGGTTCTTCTCCAGTTGACCCGCAGTTCCATCGACTACATGGGCCTTAAACAAGCCGTTTCGATGGGACGCCGCGCAATAGAGGATAACGGCCTTCAGGGTTGGATCCATCTTGACCATGGCGGCTCGGTAGAACTCGTTCAGCGTTGCCTCGATGCAGGATTCGATTCGGTCATGATTGATGCCAGCGAGAAACCCTTCGAGGAGAATATCGAGACTACCCGTAGGGTGGTGGAACTGGCGAAACCGTATGGCGTCAATGTTGAGGCGGAGCTGGGATATGTTGCAAAGCTCGGTCAGGAGCAGGATGGAAGCGGTTTTACGACCGCCGAAGAGGCGAAGACCTTCGTGGATGCAACCGGCGTTGACGCCCTTGCTGTCGCTATTGGTTCCGCCCATGGATTCTATAAGAAACCTCCGAAGCTCGATATCGCCCGCCTTGCTGAGATTCATTCCGCAACGCCCGTTTGCCTTGTTCTCCATGGCAGTTCCGGCATTCCTCACGATCAGGTGAGAGAAGCTATTGCCAACGGTATTGTCAAAGTCAATCTCGCAACTGAGATTAAAGATACGTTTATGCGTGCCCTCAAGGGTGTCCTCCTTTCGACAGACGAAATCGATCTTCGTAAGGTCTTCCCCAAGGCCGTCGATCCCGTCGTAGACCTCCTCTGCGAGAAATATCGGATGACCGGCGCGAAGCTGTAGAGCGCGAAATTGTTTTGTGTCGTGAAGATGCTTTTCGCTATCTCCTCCCGGAGCGGTCGGGGATAGCGATTTTGTATGTCTTGCCGTTTTTGTTTTCTAGGGAAGTACTTGTGAGCCAGGGGTTTGCCAGCTTGAGTTCCCTATAGGTAACCCCGTTTAATTTGGCAAAATCAACGAGGGATGGAATCGGGCCGCTCACGGTCTCGTAACGGGCGGGGGTTCTGACAGGATAGTATTCGTCAGGAGAGAAATTGAATCCAAAAGACGAGGGGTTTTCGAAGAACATCTTTGCCGCAAGGACCCGGAACATGTAGCGGGTAGTTTCTTCCGGCAGCATCAGGTTGAAAGCGCTTCTTTCGCCCTGTTCCTCGCGCCTTTTGAGGATTCCTCCGCGTCCGGAATTGTAGCTAGCGGCAACAGTCATCCAATCGCCGAATGCAGAGTAGGCGCTTTTGAGATATTTGCAGGCGGCAATAGTCGCTTTCTCTATGTGGAACCGTTCATCTACTTCCGCACCCACCTCGAGTCCATATTCCCTGCCAGTCCCTTTCATGAACTGCCAAAGGCCTGCTGCTCCTGCCGTAGAGACGGCTTTCGGATCGAGATTGCTCTCTATCGCCATGAGGTACTTGAGGTCCTCCGGAATCCCATTTCTCTTCAGAATCGGCACTACTATAGAAAAAATCCTCTTGGACCGCTTCAGCATAAGGGTGGTGTTTGTATGCATGTAGGTGAACGAGAGGAGTTCCCGGTCCATCCGTTCATACATGTCATCGGAGTCGAAGCGTATGGTCTCTCCGGCAAAAATGATCTTCTCGGGCACACGAGGAGCTTTCGGATGAAGTTCCTGGGAATAGACCGATAGACCGAGAAGAAGGAAGGTGAGGATAGCGGCAAGCTTTTTAATGAGAGAAGCGGCGGTCTTATTCATGATATTTCCTAGCCTATGTACGATGTGATAAGTTTGAGCCCGTTCTCGCCCGGCTTGAATTTAACTCCGAGGGCGGTGGCGGGGATGAGCACCGAGTCGCCGCGGCGGATCTGAGTGAGGTGGCCCTTGGTGGGGCCGTCGGCGGCAGTGGGAATACCGGTTTCAAGAGTTCCGTCGCCTTCGACGCAGATGACTGCAATGAAAGAATCTATGTCTTTGAGGTCCTTGAAATAGGGCCTGTCCAGGGTATAAAGGGAGGTCGTGAAGTATTCGCATTCTACGAGAACCACCTCTGCATTTTTTTTGTCGACATATTCTGTCCGGTAGGACGGATATACCTTGTAATCAATTGCTTCCTTCGCTTCTTCTGTATGTAGCTCCCGCGGTTTCCCGTCGAGGCCGAGGCGTCCATAATCGTAGATGCGGTAGGTAATGTCGGATGTCTCCTGGATTTCCGCGACAAAACAGCCTTTGCAAATAGCGTGAATCCTGCCCGCCGGAAGGAAAAAGACATCTCCCTTATGAGCCTCATGACTGGAGAGGACCTCTACAATCCTGTCTTCCTTTACGAGGGTTTCATATTCCTCCGGGGTGATTTCTTTCGACAGGCCGCTCAGGATTTTCGCTCCCGGCTCGGCATCTACAACATACCACATTTCGGTCTTTCCTCTGCAGGAATGTCTCTTTTCGGCAAGGGCGTCGTTGGGATGGACCTGGATCGAAAGGTCGTTGAGGGCGTCGATGAACTTTATGAGGATAGGGAATTCATCGGAGAACCGTTCGTAGACATGCTCTCCGACAAGGGCCCCCTTGTATTCTCTGACAAGCTCAGGAAGGGTCTTTCCTTCTAGAGCTCCGGATGCGACGACGCTTTCAAGGCCCTTATATGCAGACACCTCCCAACTCTCTCCGATATGGTCCTGATTCGAGGTGATACCTTTATAAGGAGCGATCTTCTCTCCTCCCCAGATGAACTGCTTGAGGTTGGGCTTGAATTTAAGCGGGTATAGCATAGATTATTGAATTTTAGTTAGTTCTGTGATGATGGACATTATCTTTGCGCGAACGGCACTGACCGGAGCGTCGCAGTTGTTGGTCAGAATGGAAAAGACTATGGCATCTTTGGCCGACCCGGATGCGGGAAGAATGTACCCGCTATAGCAGAGGACTCCGTCCATGGATCCGCTCTTCATCCTGATCCTTTTGCGGATAGACGGGTCGAGACCGGAGAGTACGTATTTTAGCGTTCCTTCGCTTCCGGGATAGGGGAGGGCCCCGATGAAGCAGTCAAAAGCGGGGGATTTTTTCATAGCTTCAAGGTACTGGACAAAGGTCTCCGCAGAGACGAAATTATGCCTCGACAGGCCGCTTCCGTCGTCAATGCTCAGCCGGCTTGATATTCCGGGACAAAGGTCTTCCAATACTTCAATCTCGGCTACTCTACAGCTATCGTAGACGGCAATCTCGGTGGACTTTTCTCCCATGATTCTCATCATTGCCTCGGCGTAAAAATTATCGCTTCTGAAGAGAGTTTCGCGTGCTATTTTCTCAAGGAAAGGAGAGTAAGTGGTTGTGATGGTTTTCAGATTGTCAGAAGCTTTGTCGCCGCGGCTGAAATCAGCACCTCTGACCCTTCCAAGGCGGTCTATGTCAGCATACCCTCCGGTTACTTTCCACCCTGTCGAGACCAGATTCTTATAGAAGTAGTAAGCGCATGTCATAGCCCCGTACTTGTTGGCAAAATTCTCAGTCTTCGGCGTTCGGCCGAGGGCGAAGGAGCCGCGAAGTTCGGCGTATGGAGCAAGGTCGGTCGTATAGAGATAGAGACTGTTGCCGGTACCTGTCGGTCCGGTCATGCCTAGATTGGTAAAATGGAGCCAGGGGGTCTCAGGGTAGCTGATTTTTACTATTACGGGATCTCCTGCCTTCGCTCCGGCACTGACTTCGTAGTCTTGGGCATTGGCATAGAAAGAGAGTGCGCTCGTACCGGCTCCATAATAGGTCCCGAGATCGTCATACTCCCATGAAGTATTCTCCAAGTGCCCCTCAAACAGTCGTCCGTCACCGATAATCCTTCCTTCTATGGCGTTGATCCCGGCAGCTTTCATTGCGCTTTTCCATTTCCAGAAAAGGCCGTCCGCCTTCATTGCGATAGAATCAGCCGCACCGATAGTGGGGTCGCCTCCTCCTACGATATAGATATCCCCTTTAAGAGTGCCGTCCACAATTTCGCCGCTATATGCGATAGATGTTGGGAAGCGGAAGTCGGCACCTAGGGAATGAAGAGCGCATCCTGCCGTAATGAGCTTCATATTTGAAGCCGGGGCCATTTTAGCCGATGAATTATATTCGGCAAGGACTTTTCCTTTTGCGTCCACTGCCTTCATTCCCCATGAGGCAGAGTTAAGGGGCGTTTCGGACGCTATTTTTTCTACGAGAGAGGGGAGCCCTTGGGCATTAACGCGAATTTCTCCTGCAATCGAGAGGATTGCAAGAGAAACCGCTGTTATGAGAATTGTTTTAGTCTTCATCAATCACCATTATATTGTCCCATGAACAGGATTGCTCCTGTTGAAATTTCAGATATGGCATAGAGGAAAGGCCTCGTTGCGTAGAAGGTCGGAGGTTCAGAGGGAGATGGCAAAGCGGAAGTCACCTTCATGTCGATAACAGTTACAGCTGCGGCCTCTGTGCCTTTTTCCTCAACTTTTATGCGGGCTTTTTGGAAGATTTTGCTGATATAGAGACTCAGCTCATCCGACATATTCGAGAAGTCGGCTTTACTACCCAGGAAAGCATCAGTCATTCCAAGTGATTTCAAGTAATCATTGAGTTCCAGCTTGAAAGAAGTCTCGAATTTGGGAATCTTTATTTTGACCTCGCGTTCGCCAGTATCTTTTGTGAGTACTTCCCAGGTGCTCCTGTCGAAATCCTTGACAAGCTCGGCGGTAGATATACCTTCGTTCGGAAGAATGAATGTCATTTTGAAGGCTCCGTTGCCATAAGGCTTGGAAATGACTTTGTAGCCTTTCATCGCCCTGTACGAGACATTAGAGGTCTGGTTCATCATGTCGACCTCTATTTTCTTGCCCCCGGCCATTGTGAACTGCTCTTTTCGGGTATTTGAGGCATTGAATTTATCTGCCCATGAACCCTTGAAATAGATGGCGTTCATAAGAAGAGTGGCCGAGTCGGGAGAAAGCTCTTCGAGAAGAGGATTTATCTTTCCTTCGGTCTGCTTGCTCGCCCATGAATTTATAGCTGAAAGAGCTTTCCCGTTATCCTTAATGAAATCATAACCTTCAAATAGAGCGTCATAGTAGTTTGTCAGCGCGCTCTTATAGCTTTTCTTGTATTTTGACCCGTCACCGATGGATGTATTGAAAACCTGGGCGTTTGCAATATTCATCTTGACGGTATTGTCGACACCCAGCAGGCTCTGAGTCAGATATTTATAGAATTCATTGATTTCAGCGGCGCTGTTGTCTCCGAAACCGATAACGTCCCGTATCTGCTTTTCAGTTTCCCCTTTGGCTCCGTTATTAACCATGGCGAGGGCATAACCGACGCTAAGAGGAGAGAAAATAAAGCTGCCTTCATTATCGGAGGTGATTAACTTCATAAGGTTGGTAGCGAGAGCGTTTCCGCTTCCGACCAGCATGGTCTGAGACCTTGTAAGGGCGATACTAGTTCTATCCTTAGGGTTTTCTACCTCTTCATTATCATTCTTTTCGCAGGAGGAACCCAAGGCAATGTATCCGGTAAACATGAGGGCTATAAGTAAAATCTTTTTCATGGTTCTAATTATTTATGTCCGGAATACAAATCCATTCACTCCGGAAATCTTGCATCAGAGCCTGACTTTAATGAAAGCAGGGAAATGGTCGGAAGGTGTCCTTGCCGTGTAGGTATGGAAGTCGATTTCTTTAGGGAAATTGCCGGATTTTACGGCTTCGGTACTAGCCTCGTTCTCTGTCCTGTAGGTCTCGGTAAGGAGGCCGTAACGGACTACGTCTGTCCCCGGGGACACGAAAATATGGTCAATCCGGCTCTTTGTGAAAGTGTCGGGGCGAAAACTGTTCGCGGTGCCGTTCGGGGTGTATCTTTTCTCGGCCGTCATGAACGAGTCTTCGAGAAGGGCGGTATAAGTCTTATAGATTTCATTGTTCTGATCGACATTGAAATCTCCCGTCAGGAACACCTGTTCTCCCTTTTTGGTCATTTCTTTGATTCTTGCCACCACGAGTTTTGCCGCTTCTTGTCTGGCGAGGACTCCGATATGGTCATTGTGGAGATTGAAAAACCAAATCTTCTTGTGGGTCTTCCTATCTTTGAGATATGCCCATGTGCATATTCTCGGGAGGGCGGCATCCCATCCTTTCGAAGGAACTTCAGGGGTCTCAGAGAGCCAGAAATCACCATGCCTGAGGACCTTGAAGCGGTTTCTCTTGAAAAATATGAGCTCGTGTTCGCCACCGTTCTCCCCGTCATCACGTCCTACTCCGACGCAGCCGTACTCCGGGAGCATATCGATGAGGTCGAGCTTTTGTTCATAACGAACTTCCTGGGTCCCGAAGATATCCGGATATTCGAATTCTATAAGGTCTGCAACCCATTTTTTTCTTGTGTCCCATCCGTCTCCCTTTGCGTCGTCCTTCGGTGTCTTGCAGCGGATATTGAATGTGCCGACTGTGAGATTCGGCTCATTCTTGAGACTTCTTGTCACTTGTTGTTCCTGGGCGCTTCCGGATGCTGACAGTCCGAGTGCGAGGAGCAGAGCAAGGGCAAATTTATAAAGACGCAACATATAAACTTTTGATTAATAGTTATTTCCCTGCTAGATGCTTTTCCCAAGCCCATGCCGCGGCGAGGGTCTCGTCTACGCTCCGCTCGGCTTTCCAGCCCATCTCCTTGTTGGCAAGGGTAGGGTCTGCCCAGATTGCGGTCACGTCACCGGCCCTTCTCGGAGCGAATTTATAGTTGAGTTTCAGCCCGTTGACCCTTTCGAATGAGTTGACCAGCTCGAGTACGGACACTGGTTTTCCAGTACCGATGTTGAAAATCTCGCAGTCGGCTTTCATTTTATTTTCGAGCATCCTTCCGACAGCGAAGACATGAGCTTTTGCAAGGTCTACGATGTCGATATAGTCCCTCAGGCATGTCCCGTCAGGGGTAGGGTAATCGTTTCCGAAAATAGAAAGACATTCCCTCTTTCCGATAGCGGTCTGGGTGATGAACGGAACCAGATTGTTGGGAACTCCGCGTGGAAGCTCGCCGATAAGGGCGGACGGATGGGCGCCGATAGGGTTGAAATAGCGGAGGAGGATTCCTTTGATCTCGCCGTCTGTGCCCTTTGTCGCCTTTACAGTATCCTGAAGTATATCCTCGCACATCTGCTTTGTGTTTCCATAGGGAGAAGTCGCCGGTTTTCTCGGAGTGTTCTCGGTTACGGGGACCTTGTCCGGCTCTCCGTATACGGTAGCGGATGATGAGAACAGTACGTTGTGGCATCCGTGCGCAGACGCGGCTTCGAGAACGTTGAGGAAGGAGTTGAGGTTATTCTTATAGTACATTACCGGCTTGGCGACGGACTCTCCGACTGCCTTGAAGGCAGCGAAGTGAATAACGGCGTCTATCTTATTGTCGCTGAAGAGCTTCCGAACTTCGTCCTCTTTGCAGAAATCGATTTTGAAAAAAGGAATATCTTCCTTTCCGGTAATCTTCTTAACCCCTTCGAAGCAAGTCATGTCGCAGTTTGACATATTGTCCGCCACGATAACATCATATCCCGCCTCTATTAGTTCAACGGTCACATGGCTTCCGATGAAGCCGGCTCCGCCTGATACAAGTACTGTTTTTTTCATTTATAGTAGTGTTATTGTCATAATCATACAAAGATAACAATTATTTCTATTCTGTCTCTTGGCAGTATTAATTGGTGTGAGGCGGAATCGGCGGGATCCTGTATTGGAAAGCGGATAAAAGTTATTATTTTTGCGATATTGTAACACTATATTCTGAAATGAAGAAAAAAAACCTTTTATACTTCTTAGCTTTTTCACTGCTAACTTTAGCATTATGCTGCTGCGAGCCAGATAATCGTGATATTCCTACTCCAAAAGAGGGGACGGAGACACCGGGCGAAGATCCCGGACAAGTGGACATTGACTTCACTATCGCTACTTGCACCAATAAGATAGTCGCCCATCGAGGCGGATCTTCTGAGTGCGGCGCTCCGGACAATTCCAGAGCCTCTCTCAGGTATGCAATGCAGCTTAAATGCTATGGCTCCGAGTGCGACATCTATTGGACAAAGGACAATAATGTGGTAATCGGTCATGCAGACGCTGAGTGCAAGATCAACGGCTATCATCCGTGGGAAGCCACCCTGGAGCAGATTCGTAAGGCCGGCGTGCTGAAAAACGGCGAGCAGGTGCCTTCTCTGGAGGAATTCCTCGATTTAGTGATGGTAAAGAATAACTGCACGAAGCTGGTTCTTGACATCAAGAATATCACTTCTCCTTCGACCCTTACTGAATATCCTATAAAGGCCGTTCAGAGGGCATGTGAGATTATAAAGGCTCGTCATGCAGAGCCGTGGTGTGAGTTTATCTGTACTGGTAATAAGACCGTTGCAAAAGAGGCAGCAATTTGTCAGGCAAACTATAAAATACCGGTAGGCTGGATGGGAGATCAAACCCCGGCAGTTCATAAGTCATATGGCTTCTCTTGGGCAAATATGAATGCAGCTAATTATATGACTCCTTATGGCAAGGGAGACAAGACCATCGACCAGTTCGTTAATGCTGGGATGGAGATAAGTATCTTCAATGTCGATAAGAAATCTGGCGACGGAAATGCCGTCTACAGCGACGATGCTGTTGCATACTATGTATCTCAGTATCCCAAACTGAGATTCCTTTGCACCAATTATCCCTCTTGGTTACTTGCAAAAGTTAAATGAGAATAAATAGTTAACAATATGAAAATCAGACAGATATTATTAGCTTTGGCCGCCCTTGTCGCCTTTGTCGGGTGTCAGAAGGAGAAGCAGAAGGAAGCGTCAGTTGTCAGTTTCGGTAGCGAGACTATTGAGGTAAGTGCTGCCGGAGATGTTGTAACCGTCCCCATCAAGGCCAATTGCGACTGGAAGGCCGACACGGACGCTTCATGGCTCCATGTCACGCCGGCTTCAGGTTCGGCTTCTACAGCGTCTATAAATGTCAAGGTAGATATCAACGAGAACAGTGTCGACAGGTCCGGTATCGTGACTCTCGCTTCTGCCGACGGTCTTTCCAAGGCCGATCTTGCAATTAAGCAAGGCGGAGTTGTCGAGGTCGATTCCGACATCAATAGTCCTGAGAAATTCACTTCATTCCTTGCAAATGCCATCAATGCAACGGAAGCAGACGTCTTCAATCTCGTCGCCGATATCGACATGAGAGGTGCTATAATCGAACCTGCAGCCTCTTTCGCAGGCGTTCTGGAAGGCAACGGCCACAAGATCTATAACTTCAAAGTTGCTTCCAAGGCTGTGAATTCAGGCCTATTCATCGAAAACAAGGGAACAATCAAGAACCTTATTCTCGGGTCGAAAGATGGAGCCGCTTATGACGGAGTCAGCGAAGTTGGTTACGATGCATCCGTGAAGGCTCCAAGACATGTCGGAGGCCTTTGCGCCGTCAACTCTGGCACCGTTTCCGGCGTCAAACAGTTCGCAACAGTCAGGACACCTCTTGGCAACTCGAAACTTGCTGGATTCAGTGGAATAGTCGGAGTTATGGAAGCTGCCGGAACAATCTCAGGTTGCGATAATTACGCTACGATTGACGCCAATGTTGAGGGCACCATCTCTGCTGAATCTTATCTCGCCGGAGTCGTTGCCTATGTCAACCATGCGGACGCTGTTGTTGAAAACTGCACCAATTATGCTCCCATTTCAATCAAGTATGTCAATGCCAAAGCTTCCATGTTTGCAGGCGTCGTAGGGCGCGCAAATCTTGGAGCAAAGGTCAAGAACTGCCACAACAAGGCAAATGTTTCATATGACGAGCAGCGTGCTTCCGGAACTTCAGGCAATTACATCATGATCGCCGGTGTTGTCGGCGCCCTCTATACGGGTTCGTCCATGACTGGCTGCACCAATACCGGAGAAATTACATCTTCTCATCTCCAGGTTAGCCGTGTCGGCGGTATCGTCGGTACTCTCAATACCTCAAGCTCAGTCGAGAACTGCACCAATGACGGAAAGGTTACTATCTGCCAGACTGCCCCCAACAACAACTGGCAGTCCGCCGGAGGAATCGTTGGCTTCCAGGAGAAGGTCACCACGGGCATTCTTAATACGATCAAGAACAATGTCAATAACGGGGCAGTTGTTGTTGAGGTCGAGAATGTAACGGACAATAGCCACACCAATAAGGTAAGTGCCGGAGGTATTATCGGTTTAGGTGTCCTTGCTCTCGAGATTGAAGGCAACACCAACAACGGCGACGTCTCTGTAACAAACAAGGCAGCTGGTTTTTGCTTCGCCGGTGGTATTGCCGGACGTCTTGACGGAGCAGGCTCGCTGACAAAGAACAATGTCAACAAGGGCAAGGTCTCTTGCCTGACTTCAGACAATGTCAATGCTTATGCCGGCGGAATTGCAGGTGCATTCTGCAAGTCAGACATAGCCGACGCGCAGACAGGAAACGAGAGTGACGCCGTCAGCACTGGCGACAAGAATCTCGGTGCTGTCTCTGGGGCAACAGCTCTCAGCGGCTCTATCATCGGCTTCAACTTCGGCGCTGTCAACGACGGTCTGGCGGGAGGTTCTGTCAACGGGACCGCACTTAGCTCTTCCAATGCGGCTGATCTTGCAGTCGGCTCCTCTTCCAAGGGAACCGTCTCAGGAGTGACGTTCGCAGCGAACTAGAAGACGCGGCCTCATAAAAGGGGTCGCGCCTTTGCTTTATCCATGGATAAATGTTATATTTGTAGTCTACGAATAACTAGTACAAAAACATATAACCATGGATTCAAAAGAGAGAATCGCCGCCGCTCTGAAGGTGGCAACCGACACTAAAGTATTTGAAATGGCACAGGGAATTCTTCCCATTGTCCCGGATGTTTTCAAGAAACTATTCCCCGGCCGCAAGGCTGTTGTTGTCGCCGACATCAATACATGGCCGGCAGCAGGAGAGGCCGTTTACGGTTACCTGACCGCTGCGGGAATCCCGACCGCCAAATATATCATCGATAAGGAAGAGTTCCACGCCGAGTGGCGCTATATCGAGATGACGGACTCCATTCTCGACGGCGACTTTGCCAAGGCCAATTTCATTGAGAATGATCCGGAATATACTGAGACAGAGGCTTCCAAGACTTTCCGTCCCGCATCTGAGGACTATTATATCGCTGTTTCGGTAGGCGCAGGCGTTATCAATGACTGCTGCAAGCTGGCTTCCCATCATCATGGCCAGGGATATATCTGTGTCGCTACCGCCGCTTCGGTCGACGGATTCTCCTCTTTCGGCGCTTCAATCACCTATCAGAATGCCAAGCAGACCTTTGAGTGTCCCGCCCCGACGG
>Ga0256404_1004986_pt1 | contig 24180 bp, 20 predicted proteins | sample RumenRJG_01DNA_FD_185990 | JGI IMG/M metagenome (GOLD analysis project Ga0256404, IMG submission 185990) | Bovine rumen microbial communities from Lethbridge, Alberta, Canada - RJG_01 | ecosystem: Host-associated > Mammals > Digestive system > Stomach > Rumen | place: Canada: Alberta | collected... | reverse complement strand
CATAACGATGGGCTTTGCCGTCCCGCAGAGCCGCTTCATGAGGTGGGGCACCGCGATTCCCACAAAGGAAACCGGTCCCGCGAAGGCGGTAACCGCCCCCGAGAGGAGGCTTGAGAGGAGGATGAGTTCCGCCTGGAACTTCTTCACGCTGACCCCCATGCTCTTCGCGTAGCCCTCTCCCATCTGCCAGGCCCCCATGGGCTTGGAGAGAAGGAACGCCAGCAGAAGTCCCCCGAGGCTCACGCCGGCGATCCACCGGAGGTTTTCCGCGCTGATGCCGGAAAAGCTTCCCATGGACCAGCTGTGCAGGTTCACAATGTTGGAGTCGTCCGCGAAGGTCATGGCGAATTCCGTGACGGCGCTGCAGAGGTAGCCCACCATGACGCCGCAGACCACCAGGACCGACATGCTCTTCACATGGCCTGAGACCAGGAGAATCACCCCCATGACGAGGAGCGACCCGGCAAAGGCAGTCAGGATCATGGTCCCGGAGCTGACGGCGACCCCGCTGCCCAGGCAGCTGATCATGGTCAGGGCCACCAGGAGCTTGGCGCCGGAGGAAATGCCCAGCACAAAGGGCCCGGCGATGGGATTCGAGAAAAAGGTCTGAAGCAGGAAGCCGGAAAGCGCCAGGGCGCCGCCGAGAAGGGCGGCTGCCAGAAGCCGGGGCAGCCGGAGATCCCGCACGATGACCCAGGCGGTGCCGTGGGCCGCTCCGCCGGCTGTTGCCGTACCCAGGGCCGCTCCCGCTCCGCCGGCTGTTGCCGCTTCTCCGGCCGTTTTCGCGCCCTTGAGGACCTGGAGAACCTCTCCCGGCGAGATCCGCACACTGCCCGTAAAGAGGTTCAGCAAGAGAAGCACGCAAAGGAGAACCAGGAGAAACGCGAAGGCGGAAATCAGACGGATCTCAGAGCGCTTCATATCGTTTCCTCCTTTCTTCGCTTGCATTTACATGATCAGTGGGAGAAGACCCCCACCTCTACAGGTGGTGGGTTCAATCAAACTTGTCTCAGTGGGGGTCCAATCTCCCACTGAGATAACGCTCCGCGGGGGCGCTCGACGTCCGGTGGACGTCGGTTCAGCGCCGACCGGAGCGGAGCGTAGACCGCAGGCGCGCGGAAATGTAATTGTTGCCTAGCGGCAACCCGCGCGCCGCGCCAAGTCCCGCAGAGCGGGACTTGAATGGTGCAGCCTGACGGGAACTCTTTTTACCTGTGGAAATGGAGTGTGCAGATGGAGAGCGCAAAAATTCTTGTGGTGGACGACGAGGCCAGAATGCGGAAGCTGGTCCGGGATTTCCTGGCGGTGAAGGGATACCGCGTGGTAGAGGCGGGAGACGGGGAGGAGGCCCTGAAGGTCTTCTCGGAAAACCGCGATACGGACCTCATCCTCCTCGACGTGATGATGCCGAAGCTGGACGGCTTCGAGGTGCTGAAGGAGATCCGCAAGGACTCCCAGGTGCCGGTGCTCATGCTGACGGCCCGGAGCGAGGAGCGGGATGAGCTGAAGGGCTTCCAGCTGGGGGTGGACGAATATATCACCAAGCCCTTCAGCCCGAAGATCCTGGTGGCCCGGGTGGAAGCGGTGCTTCGCAGAACGCGGACCGAGGGGGAGAGCGGAGGGGAGACCCTTTCCGCCGGCGGCATCGTCATCGACCAGGACGCCCACGAGGTGACCATTGACGGGAAGCCGGTGGAGCTCAGCTTCAAGGAGTTTGAGCTTCTCACCTACTTCCTCAGGAACCAGGGCATCGCCCTGTCCCGGGAGAAGATCCTCACCAACGTCTGGAACTACGACTACTTCGGCGACGCCCGCACCATCGACACCCACGTGAAGAAGCTCCGGGCAAAGATGGGAGAGAAGGGCGCCCTGATCCACACCATCTGGGGCATGGGCTACAAGTTTGACGCGGAGAGCGGAGACCAGAATTCATGAAGCATTCCATCCGGACCCGGTTTACGGTCCTGTTTCTCATCGTCTTTTTTGTGGTGCTTCTGGCCGCGGTCTGCGTGAACAACTGGGGCCTGGAGCGCTTTTACCGCGCCCGGAAGGTGGAGGATATCGAGAAGGCCTACCGGGCGGTGAACGACCTGGTGATGAAGGAGGGGAACGGGAGCGCGAAGCTGCCGGACCTCTTAAAGGAGTACTCCGACAAGTACAACATCACCATCGCGGTGATGGACTCGGACAACGACCGCTCGGTGGTGACCACGGAGCGCGGCAGCGACTACCTGCTGCAGCGGGCCCAGAGCTACCTTTTCAGCGACAGCTTCCGGGAGAGCTCCGAGATCCTGAAGGAGACGGAGGACTACCAGATCATCAGCACCCATGATCCCTCGGGAAACCGGGTGAACATCGACTGCTTCGCCTTCTGCGGGGACAACCAGACGCTGCTCCTAATGTCCACGCCGGCGGCGAACCTGACCGAGTCGGTGCGGCTGGCGAACCGGTTCCTGAGCTACGTGGGACTGCTGATGGCCGTGCTGGGCATCGTCCTCGGGGTCTTTCTCACCCGGCGGATCACCCAGCCCATCCAGCGTCTGGCGGCCCTTTCTGCGAAGATGGGGAGCCTGGACTTCACGGAGCGCTACACCGGCGACTACGAGGACGAGATCGGGGTGCTGGGGCACAGCATGAACACCATGGCGGAGAAGCTGGAGGAGACCATCTCAGAGCTCCAGGACGCCAATAAGAGCCTGCAGGAGGACATCCGCAGGAAGGAAGAGATCGATGAGATGCGCCGGGAGTTCATCGCCAACGTGTCCCACGAGCTGAAGACCCCCATCGCCCTGATCCAGGGCTACGCCGAGGGGCTGAACGACGGCCTCTGCGAGGACCCGGAGAGCCGGAAGGAGTACTTGGACGTGATCATCGACGAGGCGGGGCGCATGAACTCCCTGGTGAAGCAGCTCCTGAACCTGTCGAAGCTGGAGTCCGGGGCGCCGGAGATGGAGATCGGCCCCTTTGACCTGGCTGATATGATCCGCTCCATCGTGGGCTCCACAAAGCTCCTGGCGGAGGAGAAGCAGGCAACCGTCGCCTTTGTCTCCGACCAGGGCCAGGCGCTGCCGGTGCTGGGCGACACCTTCCAGATCGAGGACGTGCTGACCAACTACGTGAGCAACGCCATCCACCACGTGGACGAGGGCGGGCGCATCGTGATCCGCGCGGAGGAAGTGGAGGGGCCGGGTCGTGCGGGCGCAGCGGGCGATGCCGAAAGCGCCTCATCTTCCGCCGGCTCCGGGAAATGGCCCCGGATCCGGGTTCACGTGGAGAACACCGGCAGCAGCATCCCCGAGAAGGACCTGCCCCACATCTGGGACAAGTTTTACAAGGTGGACAAGTCCCACTCCAGAAGCTACGGCGGCAGCGGCATCGGCCTCTCCATCGTGAAGGCCGTGATGGAGGCCCACGGCATGGGCTACGGCGCCGCCAACACGGAGACCGGCGTGGACTTCTGGTTTGAGCTGGAGAAGGATCAGCAGAGCAATCATTAACCGCATCAGGAAAGAGATAAACATATGGCGGTGGAAAACGGCGAGTGGATCATGCGCGGTCTTTCGTGGAATGATCCCTACAGAATCAGGAGCTGGCGGGAGCTGGTGAACTGGGTGCAGGAGGTGGGCTTCCTGCCCCTTTTTGCGAACGAAATCGAGGGCTTCTCTGCGGAGGAGCACGTGTCCCCGGATTTCTGGTGGACGGGGGATGCGGAGCAGGACCCCTGGGTCTGGCGGGAGCTGATCGCCGCGAACCGGCAGGTGGCCTACGGGAAGTTCTTTAACAAAAAGGCGGGCTTCATCAGCCCGGCCTGGCTCCCGTATTTCGCGAATTACCGGCGGGACGGCTATGACTTTGACGCCCGCTGGGAGGACGGCCTCCTGTCCCGAAGGGAAAAGAAGCTTCTGGACCTGGTGACGGAGCGAGACCCGGAGGGGGATGTCCTCTGGACCGGTGAACCGATGCTCTCCACGGAGATGAAGAAGCAGGCGGGCTTCGGGAAGGAGGGGGACAAGAACTTCCCGGGCACCGTCACAAATCTGCAGATGCAGCTCTACCTGGTGATCGCGGGCTTCCGACGTCGGGTCAACAAGCGGGGAGAGGAGTACGGTATGCCGGTGTCCCTGCTCGTTCCGCCGGAGACCCTCTGGGGCTATGAGACGGTCACGGCGGCCTACGAGGAGACCCCGGGGCAGTCCTGGCAGCGGATTCACGACCGGATTCTCCAGCAGTTCCCCGGAGCCAGTGAGCAGGCGGTCGGGAAGGTGATTGGAAGCAGGCCGTCCGGAAGGTGATCGGCAGCAGGCCGTCCTGTCCCTTTTCGGGGAGATGTCTGGTGCTTCCGTCAGACAACGTCAATAAGTCATTAAAAATCAAGAACCCCGTAAATGGTCTATGATGGCCGTTTACGGGGCTTTTTCCGCCGCCGGCAAGTCCGGCGGTTTTTTTGTGATCGCATTTTTTGCCGCTGTGTTTTTTACATCTTGATCACCAGCTCGCCTTCTGCGTCGATATTCTCGAGGAACGCGCGGATGTAGATCAGGGCCGCGCCGACAGGAATATTGAACTTCGGCATTTTGCTGATCACAAGATAATCATCCTTGTCGTCGAAGGGAGAAGAATCGCGCATTTTGCTGTACAGATAGCGGAGGTCATCTTCCGTGAGGTACGGCGCCAGATGTCCGCCGAGGATAATGTCCACGTCCCGCACCAGACGGAGCATGTTGAACATAAGCGCGAGGTTGTCAAGATATTCCTGCCATCTCTTCGCTTCTTCAGGCCTGCCCTGGTGTACCGCTTCAAAGAAAGGTTCGGGCGGTGTGTTGTCTCCGAGCAGGGCCTGCATGGAGCACAGGGTCTCGAGACAACCGCGCCTGCCGCAGTAGCACTCCCGTCCGTCGGGCTTGATCTTGATATGCTCAAAGGTCGCATTGTGGCCGTGCTTTCCGGCGCGGACCAGGCCGTTGGTGATCATCGCGCCGCCGAGGTGGTGGCTCAGGGAGACGTATATCGCGTTGGAAAGGTCCGGGGAGTGCCAAAGCTCTGTCAAAGCCGCGCTTTCCGGGTCGTGAATGAAGGTGCAGGGATACGGGAGATGTCTGGCAAACACATCGATCGTAAGACCCTGGTTATCCAGGATCGCACCGTAGACAACCTTTTTTCCGTCTGAGGATACAAGGCCCTGCATGGCGAAGCCGATCCCCAAAAGCTGTTCTTTCCGGAAACCATGCACCGATATAAGGTCTTTGATCCTTTCACTTACTTCTTTAAAGTAACTGTCTTCATTCTTATAAGGAATGTCCAGCGTCACGGAGTTGATCACACTGCCGTAGAGATCGACCGCGAGTATGAGTACTTTCTTCCGCCGTACTTCCACACCGATGGCGGCACGAAAGTCCGGGACTATGGAATATGCGACTGCTTTTCTTCCGATCAGTTCGGAATCCTGCTGCCCGTTCCGGTAGATCATGCCGTCCGATTCCAGCTCCGCGAGGTTGGACGCCACGGTCGGACGGCTGAGCCTGAGTGCGTATGAGATGTCCTGCTGGGATACTTTCCCTGAACGATAGATGTAATTGTAGATCAGCTGACGGTTATTTGCTTTGATCTGCCCGGGGGTTATACTTCGTGCCATTTGTCCGCTCCTTGATTTAGGATTCTGCTTTCTGATCCAGAACATGATTCAGTACATGATTCAGTACATTATTCAGAACAGCTGATGATCCGATAACAGCATTCATAACAGCTAATGATCCAATAACAGCATTCAGTTGAGCATCCGTTTCGGAAACCGCAGCTGTCGTTTTGACCGGCAAAAGCGAAACGGTGTGACGAATCGAAAAAAAGAAATAATTTTCATATTATTTCGACTTCATCTATTCGTGTACCTGTGTTATGGTTTATTGTGAGACAAATCACTTTATTATCAGATATATACAATATTATTTTACAAATTGACTAATATCAAGCTAAAGATGTTTCTTTAAAAAAGACCGCCTGATATTGCCTTAATGTCGAATTCTTCTCATTCAAAACCTTAACAAAAGAAGAACTGTTTTGCCATATACATGTTACACAATAATTTGTAAAATATTTTGGCAAAATTGGCGACTTGATTTTTACGATTTCTGTGTTAATCTGTAATTACAAATCGTAAAAAGAAATTACAAAATTAATTAATTAAAACTATTTTAAAAAGGAGGATAAAATAATGGGAATCATTGAGAAGATGAGGTTGACCGGGAAGAAGGGCTTCGTCACCGGCGGCGCCCGCGGCATCGGTAAGTGTACTGCTCTCGCATTCGCGGAAGCAGGAGCGGATCTCGCGATCGTCGACATGGACATTGCCGCCGCGGAAGAGACCGCGAAGGAGATCGCGGAAAGCACCGGACAGAAGATCATCGCGATCCGCTGCGACGTGACGGATGAGGCTCAGGTGCAGGCCATGGTCGACGAGGTCGTGGAAAAGCTCGGCGGACTGGATTTCTGCCACGCCAACGCCGGCATCTGCATCAACGCCCCGGCAGATGAGATGACCTACGCCCAGTGGAAGAAGAACCTGGCTGTCAACCTGGACAGCGTGTTCCTGACCGACACGATCGCCGGAAAGTACATGCTCGCCCACGGCGGCGGATCGATCATCAACACCGCGTCGATGTCCGCCCACATCGTCAACGTTCCGCAGCCCCAGTGCGCATACAACGCTTCGAAGGCCGGCGTGATCCAGCTGACCAAGTCCCTTGCGGTCGAATGGGCCAAGCGCGGTGTCCGCGTCAACAGCATCTCCCCGGGATACATCGGAACGGACCTTACGCTCTCTTCCCCGACCCTGAAGCCGCTGATCGAGCAGTGGAATGCCATGGCGCCGATGGGACGTCTCGGCACACCGGAAGAGCTGATGTCCATCTGCGTTTACCTTGCCGGAGATACTTCCACGTTCACGACCGGTGCTGATTTCGGCCTCGACGGAGCGTTCACCTGCTTCTGACCGGTTTTATGGAAAATGCTCTTAAGCGACAGAATATGTTAGTTCCCTTTCTGAAAAGAAAGGCAAAAAAAAGGAGGTTTATATGAAAAAGAAAATGTTAACCACTCTCTGCGCGATTGCTGTAACGTTCGGAATGCTCACCGGCTGCGGCGGATCTCAGCCTGCGGCGCCGGCCACCCAGGCTGCGGCGGAGACCACAGCGGCGGCTGCTGCGGCGACCAGCACCGGTTCGACCGAAGGTGTCCAGGCAAGCCCCGAGTTCTATGCGAAGGCTGACCTGGCCAGCCTGAACGGCAAGAAGATCGGCGTCACGATCCAGTCCCTTCAGAACGCTTACTGGGCGGGCGTCATGACCGCACTGCAGGAAATCGTCGAGAAGAACGGCGGCCAGATCACCATCGTCGCCTGCGATGACAGCTCCGCGACCCAGATCGGCCAGATCGAGAACTTTGTTTCTTCCAAGTGCGACCTGATCATGATCCACCCCTCTGACGCCGCTGCGGTCGAGGATGCTGCGAAGCAGGCCCGTGATGCAGGCATCAAGGTTATGTGCTGGGACGACCCGATGACCAACACGGACGGAAACTGGGTGCTGAACAACACCAACCTCGGAATCGAGATCGGTGAGGCTGCCGGCGAATTCATCGCTGAGCACTACACCGAGGACAACAAGGCCCAGATCGCTATGATCAACTATCCGCAGACCACCATCCTTCTGGAGCGTGAAGAGGGTATCCTCCAGGGTCTTGAGAACACGGCTGCCGGAAAGTACGAGGTCATTTCCAGCCAGGCGGGTCTTGACGCGAACCAGGCACAGACCGCTATGGAGACCATCCTTCAGCGTTATCCGGACTGCAAGATCGTCACGGGAATCGGCTCCGGCGCTATGATCGGCTCTGATGAAGCGTTCCAGATCGCGACCGGCGGCAAGATCCCGGAAGAGATGGGCGTTTTCACGGCTGACGTGACCAAGCAGCAGCTTGAGCACCTAACCAACGAAACCTATCCTGCCCGCGTCGCGGTCGGCTTCGAAGGCTCCGACGAGGACACCGGCACGGCCTGCGCTTCCATGTTCGCCCTGATCCTCGGCGACCAGCTGGAGTCCCAGAATGTGTTCCGCGGCCTGATGCGTATCACCTCCGACAACGCTTCGGACGTCATGGCCGGCATGAAGTAAGAAATATCATTTAAGAAGGTCCTGAACACCGTGTCCCGCGCGGTATGCTGTATCGCCGCGCTGGCGTGGTGTCCCTGGCCGGATATGAACTGCAGCCTTGGATTATAAAGGAGGTTACGGTATGCAGGAAGATAATGTCCTTGAACTGGAACACATCCGTAAGGAATATCCTGGTGTGGTCGCTTTGAAGGACGTGACGCTGAAATTACGCAGAGGCGAGGTCCTCGGCCTGATCGGAGAGAACGGCGCAGGGAAGTCGACCCTGATCAAATGCTGCTCGGGCGCGGTCATCCCGACTTCGGGAAAGATCCGGATCAATGGCAAGGAATTTGACCGTATGACGCCGCAGCTTGCCGCCGAGAACGGAATCGCCATCATTTACCAGGAATTCAACAACGTCGGAGAACTCTCCGCTGCTGAGAACCTGTTCCTCGGCCGTCCGATCCGGAAGGGTATCGTCATCGACCGGAAGGCAATGGAAGAAGAAGCGGCCAAGGCATTTGAGCAGCTCCGCATCAAGATCAATCCCAGGGAGCTGGTCAAGAACCTGTCCGTCGGTTACCAGCAGATGATCGAGATCGCGAAGGCGATCCAGCAGAATGCCCAGGTCCTCATCATGGACGAGCCGTCGGCCCCGCTGACCACCAACGAAGTGGAAAGCATGTTCAGGGTCGTCGAGCTCCTTCGGGAAAAGGGCGTTTCCATTATCTATATCTCTCACCGTCTGGAAGAGATCTTCCGTCTCTCCGACCGCATCGAGGTCATCCGCGACGGTGAATATGTGAAGACGCTCATCACGCCCCAGGCTACGGTGGATGAACTGATCCAGCTCATGGTCGGCCGCGAGATGACGCAGAAGTATCCGCCCCGGAAGCCCTGCATCAAGGACGAGGTCGTCCTGGACCTGCAGGACGTGTGCGGGAACGGCGACAAGAACATCAGCCTCCAGCTCCACGCGGGCGAGGTGCTGGGCCTCGGCGGTCTCGTCGGTGCGGGACGTACGGAGCTCGCGGAGGTGCTCTTCGGATCGAAGCCGAAAGACTCCGGCAAGATCATTTTCTACGGTAAGGAGATCAATCCGAAATCCCCGCGGGAAGCGATCGACCTGGGGATCGCCCTGGTGCCGGAGGACAGAAAACGCCACGGCGCGCTTTTGACCAACTCGATCAAGAACAACATCAACATGCCCATCTATGAACGGATCTCCAAGGCCGGCGTGATCGACGCGAAGACCGAGCACGGCAACGCGGAGAAATACCGCAAGGATATCCAGATCAAGTGCCCGACCATCCACCAGCTTGTCAAGAACCTCTCCGGCGGAAACCAGCAGAAGGTCATCCTCGGAAAGTGGCTGGCGGCGGATTCGAAGCTCATCATCTTCGATGAGCCGACCCGCGGTATCGACGTCGGCGCGAAATACGAGATCTACAAGCTGATCAACGATCTGGTGGAATCCGGCCGCAGCGTGCTCATGATCTCCTCCGAGATGGAAGAGCTGATCGGCATGTCCGACCGCATCATCGTACTCGCGGAAGGTGAAATGACCGGCGAGCTCCAGAAAGAACAGTTCAACTCCGACACCATCATGGCATACGCGTCCGGCATCACGGATAAAAAGGAGGCAGTCTGATGAAGAACTCCAACACAGCAAGCATGATCAAGTCCAATGCAATCTGGCTGGTCTTCATTGCCGAAGTCATCATTTTCACCATCGCCAGCGGCGGCACGTTCCTCACTCCGAACAACGTCGTGAACATTTCCCGCCAGGTTTCCTACTACGGAATCGCTTCCATCGGTATGACGTTCGTCATCCTGATCGCGGGCATCGACCTTTCCATCGGCTCCATCATCACCTTCGTCAATGTTGTCTGCGCCTATCTGATGGTCAATGCAGGCATGAACATGTGGATCGCGGTGATCATTTCCCTGGTCCTCGCGACCGCGATCGGAACCCTGAACGGCAGCATGGTCGCCCATATCGGGATCCCGGCCCTGATCGCCACCTTTGCGTCGCAGACGATTTTTGAAGGTATCTCTTACCTGATCTCCGGCGGACGTCCGATCTCCGGTTTCACACCCGATTTCGGTCTGTTCGGCCGCTGGACGGTCGGACCGGTCCCGGTCTGCGCCCTGATCATGATCGCGTGCTTCGCGCTCGGCAGCTTCATCCTCAACAAGTCCTACTTCGGCCGTTATTTCTACGCCATCGGCGGCAACGAGGAAGCGGCTGAGCTCTCCGGGATCCGCGTGAACCGCATGAAGTACCTCATCTATGCGCTTTCCGGATTCTTCGCAGGCCTCGCGGGCATCGTCCTTCTCTCCCGTTCGGGCTCTGCACAGAGCACGGTCGGTAAGGGCCTTGAGTTCGACGTCATCACCTGCGTCGTCCTGGGCGGCGTGTCCGTCAACGGCGGTGTGGGCAAGATGTCCGGCGTCGTCGCCGGCGTGCTGATCATCGGCTCCCTGACCAACGGCATGATCCTTATGGACGTCAGCGAATACACCCAGATGGTCGTCAAGGGTCTCGTTCTCGCTGTTGCCGTCGGTATCGACTGCATGTCGAAAAAGCACCAGGCTTCCTGAGATAAGCTGCCAGTAACTTCTGCCTTCGGGCAGAGAAACAGGAGGAATCAGATGACTCCAAAGGAACTGATCGAACAAGGAAAAACTGCGCTCGGGATCGAATTCGGATCGACCAGGATCAAGGGCGTCCTCATCGACTACGAGGGCAATGTCCTCGCGGTCGGTCAGCATGAATGGGAAAACCGTCTGATCGACGGGATCTGGACCTACGACCTTAAGGACGTCGACGCCGGTATGCGTTCCTGCTACACCTCGCTCAGGAAGGACGCGGCGGAGAAGTACGGCACGGATATCCGTACTGTCGGCGCGATCGGGATCAGCGCGATGATGCACGGCTACATCGCGCTGGACAAGGACGATAAGCAGGTCGCGCCTTTCCAGACCTGGAGAAATACCAACACGACTGCGGCGGCGAACGAGCTGACCAATCTGTTCAAGTTCAATGTACCCTTACGCTGGTCTGCTGCGCATCTGTACCAGCGGATGCTGGACGGCGAGGCGCATGTCAAGGAAGTGGCTTCCGTTTTCACGCTTGCCGCATACATTCACTACAAGCTGTCCGGGCAGAAGGTCATTGGCATCGGCGACGCGTCGGGCATGTTCCCGATCGACTCCGAGGCGCTCGACTATGATGAAGGAATGGTGCAGAAGTTCGACGCGCTGACTGCTGACATGGGATACAGCCTGAAGCTTCGGGATGTGTTCCCCAAGGTCCTTACAGCGGGCGATGATGCCGGTACGCTCACCGAAGCGGGAGCGGCCCTCCTTGATGAAAGCGGCCTCCTCTCGTCCGGGATCCCGATGTGTCCGCCCGAGGGCGATGCAGGAACCGGAATGACTGCCACCAACTCCGTCGCGCCGCGCACGGGCAACCTGTCCGCGGGCACCAGCATCTTCGCGATGGTCGTTTTGGAAAAGCAGCTTGAGAAGCTTCACCGGGAGATCGACATGGTGACGACTCCTTCGGGATTCCCATGCGCCATGTCGCATGCGAACAACGGCACCTCAGACCTGAACGCCTGGGTCGGGATCTTCAAGGAATTCTGCGGCCTGATGGGCATAGAAGCGGATACGGGCGCGCTGTTCTCCAAACTCTACAACCTCTCGCTGGAAGGCGACCCGGACTGCGGCGGGCTGCTGCCCTACGGTTACTACTCCGGTGAAAATATCACATTTATCAATGAAGGCCGGCCGCTGTTCGTCCGGACACCGAACAGCCGCTTCACGCTCGCGAATTTCATGCGTGCGAACCTTTACACATCTCTGGGTGCGGTCAAGCTCGGCATGGACATTCTCTTGAAGGAAGAGGGCGTCAAGCTGGACCGTATCATGGGACACGGGGGCCTGTTCAAGACTCCCGGCGTGATGCAGCGTTATCTCGCTGCGGCGGTGGATACACCGGTCACGGTCATGGAGACCGCAAGCGAGGGCGGAGCCTGGGGGATCGCTCTTCTGGCTGCTTATCTTGCGGATGGAAAGCGCGACGGAAAGCTGGAGGACTATCTTGAGAAACGGATCTTCTCCGGACTGGTCGGCGAGGCAATGAACCCCGATCCGGCGGACGTCGAGGGCTTCGAAGAATTCACGAAACGGTACGCCGCAGGATTATCGATAGAGACGGCCGCAATCGAAGCCGTTGACTGGTGATCGGTGATCCGGGACCCGTTCCGACAGAAAGGAGGCCGGCCGTATGGACGGAACAGATGCATTCAGGGCGAAATATTTCGCCGAAAAGGATCCGGAAGTACGGCTCAGTCTCTTGGAGTCTTCAGGAGATAAAGAACCCGAAGCTGCTTTTCTTGCCAGACTTTACAAGGAACGTTACTCGGATCCCAGGAATCCGGAAAGAAAAGTGGACAACTGGCTCTGGAAGTTTGTCTATCTTCCGGGCCTTTACAAAAAACGGAACATTTCAAAAAGCGCTTTTCAGAAGGAAGCCGGCCTCACGATAAAGGAGCTGCATCTCGACGAGAACCTGACTGGAGAGCAGCGGGAGCTTCTGTACTTGGAGTTCCGAAACGCGGCGCACCGGTATCTTTCGACCTGCAATGGGGACCGCTATGGGAGCCGTTTGTTCGGCCTCAAGAAAGCGACGCCCGAGGAAAAGAAGGAGAAGGCTGCCGAAGAACTCTGGATGATGTCCCGGGGCATTGCGCTTGCCACCGGGAAGACCGTATCAATGGGACTTTTTCAGAAAGCACTTTTCGATGAACTCGAAGATTTCTTCCCCGGCTTCCGCACAGTCTGCGACCGGCTGGAGCAACAGTTTTTCAAGTGACAGGAGTACAAGCTAATGAAAAAAATGATGACACAGCAGGTAATGACTGCCCCGAAGAAGATCACGTTCCGAGAGATTCCCGTCCCGGAGCCCGGCCCGGACCAGGTCCTGGTGAAGATCAAGAAGATCGGAGTCTGCGGAAGCGATATCCATGTGTACCACGGCATGCATCCCTACACCTCCTACCCGGTCACGCAGGGGCATGAGGTCTCCGGTGAGATCGTTGGCCTTGGGGAGTATGTGAAGGATCTTTCCGTCGGACAGCGGATCACGATCGAGCCGCAGGTATTCTGCGGCCGGTGCTATCCCTGCCTGCACGGGAAATACAATCTCTGCGAAAAGCTGAAGGTGATGGGCTTCCAGACGACAGGGACCGCGAGCGAGTTTTTTGCGGTGGACGCGTCAAAGGTCACGCCGCTTCCGGAGGGAATGACCTGGAGCGAAGGCGCCATGCTCGAGCCGCTTTCGGTGGCTGTCCATGCCGCGAAGCAGTTCCCGGCGATCAAGGGCGCGAAGGTCGTCGTTCTTGGCTGCGGCCCGATCGGCATTCTGGTCGCGCAGTCCGCGAAAGCACTGGGCGCGGACCAGGTGATGGTGACGGATATCTCCGATAAGCGTCTGGAGCTTGCGAAGAGTGTCGGCGCGGATTATGCCTTCAATACCATGAACAAGGATTTCGGGGAAGCGCTTCTTGAAACCTTCGGACCTGACAAGGCGGACGTTATCTTTGAGTGCGCCGGAAGCGACATCACGATGGACCAGGCGATCCAGAACGCCCGGAAGGGAAGCACGATCATCCTCGTCGCCGTGTTCGGCAAGCGGGCCAGCGTGGATCTCGCGAAGCTGAACGATTCCGAGCTGGATCTCAACACGTCCATGATGTACCGCCACGGGGATTTCGTCGATGCGATCCGCTTCGTGAAAGAGGGAAAGATAAAGCTTAAGCCGCTTCAGAGCGCGCACTTTGCTTTTGCTGATTATAAGAAAGCATACGAATACATTGACAACAACCGGGAGACCACCATGAAAGTTTTGATCGATGTGGATCCGGAGGCAGGCGAATGAAACTGAATTATGAAGGCTTGAAAGATACCGACGCCTGGAAAGCGGCAGGGATCGGGCTTCCTTCCTACGATCCGGAAGCTCTCGCCGCGCATACGAAACAGGCGCCCAGGTGGGTGCACTTCGGGATCGGGAACATTTTCCGCGTGTTTATCGGCGGGATCGCCGACAGGCTGATTTCTTCGGGCAGCATGGATACCGGGATCATCTGTGCGGAATCTTTCGATCATGACATCGTCGATATCATCTACCGTCCCTTCTGCAATCTCGTTCTGTCAGTCATCCTGCACCGGGACGGGAGAACGGACAAGCGGGTCCTCGGACCGCTTACGGAAGCGCTCAAAGCCGCTCCGCAGGCGGAAGAAGACTGGACGAGGCTCCGGGAGATCTTTTCCGATCCCGGGCTCCAGATGGTCTCCTTCACTATTACGGAAAAAGGCTACGCGCTCCGCAGTCTGGACGGATCCCGTCCGGGCTTTGTCGGACAGGATCTGGAGAATGGCCCCGAAAGGCCCGGCAGCGCGATGGGGATCGTTGCGGCGCTTCTTTATGAACGGTGGAAGAGCGGCGGCGCGCCGATAGCGATGGTGTCCATGGACAATCTTTCCCACAACGGGGACAAGCTTAAGGCAAGCGTCCTTGAGATGGCGGGAACCTGGGCGGACAAGGGGTTCGTCCCCGGGGAATTCATTTCTTACCTCACTGACGGCAGTGTCACGTTCCCGCTGACCATGATCGATAAGATCACGCCCCGGCCCGGGGAAGATATCGTAAAAGCCCTTACGGCGGACGGCGTCGAGGACATGGATATCCTTGTCACCTCAAAAAAGACTTACATCGCCCCCTTCGCCAATGCGGAAGGGCCCGAGTACCTGGTGGTGGAGGACAATTTCCCCAACGGCCGTCCGCCGCTTGAAAAAGCCGGCGTCTATATGACGGACCGGGAGACTGTGAACAAGTCCGAACGGATGAAGGTTCTGGTCTGCCTCAACCCCCTTCATACGGCGCTCTGCACCTATGACTGCCTTCTGGGATATAAATATTTTGCCGACGGGATGCACGATCCGGACCTTGCGGAACTCGCGCGCCAGGTGGGATATAAGGAAGGACTGCCGGTCGTGGAAGATCCGGGGATTCTGTCTCCGCAGGCGTTCATTGACGAGGTGCTGACGGAGCGGTTCCCGAATTCCTATCTGGGCGACACTTCGCAGCGGATCGCGGTGGATATTTCCCAGATGGTCGGGATCCGTTTCGGCGAGAATATCAAGATCTACACCGAAAGAGAGGGAAGCGCCAAGAAGCTGACTGCGATCCCCCTGGCGATCGCCGGGTGGCTCAGGTACCTCCTCGCGGTGGATGACAACGGCGCTCCGATGGAGCTTGCGCCGGATCCGATGATCCCGAAGCTCCGGGAAATGATGAGCGGGATCACCTTCGGGGATCCTTTGAGCCTTAAGGATCAGCTGAAACCGATCCTCAGCGACAAGGGGCTTTTCGGTTCCGACCTTTACGAAGCAGGTATCGGGACAAAGATCGAGGAAATGGTCCGTGAACAGCTCGCCGGTCCCGGAGCGGTGCGGAAGACTCTCCATAAGTACCTTTTCGGCTGACTGTGAGCCGCGGGACGTAAATAAGCGTCCTGCGGCTTTTTCATACATCTTTTTCTTTTCACGTCTTTTCACCGCCTTTTTTGCTGCGATATTCCGATGGCATCACTGCTGATACGTCGTCACTATATTTTAAGTGCCGCTAAAGCGCCCAGAACGGACGGAAAGGGATCCCCGTATCCAGACCTTATAAGGGGGCATGTGCTGCTTCTTGAGGCCATGCGTACGGACAACATCAAAACAGATCGTGCCAATGTTTACTTGACACATACTAAAGACTCAAATCCACTGGTATTCCTGTATCAGAATATGATATGATACCGGCTGGAGCGCTGATCTGTTTCACTGAACCTCATTGTAAACTGCTTATGTACAACACGATGGACAGCCGCCCAAAGCCGGCGGCTTTTTTGCTGCATTTCTGTGCCTGTATCGGGAACGCACGGACAGCGGTCGTTCTTGCGGCACTGATCACGGCGTCAGCTCTTTTCCCGGTTACGGCCCGCGCGGCCGAACCGATGATGAGGGGAAAGCTGACCGTCTACTCCCGCGCAGAGGGAGAGAAGCTGGAAAAAATCGCAACGGATATCCTCTCGGAAACATTTGCGCGGGAGGGACGCATCCGGACGGTCCTGGCAGATGATCTCAAAAAACTCCCGGATTATATCTGGCTTCGCAAAAACCTGTCATCCTACACCTTCACCAGTGGGCTGTACTGCGAATCCGACGGGGAAGGCATGACAGTCACGGATCTGGCGGCAGGCCGGGAACGGTTGTCTGCCGCGGCCCGGGAGACTGAGGAGGTAAAATGTTGGGTCCGGGAGCACGTGCGGGGAAAGCAGGCCACTCTGGAGACCGTGCGGGAGCTGTACGCCGAAATCGCGCTGAATGCCTCCTATCGGCAGGAGGGCGCCTCTGTCCTGAATCTGATCCGGAATCACACAGGGATCTGCGGGGATTTCGCAAAGCTCTTCAACGCGGAGCTGGAGGCGCTTGGAATCGAGAGCTGCATCGTGGTGGGACACGTGGATGGCAGGCAGGACCTGCACGCGTGGAACAGCTTCGCGCTGGACGGGAAGATCTATACCTGCGACCTGTCGGCAGCGGTGACCCAGAAAATCCAAACGGATTTTTTCAGCTTTTTTGTGGAAGATCCGACCATGATGCTCCAGGACGGGAGACATGTGATCGACGGCGTCTGGTGAAAACAGAAAACAGGACGGGAAATGCCCGAATGGACGTTGGACAGGCAGCGGGCATCCATTATACTGAAGCTGTGTTTCATATGTCTGAATTTTCGCAGATGCCGGGCGGAACTGTCCGGCTCGGAAAGGAGCGTTTCCCAATGAAAAGATTATTTGCTGTCCTGTTGTCTGCCGGTGCTCTGTCCCTTGCCATGGCTTCCGCTGCCTTAGCCGGCCCCGGCCATTGGATGAGCAACGACTACGGCATGTGGTGGCAGAGAGATGACGGCAGCTACCCGGTCGCGCGCTGGAGCTGGATTGACGGCGACGCCGACTCGGCAGCGGAGTGCTATCACTTTGACAACCAGGGCTACCTGGACATGGACACCTGGGTGGAAGGATACTATGTGAACAGCGACGGCGCCTGGGAGGTCAACGGAATGGTCCAGACCCACACCTTCACCGAGGGCTTCGATGAATGGGCTTCCGTGGGCGTCGACTACGAGAGAACGGATGCCGTGAACAACAGCCTGCTGGGCCGGTACGAGATGCACACTGAGATGGTGGACTGCTACATCACCATTGAGAACTGGCAGGACGGAATGACCTATCTGATCTACAGCCAGAACGGCTACCATGAGGACGGCTCCCTCGCCAACGCCTACTACACCTTCGAGCTGCAGGAAATTGGCGGCGGCCATTACGTGGGTGACGAGTTCCAGTACTCCGGCGACATGATCAGCTTTGACTGGTATCAGGGCCAGGGCTATCTGGACCACGTGGTGCTGAACGGCATGGATATGACCCGGTTCTACAGAGTGGCGTAAGCACCGGGCCCGAACGATACCTGGACCTGAAATACAACTTCATCTGAATCAGGAGGCCTGCCGGCGCGTTCCGGCGGGTCTTTTTCTGCGCATCTGGCGGTGCGCGTTTTGAGCCCGGGACCGCAGGCGCCGCGCTGGAAAACCCCGCGGATCTGTGTTAGGATGCAGCGGGAGCAGTTCTTTAGATGTCAGCGGTTCATGAGCAGACAAGGAGCAAAGCGGATTGCGTGATTGCGAATAATGCGAATGACCGCTTTTACCGTAGAAGAAGGAGAGGCTGGGCATGAATATCCAGATTTTCGGAACGAAAAAGAGCAGCGACACCAGAAAGGCGGAGCGTTACTTCAAGGAGCGGCGCATTCCCTTCCAGTCTGTGGACCTGAAGGAAAAGGGCCTGAGCAAGGGGGAGTTCCAGTCGGTGTTGCAGGCCGTTGGCGGCCTGGAGGCGGCTCTCGATCCGAAAGCGAAGGATCAGGACCTGCTGGCCCTGATCAAGTACATGGTGCCGGAGGACCGGGCCCAGAAGGTGCTGGAGAACCAATCGGTCCTGAAGCAGCCCATCGTCCGGAACGGGCGGCAGGCCACGGTGGGCTACTGCCCGGAGGTCTGGAAGAGTTGGGAGTGAAAGAAAGGGAGGCCATCACATTGGAGAACCGCACAAACTACGAAAAAATGCTGGCGGAAGAGGAATACATTCCGGACCAGGAGCTGGGAGAGCTGGCTTACGAGTGCAGCAAGGGACTGATCAAAATCAACTCCCTGCCTCCCAGGGACCCGGAGCGGCAGGCCTTCCTGAAGACCTTTTTCGCCTCCCTGGGAGAGCACGTCACCATCAAGGGAAACTTCAACTGCGATTACGGGAGGCACATCTCCATCGGGGACGGCGCCATCATCAACTGCAGTGTGACCATTCTGGACACCAATTACGTCACCATCGGGAAGGACGTCTTCATCGCGCCGGGGGTGGTGATCAGCGCCGCCACGCATCCGCTGGACGCGGAGCGGAGGGTGAGGCGGCATTTCCAGAGCCATCCCATTACCATTCGGGACCGGGCGTGGATCGGGGCCAACGCCACCATTCTGACGGGGGTGACCATCGGGCACAATTCCGTGATCGCCGCCGGATCCGTGGTGACGGAGGACATCCCCGACAACTGTCTCGCCGCCGGCGCTCCGGCGAAGGTGATCCGGGTTCTTCCGGAGAGCCCGGAGGAGGAGGGGAGCGCCTCGGCTTTTGGAGCAGGGTTCGGCCTGTGAGTTAGCGCCTCGGCCTTTGGAGCAGGGTTCGGCCTGTGAGTTAGGACCTCGGCCTTTGGAGCAGGGTTCGGCCTGTGAGCCAGGACCTCGGCTTTTCGGGCCGGGCCAGGCCTGCAGATCTCAATCCAGATACGGCTGGATTTTTCGGAGAATCTGGGAAAACCTGATTCGGCATTTGCTTTCGGAGATCAGTACTGGCACGGTGTCGTGAAAGGTATATCGCTCAGGGAGGCTGTCGTGCTCCAGGTCGTATGTGAGGATTTTCAGACTGTCCGGGTCAATGATCCAGTACTCGCGTACACCTGAGAAACGGTACAGGTTTAGCTTCCGAAACAGGTCATGGCTTCTGCTGGAGGGGGAGAGAATCTCGATGATAAAATCGGGAGCACCGTTAAAGCGACTCAAGTCCCGGTCTTCCTTTCCACATGCAATGAACAGATCCGGCTGCACCATAGTGCTGTCGTCCTGGTTCAGGCAGACATCGCACGGGGCCACATACAGCTCACATTCCGGATGCGCCTCGACACATGGCACAAACTGGTATGCCAGCTGGAGGAGAATCAGCTGGTGAATTCTGGAGGGGGCGGCCATGTCATAAAAGACGCCGTTGATCAGCTCTGCCCGCCGGCCTTCCGGCAGGGCATAGTAGTCTTCCAGAGTGTATGCGCGGGGACAGGGGGTCCCGTAAGGGAGCACGGGCTCCGCGACATGCAAGGCTTCTGAAGAAGCATCAGGAAACGTGTCAGAAAACCCGGAACCGTCTGTCTGCGGAGGAATTTCCCTCAGAGAGAAGAGAAGCTCCAGCTTTCGAATGGTATCTCTGCGGGGGGCTTTGGTGATTCCCGCGAAAATTTTCTGAACGGTTGCCAGAGGCACGCCGGATTTCTGCGCGATCATTTCGTTTGTCAGCCCAAGCTCCCGCTTCCGTTCCAGCATTTCTTTGACTGTCATGTCTGATTTCTCCTAAGTTATAAGGAACAGGATACACCATAAGCATACCATAAATTTTCCATTTATTCCATTTGGAACAGGCGATGGATTTGGCTGGCTATGTTCCGGTGACTATAATAAAGCTATGTTACATTCCAAATGTTCATCGGCTTTATTCGAGCCTCCGGCGGCTCGGTGAGCCGATCCCGAAAGAAGGAAATGCAGCACAGAACGGCATCCTGGAGAAATCCAGGATGCCGTTTCAGAAAGAACTGGGATGATCAGAGAGAACTGAAGAGAGAGGCGTTCCTGCTGGTCAGTGTATGTCTTTTGACGGCGCAGCCAGGCTGGTCAGAGCCCGAACAGCATTTCCGCCTTCTTCATGTTCTCCCTTATGCTGACGCCAAAGGGACAGCGGGTCTCGCAGGCGCCGCACTGCAGGCACTCGGAGGCGTGGTGGGAGAGGGAGGCGTAGTGTTCCCGGACGGTCTCGGGGATTTTGCCGCTGCTCCTGAAGCCGGCCTGCGCCAGGTTCAGGAACTTGGTCACGTCTGCCACGCTGATTTCCGCGGGGCAGGGGGCGCAGTGGGAGCAGTACATGCAGTGCCCCTTCCAGCTGATCTTCGGGAAGGCGGCGAAGGCCGCCGCGTAGTCCCGCTCCTCGTCGGAGGCATCCTCATAGGCCAGGCTCGTAAGGAGCTGCTCCTCCGAGTGGGCGCCCGAGAGCACCACGGACACGGCGGGGCGGGTCAGGGCGTAGTGGATGCACTGGTTCACCGTGAGAGCAGCGCCGGCGGGAGAGAGCTCCGCGTCCAGAAGGTCACCGCCGCCGAAGCATTTCATGACCGTGATACCCACGCCCTTTTCCGCGCAGAGCTCATACAGCCGCTGCCGGTCCGGATCCATATTGGTGAGGTGGGAGGCGTAGGCCTCGTCGGCCCAGAGCTGTTCCACATCCTCCCCCGCGGGCTGCAGGTCGTAGCAGGGATTCACGCTGAACATGAGGACCTCGATGGCGCCGCTCTCCACGGCGGCGATGGCCACCTGGGGATTGTGGCTGGACAGTCCGATATGGCGGATGCGCCCCGCCTGCTTCAGCTCCCGGGCGTAGTCCAGAATCCTGTTGTCCAGAATGGCCTGCCAGTCAGAGAGGGCGTCGCAGTAGTGGATCATGCCCACATCGATCCAGTCGGTCTGGAGGAGGGACATCATCTCCTCGAAACCCGCCTTTGTCTCCGCCAGGTTCCGGGTCCTCATGTACTGGTCATTTTTCCAGACGGAGCAGAGGTGGGACTGGATGATAAACTTTTCCCTGCGGCCCTTCAGGGCATTCCCCACCGCGGCCCGAAGCCCGGGGTCGGAGGCGTAGAGGTCGAAATAATTGATTCCGCAGCGCTCCGCCGTGTCAAAGAGGGTCTTTGCCATGGCGTATCCGTCTTCGTTCATGCCTTCGCAGCCCATGCCGATCTCGCTGACCATGAGCCCTGTGTTTCCAAGAGGTCGATAGTTCATAACTGCGTCCTTTCTATACTATGTTTGTCTTTTAGCATAGCACAGTTTTCAGTTATAATTAAAAAAAGAATTCAGGAGACGTTCAATAAAAATGCAGAGGAAAACACAGATGAAAATACAGAGGAAAAGGTCAATGAAGACGCTTCTGGTGACGGGACTGGCAGCGGTCGTGCTGCTCTCTGCGGCCTGTTCCCGGTCCGCCGGGGAGAAACCCGCCGCCCAGACAACGGCGGCCCAGACGACGGCGGCGGTAACCAGCGTGGCCGCGGAAACAGCAACCACAGCGGCAGAAACCAGCGCGGCAACAGCGGAAACCAGCGCGGCGGCTGCGGAGAGTAGCACATCCGCCGCGGCGGAAGAAGAGCAGGTTCTCGTCATGGTCAACATCGACGGACCGGGAGAAATCGCCCTGTCAGAGGACGGGACCACGCCGGAGTTTGACCAGGAGTTCCCCACCACGTCGGCCTTTACCCACGTGAAAAAGGGCGACATCATCGCCATCAGCACCAGGGGAGAGGACGACTACCAGTTCGTGAAGTGGACGAAAAACGGCGAGTATTACTCCGATGAGCCGGAGATCAGGCCCACCGTGGAGGAGGACACGGAATTCATCGCCGTGTTCGGCATGTCCAGCGGGTTTGAGGGGCCTGTGATCGAAAACGCCGCCGACGCGAAAACCATGGCGGACGTGCTGGCGCTGCCGAGCTATGCATCCTCCACGACAGACGATTACTATGTCTACGTCTTTGAGCAGAAGGGCGTCATGTACAGGGCGGTCTGCGACATCGACAGAGGCGTCCAGGACCAGATCTTCGAGCTGGACTTTGAGGACCCGGATTACACGGAAAAGTACAACGCCATCATCGCCCCCCTCAAGATCTCCCAGGTGGACAACCTGACAGAGATGATCCCGGGGCAGGAGGAGCTGGACACCAATGTGGGAAAGACCCTGGGGGACCTTCTGGACGAGGGCTGGAGCTACGATGGCTTCAATCTGGAGGACAAGGAGTTCTACATGAACCACGGCCTGTTCTCCTACGTCGTCAAATATGACGGAGAGCCGGAGGGCGGACCGGAGCTGGAGGAGAAGAGCATCCGGCCGCTGGTGGTCACCGCCGTGACCTACGAGAGGCTCGCGAACGCGACCGCGGACCTGGACGACGGGAGCAACTGATTATCCGAACAAGGAGGTAACCTATGATGATGTGCAGTAGAAAAGGCGGGCTGATCCTTGGCTGTATCGCCGATGATTTTACCGGAGGCAGCGACGCCGCTTCGTTTCTGGCGTCCGGAGGCATGAACACGATCCTTCTCAGCGAGATCCCGGATCCCGGCTATCGTCTGCCGGATGATGCCGAAGCGGCCGTGATCACCCTGAAGTCGCGCACGCAGGAAACGTCCGCCGCCGTCGAAGATTCCCTGGCCGCCATCCGGTGGCTCAGGAATGCGGGCGCCTCTCACTTCTATGTGAAATACTGCTCCACCTTCGACTCCACGCCGAAGGGGAATATCGGTCCCATCGTGGACGCGGTCCTGGAAGAGCTGGATGCGGAGGGAACCATCCTGTGTCCCGCCCTGCCCGCCAACGGCCGCATCGTCCGCGACGGCATTCTGTATGTCAAGGGCATCCCCCTCGCGGAAAGCCCCATGAAGGATCATCCCCTCACGCCCATGTGGGAGAGCCGGATCAGCCTGCTGATGAAGCCCCAGGGAAAATATGAATCGCTGGAGATTCCGTCGGACCTCCTGCACGGGACGGAGGAGGCCCTGGAAACGCAGCTGCAGACGTTCCGGGAGGAGACGGCGGAAAGCGGGAAAGGCCACTGGTACCTGATCCCGGATTATGCAGACGAGAGAGATGCCGCGCGGATCGCGGGGCTGTTCGGGGATATGAAGGTCCTGACCGGCGGCAGCGGGATCCTGACGGAGCTTGCCAGGCGGTACAGGACCAGGGACACCGGAGCGGTCCCCTATCAGGGAACGGACGGTCCTGCCGTGATCGTCGCGGGAAGCTGCAGCACGGCCACCCACGCGCAGACCCTCTGGTACGAGGCCCGGGGAGGGGCTTCCTTCCAGCTGTCAGATGAAGGGATCCTGTCCGGAAGGGAGAACGCCGCTTCGGTCTGGGCACAAATGCAAGAGGCGGATGCCCCCCTCATCTACTCCTACGACTCGCCGGAGGGACTGAAAGAGAAGAGGAATGCGGAGGGACGCCGGCTTGCGGAGAAAATCGAAGAGACGCTGGCGGGGATCGCGGCAGAGGCGATGAAGCACGGCGTGACGCGCATCATTGCCGCCGGCGGTGAAACCTCAGGCGCGGTGACCAAAGCGCTCGGCTACACAGCCTATCGGATCGGGGACTCCGTTGCGCCCGGTGTTCCCGTCATGACACCGCTTGACAACCCGGCCCTGCGCCTGGTCCTGAAATCCGGCAACTTCGGGGAAGAGGACTTCTTTGGCCGCGCAATCAAACTGACAGGGAAAAACCTGTGATTTGACATTGTTCATGACAAACTGCCGCACGAAGGGATTCGTGCGGCTTTTCTTCTGGGCGCCTGGCGGCACGCCCGGAGGGCAGGGCCGGAAATTTGAAATATGCCCAAGAAGTAGCAGAATATCGAATAATTGTCATCGCAGGATGTACAGAATTCGTCTGTACTATAAAGCACAACTTCCACAGAGTTTAGGTAGGGAGCCCAAAAGAAGCCTGCTTTAGCTCAGCACCGACCTGAACGGATAATGCCTTGAAAAGATCCCGTTCACCTTTTGAGGCATTTT
>Ga0256404_1004984_pt1 | contig 24181 bp, 13 predicted proteins | sample RumenRJG_01DNA_FD_185990 | JGI IMG/M metagenome (GOLD analysis project Ga0256404, IMG submission 185990) | Bovine rumen microbial communities from Lethbridge, Alberta, Canada - RJG_01 | ecosystem: Host-associated > Mammals > Digestive system > Stomach > Rumen | place: Canada: Alberta | collected... | reverse complement strand
GCCGGTCGATCAGACCGACAAGATCTATCTGATCACCAAGGATGGCCAGCAAGTGACCTATGATTTCAAGGTCCTTCCTCCTGCCCCGAAGATCACTACCATGTCACTCGAGTGGGCCCAGCCCGGAGAGACTGTCACGATCAACGGATCTTACCTCTTCGCTCCTGTCGAGGTTGAGTTCCCCGGTGTTGATCCTGTGACTGCCACTGCTGGCGACGGCTCGTCAATCAATGTGGTTGTCCCTGAGGGCGCCCAGCCCGGAAAGATCAAGGTTACGACATCTTCCGGAACCGCCCAGTCAGTGTTCATGTACAAGGATTCCAGAGGAATGCTGTTCAATTTCGATAACGATCCTCACCCGACCAACCATGGTTGGCACGCTCAGGTCGTTGAGACCGATGAGACCGCCCTCTCCGGCAACTTCCTCCGTCTTGGTGGCGTTGATGTCACCCTGGACGCTGAGGGTGGCTGGAAAGATGGTAACTTCTCCTTTGAGTACTGGCCCGGCGATTGGGACGATCCTGTGTCCTACGCTGACAGTCCTCGTCTGACCGACTTCGTTGATTTCTCCAACTGGAAGAATATGGCTCTCAAGTTCGAGCTTTATATCCCCAGTGCCAATGCCTGGAAGGCTGGAGCGATGCAGATCATCATCGGAGGCGTTGATGTCGTCACCGGTGGTGCCGAAGGCGCGGTTGACAAAGACGGCAATGTCACCGCCGGAGCTAACAACAAGTTCATAAGCGGCGACGGTGTACCTCAGGCTCCCCGCGCGCTGTATATCCCTTGGAAGTCAAGCGGTTCGTTCGATACCGGCGATAAGTGGGTGACTGTAACCATCCCTTATACTGATTTCGCTTATAAGTCTGACGGAACAGCTAATACAGTGGAGATTACTCCCGCTTCCTTCTCTTCCCTCACCATCTTCGTATGGAGTGGCGGCGTGACTGGAACCGAGTGCCAGCCGGTCATCAAGATCGACAACATCCGCGCTGTCCCTTACAAATAATAGGAGGAACTGAATATGAAGAATATATTTAAATATTCCATTCTCGCGACTCTTATTGTCGCGATGTCAGGCTTGACCGCTTGCCAGCAAGAAGAACTGGACACTGACCAGTATGCCGGTAAGCTCGCCCTTGCCGCAATCGCTCCGAACCCCGTGATGAGGGGTGCCCAGCTTCGCGTCATCGGTGCCAACCTTGATAAAGTGACGGAGGTCCGCTTCGCAGGCGGAGCGACAGTCACTTCCATAGAGAAGGTCGCTGCCGGCGAGCGTAGTGAGATTCGTCTCACTGTTCCTATGGATGCCGCTGTAGGCCCTGTCACAGTAGTGACGAGCGATGGAACGACCGCTTCCACCAGATTTGACCTGGAGTACACCGAGCCGATTGTTTTCAGCTCTTTCGCTCCAGCGACAGTCTTGTCCGGTGATGTTGTCACCATCAAGGGTGAATATCTGAACAATGTCAGGGAAGTTATCCTCGGAGGTGGTGTCTATGTCACTGAGTTCAACAGCCAGTCCGGCAGCGAGCTTTCCTTCACAGTTCCCTCAAACGCCATTTCCGGTTATGTCATTGTCGGCGACGTCAATGAGATTGAGGATCAGAACACCATCCCGAACCAGATTTATTCTGAGACCGAGCTGGTGGTCGGAGATCCTACCGTCGCTGTTGCTGACACCACCACATACAAGAGCGGTGATGTCATCACCGTCTCCGGATCCCATCTGGATATGATTGAGAAAATCAACCTGACAGGCGCCGCTGATGTTGAATTCAAGCTCGCCGAGGACGGTAACTCAATCAGTTTCAATCTTCCGCCTTCCGCTAGCGACGGCCAGATAGTCCTCACCTCATTTGCAGGTAAGGAGTTCCAGGCTGGGGCTATCATCTCTCTGAATGTGACCGATCTTGAGGTCGCCTCTCTCGCTGAGGACGGACGCTACAAGGCTGGCTCAGACGTGTCGATCACCGGTTCCGATCTTGACCTTGTCACGAAGGTTGAGTTCACTGGTGCCGAGGCACAGTGGTATCTCGATGGTAAAAACATCGTCGCCACGGTCCCTGCTGGTGCCAAGGATGGCGGTCTCACTGTTACTCTCGCTTCCGGGAAACAGGCCTACAGCTCAGAGATCGCTGTTGTCAAGCCTGTGGCCACCGCGGTTGACAAGAATGAGGCGGTAGCCGGCCAGACTAATATCGTCGTCACCGGTACCGATCTCGATCTTGTCACTGGTGTCACGATTGGTGATAAGGAACACGGATTCATTGACTGTAAGTTCGATATCCTGACCGCTGATTCCGTAAAGGTGGCTGTCTCGAAAGACGCTTACACGGGTCCTCTTACCCTTACCGCCGCCAATGGAGATAACACTGCGACCGAAGCCATTACCGTCACCTACGACGAGGCGGTTTCCGTGACCTTCGCACAGCCCTCATTCGCTCTCGGAAAGAAGATAGCTATAACCGGAAAGAATCTCCTGAATGTGGAGCAGTTGTCCATCAAGGGCAAGAAGGTTGTTTCCTATGCTGTCCGCGGTGACGATAATATGTCATTCGATATACCTGAAGGAATAGGCCCTGGCGTTTATCGTCTGGCGATGGTTCTTATCGACGGTACTGAACTGACATGGCCTGTCCCGTTCGAGATCACCGCTCCTTTCACCGAGAAGACCATCTGGGAAGGCAGTGAAATCGTGACTGGTTGGAGTGGAAAGGGCTTTGCTGAGCAGGACGCTTTCATCAATGCCGGAATCAAGGAGAGCGATGTCGTACGTGTATACTTCAACGCTCCTGAAGGTAACTGGTGGGACATCCAGCTTGTGGATGGACACTGGTCCAACCTCTCTGTCCCCGAGCTTGATGGTGGTAATGAGATCAAGAGTGATTTCTATCCTAGCGGAAGCCAGATGTTCTCCTTCGCGGTTACGCCCGAGATCCTGGCCCAGCTGACCAAGATTGATACCTGGGGCAATGCCTTTATCATCAATGGAGACGGTAATATTGAGATTACCCGTATCTCACTCATCCAGTTCGGTGCTGTCGAGGAGAAGACCGCCATCTGGGAGGGCTCCCAGGTCGTTGATTGGAGTGGTGGAGCAGGCGAAGACAACAAGGCCATGACCGCTCTCTCATGGGGCGGCTATGACTGGAGCACCGTTGAGGCTGGAACGAAGATCGTCCTTGAGTTCACTCCTACGGCTGATGAGGTTCAGATCCGTTTCTCCAATGGCTCCTGGGCTGCCCATCCGGGTACTCCGGATCCTTACAAGCTCTATGGCGAAAGCAAACTCGAGATAGAGTTGACCAAGGAGATTCTGGACAATATGGTAGCCACAGGCGGTCTCGTTATCACCGGCCAGGGCTATACCCTTACTGGAGTTTACCTTGTCACTACCGGAGAGATGGCTCCTGTTGGTACCCCTATTTGGGAAGGTTCTTTCGAGGTTGACTGGTCCGGCGGCCTTGGTGACGACCATAAGGCAATGACAGCTCTCTCCTGGGGTGGCTATGACTGGAGTACAGTTGAAGCCGGAACTACCATCGTATTGGAGTTCACACCTACGGCTGACGAGGTTCAGATCCGTTTCTCCAACGGCTCATGGGCTGCTCATCCTGGCACCCAGGATCCTTACAAGCTCTATGGAGAAAGCTCACTCGAGATTGAGCTAACCCAAGCTATCCTTGATGAGATGATCGCTAATGGTGGTCTTGTGATCACCGGGCAGGGATATACCCTGACGGCTGTCATTCTCAAATAACATTATTCCGGAGGGGGCTGACCCTCCCTCCGGGATCCAATTAAATAAATGAAAATGAGGAAAGTACTGTCTTGCCTGCTATTGGTGTCAGTCTTGGCGATGTTGGTTTCTTGCGGTGGTGATGATCCTATCGCCCCGCAAGAGGATCCGGCACCTACTACGCTCACGTTGAGCCAGGAATCCGCGAGCTTTGGTGTTCAGGGCTCGGAATTGACGCTGACCGTGACTGCTCCTGCCAGGCCGTCCGTTACCGGGGCACCATCTTGGGTTACGGTCATGGATGGTACTTATAATCATTATAGCATCACATACACCCTGAAAGTCGCTGAGAACACGTCCTATGATCCCAGGACCGCGTCCTTGACTATTTCTGCGGGGAACTTGACAAAGACGTTCAATGTGTCTCAGGATGCGGCTCAGAAGCCGGAGGAACCGGAAGAGAAGCCAGATGATAAACCTCAGGTAATTGATATATCCAAGACTCTGGTGACAGAGAACGCCACTAATGAGGCCAAGGCGCTTTACGGGTACCTTCTCAGCCAATATGGAAAGAAGATCATCTCTTCGATCATGGCGGATGTCAACTGGAACCATCGGGAGGCGGACAAAGTCAATTCTGCCACAGGAAAGTACCCGGCGATGAACTGCTACGACTTCATCCATATCTATGTTCCTGAGAATAACTGGATTAATTATTCTGATCTGAATCCCGTCACCGAGTGGGCGGAGGCAGGAGGAATCGTTTCCTTGATGTGGCATTTCAATGTCCCTAAAAATAAGGACACCGTTCCCGGAACTGATGGAAGCGGAGTGACATGTACCCCTGGTGAGACCACTTTCCGCGCCAAGAATGTCTTCACCGAGGGTACTTGGGAGAACAAGTGGTTCTATGGGCAGATGGATAAGGTCGCCGAGGTGATCCTTGGGCTTCAGAAGCAGGGGATCGCGGCCATCTGGCGTCCGTTCCATGAGGCCGCCGGCAACGCCACCCACAAGCAGCAAGCTGCCTGGACGACATCTTGGTTCTGGTGGGGTTTCGATGGCGCGGAAGTGTATAAGAAGCTCTGGATCACGATGTTCGACTACTTCGCGTCTAAGGGTATCCGCAACCTTATTTGGGTCTGGACCACACAGAACTACAACGGTGACTCCTCCAAATATAACCAGGACAAGGCATGGTATCCCGGCGATGCCTACGTGGATATAGTTGCCAGGGACCTTTATGGCAGCACTGCTTCCGCTAATGCCACGGAATTCAAGGAGATCCAGGCAACCTATCCGACCAAGATGGTGACCTTGGGCGAGTGTGGGACAGATTCCGGGGCCAATCCTCCAAAGGCTTTTGCCACAATCCCGTCGGTCTGGTCCGCTGGAGCGAAGTGGTCATGGTTCATGCCATGGTATGGATCGAATATGCCTGACACTTCGTGGTGGAGCGCGGCTTTGTCAAACTCTAATGTGATAACTCGTTCTGATGTCAAGTATTGATAGTATGGTAAATGTATTCAGACATCTGGCCTTGACGGTCATGCTCTTGGCCTTCCTAGTCTCTTGTGGCAAGGAACAACCGGACCCTACGCCGCAGCCGGATCCGGCTCCTACGTCTATCACTTTGAGTGCCAGCTCCTTCCAGGTGGCTCAGAAAGGTGATAAACTATCCTTGACGATAAAGGCGCCTTCCCGTCCGACCCTGTCAGGGCTTCCTTCTTGGATCACCTATGCCGACGGGACATATTCCTCATATTCGATAACCATTGGTTTGACGGTCGCTTCCAATGAGACTTACGAGAAGCGATCCGCCACCGTGACTGTCGCCTCTACCGGCGCTTCCTCTGTTTCTTTCACCGTCAGCCAGGAGGCCGCCGAGAAGCCAGTTGACCCGGATCCCGAACCGGAACCAACTGATAATGAGGCTTGGAAGATGGCTAAAACTCTTGGTTTGGGCTGGAATATGGGTAACCATTTCGACGCTTTCTATAATGGCTCATGGGCCGGAGAGAAAGAGGGCTATCCAGACGAGACCGCATGGCAGCCGAACAAAGCGACCCAGACCACATTCAATGGGGTGAAAGAGGCTGGTTTCACCAGTGTACGTATCCCCATCTCATGGCTTAAGATGATAGGGCCCGCGCCTTCCTACACAATCGACAAGGCTTGGATGGACAGGGTGTACGAGGTCGCTGGAATGGCGCATGAGGCGGGACTTAATGTCATCATAAACACGCACCATGACGAGAATCACGGCGTCAGCAACGGTTATCAGTGGCTGGACATAAAGAATGCGGCCAAGGATAAGGCCCTCAACGAGTCCATTAAGGCTGAGATCAAGGCGGTCTGGACCCAGATAGCTGAAAGGTTTGCCGACTGCGGCGACTGGCTCATCATGGAGAGTTTCAATGAGCTGAATGACGGCGGCTGGGGCTGGAGCGAGGAATTCAGGGCCAACCCCGCTGCCCAGTGCGATATTCTTAATGAGTGGAACCAGATCTTTGTTGACGCTGTCAGGGCAACGGGAGGGGAGAATGCCACCCGCTGGCTTGGAGTGCCGACCTACGCCGCCAATCCTGAATATACGAAATACCATAAGATGCCTACCGACAAGGCCGGAAAGACAATGCTTGCGGTACACTTCTATGACCCGAGCTCTTACACGATCGGCGACGAGCAGTATTCTGACTGGGGACACACCGGCGCGAAAGGGAAAAAAGCCGATTATGGCGACGAGGACCATGTCCAGCAAGTCTTCGGCGCGCTCAACAAGGAATATGTGTCCAAGAACATCCCTTGCTACCTTGGCGAGTTCGGTTGCTCAATGAGAGCCAAGTCCGACACCAGGGCATGGCGGTTCTACCTTTACTACATGGAATATGTCGTCAAGGCCGCTAAGACATACGGTCTGCCTTGTTTCCTGTGGGATAATGGAGCCACTGACACAGGCAAGGAGCAGCACGGTTACATCAACCACGGCACAGGTGGTTACATCGGCAACAGCAAGGAGGTCGTGAACGTCCTCAAGAAAGCCTGGTTCACTGAGAGTGATGGCTACACTCTTCAGCACGTTTATGATTCAGCCCCAAAATTCTGATAAGACATGAGAAAACTGATTACTCTGATTATGATCCCCCTATTGTTTGCCGGGTGTGGGAGAAGACCCCGGCCCGTGGATGATGAGATTCCAGGGAACCGATTGCTGGCTAGTGAGTTGGCCGCTTCGGCCGATGCCGGTAAGCTGATGTACGGCCACCAGGATGACCTATCCTATGGCCACTCCTGGAAAGTTGAGGACTGGAAGAATGACGACCTGGAGCGTTCCGACATAAAGGAAGTGTCCGGCAAGTATCCGGCCGTCATCGGTTTCGACCTCGGGGGCATAGAGCTGGGTAACAAGGAGAATCTGGACGGGGTTCCCTTCGACTTGATCAGGAAAGCCACCCTGAAGCACCGTGAGAGGGGAGGAGTCGTCACGTTCTCGTGGCACCTGCGCAATCCTTTGACCGGTGGGGATTCTTGGGACATCTCCTCCGATCAGGTTGTCGCTTCCGTGTTGGAAGGAGGGGAGAAACATGAGGAATTCATCTCCTGGCTGGATCGTCTGGCCGAATTCCTTAACAGCCTTGATGGGGCTCCGGTAATATTCCGCCCCTGGCATGAGAACATCGGCAGCTGGTTCTGGTGGGGTGGAAAGCTCTGCTCATCCGAGCAGTACAAGGCTCTCTTCCGTCTCACTTATGACAGGATGGCCGAAAAGGAAGTGAAGAACCTGCTGTGGTGCTATTCTCCGAACGGCCCGTTGAGCGCCGAGGATTACATGTCAAGGTATCCTGGCGATGACATCGTGGACATCTTGGGCACTGACATCTATGAATATGTCGGACAAGACGGGCTTGAGGTGGCTGGAGACCGTTATGTCTCCCAGGTTCGCGAGATGCTTTCCACTCTTGAGACTATCTCCGGGGAGCATGGAAAGCTCATGTGCCTGTCTGAGACAGGACTTGAGGGACTTGTCGATCCCACTTGGTGGACAGAGAGGCTCTATCCGGCGATAAAAGGTTTCCCGGTCACCTATGTGCTGACCTGGCGCAACGCCCACGACAAGCCCGGCCATTTCTATGGCCCTTGGAAAGGATTTGAGAATGAGGGTGATTTCAAAGCATTCAGCGAAAAGGAAGAAATAGTGTTGATATGACATACGAAGAGAGATTGAAGTGGCTGAAGGAGACGCATAAGGAGCTTCTCGGCAAGAAAAATGTTCCGATTGAGGGGAATGGTATATTCGTCAGATATGAGAACCCGGTTTTGACCGCCGCTCACGCTCCCATTGAGTGGAGGTACGATCTCCACAAGGAGACCAATCCCTACCTTATGGAAAGGTTTGGAATCCATGCGGTAATGAACTCTGGGGCAATTAAATACGATGGGAAATACATCCTTGTGGCCAGGGTCGAGGGAGCCGATCGCAAGTCGTTCTTCGCCGTGGCCGAAAGCCCCAATGGGATTGATAATTTCCGTTTCTGGCCTCGGCCGGTGACTATGCCGGAGTTTGGAGAGCCCGCTACGAATGTCTATGATATGAGGCTTACCGCCCATGAGGATGGCTGGATCTACGGCATCTTCTGTGTTGAGAGAAAGGACCACAGCCGTCCTGATGACCTCTCCGCCGCGGTAGCCTGCGCCGGAGTCGCCAGAACCAAGGACCTTGTCAATTGGGAGAGGCTTCCTGATATCGTATCATCCCACCAGCAGCGTAATGTCGTGCTTCATCCGGAGTTCGTGGATGGGAAATATGCCCTTTACACCCGTCCCCAAGACGGTTTTATCGATGCCGGAAACGGCCCCGGAATAGGCTGGGCGCTGGTGGACAGCATGGAGAACGCCGTCATCGGCGATGAGAAGGTCTTGAGCCGCAGGCGCTACCATACTATCATGGAGTGCAAGAACGGTGAAGGTCCCCATCCCATAAAGACCCCTAAAGGCTGGCTCCATCTCGCTCACGGAGTCAGGGGCTGCGCCTCAGGTCTCCGCTATGTACTTTACATGTACATGACTTCCCTTGAGGATCCCTCTGAAGTGACCGCCGAGCCGGCAGGCTTCCTGATGGCGCCGGAAGGTGGTGAATATATCGGGGATGTGATGAATGTCCTTTTCACCAACGGTTGGATCTGCGATCCTGACGGGAAAGTGTTCATCTACTATGCCTCCTCGGACACAAGGATGCATGTGGCGACATCGACAGTTGACAGGCTTGTGGACTACTGTCTCAATACCTCTCCGGACGGCCTCGGGACAGGAGCCTCTGTGGAGACTCTTAATAAGTTGATTGACCGGAACAAGGATATTGTCCTGTGAATAACATGAGAAGGATTGTCCCGGCGCTCTTCACGGCTGTTCTCATATTCACGGCCTGCGGTAATAAGGATTTCAAGGTCAAGGGTGATAGGGTTGAGATCAGTCGCTCTCAAACTACCGTCCGGCTGCAAGTCGTCTCTCCAGAGATAATCAGGGTCTCGGCCGTACCGGTTGGCTCACCCTTTTCCGACAGGAAGAGCCTGGTCGTTTTACCTAAAGAGGAAACGGTTGATTTTAAGGTAAATACCAGCGGAGACACGGTCTTTGTCGCGACCTCGGAGCTTACCGCGTACGTGGATCCTCAAGGCAATGTCGGATTCGTGGATTCCGACGGGAAACAACTTGCCAGAGACGGAAACATGACTTTCAAACCGGTCGAGGTTGAGGGAAAGAAAGGTTTTTCCGTGCTCACCCGGTTCCCCGCAGCCGAGGATGAGTCTTTCTATGGCCTAGGCCAGCACCAGGCCGGGGAGTTTGACCATAAGGGCAGGAGCGAGGAGCTCTACCAGTACAACACTAAAGTAAGTGTGCCTTTTGTGGTCTCCACGAAGGGTTACGGTGTCCTGTTCGACGCTTACTCCCTGTCCCGCTGGGGGAATCCCGAGCCCTACAGGCAGCTTGGCGGGATGTTCAAGCTATTTGACAAAGAAGGTGTCGAGGGAGCCTTGACCGGCACCTACAAAACCAAGGATGGAAAGACCCTGGTAAGGCGTGAGGACTCTCTCTATTTTGAGAACGAGTTCGCTATAAAGAACTTGCCCGAGGTGCCCCTCAGCGGCTCCAAAGTGCTTTACGAGGGATATATTCAGGCACCCGAGACAGCTGAATATCATTTCATCCAGTATTACGCCGGATTCCAGGAGACTGTCATTGGGGAGGAAAAGGTCATGCCGCGTCTCTGGCGTCCGGCCTGGAACCCCAACAGCAAGAAATTCTCAGTCCGATTGGAAAAAGGGAAGAAGACTCCGATAAGAGTTGAATGGGATCCTGACGGAGATGTCTCCTACATGGGACTTCGGGTCGCGGCCCTGCAGACTCCACAGGAGGAGAACTCGTTGACATTCTGGTCCGAGTTCGAGCCCGGGGCGGATTTCTATTTTATAGCTGGAGGAAATTACGACGGAGTCATCAGGGGCTACCGCGCGTTGACGGGCAAGGCCCAGGTGATGCCCAAATGGGCTCTCGGCTTCTGGCAGAGCAGGGAGCGCTACTCCACCCAGGAGGATCTCGTCCAGACCCTCGCTGAGATGCGCCGCAGGCATATTCCTGTAGATAATATAGTCCAGGACTGGCAGTATTGGAAAGAAGACCAGTGGGGGAGCCATCAGTTTGATCCTGAGCGATATCCGGATCCGGAAAAGATGCTCGACGATGTCCACGGGATGAACGCCCGGTTCATGATCAGCGTGTGGCCTAAGTTCTACACCAACACGGACAATTACAAAGAGCTGAAAGCCGCCGGGTATGCCTACACCCATGCCGAGGAGGATAGCCTGAAAGACTGGCTCGGCCACTATCAGACCTTCTACGACGCCTATTCCGAGGGCGGCCGTAAGATGTTTTGGAGGCAGATGGACGAGAATCTGTATTCAAAATACGGCAAGAAGATCGACGCCTGGTGGATGGACGCCAGCGAGCCGAACCTTAGGGACTGCCTCCCGATGGATTATTTCAAATGGCTCCTGACTCCCAACGCTTTAGGTTCTTCGACCGAATATCTCAACGCCTACGCCCTCGTCAACGCGGACGCCATCTATAACGGCCAGCGTGGCGTGGATCCCGACAAGAGAGTCTTCCTGCTCACCCGTAACGGTTTCGCGGGGCTCCAGAGATATTCCACCGCCACCTGGAGCGGAGACATCGGAACCTCGTGGGACGACATGAGGATGCAGATGCCCGCCGGGCTCAATTATTCCATGAGCGGGATTCCGTTCTGGGGCATGGACATCGGCGGCTTCTCGGTGATGGGCAAGTTCTACGATGAGGCCAACGCCGAGGAATGGCGGGAACTCCAGACCCGCTGGCACCAGTTCGGCACCTTCGTGCCTCTTTTCAGAACCCATGGCCAGTGGCCTCGCAGGGAGCTTTGGAATATAGCTCCGGAGGGCTCCCAGGCCTATGAGAGCATCCTTTGGTACATGAGGCTGCGTTACAGACTGATGCCTTATCTGTACTCGCTTGCCGGAGCCATCCATTTCGAGGATTACACCCTGATGCGTGGGCTCCCGATGGATTTCCCGGACGATCCAGCCGTGAGGGACATGTCCGACCAGTGGATGTTCGGACCGGCCTTCATGCCCTGTCCAGTCTCTGAATATAAAGCCAGAAGCCGTGAGGTTTATTTCCCCGAGGGCGGATGGTATGATTTCTATTCCGGAGCATATATCCCTGGAAACCAAACCCTTACTGTGGCGGCTCCTTACGAGCGGATGCCGCTCTATGTACGTGCCGGATCGATAGTTCCATTCGGACCGGAGATTGAGTGGTCGGACGAGAAACCCGCCACCGACATCCGCCTGTACGTCTATGCAGGAGCTGACGCCACCTTCACCCTCTATGAGGATGATGGCCTTACCTACAGCTACGAGAAAGGCGCGTTCGCCACGATTCCGATCCTCTGGGATGACGCCTCCAGGGCCCTGACGATCAGTACCCGTGGCGGCTCATTCAAGGGTATGCCAGAACAGCGCCGTTTCACGGTAGTGATTGTGGATCCGGAGCACCCTCAGCCTTATGATCCCGATGTTGCCGGAACCACGGTTGAGTATGATGGCAACGAAGTGACATTGAATTTTTAAGGTCTGGTATGAAAAGACTCCTTAACCTGCTCCTCTGCCTTTCCCTGGGCCTTCACGTCCAGGCGCAGGAGACTCTTTTTGACAACGGATGGAAGTTCGCTTTTGGCGACGCGTCATCCCCTGCGAAGGACTTCGGACGGGGAACCGAGTATTTCAACTATTTCACAAAAGCCGCCTCGATACATAACGAGGGCCCGTATTCACCAAAGTTTGATGACTCAGCCTGGAAGGAAGTTAACCTTCCTCATGACTGGGTCGTGGATCTTCCGTTCGATCCAAAGGCCAGCCACAGCCATGGGTACAAGACCGTCGGTTGGGCATATCCCCAGACTAGTGTAGGCTGGTACAGGAAGGCTTTCACCATTCCTTCGGAGGCTAAAGGAAAGCCCGTCTCCCTCCGTTTCGACGGGATATTCCGTGACTCTGACATCTGGGTCAACGGATTCTGGCTCGGTGGAGAGAAAAGCGGCTATACGTCAGCCACTTACGACATCGCTCCTTATCTTGAATACGGCGGGGAGAACATCATTGCCGTTCGCGCTGACGCGACCTTCGAGGAGGGTTGGTTCTATGAGGGTGCCGGAATATACCGCCATGTCTGGCTGACTATCGGCGAACCTTCAGCGAAGCCTGCTTTGAGACTTCCGAAGATTGAGACCGATCCTGACAAAGGAATCCTTATTGACGGTGTCCCCATCAAGCTCCGTGGCTGCAACCTCCATCAGGACCATGCCGGAGTCGGAGCGGCGATCCCAGACGCCCTTTATGAATATCGTGTCCGGGAGCTCAAGAAATACGGGTTCAACGCGATCAGGACATCTCACAATCCCGCTTCTCCGGCCTTGCTGGACATCTGCGATTCTCTCGGGATGTATGTTATTGAAGAGACGAGACTTATGGGGATCAATAATGCCCAGCTCGAGCCTCTTAAGAAGATGATAGAGAGGGACAAGCATCATCCCTGCATAATCATGTGGGGCATTGGCAACGAGGAATGGGGGATCGAGTGGAAGAGCAAGGGAGAGGACATCGCCCGGATTATGACGGAGTTCTGCCATGAGATCGATCCCACCAGGCCGGTTGTCGTGGCTACAAGCAGCGGCCCTGAGGTTATAAAGGGTACTGACGTGGCCGGCTACAACTACATTATCCAGAATCCTATTGACGAGCATAGGGTGGCTTTCCCCTCAAGGGTCGCTGTCGGAACGGAAGAGACATCCGGCTGTGGCACCAGAGGAGTCTATTTTGACGATATCGAGAATGGCCGGATGGCTGCCATCAACCGCGCTCCACAGGGGCCGGACAGCCTGTACAACTGCATAGAGAGGGGATTGAAGTTCTATGGCGAACGTCCCTGGCTGGCCGGACTCTTCTACTGGACCGGTTTTGACTATCGTGGAGAGCCAAATCCGCTCTCATATCCCGCTACCGGCTCCGAGTTCGGAATCCTTGACTATTGCGGTTTCCCTAAGGACGAGGCTTTCTACCTGAAATCCTGGTGGACGGATGAGCCGGTTCTTCACATCCTTCCCCATTGGAACCTCGAAGGCCATGAGGGTGAGGAGATTCCGGTCTGGGTCTATAGCAACTGCGATGAGGTCTCCCTGACGGTCAACGGAAAGAACCTTGGCAGGAAGAAGATGCCGCATCTGGGCCACCTGGAGTGGAAGGCCATCTACAAGCCGGGTGTTGTCAAGGCTGTTGGTTACAAGAACGGGAAAAAGGTCGTCGAGGAAGTCGTCAGGACAGCGGGAGCGCCTGCCTCTCTGAAGATAAACGCCGACAGGACAGCTATTTCCGGTGATGGGAGAGACCTTTCAGTGGTCAATGTCTCTGTCCTGGACACTCGCGGAACCTTTGTTCCCACGGCATGTGTGCCGGTCACCATCACGGTCAGAGGCCCTGTCAGGATTCTCGGAGCCGGCAACGGTGACCCGGCATTCCGCTCCAAAGAGCGCCCTGAAGATCCTTCCGCCCGTTCTTTCGCGATTGACACATTCAATGGTTTGGCTCAATTTATGGTGCAAAGTTCCGGCGGTGCCGGAGAGGCCTCTGTGACCTTGACTTCGGTCGGAGAGATAACCCCGGCAGAGATCCAAATCAAACTTGATGATAAGTAATATTTTTGATTATGAATAACTTGAAAAAATCATTAACGGTTGTTGCGATGGCAAGTGCGGTTATGACTTCATGCTCAAATGAAGGGAAGGTAAATCCCACAATCCCTTCGGATCCGGAAGTTGAGGCGAAGGTAGAGTCCGTCCTCAAGAAAATGTCCCTCAATGAGAAAGCCGGACAGATGGTTCAGCTCTCCATTGACACTATCACGAATGACACTATTCCGGAGATCGATCCAGCGAAGTTGGAGAAGATCATAGGGGAGTACAAGGTCGGATCGATTCTGAACCTCCTCAAGGACGTGTCGCTTTCCAGAGAGGGGACAGCCGCCTTTGTAAAGCAGATCCAAGACAAGTCCATGGAGTTGATCGGAATCCCTTGCATCTATGGCCTGGACATGATACACGGGGCTTCTTATCTTACTGATGGTTCCCTCTATCCGCAGGAAATCAATCTGGGAGCGTCTTTCAACAGGGAGTATCCCAGAATGATGGGTGAGGCTCTCGCTTACGAGACCAGGGCAGCTCAGGTTGGATGGGTTTTCTCTCCGGTCATGGATCTTGGGCGTGATCCCCGTTGGCCAAGGCATTGGGAGAGCTGGGGGGAGGATCCCTATCTCCAGGCCGAGATGGCCCGCACCGAGGTCATGGCGATCCAGGGAGATGATCCGAACCATATCGACCTTGAGCATGCGGCTGTCAGCATCAAGCACTTTTTGGGTTATGGGGTTCCCCATACCGGCAAAGACCGCACTCCGGCATATATAGCTCTTAATGATTTGAGGGAAAAATATTTCCGTCCGTTCAAGGAGTGTTTCCAGGCAGGCGCCCTGACCACCATGATCAACTCCGCCTCCATCAATGGTATTCCTACCCATGCCAACAAGGAACTGCTGACAGGTTGGGTCAAGGAGGAACTCAATTGGGACGGTCTTATTGTGACGGATTGGGCTGACGTCAACAATCTCTACACCAGGGACCATGTAGCCGCTGATAAACGTGAGGCGGTTGCCATGGGAATCAACGCTGGTATTGATATGATCATGGAACCTTATGATCCTGAGTGCGTTAACATAATAGTCGATCTTGCTGAGTCCGGTGAGATCCCGATGTCGAGGATCGACGACGCCGTCCGCAGGATCCTGAGGCTCAAGGTCCGTCTCGGCCTCTTTGACAACCCTTCATGGAATCACGAGTATAAGGACTTCGGCTGCGAGCGTTTCGCCAAGGAGTCTTATGCCGCCGCTCTCGAGTCGGAGGTTCTGCTTAAGAATGAGGGTGGTATCCTTCCCCTTAAGGGCACGGAGCGAATCCTCGTGACTGGTCCCAACGCCAACTCGATGAGGACCCTGAATGGCGGCTGGAGCTACACCTGGCAGGGAGACGCCGACAAATTCGCCTCGGATCATAACACCATCCTCGAGGCTATCCGGAACCGTTTCCCCAATGTCAAGTATGTCCCCGCGATTGAATATGACCAGGAATGGGGCGCATGGCAGAAGGAATATGTGACCGGCATCAACGAGGCTGTCGCCGCGGCCAGGACCTGCGATGTTGTTATAGCTTGCGTCGGCGAGAACACCTATTGCGAGACTCCCGGCAATATGGACGACCTCAATCTGTCCTCCAACCAGAAAGACCTCGTGAAGGCTCTCGCGGCCACCGGTAAACCGATCATCCTTGTACTGAATGAAGGACGCCCGAGGATCATAGGTGACATCGAGCCTCTGGTGAAAGCCGTTGTGGATGTGATGCTTCCTTCCAATTATGGAGGTGACGCCCTGGCCGCCCTCATTTCCGGAGACGAGAACTTCTCAGGTAAGCTTCCGTTCACATATTCAAAGCACATAAATTCCCTTCACACCTACGACTACAAAGTCTCTGAGCGTAATGAGACAATGGCTGGATCGTACAACTATGACGCTATCATGGATGTCCAGTGGCCTTTCGGTCACGGCCTGAGCTACACTACCTTCGGCTATTCCGACCTCCAAGTCGTCATTCCTGGCTCGACCGGGGATCCCGCCGCCTTCTCCGCCGGTGACGTCCTCAAAGTCTCCGTCAAGGTCACCAACACCGGATCCCGCGCCGGCAAGGAGGCCGTCCTCCTCTATAGCTCCGACCTCGTCGCTTCCCTTATCCCAGATGTCAAGCGGCTGAGGGGTTTCGAGAAGATATCCCTCGAACCTGGCGAGTCAAAGGTCGTTGAGTTCGAGCTTCCCGCCAAGGAACTTGCCTTTGTGGGAGCCGACGGGAAATGGCGCCTCGAGAAGGGTGACTTCCGAATCTCTTGTGGAGGCCAGGCGGCTATGGTCAAGTGCCTTGAGACCAAGGTTTGGGAAACGCCCAATATCTAGGCCATGGACACCAGCCTTTTCCAAAAAGAGATCCTGTCAGAGCTGGAAGGGAATATCCTGCCCTTCTGGCTTGCCCTTGAGGATCCTTCAGGAGGTTTCTACGGGGAGGTGACGTCTGACGGTAAGGTCAGCGAAGAAGCCCCCAGGGGTGAGATACTAAACGTCCGGATAATCTGGTCATTCGCGGCCGCATACGCCTTTCTTGGAAAGGATGAATACTTAAAGGCCGCCCTCCACGCCAGAGATTGGTTCGTCTCTTATCTTGTGGATAAGGACAATGGGGGAGTCTATTGGAGCGCTTCCTCTGAGGGCTCGCCTTTGGACACGAAGAAACAGCTATATGCCCAGGCATTCGCTATTTATGCCTTTAGCGAGCTTTACAAGGTCACCTCGGACAAGGCGGACCTGGATGTCGCCACCGGACTTTTCGCGATTGTCGAGCGCAAGTTCCGGGATTTCGTTTCAGGCGGTTACACGGAGGCCCTTTCGAGAGACTTCTCTCCGCTTGAGGACATGTCGCTTTCAGCCCATGACATCAATGCGGACAAGACTATGAATTCGCACCTTCACCTGATGGAGGCGTATGCCAACTTGTATAAAGTATGGCCAGATCCTTTCCTCAGGGAAGCTCTCCTGGAGCTCGTGAGAATAACTTGCCAGAAGATAATGGCGCCCTCCGGTCATCTCCACTTGTATTTTAAGAATGACTGGACAGTGATTCCAGGGGCCATCTCTTATGGGCATGACATTGAGACATCCTGGCTTCTTCTGGAATGCGCCCAGGCTTTGGGTGATCCGCAGCTGGAGGAATATGTCAAACCATTCTGCAAGGCTCTTGGAGCCGCTGGCAATGAGGGCCTTCTACCTGACGGATCCATGATCTATGAGCTGTTTAGTAACGGTTCCTCCGACACTTCACGCCAGTGGTGGGTCCAGGCTGAGACTGTCGTAGGTAATCTGTGGCTCTGGAAGCATCATGCTGATCCTGAAGGACTTCCACGAGCCTTTCACTGCTGGAGATGGATAAAGTCCCACCTCCTTGCCCCCTCATGTCATTCTGAGCGAAGCGAAGAATCTCTCACCGGCGAATGGTATTGGGGTACCTTGGCGGACGGAGTCACTCCGGATCTGGCCTCTCCCAAAGCCGGCTTCTGGAAATGCCCCTACCACAACACCCGCATGTGTCTCGAAGCCTTGAAAATCTTAGCTTGATTTCTTACATTTGCGCATTATGGCAAAGTTATCAGAGAAAATTGGTTATGGATTAGGGGACATGTCGTCCTCGATGTTCTGGAAGATATTCTCGTATTACCTTCCGATTTTTTATTCGGACGTGTTCGGCTTGAAGCCTGTCCATGCGGCTACCTTGCTGGGAATCACGCGCCTCTACGACGCCGTTTCCGACCCTGTGATGGGCATTATCGCCGACCGCACCCAGACCAGGTGGGGTAAATATCGCCCGTATCTTCTCTGGCTGGCGATTCCTTTCGCTCTGATCGGCATCATGGCATTCTATGTCCCTGACGCTTCTTATGGAGTCAAGCATCTTTACGCTTACGTGGCTTACATCCTTATGATGACCGCCTACACTGCCGTGAATGTTCCTTACGGAGCCATGCTGGGAGTAGTTACAGCCGACTCTAAGGAGAAGAGCGTGTTCTCCTCTTTCAGGATGTTCTTCGCCTACATCGGAAGTTTCATCGCCATGGGAATATTCTGGCTCTTTGAGAAATCCATCATCGGCTCCACTAACTCCGCCGGTAAGGTGATCAAAGGTGTCGGCGACGCCGATCCCATGCAGTGGACCTCGATTGTCGCAGTGGTCGCGGTTATCTGCGCCATTCTCTTTGTCCTTTGCTTCCTGATGACCAAGGAGCATGTCAAGATAGAGAGAAAACCTCAGGAAGACGGCGGATCCTCAATTAAAGACGACCTCAAGGCCCTTGTGACCAACGGCCCTTGGTGGCTGATGCTTGGCGCCGCCATCGGCCAGCTCCTTTGCGGCTCGATTAGAGGTGGAGCGGCGGCATACTATTTCGCCAATATCCTGGGTGCCAATATATTCCTGACATGTGCCGTGTATCTCACGATAGGAGAGATCGGCCAGATGGCCGGTGTGGCATTCGCTGTTCCCCTTTCAGAGAAGATAGGGAAGAGGAACACCTTTATGGCCGCTATGGCCGCTGTCGTGCTTTTCAGTTCGGCTATATGGTTCATCCCGACCGGAACCGCGGCCGGAATCTGGTGGCTGATTATCCTTCAGGTCCTTGTGAGCCTGGCGATCGGTGTGGCGGCTCCTCTGACCTGGAGCATGTTCGCCGATGTCGCGGACTATTCAGAGCTCAAGAATGGCTCTAACTCAACCGGTCTTATATTCTCGTCCTCATCTATGGCGCAGAAGTTCGGCGGAGCCATCGGCGGCTTCCTCCTGCTCGCTCTCCTTGGGGCCTTCGGTTATAACAAGGATCTGGCGCTCCAGGCTCCCAGAACGCTTGATGCTATCAAGGCGATGATGAGTTTCGTTCCCGCTATCGGAGCGGCGCTCTCAATCCTGGCTCTCTCGTTCTATCCTCTTACCACAAATAAGATGAACGAGGTTCAGGCTGAACTGAAGAAGAAGAGGGGAGAGGCTTAACGAAGCTTATTTACCGGCAACCGAGGCCAGTTCCTTAGCCAGTTTGTCAATCATAACGGTTCCGAAGACGACCTTGCCGTTCGGATCGATAAGATACATGGAAGGGATCCAGTTCACTTTATAGTCTTGTGAAACCTGGGTCTCTTTCCATTTGGCGAGCGGGCTGACATGGGTCCACCCCAGACCGTTCTCCTTGACATAATCCAACCACTTGTCTTTGTCGGTGTCGAATGAGACACCCACAAAAGCGACTTTGTCGCCATATTTCTCCCAAAGCGCTTTGACCTCAGGAGCGTCCTCCCTGCAGTCCGGGCACCATGACGCCCAGAAATCAAGGACAACATACTTTCCGAGGAAGTCGCTCAGCGACACTTCTTTATCATCTGGGGTCCGGAGGGTGAAGCCGGGCGCTGGAGTCCCTTTGGCAAGAAGATCCTTGGCGTATTGGGCGTCGAGATCCTCAGCGGCCTGCTCTGTGGCCACAGGCTCCTCAGCGGCCTTCTTTGAGCCTCTTTTGCATGAGGGAGCGAGCAGGATAGCGGCAGTCAGAATCGCACAGGCCGCTGCCTTGATGATGGGGAAAAATGTCTTATTCATATGTCCGTCATTTAGTTTCCGCTAATATACGATAAAAACTCAAGAAAAAATCGGTATATTTGAACTCGTGTTTTTAGATCAGATGCGTCTCTTCCGCAAATTGATACTTACGCTCCTCCTGATTCCCGCGCTCGCTTTGAGTTCAGCGGCCCAGAAGGCAGGCAAACCATTCGTATTCGCCCCCCAGTGGATGGCCCAGGCCCAGTTCGCCGGCTATTACGCCGCGCTTGAGAAGGGTTTTTATCAGGAGGAAGGCCTGAAGGTCGAGATTGTCCACCCATTCGCCACCCAGGACCTGAAAGAACGTTTCTCCTCTGTCGAGGCGGATGCCTCCACCCTGCCGCTAACGGAGGCCATGGCGATGGTCGCAGGAGGATTTCCCCTTGTCAATATTCTCCAGACCTCGATGAACAGCGCCATGGTCATAGTCTCCCGCAACGGGCAGGATCCCAGGTCCTTGAAAAAGGCTAAAGTGGCTACCTGGAGGTCTGGATTCGACCAGCTCGCAAGAAGTGTTGTCTCCGGCCGGGGACTTGGTTCCCAATGGATTGAGGCAGTTTACCCGGTCAATCTCTTTGTCGCGGGGGCCGTGGACGCCACTGTCGCCATGACCTATAATGAGCTTCTCATGATCCGACAGGCCGGATTCGATCCGTCTCCGGAATCGATCTTCCGTTTCAGGGACAATGGCTATAATATCCAGGAGGAGGGGGTGTACATGTCCCGCTCCTATTATCTCAAGAACAAGGATCGCGCGGATCGTTTCGCCAGGGCCAGCCGCCGAGGTTGGGAATGGGTCGCCGATAATCCCGAGGAGGCTTTGGACATCGTGATGAGTTATGTGAAAAAGTACCGGATCGCCACGAATCGGATTGTTCAAAGGCTTATGCTTCAAGAGGTTCTGTCTCTTCAACTTGATTCTTCCTCGGGTCTTCGGGAGTTCCGGTTGAGACCTGATATGGTGGAAAACGCCAATGGGCTTCTCCTCAAATCCGGCACGCTTAAAAGAAAAGTGAAAGTGGAGGAACTGTTGCCATGAGACGATTGCTCGACTTGATCAGCCAATCATTCTCAGCCCGTCTGAGCCTCTGGATTGTCCTTTTCGCCGCCTTGGTTTTCCTTGCCGCCCAGATATATGTCTCTGTCGTGGCGCACCGCCTGGTCCGGGCTGAGGCTGTCAAAGGCGCCTCGCAGGTCATGGAGAACACGACCCTGCGCCTGAACAGCATCATCGAGGATGTGGAGATCGCCGCCGATAACCTGGAATGGCTGGTGTACCGCAACCTCGACTCTCCCCAGAGGCTCATGGAATATTCCCGGAGCACCGTCCAGGGCAACTCTTTCCTGCTCGGATGCTCAGTCTCGCTGGAGCCTTTTTTCTTCAAGGGGGAGAAATATTTCTCGGCATATTCATACAATAACGGTGAGACGGTCGTCTCTGTCCAGGAGGGCGCTGACGACTACCAGTATTTCTACATGGACTGGTACCTCCTGCCGAAGCTCCTGCGGCAGACTTGCTGGACTGAGCCATACAACGACTGGGAGTCCGATGATTCCTTAAGCATGGACACGGAACGGACTATCTCCTACTGCAAGCCTCTGACCGACAGGGACGGGAACTTCCTGGGGTCCATCTCCCTGGACATTTCCCTTGAATGGCTTACCAGCCAGATAGCTCCGGTCAAGCCATATAAGAGATCCTACAGCGTGCTGATCAGCCGGGGAGGCACCTACCTTGTCCATCCCGATCCGGACAAGCTTTTCTACCAGACGGTATTCACCGAATCCCTGGCCGACACGGACGATGAGTTGGATGAGCTCGGCCATTCGATGATTGACTGGAATGAGGGCTCCAAGGTGCTGGAGATCGGAGATGAGAGATGCCTCGTGTTCTACCAGCCGATCAAGAGCACCGGTTGGAGCGCCGCCATCGTCTGCCCCTGGAAAGAGATTTTCGTCGGATTCAACCGTCTCCGGAATATGGCCTTGCTCATAGCGGCCCTGGGCCTCCTGGTGATGTTCCTTACCTGTTTCAGGGTGGTCAGCAAGACCATGGGACCTCTCAAATTCCTCGCGGGTCAGGCCAGGAGCATCGCTGACGGCCATTTCGACACCGTCCTTCCCCAGAATGACCGCCCCGACGAGATCGGGGTGCTGTCCAGGTCTTTCGCCAATATGCGTACCTCCCTGGTTAAGTATATCGATGAGCTGACCCGTACGACAGCTGCCAACACCCGTATCGAGCAAGACCTGTTGACAGCGAGGAATATCCAGATGGGCATGTTGCCCAGGGTGTTTCCCCCGTTCCCGGACCGGAATGATGTCGATCTGTACGCATCCATGACCCCTGCCAAGGAGGTCGGTGGTGACCTCTACGACTTCTTCATCGAGAAGGGCAGCCTATATTTCTGCATAGGCGACGTGAGTGGGAAGGGAGTCCCGGCCAGCCTTATCATGGCTGTGACCAGGAACCTTTTCAGGGTCATGGGTCAGCAGGGACTTCCGCCTGATGAGATCGCCGGGCGTCTGAACGAGATCCTCTGCCAGGGTAACGACCAGATGATGTTCGTCACTATGTTTATCGGCCGGATCAACCTTGAGACTGGTTTGATGGACTTCTGTAATTGTGGTCATAATCCTCCCGTGACAGTTTCTCGGAGCGGGGAAGTGGCTTTTCTTGAGAGCCTTCCGAACACTCCGTTAGGTGTGCAACCGGAGTTCTGGTTCGAGGAGGAGGTCATTGATGACGTGCGGGGGATGACATTTTTTCTCTACACCGACGGCCTGAACGAGGCCGAAAACGAGGATTTCGAGCAGTTCGGCAACGACAGGCTGCTCTCGGTCATCAAGGGTAATCATTCGCTGGACGCGGAGTCCATGGTCAAGGAAATGTCCAAAGCTGTCGCCGGACATGTCAAAAAAGCAGAGCCCAGCGACGACCTCGCCATGCTCTGCCTCAGGATAGGATAATCTTACGCTAATACTCGTCGATAGCCAGCTCAGTACGGAACTTGTCAAGCTGTTTCTGAAGGCGGGCGATCTTCCTGCGGTAGCGTTTGTCTCCGTAGAGATTGCTCAGCTCGTTGGGATCCTTCTTGATGTCGTAGAATTCGGAGTAGTCTCCCTCCTCGCCTCCATAGAAATGTATGAGCTTGTAGCGCTTGTCGGAGACTCCGTCGTGCTTGAGGACATTGTGCTCTGAGGGAATGTCGTAGTAATGGTAATACAGGTATTTCCTCCACCTGCAAGGCTCCTTGCCGCCTTTCTTTATCACAGGAAGCAGGGAACGCCCTGACATCTGCGGAAGCGCCTGAACGCCAGCCACATCGAGATAGGTAGCGGCGAAGTCCAGATTCTGCACGAGTGCCTGGGAGACCTTTCCGGCTTTGCCTCCGGGATAACGGATGATGAGGGGAGTCCTGTACGACTCCTCGTACATGAACCTCTTGTCAAACCAGCCGTGCTCTCCCATGTAGAATCCTTGGTCGGAGGTATAGACAACTATAGTGTTGTCCGCCAGTCCGTGGGAATCAAGATACTCCAGGATCTCCCCGACCGAGTCGTCCACGGAGCGGATGCAGCGGAGATAGTCCCTGATGTAGCGCTGGTACTTCCATTCCAGGAGTTCCTCGCCCTTGAGATCGCTCCTGAGAAAAGCCTCATTTCGGGGCCCGTAGGCGGCTTCCCATTTGGTCCGTGTCGTTGAATCCATCCTCGAAAGCCCCATCTCAAGCATTCCGAAAGTGTGTTTCGATCTGGACGGCTCCTCGTCCAACTCACTGACCTTCAGGTCATAGATCATGCTCATGTCCTCGTCAATGCGCATCCTTTGCACCCTTTCGGCCTCGCCCTTACCCGCATAATCGTCATGGAAGGTCTCAGGAAGAGGAAACACCACATCCTCGTACAAATCGACGTATTTGACGTCCGGGATCCAGTTGCGGTGCGGTGCCTTGTGATGAACGTAAAGACAGAACGGCTTGTCCTTGTCCCTCTCCTCAAGGAACTTGATGGCGTGGTCGGTGATAAGGTCGGTGACATAACCTTCTTCGGGAATATACTCCCCGTTGGAGTGGTCGCTCTTGAAAACCGGAGTGTAGTACTCTCCCTGGCCGTTCAGGATATAGTACTGGTCGAAGCCTCTCGGCTCGCACAGCATGTGCCATTTGCCCATCAAGGCAGTCTGGTAGCCGGCTTTCCGGAGCAACTCCGGGACGAAGGTTACAGTCGTGTCGATCAGTCCCTCCAAGGTCCTCTGGCCACTCTGGTGGCTGTACAGGCCGGTCATCAGGCAGGCGCGGCTGGGAGTGGAAAGAGAATTCTCCACGTATGCCCTGTCGAAGCGTATTCCCTCGTTGGCGAGCCGGTCGAGGTTGGGAGTCGGAGCCTGGCGGCTCAGCGGATGACCGTAGGCGCTGATTGCCTGGAACGAATGGTCGTCCGTCATTATGTGGATGATATTCAGCCTATTGGCTCTGTCCTTGTCCTGAGCCTGGGCTTCTTCCGGAACCATCGCTCCGGGAATGGAGGCAAGCAACAGCGCCCCCGATATCGCCAATTGGTTTTGT